>Ga0116226_10005889_pt1 | contig 10976 bp, 7 predicted proteins | sample S1TSphfallax_FD_89692 | JGI IMG/M metagenome (GOLD analysis project Ga0116226, IMG submission 89692) | Host-associated microbial communities from peat moss isolated from Minnesota, USA - S1T2_Fa - Sphagnum fallax MG | ecosystem: Host-associated > Plants > Peat moss > Unclassified | place: USA...
TAATAAAAATAAAAAGATAAAAGTTTTTTTAAAAAACAAAAACATGAACCAAACATTGTTGAAATAACACACCTGTGCATTAGGCACAGGGTTCAAACTAGTAGTAAGAATTACAACATTAAGATGTATGTTGAAAAGGTGGTAATAATGAAAAAGGTTTTCTATTTCACCTAGTAATGGGTGTCACATGAATCTAGTAGCCATTTCTTAGCTTTAGGACGATGTATAAAGCTAGTGAAAAATCCTCATCTACATTTTCCCACATGCAACAAATTAGTCGCAAACTAATATCGGTCTTGAAAAACAATTCTTGTTCTAATTCCCTTGATGAAAATAAGTGATGTCAGATTACACCTTCTTAATTATGTCTTTAAGCTCGTTGCCATGAGTATTAGGGATTGATTATCAACATTGAAGAACATAGAAGCACCCAAAATAATATCTTTAAATGAGATATCTCCATAAGTGGAATTTGCATGGAATTTTTCAAATTTGGCACATGATGCAAATACTTTGTAATCTATGTAGTTGTAATTGAGAAGGTGAAGTGCTACTTATATTTGGTCGCTAGAAAATGGATAAAGAAAAAAAATTCTAGCTTGACCAAGTTCATGCCCAAACACAACCAAGGCCCAACACCAAATGCTACAAAAGAGAACAACTTTGCATGCTCTTATATATTCATTATAGTAACAAAGAAAATTAAAATTGATGTAAAATCAAAAGATGTAGCCACCTAATTTAAAGCTAACCCTAAAACCTAAATCGACACATCTATTTCACATATGTTGACACATTTTTTGTAGATAGAAAGAGAAGTTGGGTAGTATGAACATATACTGGTCAAAAATGGGAATGTTGAAAAAAACTAGATCATGATGTCCAACATGCAAATCCATAAACACCTTCAACCTTTTCTTCACCTTGAATCTTGTCAATGAAATCCAACAACTTCATGACATGTTATATACACAGGACCATACTTGCCAATCAATGTAAAATATGAAGGCAAGTTTTGGAAACAAAAATACAAAGCATAGGTCAAAGGACAAAAGAAAAATGCACCATTGATGTATGTTGTTGTTGGCTTCTCTTGGGAGCCACTACATGAAACTTCAAGCCTTAAGGTTTCATTCAATACTTGCATTTAGGGCAACCCATGTTAATTTCAGTCAATTACTTTCCATTTTTACAAATGTTTTTGCAAATTTGGACATGCAAAAAAGTCTTTAGCTAAAATAGTTTCAAAAGGTCAATGTGCCACCACCAATATGAAAAGTGTCAGGGTGTTTTTTGAGCATTGTTGTTGTTTGGCCTTCTTCCTCAAAAGATTCATTTCTACATCCTAGTTGCAAACAAAAATGGAATTGCAAAAGAAATAAAATTGTAAAAAACATCTTGCTTGAATGATGAACCAATAAGGGTTTTTTAGGATTTTAGATTTTGATATGGCTATGCAATACCCCTCCAAGTTTCAAGGTGAATGAAAATATCCCGAGATGATGTAGGTATTGCATTTAAACTCCATAACTTTGTTCATGTAAACCTTCTAACATCAATGTGAAGAACTTTGCAATACCTTCATTTTCTTGAATCAATATGTTTGGCATCATATAGTGAGCATGGAATAGGTTCTTTAAAGAACGTTCTTTTGTTTCATGGTTTATGATATTATCACAAAATGATGTGGGTGATGTTTGCCTTCTACATTTTGTTAGGGCTATGCAATACCCTTCCAAATTCCAAAAGATATGTTATGAAGCCCACCCCCACCCCCCATCCTTTTTGTTTTTTGTTGTTTGGATTTTGAAACTTTTCCCACCCACCCACTTACTACCACTGATTGTCCCCCACTGGCCTACTCACCTATGCATTTAAATTAAAAGTAGACTCCCCCATCTACCCACTCACCTATAAATTAAAAATGTGTTACTCTCATCCCGACCCACCTTCCCACCCCCCATCTATTTTTCTACCCACCAACACTTTAAGTAGGTACCTACCTAGTTGGCATTCCAATAAACCCCCAATGGCCGAAAACAATTTGGAAAGAATAAAATGAAGGTATTGCATGGAACTTGATCTTGTTTGTTGAGCAAAATTAATAAGGGTAAGATTAAAGTAATTGTCTTCCCCTTGTGTAACGGTATTACAAATAGGCATTGGTTATAAACATGTAGTTTTTATGTGTTATGAGGATATTGCAATTTTTTTTGAAAATCTAGAGTATGTGAAACCCCCCAATTAGGGTACCTTGGTTAAACTAATTATATCATTTTATAACTAACTTTGGTTAAATATCATTTAATTTTTCAATAATAATTATTATTTAATTTTTTAATTTGTATTAATTATGATAATATACCTATCTCTAATAGGTCACACATGCTTACAAATTCACAACCTAGGTTATGTAATAATATTATAGTAGTATTAATTATTTATAAATAGTATAAATAATTTTAATTATGGTATTACACTTGTGGTTAGTAGGTTACATTATTTAATCTATGATTACTTATTAAATTATTTACTAATAGTGATTTAAATTAATATAGTCATTGAATATGAATTATTACTTTCTTTAGTTGTTCATGATAATATTATTATTCTTCAATAAATATAATTTATTTTAATTATATTATTAATTATGGTAATATATTTATGGCTAATAGGCTACATTAATTTGTTTATAAGTGCCTTAACCTAGGTTAGTTATTAACTTAATTTATCTATTAATTTAAATTAAGTAATAATAATATAAATTTTTAGCATTAATTATTACAAGCAATCATTATTATTAAAATGCTATTAAAATTATAAATATTCATTAACTAATTAATAATATTTTCATTATATTATATTACTATTACCTATTAATTTTTAATATTTGTAATATAATATATTTATCTAGTAGGTAAACTAGGTTAATATGGTTATTTGCATGTGGGTTGTAACTACATTGGCTGCATTTGCAACTAAATTTTTTATCCCATATTTTTTGTCATGGATTCCAAATGTGCACACAATATAAGTAAGTGCATTTGACTTGTTCACAAACCAAATACCAAATGCCATTTAGGATGGGCCAATGAAAGAGGTTCAACCCTAAAAGCTAAACCCAAAAACAAAATTGGATTATTTTTAACTTTAGCTTACCTACTCACCTACCTAATAATTTTTTAAAAATCAATGGGCTTTTCAAATTGCCACGTGTCACCACATAATTGCCTTTCACAAATGGACATGTGTAAAAATTCGATTCACACTTTATTGGATGGCCAAGATATTATTCATTTATTAATAATGATTAATGTTTAAATAATGTTTAAATGCCACGTGTCACCATATAATTGAGCTTCACAAATGAACACATGCCACCACGGGCAACCCTTGGAGAATAATGTAAATGTATAAAATAAAAATTTATACTGTATATACTATCCACATACATATTGTCAATTGCAACTACTAGTTGTGTGCAACTTGTCATATGCAACTATGGGGTCTAACATACAACAGTTATATACAATAGTTGCAAAATGATAATTTTCTTTTAATTCAAGCTAACATAGAGTGTTATCATGAGGCTTTGAAACGTTGGTTCTTTCTTGAAACCAAATGTTTGAGGGGACACCACATTGACTAGTTAGTGTGGAGGCTAACCACAACTATGGCACAACATTATATGCATGAACCTAAGATGAAGAGGCAAGGGTTCATAAAAAACAAGGTCATGGCACGACTTGTGATGGCAAATGTTAATAAAGATAGTTGGATTCCACACATTGATGTGATCTCACCTACCTTTGAGGGGGATGATAGTGATGACGTTTGGTGGGTGCAAAACCAACACCATCCTCGTATCACTTACAAAATCCATGCCCCTTTCACCAAATATTCAAGTTGCACTTGTGAATGGGCATTGTGAAACAAATTTTGCAAGCATCAAATTGTTGTTCTATTGACATGTACTGATTTTACAATAAAAAATATCATTGAGTATTGTGATAGGTATTATGGAACTCACCACAATGGTTTGAAAATACATGTTTGCTGACTTGACATACTTATAATTAGATGATGGTGTATTTGATGATGAGGATTGCAACCAAGGTCCAGTTGATGAGGTCGACATTGTTTACATTGGGGGGTTTATGGCCATGGATGAGGATAGTTGTTTTGACAATGTTGATGTGCCGAAAGGTTCATTCACACCCATGGATTGAGCCCTAGCTTGCTTCCATGAAACAATTGCCAAGATCACCATGGAATGTATCACAAGTGCAAGTGTTGAATTATGCGACCATGTAACATCACTTCTTCAAGGAGTTGGATCAAACATTCACCACTTTTGTTTGGCTCGAATCAACAAATCCATTAACCTAGGAATGGTATTTCACCTAGTGGATGATGGCTTTGGGAACTCCATCAACTGGATGAAGGATTAGCACGAAACAATGATGGAGCATTTAGATACATGTAAAAAGAGGACTAGGGAATAAAGAAAGGTTTGTCACTTGTACCCATATTTGGACATAATATATGTGTGATTCAATTTTCATTTATATTTAACCCTTTACACCTTTCACCAAATCAAATTGAATTGTGCATAATTTGCATTGGAAAAAAAAACTCCAACGGATGCTTTAAAGTAATATCCAAATGATTTGTTAACCAATATGCGTCAATGAATAGTTATTAATCACAATTAAATGTGATTATTAATGAAATCTAAAACTCCAAGTAATGCACAAAACAATGAAAATTTATTGCTTGCATAGATCCAATTCAATTGTAATACCCCTTTTAGGATATCCAAAAAATGCTTTGGGGCCAATAAACTATCATTGGACACTATGAAAGGTATTTCATAACCAAACCAAAACCTAAATGGATATTAATACCCATATAGGGTTATTTTGTATAACACCATGTGCTGATTCATTTTGGTTTATGTTATTAGAAATGTATTGTTCATGATTAGAAAGATGGAATGAAATTATAGTACCCCTCTTAAGGTATCCTGAAAAAGTGGAGTGGTTAATCACATATATTTTGACAATTAATGGGATACTACATAACCTAACCAAAAACTTAAAAGGAAATTAATACCCCAATTGGGGTATTTTGGAAAACACCATGGGTCAAATCATTTTTTGCCTGAGTTATCCAAGGGGTATTGCTCATGGTCAAAAGGATGGAATTAAATTGTAATACCTTTGTTCGATATCCCATAAATGTTTTGGGGTCAATCACATGTCTTTCGATACTATGTGGATATTACATAACCCTACCAGAACCTAGAGGGGAATCAATACCTTGATTGGGGTATTTTGTAAAATGCCATGGGCTAAATCATTTTTTACTTAAACTATCCAAGGGGTGTTCCTCATGGCCAAAAGGATGAAATTAAATTGCAATACCCTTCTTTGGTATCATGGAAATGCTTTTGGATCAATCACATATCTTTCTACACTATTTGGGGTATTACATAACCCTACCAAAACCTATGCGAAAGATAACATATTAATGATGTATATTTAATTAATGCATGTAATCAAATGCTTATTCTATGTAAATTGAAATTTAGGGAACAACATATCAAATAATGGCACTAATGATCAATAATTGTCACACTTCAATTTGTATTCCCCTTTGTATTAAAATATATTAAAATATGTATTTTCCTCATCTTTTATTAAACCTAAAACATTGTGAAGTTTATTTGAATAAATGAATGGTTGTTTATGATTCAAAAAATATAAATGGTGCACTATCTATCAATTTTTAATTTTGAAAATATTTTAATTGAAATCATGATATAATTAATGAATTAATATGTGAAATTATATATATAAAGATATAATATTTGCATAATTATTTTAACTTAGTAATATTTTAATTAAAAACTATAGTTTAAAGTCATTTTCAACATCATAATAATTCACTAATGGACCAATGCAAATTGGAATGAAGGTATTGCAAAACTAGCCACATTGATGGTATAGGGTTATTTGAATAAAAGTTATAAATGTAACCGCAATACCTTCATTGTGTTTTCATAATGTCATTTACCATGAAATATATTGGTTTTTTTTCTCATACTTAATCCATGTTCAATATATCATGCCAATTGGTCACATTGATGGTATTGAGCAAAATGTTGAAGTGTAAATGCAATATGTTCATTACGTTATTGATAGGTCCATTGACATTGAAACATAAGAATAAAGTTTCTAAAATCTCTACTTAATTAAATTGTGTGGATTTATTTTTTTTAAATCATTTGTAATATATAATATCTTAATTAAAAAATGTTAAATATTTTAAGTAAACATTAAATATAGTGGAAAGACATTTTCAAATTCATAAATGGACCAATGCAAAATCGTTGGTATATGTACATGAAGGTATTGCAATATTGGCCACATTGATGGTATAAAAAATTTATTCAACAAAGTTTTTGTGTACTTGCAATACCCTTATTTTGTATCATGGTTTAGAATATTGTCATAATATGGTGTAGGTATTATATTCCTTTTAGGTTTTGGTAGGGTTATGCAATACCCCTCCATGTTTTATGGTGAATGCAAATATCCCAAGATGATGTAGGTATTGCACTCCATATGTTTATTCAAGTAAAACATTATACATCAATGTGAAAAACTTTGCATTACCCTCATTTATTTGAATCAATATGTCTAGCATGATACAATGAACATGGAATAAATATCTTTTAAAAAAATCTTTTGTTTCATGGTTTACGATATTATCGTAAAATGATTTGGGTATTGCTTTCCTTTTAGGTTTTGATAGGGCTATGTAATACCCTTCCAAATTCCCAAAAAATTGTTATGGAGCTCAAAGGTTTTATGGGATACTTGAAGAGGAGTATTGCATGTGAATTGAGTATTTTTGGGCATAAGCATTACCCCTTCGACAATTTGAGCCAAAATAATTGAGCCCATGTTGTTTGTAGATTACCCCAAATAGGGTATTTCTTTCTTATATGTTTAAACAATACCCCTCTAGGTTTTAATAGATATGTGATGAAACCCAAAAGATTTTTTATATGTCTTAAGAGAGGTAATGCACACCCATTGAATAATTATGGACACAATCAATACCCCTCCAGTAGCTTATAGTAAAATAATTTAATCCATATTGTTTACAAAATATCCTCATGAAGGTATTACATTTTTTTAAGGTTTTGTTAAGGCTATGTAATACCCTTCTAAGATTTTTAAAATATGTTATGGAGCCCAAAGGATTTATAATATACTTTAATAGGGGCATTACATGTGCATTGAGTACTTCTGGACATAAGCAATACCCTCCAAAAGTGTGGATCAAAATAATTAAAATCATGGTGTTTATAAAATACCCTCATGAGGGTATTGCATTCCTTTTAGGTTTTGTTAAGGCTATGCAATACCCCTCCAGGACTTTTGAAATATGTTATGGAACCCAAAGGATTTATAATATACCCTAATAGGGGTATTGCAGGTGGATTGAGTACTTCTAGACATAAGCAATACCCCTCCAAAAGGTTGGACCAAAATAATTTAAACCATGGTGTTTACATAATACCTTAGTGAGGGTATTGTGTTTTTTCTAGGTTTTGTTAGGGCTATGCAATACCCTTCCAAGATTCTTGAAATATGTTATGGAGCCCAAAGGATTTTTAATATATTTTAATAGGGGTATTGCATGTGCATTGAATAATTATGGGCATAAGCAATACCCTTCCAATAGCTTTGACCAAAATAATTCAATCAATGGTGTTTGCAAAATACTTTCATGAGGGTATTGCTTTCCATTTTAGGTTTTGAACTTCTAATTTTTGGGGGTAAAGAAAGTTTTTTTGGTTTGAATGTAAGTTTAGAATTATTGTTTTGATAAAAATTCAAGCATACATAAGAATATGTGAAAATGTATTTCTAATTCTTAACACAAGATGGTGCAAAACGAAAGTAAAATGCCTTAAATAAAAAAACATGGGTGACATGTGTCTAAAATGTGCAAAAAATGCCCCCAAGTCTAAAAGATGAAAATGGGGAACATGTCATAATGGTTGCTTCAAAGATAAATTGTTACCCTAAATCCTGAAGACCAAAATAACACCCTAATCAAAACTAGGATAAATTATGGGCTATTTGTATTACTACCAAAGGGGGATGGGATCCCATTGGCCCTCTTGTACTACGTTGATGCAACCTCTGCATCATGGGCATGTCGTCATGTAAAAACCCCACGATTGGCCAATACTACGTCCACAACATCAGTCACAAACACCTCCTTGGTGGTGCCTCGAACCTTGAAACAAACAACACAATACAATAAATATTGCATATGAATTCTAAAACCTGTAATTCAATAAAATTTAGTATGACATTGTTGGAAACTTACCAACCATGAACCAGTTTTGAATCATGGTATTACGTGAGGCCAATTTCCTTGTGCCGCATTATTTTATTTGATGCAAACTTCTAATTGTGTTCCATCTAAATGCCCATGAGTGCTTTTGCATACTCGGTTTGAATTGTTCAAATCATAAGTGCAAGGTCCTCATCATGTTTTAACTTGCCATGTATGTTGAAAGGCATGGCCCCCACATCCCATGTAGTCATACTAAAAAATTGAAGGATGTGGCTAAAGGTTAACTTAACAAGTGTCGACTTAGGAACCTCAAATGTGTATTGCAAGTCCCCCTAAAGCTTATCCCACTCCAAGGTAGCATGCTTCCTAGCCCTAACAATTGCCTTTTGTTCATCACAACAAAATCAGGTTAAAGGGTTGCTCAAGAATCGCACATTCATTGCCGCATGATCTTGAACCCTTGGGCCTTACTTCTAAGTAGATGGGTGTCCAAGCTTGCCATGGTCACATTGTGGCATGCCCACAAATGTCATACCAAATTGTACTTGGTTGTATATAAAACATTACACCCATCAACCCTACAAACAAATTTACCCAATGGACACCCTTTATGGCAATTGGAAGAGGGGCAATTACATTTAAAATAAAAAACAAATACAATAAACCTAATGTGAAAATTAACATTTTGGATGAAGGTTATCTTTACATGATGAAGGTATTTCCATTATAGATAAAAGATTAAACACACCATGAGGGTATTGCAAAAATGGATAAATAGACGAAAATTCAAGATGAAGGTATTGCAAAAATCCAGTTTTGAAATTTGCATAGAATGAGGCTAACCCTAAAAAAAACAATATCACCTACAAAGCTATAGGGTATTGCTTAGAGAATTAATCTTAAAAAAATGCCCCACCCACCTTTTCACATGGAAAAGGAAGGTGGGGTAAAAGTTTGAGAACCATAATTAATAAAGGTATTGGAAACACAAATTTGTCAAAAACAACCCACCCATCTTCTCAAATAGAAAGAATGGGTGGGCAATAGATTGTAAGTTAAGATAAAAATGTCACCTACATCAATTTCAACATGTCTTATATAACATGTTCATTTTCTTTTTGCACTAAAACAAGAGCTACATTTTCTTGTTCTGTTATCATTTCAATAGTTTTTTGCAAGTCAACTTCAATTGTAGCAAGATTTGGTGTAGAGGTTTCCCCAACTTCAACAAATGTTTACACTTGCTCTTCATTAACATTACACAAAATTAATGCACCATCTTCAACACTCGCTTGCATGTGCTTTTGCATCTTCCATCCCTCTAAACCTTTTTCATTTGTGACACCTCCCATGCTCATCATGGGAGGTGTGTTCTTGGGACTTACAACACTGGGACAAAAAAAACATGACAACAAGGAGCTGAATTTTTCATTGTTGTGCATTTGATTGACCTACAACAATGGAACAAAATAACACAATGATAAGGAACTAAGCTCTTCATTGTCATGCCCATGGGGACCTCTAGCACTTGAACAAAAAAAAACCATGATGACAAAGAGCCAAAAAAATTGTTGTTGTGTCCCTGGGACTTATAACACTAGAACAAAAAAACATGATGATGAAGAGTTGAACTCCTTGTTGCTGTGCGCTTGACTAAGCTACAACATTAAAACAAAAGAACATGACGATGAGGAGCTAAGCTTCTTGTCATTGTGCCCATGGGGACCTCCAACATTTGAATAGAAAAAAAAACATGATGATGATGAGCCGAACTCCTTGTCATCATGTCCCTAGGACTTGCAACACTTGAACAAAAAAATGCACGACAACGAGGAGTTTAGTTCTTTGTTGTCGTGCGCTTTAATGATTTGCAACATTGAAGCAAAAGAGCATGATGATGAGGAGCTTGACTCATCATCATTGTGCACATGGGGACCTTTAACACTTGAACAAACAAAAAACATGATGATGGGGAACCAAGTTCCTCGTTGTTGTGTCCCTAGGATTTACAACACTGGAACAAAAAAAACAAGACAATGAGGGGCCAAGCTCCTTATCATCGTGTGCTTGACTAACATGCAGCACTAGAACAAAAGAGCACGATGACAAGGTGTTGAGCTCCTCATCGTTGTGCCCACGGGGACCTCCAACATTTGAACATAAAAAAAACAGGACGATGAGGAGCTTGGCTCCTCATGTTGTGTCCTTGGGATTTGGAACATTGGAACAAAAAGATGCACAATGATGAGCCGAACTCCTTGTCATCGTGCGATTCAATGACTCACAACATTGGAACAAAAGAGCATGACAATGAAAAGTTGTCACCGTAAGACTTGGAGCATTAGAACTAAAATTAACTTGCCTAAACTCTAAAAAAAAACACAGAAGGGAGGACATGAGCTTACCTTGTAGTTCTGTTGTTCTTCATGCGTGCTCCAAGCTCCTCCCACTTGGGGCACTCCAAGATTGTCCGCTTGTATCTCCTCACTCTTCTAACGCTCTGCAACCCTAAACCCTGGTCCCACTGAATCTCAAGCGTTGGTGATGGAAGAGAGCACAAGCACAAGTGAGGGGTGAGCAGAATGAGGAAGGTA
>Ga0116226_10005890_pt1 | contig 10976 bp, 9 predicted proteins | sample S1TSphfallax_FD_89692 | JGI IMG/M metagenome (GOLD analysis project Ga0116226, IMG submission 89692) | Host-associated microbial communities from peat moss isolated from Minnesota, USA - S1T2_Fa - Sphagnum fallax MG | ecosystem: Host-associated > Plants > Peat moss > Unclassified | place: USA...
GCCAATGATTATGCCTTGGCGGTCTGGGGCCTCGCGGACATCGGCGCGAAAGTGGATCAAGGTCTTGTCTCGCTCGATGATTTGTTCAGCGAGGATATGCTGGGCGATGATCTCGAAGCCTGGCTGCAAGAATCCGCCTTGATGAAACGCACCTTTCGCAATTGTGCGATCATCTCCGGACTGATCGAGCGCAATTTTCCCGGCAAGGAAAAGACAGCCCGGCAAGTCACGATCTCGACCGATCTCATCTATGATGTGTTGCGCCGCCATGAGCCGGATCACATTCTTTTGCGGGCGGCGCGGGCTGACGCGGCGACCGGGCTCCTCGATATTGCAAGGCTCGCCGCGATGCTCTCGCGCAACCGGGGCCGAATCGTCCATAAGGATCTCAGCCGGGTCTCACCGCTGGCGGTGCCGATCATGCTTGAGATTGGCCGCGAGCCGGTTTACGGCGAGGCGCGAGAGGATATTTTAGTGCAAGCAGAGCAATTATGGGCGGAAGCTAGCCTGCCGGAAAAAACGCGATGAAGGCCGCCACACGTTCTGGCAGCACTGCGCCGGCCTATTTGCAATTAGCAGGCGCATCCTTTGTCATGGATCCGTCCGGCGCGCTTTATTGGCCGGAAGAAAAGCTTCTCGCCGTTGCCGACCTGCATTTTGAAAAAGGCTCGGCCTATGCCACGCGCCGGGTGTTCCTGCCGCCCTATGATACGGCGGCGACGCTCATGCGGCTTGCCGAGCTTGTTAGCCTTTACGAGCCAAAGCGCATCGTGGCCTTGGGCGATTCCTTTCACGACGCGGCCGCGAGCGAACGTCTTGGCGTAGAGGACCGCGCCCGCATCCACGCTTTGCAATCGGGCCGGGACTGGATCTGGATCGCTGGCAATCATGACCCCATCCGGCCATCTGGCCTTGGCGGCGATGTTATGGATGAGCTTGCGATCGGGCGCATCCGTTTCCGGCATGAGCCGCGGGAGAACGCCAGCGAGGGAGAGATCGCTGGCCACCTTCATCCGATGGCACGCATCGGCGGACTCGGCGGCACCGTGCGGCGGCGCTGTTTCGTGAGCGACGGATACCGCTGCATTCTCCCAGCCTTCGGCGCTTATGCGGGCGGGCTCAATCTGCGCGATGAAGCCTTCGGCTTTCTCTTCCGCGAAGCAGATCGCTTCGCCCATATTTTAGGGCGCGGCCATGTCTATCGCGTATCGCACCGCTTTTGTTTGCCGGATTAAAGACTTCAAATCGTTTAATCCCGCCTGAAAATCACGCTCGCGATGAGACCCATGCTGAGCGCCATGATAATAACGGCAAGGCCGTAGAGCACGCCATGATCCTGCGCTGCGACGGCAACCATATGCTCAATGCCGCTGCGCCGCACGCTAAACGCGGTCGTTGTGTGCCCCACCGGCAAACCATCGGCGAAAGCCTCCGTCTCAATCTCATAAGCACCCAGCGGCGCATAGCCCGGCAGGCGGATCGCCGCGCGAAAGAGCGTCGGGCTCAGGAAGGTGATGGCGCCGGGCTCATCGACAAAGAGGCCTTGCGCGCGGCGGATGCGGATCAAAGCGGATGAAAAATCCGTTTCGCCTTCGCCTGTCCCACGCGCCACCTGAGCTTCGATGCTCCCGCCAAGCCTTTGCTGATTGCCGTAATCGACGATCTCAACGATGGGCCTATCGGAAAGAATCGCGAGAAAGCTCGGCGCGGTCTTGAAAACGTGCTCATCGCCGTTCAACCAGAACAACCCCGATCTTATTTTTTCGCGCATCGTAACGGCACCGGAGGGGCCGCGCACCACCATGATGAGATCATAGCGGCCGTAGAGAAAATCGCGCGTATCGCGCTCGACGTCGCCAAAGATTGTGAGTCTAGCGCCGTTGAAATTGGAATCGATGACGATGTGATCAGACGATAGCGCGACAGTCAGCTTCTCGGCTTTCGCACCTTGCGCGGCGCAAAACACGAGCACCAGGAGGACAAAGAGCAGGCAACGCCTTCTCACCGCCCGACATCCGTACGCGAGGCCTGAAAGGGATCTTCCGGCGCGATCAAGACATCGCCGGCAAACCGCACTGCGACACCAAATACGAGGAGGCCAAGCAGCAGACGGAAATATTCAGCGCGCATTTTCACCTGCGCGCGGGCGCCGAATTGCGCACCGAAGGTCCCGCCAAGTATGAGGATCAAGGCTAAAAGAATATCGACAGAATGATTCGTCGCCGCATGCAGAAGTGTCGCGGCGATCATAGTGATCAATTGCTGGGCGAGCGAAGTCCCGACGACAATGGCCGTTGGAACACGAAAAAGATAAATGAGCGCCGGGACAAGAATGAAACCGCCGCCGACGCCAAGCAAGGAACCGGCAAAGCCGATAAAAAGCGCCAGAAGAAAAGGCGGGATCACGCTCACATAAAGGCCCGAGCGATGAAATTCTATTTTGAAGGGCAGTCCTTCGATCGAGCTATCGCGCCCTGTCCGCATCTGTGAACGTGCTTTGGTGCTTGAAAAGAGGATCGCCCGGAGGCTTTCGATCAGCATCAGGCTGCCGATCGTGCCAAGCAAAAAGATGTAAGAAAAGACAATCACTGCGTCGAGGCGGCCTTGCCTCTGCATGGCATTGAAAAACATGACGCCGAGCAAGGCCCCAGCGACGCCGCCTCCGATCAGGACAAAACTGAGCTTAAAATCGATGGCGCTTCTGCGCCAATAGGCTAAGGCGCCGGTCATCGAGGAGGCGGCAATCTGGCTTGACACGCTGGCGACCGCGACAGCGGGCGGAATGCCAAGGAAGATCAAAAGCGGCGTCATTAAGAATCCGCCGCCTACGCCGAAAAGCCCGGAGATGAAACCGACCGCGATACTCAATGCAACGACGACAAAGGCATCGACCGGCAACCCGGCTATCGGCAAATAGATCTGCACGTTTCGGTCAGCCCCTGCGCCGCTTGAACATGAATCTTTTCGGATTCACGGGCTGGGCTTTTCATACGCCGGAGCAAAAAGCAAAGGGGATAAAGCTTTTATGCCTCGTTAGCGCTATCACAGCTGCGAAATCTTTGCCTTAGTGCCTTTTGGCAGCGGCGGAACCGCTGCTTCCCAGCCCCCGGGCGGGACTTGAACCTCATTGGCAGCACGATCAGGCTCGCGCGGCTTGAAGGCCTCCACAGCCGCCTTTGCCTGTTCGAGGGATTTAACATCGAGCTTCGCCGCAACATCCTCGCGTTTCTTACCCGCGTCCTCATCACCCTGCGCCGCCGCGATCGAAAACCAAATGTAGGATTGAACGAGATCTTGCTGCACGCCGAGGCCCCGGGCATAGAGGATCGCAAGATTATACTGACTGTCGCGGATTCCGAGTTCGGCGGCCTTACGGAACCAGATCGCCGCCATGGCATAATCGGGCTTTCCGTCGCCGCCTTCGGCGATGAGAACCGCGAGATTGTGCATCGCGTGGGAATGGCCCTGATCAGCCGCCTTTTCATACCAAGATTTAGCACTGGCCAGATCGCGATTGACGCCAAGCCCCTTTTCATACAGCGAGCCAAGCCGGTATTGGGCGGGTGCAAGCCCATGCAGCGCGGCTTTGACGTACCAGTCCGCCGCCAGTTTGAAATCGCGCGGCACCAAACGGCCCTCCGCATAGCGGGTGGCCAGCTCATATTGCGCGGCCGCGTTGCCACTTTCCGCCTGCCTCTGCAATGCAAGCGCCGCGGCGGGCGCTTCAGCCGCAGGCACCGCTGTATTTTTTTGCGCTGTGATTGAACCGGTCACGATCGGATCACTGCCAGCAATCGGGCTTTGCGGCTTATTGGCTCCCGCTACCGCCATCATCGGGAGATTGCGCTGTGGCGGCGCTCCGTTCGACATCGCGGCGGAGGGATCAGATAAGAGGCTCGCCTGCGAAACGCTCTTATCATTGGGAGTTGGTTGCAGCTGAGCGCGCCCGGCATCATTCGTGGCAGCACGGGTGTCAGCTTTCTGGTCGTAGCGTGAGTCCATCACAGTGCGGCCGGCGGCACCAGGCCGGTCCAATAAGGATAGATCGACGGATGCATGGCCCATTGTCTTAACCACCGCATAAGCGCCGGCGACTAAGAACAGAGCTGCGATACTTAAAGTGAGCTGACGCTTGTGATTGAGGAAGAAGTCTCTGGTCTGATCGATGAGCCGGCCATTCGCCGCTTTGTTATTCGCATCGGCAATAGGTAATTTCGACCTGCTTGTGTCTTGCTGATCGGCTTGCGCGGCTTGTGCCGCCCTGCGTGCCGCGGCGATGAAATCCGAGCGGCTCCGCGCCGGCCCGGATATCGAACCCCCAGAAGCCCGCTCACCGGGCTGTACTTCTATTTCCCTGGGTGACATTTCCTTATTTTTTGGAAACAACGTGCCTGGCTCGATGAGGAAATCAGCCGGCGGATTCGCGGGAGCCCTGAGATCTGACACATCATCGGGAGGAAGCTGGCCGCGCTGCCTTGGAGCGGACTCCGGCATTTTAACAGGTGCCGGGGCGGCTTGGCTGAATGCTCCTCCGCTTTCTCTGTAGCGCTCGAAAATGGCATTTTGTTCGGCAATCCGCGCCGATGTACTGACGGCCTGAGTCTCGGCAATCTCCTCCTCAAGCATGGCGAGGCGATCGACAATTTTCTCGAGCGTTTCGTGGACGGCATTCAAGGTCGAATGCGTGCGCCGGTCTGCCTCGTCCTGAACGGAGCGAAGACCCGCGATTTCACGCGTGATCTCAGAATCATCAGGCAAATGACCAAGCGAAAGTCCCGGCTGCGCCGTCAGCTCGCGGATAGCTTCACGTGCCGCATTGCGCGCGGCAGTCTGCGCCGCCTCATTTGCTGCAAAACGCGTTTCATCAAGATGTGTGAAAAGTTCGCTGACCGAAGTCTGCAAGGACTTCAATGTTGAGAGCCCGTTATCCGATCGCTCTAAACGTTGAGCCAGTTCAGCAATCTGACTCTGCAAGGCCTCAAAGGCAGCCTGTTCAGCCTTTGGGTTCTGGGCGGCTGCGAGCTTATCAGCAAGGAGCCGCACGGCCGATTCAAGAGCCTCTGGATCCACCGCCGCGCTAAGCGCTGAATCTGGCGCCATCGCTTTGTCGACCTTTTGAAAAAGGTCATCAAGCCGGTCCTCGATTTTGGCTAAGGAGTCGATATGAATTTGTTGCAGCTGGGGTGAGAACTCCTCATCCGGCGGCAGCGGCCCCAAGACACTTTGCCTGTCGATTTGCTCAGCGAGAGCCGTGACTTTTTTTTCGATCTGTTCGATCGGCAGGGGCTGCGCCGCGGCCTTTGTCAGGAGATGGTGAATATCTTGGGTTTTCTCTAAAATACAAGCGATAGCGCTCGGATTATGCGGGAGCTGATCGATGCTTTCGAGCTTATCGGCAATCGTTTTGATCTGACGTTCGAGAGCGTCGATTGACTGTGCCGGACTATTGGTTTCCAGCGAGTGCCGCAGATCATTCGCGAGTTCTGCGAGCGGCTTTAGCAAAATCTCCCGCATCCCCTCTTCACGCGAGCTTTGAATTTGCGTTGTGAGATTGCGAATAGCGGATTCGATCGCCGTTACCGAAGCACGCGGCGCGAGATCGGCCAAGCCAGCGGATAAAGTGCCGATCTCTGTCCGCATTCGCTTCAGATCTGTGGCAAGATCTTGCGGCCGCATTTCTTCGAGTTTTGCCCCCAGCGCCGCGATGTCACGTTGCAAAGGCCGCAAATCCGCAGCGCGCGCCGTTCCAGCGCCACCAGCGGCCTCAAAACGCGGACCGGTGGAAGCTTCTGCGCCGCGCGGCACGGCTCTGTGCTCCGGCCTTTCGCCATCCAAATGTCTTTGCCTGCGGCCAATTTCAGTGACCGCTGTTTCGAGTGAATCTCGCCAAGCCGTTTTGGCAGCAGACCGCTCAAATCCGCCTTCCGCGGATGAAAGCGATGAACTGCGCAAGAGCGCGTTCAACTTGCTTTCAAGCCTTTTTAGATCGGCATCCACCTGCGGAGACGGGACCGGTATCTGCGAGAGCGCATCTAGCCGTTTATCGAGCTGTGCCAGCGCGCTTTTGACCGGATTAAAACTTTCCTCCGGAGGACGCCTTGAAAGACGCGCTTCGAGTTCTTCTAAACGGCGAGCGACAGCGGAAGCCCCGAAATCATTGCCCTGGCTGCGAGCGGCATCACCCGGCTGACGCGCCATTTGCACTTCGATATCTGACAATCTGTTTGAAATATCTGAAAGAAGTTCCAGGCTGCCATCACGCTCGCGCCTGTGCGCTTTGATCAATTTCGCAACGGCATCGACGGATTGAGCTGTCTGCCGCTGGCTTTTGGCTGCGCTTAATTCGAAAGCCTCGACCGCGGCATCAAGGAGAGCTTCCGCATCCTGAATGCGCATTTGGCCATGAGGCTTATCAAACGTCCTTTCGGTCCAGCGTTCCTGCCGTCCCATGTCCTGCCGTCCCAAGCCCTGCCGGCCAAAGCCCTCGCGGCCATTTGCTTGACGGTCATTGAAATGGCGCGCGCGCGGCGCAAACCGGGACGTAAGGCTTTCATCATCTTCATCATGCTCCCGTGACGGAGTACGAGCCCGAGGCGGCGGGGTGTCATGACGGTCAAGCTGATGTAAACGTGCGGCGACCGCTTCGAGCCGGTCGTCGGAATCCATATCATCGACGTTTATCCCGAGTTCAGAAGCGTGCAAGAGGATGATGTCATTGAGCCACTCACTGATGCTCAGCCCCTGACGGCGAGCCGCTTCCCGGGCTGCCTCGCGGATATCAGGCTTAATGCCATCAATATTCCAGGATCGGGCTCTTCTCATCATCTCGTCCATAGCGGGATCGTGAAATCCCGGAGGCGACCGTTCGAGTCTTTAGAGAAAAGGAGCCGCCAGTGGCCCAAAACACTGCTTCAACTCAAAAGCAGAAAATCGGGAAAACGGGATTCCACTCTTTCCGAAGTCACTCAGGTAAGCCGCCACGTTGCGAATCAACGCCGGAAAATTATGAACCAGCGCGCTGATCGGGAACTTTCGGGGCATACGGTAAAGAATGGGTTAAATCTGACCGGTTTTGGCACAACCAGCCTTACCCTGCTTAAGTTTTAGGCGATACCACAACTTCCGCGCGCATTTTTAAAAAAATTAACGGCGGAGTATTGAGTCTACCTTGAGTCACAACTTATAGTTGTAAATCACAGATCGGACTGCGTGCGTGTCGCGCAGAAAGTTACGTCATGGAGATTGAATATGCGCCGTTCTTCCTTCGTTGCGGAAGAAAAATCACATGATCTTATAAAACTGATGGATCCCGGGCCGGATTCATCGCTCGAATATTTTTCGACAATCGGGGCAATGGCACGCGATTTCAACGTCAGTTTGCGCGCACTCCGGTTTTACGAGGACCGAGGCCTGCTGCATCCGAAGCGCCGCGGCTCGACGCGTCTTTATAGCACAGCCGACCGCCGCCACCTCGAAATGATCCTCAGAGGTAAGCAGCTCGGATTCACCTTGACTGAAATCCACGACATCATCCGGTCGCACAAAGACTCTGCGAAGATCGACGATTTAGAATCTACGCTGCAGCCTGATCAGATCATTGCCCAAATCAACCATCTCGAACGGCAACGCGAAGAAATCAATGAGGCCATCAACGCCCTGCGCGACGCACATCAAAAACTTAACCGGGGCGCGGACTTTGACGGGGCACAAGGATAACAAGCCGCTCACTCCCCTTTTCAGATTAGGAAATCACTTTTCAATATTTTTCTCTTATGTATTTGCTTGATTTGCAGGCGAGCATGGCAACTCGACCTTCCACGGCGCCGCGACGCCTGTTGTTCAGAGTTTTGGCGCAACCGCTGCGAACTGCCTGCGCTAAGGCATCGCCGCCCTATCAGCGTTCCAAACTATGAGAGCGAAAAGGCTGGCCGCGCTCGACAAGCAAGTGAGTCTTGACCTTGCGCGACCAAATGAAATCTTCGGGGCGCAGCATCTAAAACGCCCCTGTGGAGTGATCTTTTAGCCAATGAATGTTGCGCAACTGCGCGCTTAGCGGCCATCGGCTAAAAGCATTAGCATCTCTATGGTCATTGGAATTCATGACCTTTCTTGCTTGAAGCGCCTCTGGATTTTTATTTATTCGCAGCGATTCGATCACAGGCACTGACCCTTTCAGGCGCAAATAAAATCGCACGCGCAGGTAGAGCCGGCAATTTCAAAGCTTGCTCACCGATAAACTATTCGAGTGCGGCCCGAGGATTTAAGGCCAATCCGAAAAAACCTCCCATAAAGCGTGCCGTGAAAGTAGCAAAAACGCCTTTATTCCAGCCTTGACCAGATAACTCCGGATAAGGCAGGCTCTTATATCTCACATCCTAAGGGGTGTACCCCATAAGAGAGAAATGGCAAAAAAATACTTATCAATCGCTTATAACTGTTCCTACGACGGGTGCTATCTCTCCCTTTTCAGCTTGGGGCGCGTTCTATCGGCTGGATCCATTCGATCCAACCGCAACACGCTTTAGAACTGTAATTACCCGTCAAGTTGTGTAGCACCAATCGAGGATAGGCAAATGGACCGGATTCTCGTGCTCGTCAGGCACGGCCAAAGCGATTGGAACCTGAAAAATCTATTCACCGGGTTTAAAAATCCGGAGCTGACGCAGTTAGGCATCGAAGAGGCACGCGCCGCGGGCCGCCGGTTAGAAACAAAAAAACTCGGCTTCGACCGTGCCTTCACATCCAATCTCACACGCGCCCAAAATACGTTGAAGCTGATTTTGGGTGAGCTTGGCACACCGGGCGTTCCAACCATCGCCGACGCGGCGCTCAACGAACGCGATTACGGCGATCTATCGGGTATGAACAAGGACGATGCCCGGCAAAAATGGGGAGAAGAACAGGTTCTAGTCTGGCGGCGGTCTTATGAAATCGCGCCTCCGGGAGGCGAAAGCCTCAGAGATACAGTGGCACGCGTTCTTCCTTTTTATTGCCAGACTATTTTGCCTTGCGTGCTGCGCGGCGAACGGGTCATCGTCGCAGCCCACGGCAATTCTTTGCGGGCGCTCGCCATGGTGCTCGACCAGCTAACACCGCAGACTATTCCGAAGCTAGAGCTCGCGACGGGCGTGCCAATTATTTACCGCCTCAAGCTTGATTCCACCGTCGAGACCAAAGAAATCCTCACCTCCTGACATTTTGGAAGCGCGGCTATAATCTCATTTCATGACGGTTGAAACAGAACTCTTTTCGCGGCCGGGTTTGGAACTGCGGCCGGGTCTTTTTTATATTCCGGCCTATCTCGACAGAACCGCGCAAGAAGCGCTTTTGGCGGAGCTGCGCGCCTGCCTCGCTGACGCGCCGCTCTACATCGCGCATATGCCAAAGATTGGTACGCCTCTTACCGTTCAAATGAGCAATTGCGGATCGCTTGGCTGGTTCACGGATCGCGAGAAGGGCTATCGCTACGAGGCCCGGCATCCGCTGACCGCGCAGCCGTGGCCCTCTATTCCGCCGCTTGCCCAGAAAGCCTGGGCGGACTTAAGCGCCTATCCGCATCCGCCAGAGGCTTGTCTCATCAATTATTACGGCGCCGCCGCGAAAATGGGCCTGCATCAGGATCGCGATGAGACCGCGCTCCTGGCACCTGTCGTGTCGCTATCGCTCGGCGATACCTGCCTCTTCCGGTTCGGCGGTCAAAACCGCAAGGATCCGACGCGCTCGATCCAGCTCAAATCCGGCGATGCGATCGTGCTTGGGGGCCCCGCGCGTCTGGCTTTCCACGGCGTCGACCGCCTTCTGCCCGGATCATCTTCGCTGCTGGCCGAAGGCGGCCGCTTCAATCTTACCTTGCGGCGGGTGAACGAGCCATGATCTCTACATGCAAAAGAGCTGACCGCCCGTTCTGGTTTAGCTGCATAATCTATCGAAAAGTCTTTCGACTTTTCAGATCAAGCCTTCGGCCCGCCTCTCGAGATCCCGACCTTCGCCGGGCGCAACACGCGGTCGCCAATCGCATAGCCTGCTTCGACTACCTGGAGCACTGTGCCTGACGGCACGGTCTCATCGGGGATTTCGAAAAGCGCTTCGTGCAGATTCGGGTCGAACTTGGCGCCCTGCGGTTCAAGCTTCTTGACGCCGTGGCGCGCAAGCCGGGATTGAAAGTCTTTTTGTGTGAGTTCGATGCCCTCGATGAAAGCCTTTGCCGCGGGCTCGGCTTTTTCACGCGCTTCAGCCGGAAGACTTTCCAGCGCGCGGGTCAGATTATCTGCGAAGACAAGCATGTCACGGGCGAAGGACGTGACACCGTAGATCTTGGCATCGGCGACTTCCCGCTCGGTCCGGCGCCGGAGATTTTCCATCTCCGCCAAAGTGCGCAGAAGCTTGTCTTTCGCGTCAGCGTTTTCGGTCTTTAATTTTTCCAAGACCACAAACGGATCTGGTTCGCCCGCTGGATCACCTGTTTCCGGTTCGATACCCGGTTCCAACGCGTCTGCCATTTGGTTTTCCGCTTTCTCTATGTCTGTCATGGTCTGTTCTGGTTATGGAAAGGAATGCGCTGGATATCAGGTTCTATGGCAAAAAAATCAAGCACTCATGCGACCTGAGCATGCTGCTCTTCGAATGATTGAAATTTATCGAGAATCCGGTGCCGGATCGCGGATTTAAGGCTACCTGAGGTAATCTTCGCGCCTGTGAAATCGGTGACATAGAAAACATCAGCCGCCTTTTCTCCAAACGTGACAATATGAGCCGAACCGATGTTCAGCTCTAGCTTCGACAAAATCGTCGTCAGATCGAAAAGCAGCCCTGGCCGGTCGAGCCCGGAGACTTCAACGACGGTAAAGCGGTTCGACAGGCTATTGTCGATCGTCACATGCGGCGGGACATGGAAAGTCTTGCCGCGCTCCTGACGATGATCCCGGCGGCTGGCAATCATATCCTGAAGCCGGATTTCGCCTGTTAATGAGCGTTCA
>Ga0116226_10005891_pt1 | contig 10975 bp, 10 predicted proteins | sample S1TSphfallax_FD_89692 | JGI IMG/M metagenome (GOLD analysis project Ga0116226, IMG submission 89692) | Host-associated microbial communities from peat moss isolated from Minnesota, USA - S1T2_Fa - Sphagnum fallax MG | ecosystem: Host-associated > Plants > Peat moss > Unclassified | place: USA...
CGGCGAGCCACCAGGCGGGAGGTGAGGGATGAGAGATGACGGCGGTCATGGACAATGTCGGCATCGGTGAACAACAGGACCGGGGCCTTGCCGGCGGCGATGCCTTGGGAGAGCGCCCAGAGCTTGCCGGACCAGCCGGGGGGTTTTTCGGCACCAGTGATGATGGTGAGGCGGGGTGCTACGCCGGCCTGCGCGGCGGCGGCCTCCGCGGCGGCGGCCTGCGCGGCGGCGGCCTGCGCGGCGGCGGCGAGGGCGGCGGTGTTGTCCGTTGAATTGTCGTCGACCAGAATGACGCGGAAATTTCCGGCATAGTCCTGCGCCAGGAGGGATTCAACCACGGCGGCGATCGTTTCAGCCTCGTCGCGAGCGGGGATGATGATATCGACATCTGGCAATTCGGCCGGGAGTGCGGCGGGGAGTTCCGGGCCAGACTGCCAGAAGCGGCCATGGCCAAAAAACAGGTATAGCCAGACGAGGAGGGAGGAGAAAAAAATCACCGCTTCAGCATTCCTTGCACGCCGAACCAGTCCAGCGCGTCTTCCACCGCGGCGGCGGCGGGCCGGGGGGCGTAGCCGAGCTCCTTCGCAGCTTTGGCGGACGAAAAAAACATTTTTTTGCGCGCCATTTGCAACACTTCGCGGGTCATCAGCGGCGGGTTGCCGGAGCGTTCGGCCAATTTCTCCATCACCGCGGCAATGGGCATGAGCGGGCCGATGGGAAGCTTCATGAGTGGTGGGCGGCGGCGGGAGGTGTTAGCGATCATCCGCAGGAGATCCCGTAGCATGAGGTTTTCACCGCCGAGAATATAGAGGTCCCCTGCCCTGCCCTTTTGCAGCGCGAGGATGTGACCGTCAGCCACATCGTCCACATGCACGACATTGAGGCCCGTGTTGACATAGGCAGGCATGCGGCCGTTGGCGGCATCTAGGATCATTTTGCCGGTGGGGGTGGGTTTGACATCGCCGGGGCCGACCGGGGTGGAGGGGTTGACGATGACGATGTCCTGGCCGCCGAGGACCAAGGCGCGGACCGCCTCCTGCGCGTCGTATTTGCTGCGCTTATAGGCGCCGATGAGGTGTTTTTCGTCGACGAAGGTGTGCTCGGTGGCGGGTTTGCCATCAGGGTGCAAGCCAAGGGCGGCAACGCTGCTTGTATAGACGCAGCGTTCCACGCCGCAGGCCTGGGCGATTTTAAGCAGCGCCACGGTGCCGTCAACATTCACCTTGCGCATGGTGAGCGGGTTGGGAACCCAGAGCCGGTAATCCGCCGCGACGTGGAAGACATAGCGGCAGCCCATGACGGCTTTCGGCAGGGTGGAGGGTTTGGAAAGGTTGCCTTCCACCAACTCGGCATCGCGCAGGCCGTAAAGGTTACGGCGATCGCTACCCTGGCGCACCAGCAGGCGTAGTTTATGGCCTTCCCGGGCGAGGGCCCGGGCGACGGCCGAGCCAACGAAGCCGGTGGCGCCAGTTACCAGCGTAATATCAGATCCGGACACACCCTCTCCGCGGTTCACAGCAACATCGCCGGGCACATATACCTTGGCGGCGGCGTGTGGTGTAGAACGCATCAACGCGCGCCGCGCAACCATGCGCGCAACCGTTTGCAGGGACCGAGATGGACGACGTTGCCGTAGCTACCGCCGATTTCAACGCGAGACATTGGAATTTTCCGCTGAGCGGGGCGATTCGGGCCGGGAGCGATGCGCATTTCGCGATGCTGACCCGCCTGCTGCTGGAAACCTACAACCCATACAAGCCGGCGGTGTTGAACTGGCCGAAGCTGGCGCCGGAGACGCTGGCCCGGATAAAGTCGCTGCCGATTTGGGATATTGCGGTTCAGACGGAGATAAAAGCGAGCATGCGCATTGAGGCTTTTGCGGCGACGGTGAAAAGCCCGGCGCTGCAGGCGGCATTGCTGCACATGGCCGGGGAAGAAGCGCGGCACCGGGATGTGCTCTCCCGGCTGGTGGCGGCGTATGACATTCCCATGCAGCCGGAGCCGGTTTACGCGCTGCCGCGCGATGCGGAATGGGGGTTCATGGTGACCGGCTATTCGGAATGCGTGGACAGTTTTTTCGCCTACGGGCTGTTCGAAATGGCCAAACGCTCAGGCTTTTTCCCAGCCGAGCTGGTGGAAACATTTGAGCCGGTGGTGCAGGAGGAAGGCCGGCATATTCTGTTCTTTACCAATTGGATAGCCTGGCACAAGGCGCGCATGCCGCTATGGCGGCGGCCGTATTTCGCGTTGAAGACCGCGGCGGTTTGGGCGTTTTTGATCTGGGAACGAATGGGCATTGCCAAGGATGTGGACGGGCTTGAGAAGGGGGATGCCAATTTTACCGTGAATGGCTCGAAAGCGCTGGCCGATGAGATGGACCCGGCCAAGCTGATCGATATTTGCCTGGAAGAAGATGCCAAGCGCATGGCCGGGTATGATCCGCGGCTGTTGCGGCCGGTGACGATGCCGAAACTGGCGCGCCTGGCCCGGCGCTTCGTAAAGCCCAAGAAAAAAGCCGCGTGAAGGCGAATTCCCGCCTGATCCCGGCGGCGTTCGCGCTCGCCGGTATTGCCGTGATTACCGGGCTGGTGATTTATTTCGGGGTGGGGGATGTGGTGAAATCCCTCACTTCGGTGAAAATTTCCGGTTTTGCCGAGTATATTGCGGCACAGCTGGTGATAACGCTGGGGCTGGCGCTGTGCTGGCGGATGCTGCTGCGATCTAGCGCCAAGGGCAGCTTTCCGCTGCTGGTCTGGGGGCGGCTGGTGCGGGATGCGACGGGCGAATTTCTGCCGTTCAGCCAGGTCGGCGGGTATGTGATGGGCGCCAGGGTGATCACTTTGAATGGGGTCAGCGTGCCGGATTCCGTCGCCTCCACGCTGGCCGATATCACCACCGAGTTCTTAGCGCAGTTGATATTTATTGGCGTCGGATTGTCGGTACTGGCGGAAGTTGCTCCGAATAACCGGCTGCTTGTGCCGGTCGCCATCGGGCTTTCAGTGGCCGCGGTGATGTGCGTGGGGCTGATCATCGTGCAGCAGGGCGGGGGCAAGATTTTCCGGCTGATCGCGCAGCGCCTGGCGGGTGAGAGCGGGGATTTTCACATGGACCGGCTGCAGAGCGCGCTGGACCAGATTTACCGCAGGCGCGACCGGCTGGCGCTGGCCTCGTTCTTTCACCTGGTGTGCTGGTTTGGCACGGCGACGGCATCCTTCATCGGGTTTCATGCGCTTGGGGTGCCGCTCTCCTTCATTGATGCCATCGCGATCGAGGCGATGCTGCATGCGATCATGGCGCTGGCGTTTTTCGTGCCGGGCCGTGTGGGAATCCAGGAGGCGGCGTATACGGTGCTGGCGGGGATTTTCGGCGTGCCGCCGGAAATTGCGATCTCACTTTCGCTTCTCAGGCGGGCGCGAGACTTCGTGATCGCGGTGCCCGTGTTGCTGGCATGGCAAGGGGTTGAGGCAAAGCGGCTACACACAACGGTCTAGGCGCGCATTGTTGCGGCGTGATGAAACGCGCGTGAGGTTCTTGTACCGCGGCGGCTGCCGGCGCATGTACCTGCGGTTAACTTGAACAGGGATTTATAGATGTCACTTCTCGGATGGATTGTGCTCGGCCTTATTGCCGGGTGGATTGGCAGCAATATTGTGGATAATGGCGGCAAGGGGCCGCTTTTGGACATGGTGCTGGGAATTGTCGGCGCGCTGGTCGGCGGGTCGATTTTCGATGCGCTGGGCGCGGTGCCGGTGACAGGTTTCAATCTGTACAGCCTGTTTGTCGCCGTCATCGGCTCCGTGGTGGTTCTGGTGCTCTACCATGCGCTACTGGGCCGGCGCCGGCTGTAAGCGGTTACGCCCAAGCCTTAAAACGCCGCGGGCAGGTTCACCGCCGGGTCCCTTTATTAACCGCCGGGTCCCTTTATTAAGTGCAATCTGCAGTAAAAACCGTGCCGAAGCAAAAGGCTTCGTTGCGGGTTTGCACATGTTGAAGACCTAGGTGATTGCGATATAGTGATGAGATGCTGCGGCCGGCGGGGCGGCGGCTTGCAGGGAGTGACGCCATGAAAATGGGGTTTTTGTTGGGTGTTGCCGTGAGTTTTGGGCTGATGCTCAGCTGGCCGTTGGTGCAAACGGCGATTGCCGCCGACCAACCCCACATGCAGGAAGCGCTGCATGATCTTTACCACGCGGAACATGATATCGAGATCGCGGATCAGTACCAAGACCATGGCGGCTATGCGGGCGCCGCGACCGTGGCGATCCGGCAGGCAATCGGCGATATTCAGGCGGGAATTGCATATCGTGATGAACACGGGCCGTAGAGCATGATGCGACATGGCTCAATTGATCCGCCGCGGGATTTACGCATCGCCACATAGCTTTAAGCGGACTGGCGGCAGAAAAGCGATGATTGGATCGGCGCATTGACGCGCGCTTCCTATGCCGTGTTGTTCAAGACGCATTTCTGGGACGATTTTTGCCGTCGGCAGTTGGAACGGTTGCGGCCACATATCGGCCGTGGCGAGCTTTATGTCGTTGTGGATGAAACCTTCGGCGCCAGGCCGGAAATCGGCCATGACCGGGTGATCGGCGTTACGCGCGAGGATCTGAGAACGCTGGGACTGCCGCTGGTGACGACGCAGGGGCCGATTCTTTGGTATAATACCGACTATCCAAGTTATGTTGCCACAGCGCAACTTCCGAAATATGATTTCATCGTGGCTCTGGAGTATGACGTCGCCATTCATCTTGATCTTGATGGGCTGATCGACGAGCTGGCTGATGGCCGTGTGGATTTCCTCGGCTTTCCAATGAATGTTCCGGCCAAAGCCTGGCGCTGGTATCCGCTGCATAAGGATTTGTACGGCCCGGATATGCTGATTTATCTCTCCTCTCTGTCGGTGTTTTCGCGCGCCGGCATCACTGCTTTGCTGGCGAGACGGCAGGCGAGGGGCAAGGAATTCATGGCTGGGACGATTCGCTACTGGCCATTCTGCGAGGCATTTTTACCCAATGAAATTCGCCAGGCGGGGCTGAAGATTGAATCGCTTGAGCGTTTTGGGGCGACCAAGCATTTCAACTGGTGGCCGCCTTTCAATGAGGCGGATTTGCCAGATGCCACGAATGAGACCTTCATCCATCCGGTTCTCGACGGCATCCGGTTCGTCCGCAGTACGATATTTCACGAACCCTCGACGATGGCCTTGATATGGGCCGGCGGCTCTGTCAGGCGGAGGCTGCATGATTTCAGCCCAGAGATCGTGGAGCCTATCCTGCGCGCCGAAATTCGGCGCCGGATTCTCGCCAAAGGTGAATTGTTCCTGCAACGTCTCGGCCTGCGGCCGAAATGGTACGCACAGGCACGCAGCGATGTCGTGCGCGGCGAGCAGGAGAAATTACAACATAACACCAGGTGAGCGGCGCCGCAGTGTTCGGTGGCGGACGATTAAACCTCGCTCTTTTTGCAATCCGGCTTTGACTTCGCGTCACGCGGCTGGCAAACTTTCCTGGTGGCCAATCTGTTTGCGAAACGGGACGTAGCATGAGCAGCAGCCCACCGGCGGTGCTGGTTGTGGGCGGCGCGGGCTATATCGGCGCGCATACGTGCAAGAACCTGTCGGCCAATGGGCTGCTGCCGGTCACTTTCGATAATTTCAGCACTGGGCATCGGGATTTCGTGCGGTACGGGCCGCTGGTTGAGGGTGACATGTTCGATGCTGGCGCCATCGCCGAGTCCTGCAGGGCGTGGGGCGTTACAGCGGTGATTCATTTCGCTGCCTCTGCCTATGTGGCGGAGTCGATTGCCGATCCGGCAAAATACTACCGAAACAATGTCAGCGGCACGCTCAGTCTTCTCGAAGGCATGCGCGACGCCGGTGTGCGTGATATCATTTTTTCCAGCACCTGCGCGGTGTATGGCCAGCCGGAAACCGTTCCGATCAAGGAATCCACGCCGCCGCATCCGGTCAATCCGTATGGCGCATCTAAGCTGATGATCGAGCGCATTCTTTCGGATTTTGGCAATGCCTATGGCATGCGCTGGGTCGCGCTGCGATATTTCAACGCCGCGGGGGCTGATCCGGATGGAGAGATTGGCGAGGTCCGCGACCCTGAGCCGCATCTGATTCCGCGCGCATTGATGACTTTGCTTGGCCATATCGACGAATTTCAGGTCTGCGGCGCGGATTATCCTACCGATGATGGTTCGCCAGTGCGTGATTATATCCATGTTGCCGACCTTGCGGAAGCGCATCGTTTGACCCTGGGCGGGCTTAGCGCCGGTGTTGCCAATCTGGCGATGAATCTGGGCACGGGCAAAGGGTTTTCCGTCAGGCAGGTGCTCGCACGCATTGAGGCGATCACTGGCCGGGCGCTGCCGGCGGTGAGCGGGCCGCGCCGGTCGGGCGATCCGGCGGTGCTGATTGCCGAGCCTGGGCTGGCGGCGGAACGGTTTGGATTCAAGGCGGCGCTTTCAAGCCTAGATCAGATTATCAACACCGCCTGGGCCTGGCATCAGAAGGCGCATCCGCAGCGTTGAAGCAGCGCGTTGCGGGCGCCATAAATGCAAGCGGGAAAGCAGCTTTGTTCGCTGTTATCCCGGCACAAAGATTTCGGGCATGACGTCCAAGGGGCGGCCCGAAGCCTTGACCCGGCCGTTTTCGATCCGCACGGCATGGTCGACATTGCGCAGGGTCTCCAACCGGTGCGTGATGATGAGAATGGTCCGGCCGCTCAGGCGCGATTCGATGGCAAGACGGATGCGGTCTTCGAGGCCGCGATCGAGCGCGCTCATCGCCTCGTCAAGGATCAGGAATTGCGGATCGCGCAGCAAGGCACGGGCCAGCCCGATGCGTTGGCGCTGGCCGCCGGAAAAGCGCAGGCCTTCCTGGCCGATCCAGGTGTCATAGCAGCCCGGCAAGGTCTCAATAAACTCGGAAACACCGGCATTTTTGGCCGCCGCCAGCACCTCGCGCTCGCTGCTTTGGAGATTGGCCATGCGAATATTGTCGATGACATTGCCTTCGACGAGGTCCACATCCTGGCCGGCGGCGCCGATCAAGCTGAGCCATTCGGCACGGCGAAGAGCTTCGAGCGGCATTCCGTCCGCCAAGATTTCACCCTCGGCTGGCTCGTAAAGACGCAGCAGCAGGTTGACGATGGTGGTTTTGCCCGACCCGCTGGGGCCGATGAGCGCTGTGGTGCATCCTGCCGGGATTTCGAAGGAGACATCATCGAGCACCGCATTGGATTCGGTGCCATAGCGGAACGTGACGTGCCGGAAGGAAATGCCCTGGCGCAATCCGCTGACGGGAATGTGCCCTTCCGGCGGGTATTGCTTATCGTCGGTTTCGAGCATGCGGACAACGGAGCGCAGGCGTGGCTGCGCCTGCGCCAGATAGAGCATGTTGCTTTCGAATTGGCTTGTATGGGGCTGCAGCCGGTAGAGCAGGGCGACGGCGGCCAAGGTGATGGCGAAGCTGGTATGCCAAAGGCTCGACCCGGCGACGATGATACAGACGGTGGCGAGATAGCCGATATCGGTGATCGGCGAGAGCCAGGCCGACAGCCGGCTCATTTGCTCGGAGATTTTTCGCGTTTCCGACGAGATTGCATTGAAGGCCTGCTTGCGGGCGGCTTCCTGCCCGTAGGCGCGGATGGTGCGCATTGCCTGCAGCGTCATCATAATCTGCTCGCCCATTGCCGTATGGGCTTCCTTTACCTTTTGCCCGAGTGCCTGCGAGGGGGCGGTGAAATTACGGGCGATCAACGAGATGAATCCGGCGCCAGCAAGGGCGACGGCGACGATTTTCCACGAGATCGCCAGCAGGAACAGTGAAAACACGGCGATCGAGCAGGCATTGATGATAATGCGGGTGTAGCAATTATAAACGTCCGCGATAACCCAAGTTTCCGTGCCCAGTATTTCGATGAGTATCCCTTGTTCGTAACGCTGCAGGGAGCCATAGGCCATTGCGAGATATTGCTGGTGTACCAGGTTGCGTGCACGCTCGCGAATATGCTCGCCAATGTCGGCGCTGATCCGGCCATACAGCATGGAGAGCGCGCCGCGGGCAATGATCAGCAACAGGATCATCGCCGCGAGGCGGGTTGTACCGCCAAACCACAAAGCGGCCCGTGCGACCACGCTGCCGATCATGCCAGTGCCCGCGCCGCCCGCATGGCCCGTGGCGGCGTAGATGAAGAGCAGGACCAACGTGATCCCCACCGTCTCGGCCAGTGAGGAGGCGAAGCCCAAGCCGATGAGCACTTGTGTCGCCCAGCGCGGTTTGCCGATGATGGCGAGCAGCCGCATCAGATCACGGTAGACATCCCGTCTGGCGCCGGCTGGCCGAGGTGCTCTCATTAATCGGCCGTCTCCGCCGGCGCCGGCACGCAGCCAAGTTCGAAGCGGCGAAGCGGCTGGTTCCGTTTCACCTCGCCGCGCAGCTTGCGGCCGAGCAACTGCGCCAGGTCCCGTGCCGCGTCATAGGCGAGGCCGGGAAATCCGCGCACCAAGAGCATAAAGGCAACGCGCGGCTGATGGCGGACCAGGGTGGAAAGCGCAGGGGCGAGCCGGCCTGGCCGCCGCCCATAGATTGCGCGCTGGGTCAGCCATTTTCCATAATAATAGAGCCCGTGCTGAATGATCCGCCGTTTTTCAGGGTATTTGGCGGACATTTCCTCTATCACCATGGAATAGGATCGCAGCATCCGCGGCACGTTACTGGACATATTGTTGGGCAGGTCACGATAGCCCAGCAAAAACTCCGGCACCCGCGCGAACCGGAACGACTCGGCGACGCGGCAATAGAACATGATATCCTCGCAGCCTTCCGCGCCGGCAGCGCGCAGCCCACTCTCAAAACCATTGGCCTGGATGAGCGCCGCGCGCCGCACCAACGCCGAGCTGCCATTGCCGATGAAGTTATAGCGCATCAGCTCATCCAGCACATAACCCTCGGCCGGGTAGGGCGCGCACTGCTCAATAATGTTGGTTTCGATGTCAATGCGCGCGTGATAGACGTAGGCAAGGCCGCATGTTTCGCCGCCAGCGGCGAGTGCTGCCACCTGTTTTTCGATTTTGGTTGGCGCGAACAAATCGTCGGCATCGAGAAAGGCGATGAGATCGGCGGCCGCGCGGGCCCAGCCGTGGTTGCGGGCCGCGGCGACGCCGGCATTGGCCTGGCGCAACAAAGTGATGCGCCGATCATCGGCGGCGTGGCGTTCAACGATTGCCGCCGTGCCGTCTGTCGAGCCGTCATCGACGACGATTATTTCGAGATTAGTATGAGTTTGCGCGCGCACGCTGACGAGCGTTTCGTCGATCGTCGCGGCGGCGTTATAAGCGGGGATGACGACGCTAACGAGTTCCACAGTCGTACTCTATAGGACGTCCAAATGGCGTTGGCTGGATGGGGAAAATGCTGCGCATCAGCCCAATCGCTTTTCTGTCCGGAGACCGAGAAGGCCGCGCTTACATAGCGGCAATAGCCGCCAGGCAAACGCCATTGCGGTATCGAGCATTAAAAGGCAGCGCAGCAAGGCAACATCTTTTCCGCGAAACGTACCGTCTCGTTGCGACTGCAAAAGTATCGACTCCAGCCACCGCCGCCGCGTCACCTCGCCGTTGACCGGAAGCCGCATGATCCCACGAAAATGCTTGCCTCTCATAATATAGGCATAGACACGTTCCACCTTGGCGGGCAGCTTGATAGGCGCCGGCTTGTAGATGTTCAGGCGCAGTCCCGCAGTACGGCCGAGCAGGCGCGGGATTGATAGCCCGTCAAAATCGAGAATTCTTTCTTCCAAACCGAACTGCAGCGCGTGGGCGACGCCTGCATCTTCCCATGCTTTGCCGAGGAGGCTGATGAGATGCGTGACCCCATCAGCATAGCGGGGCCAAAGGGCAGCTAGCTTGTCCGCCGTCACACGCTCGCCCAGGACAAGTCCTTCGATCAGAACATCGGCGAGATAGAGTTCCTCCGGGCGGCGCATGGTCAGCGGGCGAAAAATCCGCTCATCGAGCGCGGTGCCGGTATTTGGCCGGCAGCGCTGTGCGGCGGCCCAGAGGACGACCTTGGCGATCGAGAAGGCAACCTCGCCGCCTGAATCAACTGCGCCATCCGGATGCGCGAGCTTTAGCCCAGCCAGCCGATTATCCACGCCAAACCCACGCGCGATGACCGTTCGCAAGTCGGCTTCCAATTGAACAGTATTGCGACTGAGGGAGGCCGCGCCGGTGCGGTAGAAGGCGAGAGGCTCGTTGAGACCGACCCAGGCCCCTGCAAGCCTGGCGATTCGCTGGAACAGATCCAAATCCTCGCAGGTTGTTAAGGCGGGGTCGAAGCCGCCCACCAATTGCACCGCCCCGCGGTCCAGCAGCAACCCGGCAATGTGCAACCCGCAATAACGGGCGAATACCTCAAGCGCGCTTTCCGCAATCTCCGGTTTGAAGACAGGCCAAGTCATGCCGCCATCAGGCATCACGCGGCGATAGCCGCAATAACATGCGATGGCGTCTGGTGTGGTGGCAATCCTGGCAAGCATTTTTTCGTAAAAATCCGGCGTCACCCAGTCATCGGAATCGAGAAAATGCAGCCAACGCCCGCGCGCCAGGGGAAGTGCCACGTTACGCTCGCGCGAAACGCCGGCGCTGGGACCGGCCAGGATGGTGAAGCGCGCATCCCGCGCCGCATAATCCGTCATGATGGCGGCGGTTCCATCAGTTGAACCGTCATCGACAAGATATGCTTGCCAGCGCGGCTCGCCCTGCGCCAGCAGGGAGTCCAGCGCTTTTGCCAGGGTCATCTGGGAATTACGCGCCGGGATCACGACTGAAATCAGCTCTGTTTCAGTGACGGTGCGGTGCTCGATCATAGGACTTCGCGCCTCACGCCGCGGCCGGGCCGCTGAAGCTCAGCAGCGCCGCGCGTTTGAAGCCGTGGTCAAGAAGCCGGCGCTCCTCGCGCCGC
>Ga0116226_10005892_pt1 | contig 10975 bp, 11 predicted proteins | sample S1TSphfallax_FD_89692 | JGI IMG/M metagenome (GOLD analysis project Ga0116226, IMG submission 89692) | Host-associated microbial communities from peat moss isolated from Minnesota, USA - S1T2_Fa - Sphagnum fallax MG | ecosystem: Host-associated > Plants > Peat moss > Unclassified | place: USA...
ATAATGTGCGAGACGATGCCGAACGCTGGCAGAATCATGATGTACACCTCTGGGTGACCGAAGAACCAGAAGATGTGTTGGAACATCACTGGGTCACCGCCACCGGCGGCGTTGAAGAAGGATGTGCCGAAGTGACGGTCGGTCAGCGTCATCGTGATTGCGCCTGCCAACACTGGCATCACAGCGATCAGCAGGTAGGCAGTGATCAGCCATGTCCAGCAGAACATCGGCATCTTCATCAGCGTCATGCCAGGAGCGCGCATGTTCAGGATCGTGGTGATGATGTTGATCGAACCCATGATCGACGATGCACCCATGATGTGCAGCGCGAAAATACCCATATCCATGCCCATGCCCATTTGCGTGGACAGCGGTGCATAGATCGTCCAGCCAGCAGCAGGTGCGCCGCCTGGTACGAAGAAGGAGCCAGCCAACAACAATGCAGCAGGTGGCAGCAACCAGAACGAGAAGTTGTTCATCCGCGCAAAGGCCATGTCGGAGGCGCCGACTTGCAGCGGGATCATCCAGTTCGCGAAGCCGACGAAGGCTGGCATGATGGCGCCGAACACCATCATCAGGCCGTGCATCGTAGTCAGCTGGTTGAAGAACTCGGGATTGAAGAACTGCATGCCCGGCTCGAACAATTCAGTACGAATCATCAGCGCCAGAACGCCGCCCATCAGGAACATCACAAACGAGAACCACAGGTACAGCGTGCCGATGTCCTTGTGGTTGGTGGCGAACAGCCAGCGACGCCAACCGTGCGGGTGGTCATGCGCGTGATCGTGTCCGTCGTGGCCGTGGTCGTGCGAGCGATCGTGTGCTTGATCGATGGTAGTGCTACTCATCTAAATCTCCTCGTCTCGATTACTTATGCGCAGCCAGAACTTCGGCCGGTTGAACGATATTTTCGGCAGCCTTGTTAGACCAGTTGTTACGGGTGTACGTAATTGCCGCAGCAATATCGGTATCCGACAACACACCTTTCCAGGCCGGCATCTTGCCGTTCCTGCCGTTCAACACCACAGTGATTTGATCTGCACGCGGGCCATTGACCACTGGCGAGCCATCCAGCGCCGGGAAGGTGCCTGGGATGCCCTTGCCTGTTGGTTGATGGCAGGCTGCACAGTTGGCCAGATAGACCTTCTCGCCACGTTGCTTGAGTTCGTCAATCGTCCAGACCTTGCTTGGGTCTTCTGCTTTCGCAGCCATTTCCTTCTGCTTGTCCTCGACCCACTTCTTGTAATCTTCTTCCGACTTGACGATCACGACGATAGGCATGAACGCGTGTTCCTTGCCACACAATTCGACGCATTGACCGCGATAGGTGCCGGGAGTATCGACCTTGAACCAGGTGTCGCGCACATAACCAGGAATCGCATCCTGCTTGACACCGAAACGTTGCACTGTCCACGAGTGGATCACGTCGTTCGCAGTCAGTACCAGACGGACTTTCTTGTTGACCGGAACGACGACAGGGTTATCGACTTCCAGCAGGTAGTTGTCGTTCTTTTGAACAGTAGGATCGTAGATTTGCTCGTGCGGTGTCGCCAGTTGCGACAGGAAGGAAATACCCTTGCCTTCGCCATCGATGTAGTCATAACCCCACTTCCACTGCATACCCGTCACTTTGATGGTCAGGTCGGCATTGGTGGCATCCTTCATCGCGACGACCGTGCGCGTGGCAGGCAGCGCCATGGCGATGACGATGATGAAAGGAACGATGGTCCAGGCGATTTCCACAGTAGTGCTTTCGTGGAAAGAAGCCGCCTTGTGGCCCAACGATTTACGGTGTTTGAAAATGGAGTAGAACATCACTCCGAAGACTGCAACGAAGATCACCAGACAGATGATCATCATCATGGTATGCAGGCTATAGATCTGATCCGCGATTTGCGTCACCGGCTTTTGAAAATTCAGTTCGCCTACTGCCGGTCCTCCCTCTACATCTTTCGGCGCGGCCCATGTCGGCAATCCTGCCGCCATCAACGCTACACCAAGCATCATTGTCTGAAGACGCTTCGCATGTGTCATAGTTTCCCCAAATGCACAAAATTAAAATTCTGCTAACCGCTACAGCACCAACTCAAGTGCCACACTTTGCTTACTTGGCGCAACCACACCGCGCAAAATACTAGCGCAATGCAGAGGCACCGAATCAATCGAAAGGCGCGATACATTCAAGGTCACCTGACAGCGGTAAACCCTGGGAACTATTTCTTGCTCCCGCTTCCTACCTTGAACTACGTCCAGACCACCCAGCGGACGCCGCGCAACGTGAAAGAGGCATCAAAAAGCGTATAGACAGCTACACCAACGGTGCGAAATTCCACCGTTCCTAACGACCCCGCGAAGAATACATCAGGCTTGATGCCGCATTTATAACTGCTGGAGTATAAGACCTAAACTGGCTTGTTATCAAGCAAAATGCTGTTCAGACATGCTATGAGCGCCGCTCTGGCGCGACGCTTGGTGGATTCCAACCAACACTGGATCAGGAATTTACTCTCTGAAACGCGATTGATGCAACACAACATTTTTGATGTCTAAAGGAATCAAAAGCGATGCGTCATTTACGCGGTGGATCGAAGCGGATGATGGATTCGCCCTTGGAAGTGGTACGGGGGACAGGTCGAAATGCATGCCCATAGATGATCTCGAAAGTCAGTGGCATGCGGCCATCGGCACGGCGGTTTGCCTCCAGTGCCTGCAACATTTTTTGCCATGCGCCGCGTCCGACGAGACCTTGTCGCCGCGTCGTTAAAGGATTGCCGCCAATCGCTCGGGCATCGGCGAGCAGTTTGTCAGTAGTTTCGTAGGTGATGGTGATGGTTTCCATGTCCATCACCGGTGTCGAAAAGCCAGCGTTGACCAGCATGTCACCGAAGTCGTGCATGTCAACGAAAGGTAACACGTGCGGGGTATCGTCCAAACCCGACATTGCAGCGCGCAATTCCTTCATCGTATCCGGCCCGAAACATGAGAACATCAGCAGGCCATCGACACGCAACACGCGTCGCCATTCAGCATAGACGCGATCCGGCTGCGGGTGCCAATGCAGGGCCAGGTTCGACCAAACCAGGTCAATCGAATTGGCCGCCAGCGGCAATTGCGCGAAATCACCGCACAATACGCCCGGTTGTGAGGTCGAGTTGCGCATGCGCCCCGGCAACCATTGCGCCAGCACGCCGTTCAACGACGACCACGCCGAGCCTTGCTGTTGCTCGATTTCTGAGAGCATTGCCAATGATGCATCAAGCCCGATAACTTGCGCCTGAGGATAACGTTTTTGCAAGCCCGGCAAATCAGCGCCTTCGCCACAACCGGCGTCCAGCACCTGTTGTGGCGCCAATTTCACCAACGCGAGGCGTTCATGCATGCGATTGGCGATTTCCCGGCGCAAAAAGTCCGATTCCCGCACCCGCTGCGGCTGGGCAAATAATTGCCGCACACGTTGCAAATCGATGGGAGCACTGAATTTGGAATCGGTGGATGGAGGCTGGGACACGGAATTTGGCAGAACAATGCGATAATCGCGCTAGTTTACACGCTTGTGAGCATCCTCGCGCCATGCTTTCCGTTTTACATCAATGGTCGCAATCCGTACGCGTAGTCGCTGCGACATTATTGCCGTCCAGTTGCGCCCTGTGCGGGATCAGTAATGACGACAGCGTATGCGCGTCATGTCGCACGCAATTCTTCGTGCGTCAGCCATGCAATTGTGTGCAATGCGCGATGCCGATTGCTGATCTGGGCCTAGACTATGCTCCCCTGCGTTGCGGTGCTTGTCTTGATCAAGCACCAGCTTATGACGCAACAATCGCTGCGGTTGATTATGGCGCGCCGGTCGATCAATTGGTCGTAGCGCTGAAATTTGGCAGCCGATTGGCGATGGCGCCGCTGTTTGCAAAGACAATGCGCGATGCCTTGCTGCACGCTCCAATGGGTAATTTGCCTGATGTGTTGCTGCCGGTGCCTTTGGGCGCAGGACGATTGCAACGGCGCGGTTTCAATCAAGCGCAGGAAATTGCCAAGCCTTTGTCGCGTGCGCTTGGCATACCGCTGCAAGCACGCTGGTTGAAGCGCTCACGCGACACACATGCGCAATCGAGTTTGCATCCTGATGAACGTAAAAAGAATGTACGCAATGCATTCATGGTTGCACCAGAACATATCGACCATTTGCAGGACTTGCATGTCGGCTTGGTGGATGATGTCATGACCACGGGCGAAACGCTGCACGAAATAGCAACGACCTTAAAGCAACACGGCGTCGCCCGCGTAACGAATTTTGTGTTTGCGCGCACCTTATTGAAGTAATCGAGTACTGGAGAAAATCTTGTTTCACGTCGTTCTGGTTGAACCGGAAATCCCGCCGAATACCGGCAATATCATCCGCCTGTGTGCCAATACTGGCGCGCAATTGCATTTGATCGAACCGTTAGGCTTCCCGCTGGACGATGCGAAGATGAAGCGCGCAGGGCTTGATTATCATGACTACGCAACCATGAAAGTGCACCCGAATTGGGACGCGTACATCGAGGCGGAGAAACCCGATCCCGCTCGCATGTTCGCGTTGACCAAATTCGGCTCGACACCATTTGCGGGTCTGGCATTTCAGCCGGGCGACGTATTCGTATTCGGGTCGGAAACCAAGGGTTTGCGCCCGGAATTACGTGAATCCTTTCCAACCACACAGCGCATACGCTTGCCGATGCGCCCTGAAAACCGAAGCTTGAATTTATCGAATGCGGTTGCAGTTGTCGTATACGAGGCGTGGCGTCAAAACGGATTTGCCGGAGGCGCGTAGAATCTACCGGTCATCAACAACAACGGATTTTATTGAATGAAGAAATTGTTACTCGCACTGGCTGCCATCGCCCTCACACACACAGCATTCGCTGCAGACTTCCGTGCCGGTGATCTGCTGATCAAAGATGTGCATGCACGCCCCACCGTACCTGGACAAACCAGCGGTGCGGCCTATCTTTCCATCGACAACAACGGCAAAAGCGGCGATAAGCTGATCCGCGTATCGACAACGCTGGCGGCATCAGCAGAAATCCATAGCACCAGCATGGATGGCGGCATCATGCGTATGCGTGAAGTCGATGCATTGGATTTGCAACCGGCAGCACACGTGACGATGACGCCGGGCGACGGTTATCACATCATGCTGGTTGGCTTGAAGAAGGCTTTGGTGCCAGGCCAGAAAGTACCGCTGAGCTTGCGCTTCGAGAAGGCTGGCAAGCTCGATATCGAAGCGATTGTCGATGACAAATAATCGGCGATTCCAGAATCAGGTGCTGCGCACTTTGGTGAGCAGTTTGGTGGTGGAACGATCGAACTCGAAATCAATCGCCACCGCCTGCCCACCATAGGCGAACACAGCCTGTCCTTCGGGGATTGCGTGCATATCGTAGTCCCCACCCTTGGCATAGATCGCTGGCTTCGCTTCCTGCACGACCTGCAAGGCTGTATCTTCATCGAACGGCACGACCAGGCTGACCGCTTCCAATGCAGCCAATACTGCCATGCGGTCTTCGCAGTTATTCAACGGCCTGTCATCGCCCTTGCCCAAACGCTTGACCGATGCATCTGTATTCACAGCGACCACCAACGACGCGCCCAATGCACGCGCTTGCGCCAGATAGGTCACGTGGCCGCGATGCAAAATATCGAAGACGCCATTGGTCAGCACTACCGGTTGCGGCAGAGCCGCGACACGTTGTGCGAGTTCGGCGCGTGAGCAAAATTTTTGTTCAAAGTCAGGCATCGGGCAAATAACTTCAAGCTGAAAAAGAAAAAGCCGCAATATTCATATTGCGGCCAGCGAATCTACACGACTAAGAGAACGCTCGCGTCTTAGGCGAGGTTTGGCGTAGCGGTGCTTGAAACACGCGCAACGATTTCCTTGCGATAGCGATTCAACTCTTGCACAGTGTCGAAAGTACGCTCGAACAACAGGGACATGTTGTGCAGAATGCGGTCAATAACCTTCTTTTCCCACTCGCCGTCAAACTTGATCTGGCCGTCGAGCCAGTGTTCCAGCCACTCTGGATCAGGCAGGCGCGATTGCACGGTGTCGTTCGGGAACAGCGATTGATTCACGTGCAGATTGGTTGGATGCAGCGGCTTTTCAGTACGGCGCGCAGATGCCATCAACACACCGATCTTCGCAAATGCCGTACGTGCGCTATCGCCAACTTCGACCAGTGCCTTCTTCATGTAACGCAGATAAGCACCACCGTGGCGTGCCTCATCCTGACTGATGATCTTGTAGATCTGCTTGATCACCGGCTCAGTATGCCAGTCGGATGCGCAACGGTACCAGTGGTTCAAACGGATTTCGCCGCAGAAGTGCATCATCAGCGTTTCCAGCGGTGGTGCTGGGTCGAACTCGAAGCGCACATTGTGCAGTTCCTCTTCGGTAGGCACCAGTTCCGGCTTGAAGCGACGCAGGTATTCCATCAGCACCAGCGAGTGCTTCTGCTCTTCAAAGAACCAGACCGACATGAAGGCGCAAAAGTCGCTGTCGCCGCGGTTATCGCGCAGGAACATTTCAGTTGCAGGCAGGGCAGACCATTCAGTGATCGCATTCATGCGTATCGTCTGCGCTTGCTCGTCGGTCAGCTTGGATGCATCGAACTGATCCCATGGAATATCCTTCTCCATGCTCCAACGTACCTGCTCCAACGATTTGAACAATTCCGGGTACAACATACGCATTTGCCTTCAAGATTGAGTTAAGTATTTGATTTTACCAAGAAAATTCCGACAGCATAAGCGTGTAACAAATAGGATGTTGCGTCGCAATAACAAATCGACGTGCCCGGAGTTCAAGGCATCCATCCGCTTATACAGCGATTATCCGGTCACGGATTCGCTACTTTCCTGGTGTTTACAACGCGCAGGCGAAAACATGCTCACGCATTGAGAATGAGAATTATAGCGAATTAGTGTGACAACAGATTTTCGTTGTTACGTGAGAACTGGTAGAAATGTCAGATTTCTTTTGGTTTTGTTGCCTTACGTGGCCGGGAGGCCGCAGGTTTTTTCAGTGCAGGCTTGTCAGCAGGTTTATCCACCGACTTTTCAGATGCCTTTTTAACATCTTCCTTTGCAGCAGGCTTAGGCTTTTCCGAAGCCAATGCTGTATCGACGGCTTGCTTGAATTGATCCTGCAGCATGTTCCACCAGATCGCCGGATTGGCAAGTTGTGCGGCATTCGCTTGCGGATTCGGTGTGGCAGCAGCTTTGTTTGGCTCAGGTTCAGGCTGTGTCTGTTGCATAGCTTTAGGCGGCTCAGCCACCGGTTCGACTGTTTTCGCGTGTGCTGCAGGCTTCGTAGCGGCTTCGCTACCAGCCTTGACGGCAGCGCTGAATGTCTCACTCATCGACTGCAGAGTCGAAATCGTCGCACTTTGCACTTCCAGCGCCTGGATCGTGCTGCGAAGCATGTTCATGTTCAGCGTCAACCATGATTCCACGGCTTTCAGGTCAGAAATCTGCTTGTTGATTTCCTCGACCGACAAGGTCGGCATGATCATGCCGGGTATGCCCATCGTTGGCAGGTTCATACCGGGCAGGTTCATGCCGCCCCAGAGATTTTTCACAAAATCCAATGTGTCTGTCATAGCGCTGATACCGGGAATTTCAGTTGAGTGGTTGGTCATGGAAAGCCTCCGCGATTCGCTGGTCGCCAGCGTAGCAGATAAATTGCGAAAATAACATCCCTGCATTTCTAACAGCCATGACCAACAATGCAGGGGCCAAAGAGTGTATCGAAACATGTCATTGCATCCACGATTTCGCCGAAGCGGCTACACTTACGCCATGTTTGAAAAGTACGAGCAATTCGATGCACAAATGCCAACAAGAGCAAAGCCGTCCTGGTGGAAGCTCCTTGGCATCGCAATTACTATTCTGCTGCATCTGCTGGCGTTCCTCTGGTTCAGTGGCGCACTGAACACCCCTCGCTGGCGTGATCGTCCAAACAATGTCGCGGTCGAACTCAAAGCGGAAGTAGCACCGAAGCCGCATAAGGTCATCTTCACCTCGCAACCATTCAAACTGGCCCAGGTAGCACCAAAGCCGGACGAATTGCCGCTGCCAACGATCAACATCACACCATCCCCGGTGGAAGAGCCATCAGCAAACGGCAATGGCGCAGCTCCAAACAAAACTGCCAACGTCAAACCCACGCCACCTCCAGTTGTCGAGGCCAAGCCTGAGAGCAAGGAGGAACCACAGCCATTCAAGTTCGCACTACCGCCACCGACCGAGCTGAAATACGATGTCAAAAACGTCAGCGCCGATCATGGCACCTACTATGGCAGCGGAACGATCAGCTGGCAAGTTTCGACCAATGGCTACGAAGTCGATGGCAAGGTCGGCATGCTGTTTTTCACGTTATTGAATTTCAGTAGTACCGGCAAGTTGGACGACTACGGCCTTGCGCCGGAGTTGTATAACGAAAAGACGCGCACCAAGTCAGCCACCAATACACATTTCAACCGCGACGACAGGAAAAACATCAGCTTCTCGGCATCGACCAACACCTATCCGTTAAAGGGTGGCGAACAGGATCGCGGTAGCATCCTGTGGCAGTTGGCAGGCATTGGGCATGGCGATCCGCAAAAATTCGTCGCCGGTGCGCAGTTCGACGTTTTTGTCGCTGGCGTACGCGATGGCGAGGTCTGGAGTATCCTAGTCGCTGGCGAGGAAGAAATCGATACCGGCACCGGCAAGACGATGGCATGGCACGTCGTACGCACGCCGCGTCCAGGCACATACGACAAGAAGATCGACATCTGGCTGGCGCCGAAATACGACTGGTCGCCCGTGCACATTCGTTACACCGAAAAGAACGGCGACTATACCGATATGTCGATGACCTCTATCCACCCTTTGCTGGCAACGACTGGCGCGAACAGTTCTGCACAATGATGTGCACGGATCAAGCGCGTACCGCGTTATCGGCGTGAGAACCTTATCCTAACTGGATCATTTGCATGTACCTAAAACTCTGTAAATTCGGCCTGATGGCCTTATTGACGACACTGGCTTATTCCGCTTCGGCTGACGAGGATCATCCGGTCGAAAAGCACAAGTTCAACCTGCCCCCATCGGCAAATCTGACCTATTCGATACAGGCACAACAAAGCGGCATCCAGTTGAGCGGCGAAGCTGTGTTGAAGTGGACTGCGAGCGATAGTCATTTCCAGATCGACTCTGAAACCAAGGCGATGTTGTTCGGCAAAATCCTGCAATCGAAGAGTGATGGCGATATCGATGAGTACGGGCTCGCGCCGACCAGTTTCACCGAAAAACGTCTGCGCAAAGACCAGACGACGACAACATTTAACCGCGATAGCAAACTGATCAGCTTCAACTCCAGCAACGACACCTATCCGATTCTCGGCGGTGAGCAGGATCGCAACAGCGCGATCTGGGAGCTGATCTCAATCGCACGTGCCTCGCACGCCAAGTTCAAGGAAGACAGCGTGTGGGACTTCTTTGTCGCCGGCCAGCACGACGCTGACGTCTGGCAATTCAAGGTTGACAAGCAGGAGAGCATACGCACGCGCGTGGGCAACATGAACGCAGTACACGTGATCAAGCTGCCGCAACACGCGAAGGGCCAGCAGGTCGATATCTGGCTCGCGCCATCAATGGAATGGTATCCGGTGCGCTTGCGTTATACCGATCCGAATGGCGACTATGTCGAGCAGGTGCTTGAAAGCGTCGAAAAAAGCGAATAAGGTGGTGGCAGCTATCCAATATAGAACTTGAAGGAATACGAAAATGAACAACGGCGCGCTGGTTTTATTTAGCGGCGGACAGGACTCCACCACTTGCCTCGCCTGGGCGCTGGCACGCTATCCGAAGGTCGAGACTATCGGTTTCGACTACGGCCAACGTCATGCGATCGAATTGCAGGTGCGTCCTGCGATTCTGGAAAAGATGCGTGCACTGAATGCAGACTGGGATGCGAAGCTGGGCGAAGATCATATGATCGATCTATCGTTGATCGGCAAGATCTCGCACACGGCATTGACGCAAGACGTGGAAATCACGATGCAGGAAAACGGCTTGCCGAATACCTTTGTGCCAGGCCGCAACCTGCTGTTCATGACTGTAGCAGCAACCGTTGCATATCGCCGTGGCCTGGATGTGCTGGTAGGCGGCATGTGCGAGACTGATTTCTCCGGCTACCCGGATTGCCGTGACGATACGATGAAGGCGCTGCAGGTGGCGCTCAATCTCGGCATGGCGACCAAGCTGAAACTCGAAACACCGCTGATGTGGATCGACAAGTCGGAGACGTGGGAATTGGCGCGCAGCTTGGGCGGACCTTCGCTGATCGAGTTAATCCGCGAAGACACCCACACCTGCTACCTCGGCGAACGCGGTGCCTTGCACGATTGGGGTTATGGCTGCGGCAAGTGCCCGGCTTGCGAATTGCGTGCGAACGGTTATCGCGTCTTTAGCGAACGAGAGAAAGTCTGAATCCCACCACACTGCGCGTAGTGCAATCACCCCGATTGCCTCGTGCAGAAAGATTTATGCAATCATAGAGCTGTCCCTATCCAGGAGATGATCTATGTCGGTTCATTGTCCGCCAGAGTTGCGCAAATTATTGCTGCGTTTGAATCTGTTCCAGGGCCTCGATGAAATGGAATTGATGCTGTTGCTGGACGAGGCCGATCTGGTCGATTATCACGAAGGCGACTACCCGATCACGGAAGGCGAACATGGCACACACATGTTCGTCATCCTTGCCGGACATGCACGGATCAGCAAACGTGCGATCGGCGTCCAAAAGGTCATACAGGAATTGGGGCCGGGTGAATGCTTCGGCGAAATGTCGCTGATTGAAAGTCGCTCACGCTCAGCTTCAGTGAAAGCACTAACCGCTTGCAAGCTGTTACGCATCAATGGTGATGACATGGCCAAAGTGCCGTCGATTGCA
>Ga0116226_10005893_pt1 | contig 10975 bp, 9 predicted proteins | sample S1TSphfallax_FD_89692 | JGI IMG/M metagenome (GOLD analysis project Ga0116226, IMG submission 89692) | Host-associated microbial communities from peat moss isolated from Minnesota, USA - S1T2_Fa - Sphagnum fallax MG | ecosystem: Host-associated > Plants > Peat moss > Unclassified | place: USA...
AGCCAGGAGACTGGCTCTCGCAAATTCTCGATCACCACGAAGGGATCGAGCGGGCCTTCGCCGAGACCAAGGCCGCCTCCACGGCAAGCGACCGCCGCGCCGCGCAGAAGCGCTTGGCCATTCTTCTCAATGGCCATTCCATGGCGGAGGAAGCGGTGATCTATCCCGCGCTCGCCGCGGACGACAAGTTGGGCTTCGCCAACACCGCTTACACCGAACAGGCCGCCGCGAAGATGCAGCTGGCCGCGCTCGAAACCCTGGACCCGCTCAGCGAAGACTACCTCGACAAGCTCGGCCACCTGGAGGGCGCCGTAGCCACCCACGTCTACCAGGAGGAAAGCGAATGGTTCGAATACCTGAAGGAATTCGCGCCGGCCGAGGCTCAGGCCCACGCCTCAGCGCGCTACAGGGAGGAGTATAGCCGCTATATTGACGGCGGCCTGGCCTCCGGCGAACCCTCGCGCGAGCCACGTTCGTTCGCTCCGGCGTTCGGAGCCGCCTGAATCCCAAGGGCCGGCGCAGGGCGCCTGCGCCGGCCCCGTCTAAGCTTGGGCCGGGCGGCTCCAGGGATGAACCCGGCGCTCTGACTTAAGTTTCGACCCAGGCCCAGGCGTCAGCTTCCTCCGCCAGGTCAAAGGTCTTGGCTTCCACCGGCGACAGAAAATCGAAGAACTCGATCATGGCGCGCGCCCAGGCGGGCGCCCCCACAACGCCGTATTTTCGCACATGGCGGACGGAGCGCGCCTGGGCGCCCAGCGCCTCGCGATCAAAGATGGCGGCCGCCTCCATGCCTTCGAAATCCGCCATGATCAAAAGGATGTCGATCCTGTCATAGGCGTCGAAGGCCGCGTCGATCTGATGGGCCATATCTTCGATGGCGGGCCTGTCGATTTTGCCCGCGACTTGAAATGCCAGGAGGGTGGGTCGCGGACTGGCGCGGCGGCTGATGGCGGATGGGACGTGACCCTCATATTCCGAAACTGTGGTTGTGGTCATCGTGAAACCTCCCGTGAGATAGCCGGCGGAAGCGGGTGTGGCGGCCAGAGTGCCCCATTCGCTCTAAAGCTCGCGCGTGCCAACCGTTCCAGCGAACCGCCCGGGACGGATGAAATTCCTGGGCGCCTCCGCGCTGGCGCCAAGGAACGCCCAGCAACATCCGGGAGTTAGGGAATTTCCGCGCGTCTTTTGGGAAGCCGCCATGCCGACGAAAGCCAAGGCCGAAGACCATAAATCGGGGAGCGCGCCAGTCGCGCCGAGACCATAGTGGCGCGCCTTCTGTAGAGTCTGGAACCGGTGCTCTCAGCCGCCGAACCGCACACTCTCGCCGACGGCCGAAGCGCCGCCGAGAGCGCGGGTTTATCCTATGCTTCGCCCGATGGTCCGGGCATTGCGCGGCGAAGATCGGGTAAGGGATTTTCCTACCGCGGCCCCGACGGAAAGATTGTCCGCGACCGGGATACTCTGACGCGGATTCGCAAACTGGCCATACCCCCGGCCTGGGCCTCGGTCTGGATCTGCGCCGACCCCGGCGGCCATATCCAGGCGGTGGGTCTGGATGAGAAAGGCCGGCGGCAATACCGCTATCATCCGCGGTTTCGGGACGTTCGCGACTTCGCCAAGTTCCATCACATGATGGACTTCGCAGCTGCCCTGCCGCGTCTGAGACAGCAGGTCGCGACGGACATGGCGGAGCGAGGCCTCGGCCGGCGAAAGGTCTTGGCCACCGTGATCCACCTGTTGGAGACCACCATGATCCGCGTGGGGAACCCGGCCTATGCGAAGCAGAACAAGAGTTACGGCCTCACCACCCTGCAGACCCGTCACGTCAAAATCGACGGCCCACAACTGCGCTTTCACTTCAAAGGCAAGAGCGGGAAGACCTGGAATCTTAGCGTGCGCGACCGCCGGGTGGCGAAGATCGTGAAGGCCTGCCAGGAGCTGCCAGGCCAGCGACTCTTTCAGTACCTTGATGATGCAGGCGAGCGGCAAGCGGTGTCTTCAGCCGACGTAAACGCCTATCTGAAGGCGGTCACGGGCTCGGACATTACGGCGAAGGACTTCCGCACCTGGACGGGCACCGTGCTGGCCGCCGTGGCGCTGGTCGAATTCGAACGCGTGGACAGCGAGGCTCGGGCGAAAAAGAACCTCATGCGGGCGATTGAACATGTGTCGGCGAGCCTGGGCAATACGCCGACCATTTGCCGCAAATGCTACGTCCATCCCGAAATCCTGTCGGCCTATCTGGACGGGGCCCTGCTGATCGAGGTGCGCGAAGTCATCGACAACCAGATTACAGAAAACCTTGAAGGCCTCCGCCCCGAGGAGGCCGCGGTCTTGGCGTTCCTGCGGGCGCGGATGGACAGGGACTTGGCCAACTCCCCGAGAAAAGCGACGGCGATCAGCCGCCCTTGATGACCTTATCGGCCTTCCTGTCGATCTTGGCGGCCTCCGCCTTTGACATGCGCCCGGCCTTCACCGCCTGGCTAGCCCTGGCCTTTGCATTGCGGGCATGGGGCTTATCCTCGATAGGATAAGCGCGCTTGTCCGGTTCGGCGAAATCCTTGGCGGGTAACTTATCTCGCCCGCCTTTGCTCAGATTAGCCATCACGGCCTCCGTGTTGACGTTTCGGAGTCTGCGAAACGTCGAACACGTGCGCGTGTTCATTCTCAAGGGGGTCGAATTGCGCGAAAGGGATCTGGCATGACGGCGGACCTGAAGGCTGGAGGACTTGGGCTCTTCGCGGCCCTGATCCTCGCCCTGCCCGCCTCCGCGCAGGCGCCCCCCATGGGCGTTTATCGACTCGATACAAGCCACACCACGATCCGCTTCGGCGTCAGGCTTCTGGGCCTGACGACCCAGTACGGCACGTTTTCCGACGTCACCGGGACACTGACGCTAGACACCGAGCATCCGGTCGCTGGCCGCCTGGAAATCCATGCGCCCACGGCCACTGTTGTCGCACCCAGCCATGCGCTGGATGGCACGATCAAGGGGCCCAAATGGCTCAACGTGGCGGTCTTTCCGGAGATGGTTTACCGGGCCACGGCGATCACACCCACCGGGCCTGATACGGCGGACGTAATTGGGGATCTGACCCTTCACGGCGTCACCCGCCCTCTGCGGCTTCACGCGCACATCCGGGCGATCACACCCACCAGCCTGAGCCTCGAGGCCCGGGGCCGTCTCAATCGCGCCGACTATGGCGTCTCGACTCGCGTCCCCCTCCTGGGCGATGAGGTGGAGGTGATATTGGGGGCGGTGTTCGAACGCGCCCTTTGAGGGAGGAGCTTTAGGCCGTGGATCTGGGAATCGCCGGCCGCAAGGCCATTGTCTGCGGCGCCAGCGCTGGCCTGGGGCGCGGCACGGCCAGGGCGCTCGCCCTGGACGGGGTCAAGGTGCTCATCGCCGCGCGGTCGGAGGATCGGCTGAAAGCCGCGGCAGAGGCGATCTCCGCCGAGGCTGGGATCGCGGTGGCCTATCTGGCGGCGGACGTGACCACCGAGGCCGGTCGGGCCGCGCTGCTGGAGGCCTGCCCGGACCCCGATATTCTGGTGAATAACGCGGGCGGACCGCCGACGGGCGACTTTCGCGACTGGGACCGGGAGACCTGGATCAAGGCCCTGGATTCCAACATGCTCTCGGCCATCTTCTTCATCCAGGCGGTGCTGGACGGCATGATCGCCCGCGAGTTCGGGCGCATCGTCAATATCACCAGCTATATGGTCAAGGCGCCGGCGGCCATCCTCGGCCTCTCCAACGGCGCCCGGGCGGGGCTCACGGGTTTCGTGGGCGGCCTTTCGCGCGATGTGGCCGCGCATGGCGTGACCATCAATAATGTGTTGCCCGGACAATTCGACACGGATCGCCTGAGGTCCAACCACACCCGTCAAGCCGAGCTGAGCGGGCGTGACTTCGAGACCGTGTGGGCCACGGCCATCAAGTCGATCCCCGCCGGACGACTGGGCGATCCCGACGAATTCGGCGCCGCCTGCGCCTTTCTGTGCTCCGCCAAGGCGGGTTTCATCACCGGCCAGAACATCCTGCTGGACGGGGGGCAGGTGCCCAGTCTGCTCTGAAGGGGGCGGCAAAGGCCATGGGCTTACACCACCCCCGCCGCGATCAGGCTGTGGGCGCAGTCGAGAATGGTCTCATCGATGGGGCGGGGGCGCCAGTCCAGAATCCGCGCGGCCTTGGCGGAGCTGAATTCGCGGCGGCGCCCCAGGCTCGGCGTCACGGATTTCAGGTCGCGATCAAATAGGGCGACCAGGCGCAGCAGAAAGTCGGGCGCCTTGCCGGTGGGGACCTTGGCCGCCGACGCGCCCAGGCGAGCGCGCAGAAGGGTCGCCATATCGGCCATCCAGGCGAAGTCGCCGGCGGCGATGAACCGCTCGCCCGCCGCCTCCGGCGCCGTCATGGCGCGGATATGCAGGTCCGCCACATCGCGCGCATCGACGATGTTGAAGCCGAGCCGCGGAACCCCCGGCACCTTGCCCGACAAGAGGCGCTGAATGACCTGCACGGAATCGGAAAAGTCGCCGCTGAGAACGGGCCCCAGGACCAGGGCCGGATTGACAGTCGCCAGGGTCATGGCGCCGCCGTGCGAGCCTACGAAATCCCAGGCCGCGCGTTCGGCGATCACCTTGGAGCGGGAATAGGCCCCGACGCCGGGCTCATCGGGGTTGGTCCAGACCGTCTCATCGGTCTTGCCATCCGAGGTCGCCCCCGGCGGGCTGGCGGCGGCCACCGAGGACGTCATAACCACCCGCTTCACCCCACCCTTCGCGGCGGCTTTCAGCGCGCGCAGGGCGCCATCCCGGGCCGGAACAATCAGGTCGTAGGGATCGCGGGGCTCAGGCACGCCGAGGGGCGAGGCGACATGTAGCATATAGTCGGCGCCCTCTGCGGCCGCGTCCCAGCCCGCGTCCGAGGTGAGATTAGCCGCGAAGAAGGCCAGGCGATCCTCGGGGTCCACGGCCCCCGCGATGGCCGCGCGAACGCCCGCTTCCCGCGACAGATCGCGAATGGTCGTCCGCACGCTGTAGCCGCGTTGCAGCAGGGTGACGACGCACCACCCGCCGATATAGCCCGAGCCCCCGCTCACCAGCACCGTCTCACCCTGCGCCATGCCGCTCTCCCCGGTGATCTATCTTGACGGCGATCAGATGGGCCGCGCGGTCAGGAAAGGCAAGCGGGCGCATTACAGCGTCGCAAAAACTTAACCCAAGCATCACGGGATTATCACGAACCGGTCGTAGAGCCGCACTTCGAACCGACGCTCTCAATAGGGCGTGGACGGGCTTTGGGGGATTTCCGATGACGCCATTCACGATTCGCGCCGCGCGTGGCGCTTTGCTGGCCGCCGCAAGTCTGGGCGTCATCCTGGCGGGGATGGGCGCCCGCGCCGAGGACGCCGTCGCCACCGCCCCGGCGAGCGACGCCACGGCGGTGAACGAACTGGTGGTGACCGCCGCCAAGACCTCGCGCTCGGCGGTCTCGATACCGGACCGTGAGATGCAGAAGATCCTGCCAGGGATCAATCCGCTCAAGGCGATCCAGACCCTTCCGGGCGTCATTTTCGAAACCGCCGATCCCTGGGGCAATAACGAGCAAAATGAGACGTTGTATGTTCACGGATTCAGCCTGCAGCAGCTGGGCTTCACCTTCGATGGCGTGCCTCTCGGCGACCAGCAGTATGGGAACTATAACGGCCTCAGCCCCTCACGGGCCGTGACCAGTGAGAATGTCCGCGCGGTCACCCTGGAATCGGGCGCCGGCGATCTCGGGACGGCCTCCACCAGCAATCTGGGCGGCACCATCGCCACCGTCTCGGCCGATCCCACCAGCGACCGTGGCCTGCACATTGCCGAGACCGCGGGCAGCTATGACACCACGCGGACCTTCATCCGCGCCAACACGGGCGACCTCGGAGGCGGGAACGAGCTGTACGTCTCCTATTTGCATCAGAGCGCCCGGGCCTGGGACTTCGACGGCTTCCAGAATGATGACCAAGTGAACCTGAAGTTCGTCCACGAGGACGCCAAGGGCAAGCTGACTCTATTCTATGACTTCGACACCAAGGCGGAGCCCAACGAAGACTCCATCGTTTACGGGCCGAATGACCCCAACCCGCCTTATACGCGGCCCTTTCTTTACCCGAACCTCGCGGCGTGCCTTGCCTATGTGGCGCCCAACGGCACGCCGCCGGCGGCGGCCAAGGATAATTTCAGCAACTGTTTCAGCGCCGCCCAGCGCCTCGATGAGCTCGGTTACGCCAAGTACGAATATAAGGTCACCCCCGACCTCACCTGGACCAGCCAGATCTACGGCCATTATGATTATGGCCGCGGCATTGTCGCCGGCGCGATCAATCAGGCGGGGCTGCCAGGCCTCTTCGGCGCCTATTACCCCGCCGATAGCGCCTCACAGCTTCTCAGCGTCTTCGGCGGCGAAGGCTACGCCGTGCGGACCACGGAATATCTCATTGATCGCGGCGGCCTTATCAACAATCTGGACTGGAATCTGGGCGCCCATCAGATCGAGGGCGGTCTCTGGTGGGAGCACAACTACTCAACGGCGACCCGCGTCTGGTATCCCTTCGACGCCGCGTCCACCGACTTGTCGCCCTATGACATTCCCACCCATGACAATTTTGAGCAGTACAAGAGCGTCATCGAGAACAATGTCGTCGTCCTGCACCTCCAGGACGCCTGGCGGATCGTTCCCTCGGTCCTCTTGCAAGCGGGCTTCAAGTCGAGCCTGCAATTCGCGGACGGCTACTTCCCCATCAATCAGGTCAATCCGCCGGGCGTCACGCCCGCGTCCAACAGCTATGTCCATTACCCCTCGGGCGAGATCAATACGCTGAAATGGTTCCTGCCTCAGGCGGGCGTGGTCTGGGACGCGACGGCCGACGAGCAGATTTTCTTCAACGTGCAGAACAATGTGCGCCAGTTCATCACCTATGGCGCCTCGGGCCTTTCCCCATGGAGCCTGCCCACCCAGACGGCCTTCAATCTCTTCAAGGCAGATACCAAGCCGGAAACCTCCTGGACCTATGAGCTGGGCCTGCGCGAACATCGGGCGGTTGATTTCGGGCCCCTCACCGCCATCGAGGGCCAGATCAATTTCTACCACGTGGATTTTTACGACCGTCTGCTGCAGATCAGCTCCACACCCGTCATTCTCTCACTGGTCTCGGGCCCGTCGATCCTGGCCAATGTGGGCAGCGTGAAGACGAACGGCGTGGACGTCGCCGGCACCCTGCATTTTGGCCCCCACTTCTCCGTCTATGATGGGCTGTCCTTCAACAGCTCCATTTATCAGGGCAATTATGTGAGCGGGTCCAGCACCGTGGCGACGGCGGGCAAGATCGTGCCCGGTGATCCTCAGTGGGCGAACAAGTTCATTGGCAGCACCAGCTGGGGCCCCTTCGAGGCCCAGGTGAGCGGGGAATTCATTGGCAAGCGTTACGCCACCTATACCAACGACCTGTCGGTCCCGAGTTATTTCATCGTGGGCCTGGAGGCGAGCTACCGCCTGCCCGTGCCGCAGGGATACTACGTGAAGGCGGCCAAGGTTTCGCTCAATGTGACCAATATCGGCGATGAAAAGGGTGTCTCCACCGTGGTCGTCGGCGCCGCCTCGGGGACCTACAACGTCTATCCCCTGCCCCCGATCATGGCCTTCGGGACAATCCAGGCGGATTTCTAGGGGGCGCGGCGCTGCGGATTGACTCACCGCCAGACCAAGCCTACCCAAGCGAGCGTTTTCGCGAGGTTCAAGATGCGTCTCTCACCCCTTACCCATGGAATGCCGGCCTCCGCCGCGCCGTCCGGCGGGGTGGGCCGTCGCATTGCTCGCGAGGAGATCGCCGCTTAAGGGTCAGCCTCAAAGCTCCCGTCAAGCATCCGCCCCTCCCGAGCCCTGAAGGCGCTTTGGAGGGGTTTTTCATGCCTAATCTCCCCCAAAAAGACGCTCTCACGGCTCGGTCCTGAACAAGGTTCACGTCGTGTCCGACGTTATCGACAAGACCGTTATGGCCCCGGCCGTCACCCCTGCCGCCATTCCTCAGGCGTGGGGCGCGGAGGCGCGCGTCATGGTCACGCTCGCTGTGCCCCTGATCCTCACCCAGCTCGCCCAGATGGCCATCGGGACCACCGACCTCATCCTGCTCGGCCGCTATAGCCAGAGCGCGCTCGCCGCGGCGGCCATCGGCAATACGATCTTTTATCTCGGCTGGCTGGCGGGCGGGGGCCCGGCCGCGGCCGTGGCGCCGATGATCGCCCAGCATCTTGGAGCGCGGCCCAGGGCGCGGGGCGGCGTGCGCGCCTCCTTGCGCATGGGTCTGTGGGCGGTCGCCATAACCTCGGCGATCATGATGCCGGTCATGTGGTCGGCCGAGCCCATCCTCAGGGCTCTGGGTCAGACGCCTCTGCTCGCCCATATGGCGGGTCAGTTCTGTTTCATCCTCGCCTTCGGCCTGCCCTTCGCGGTGGGCTATCAGGCGCTGCGCAACTTCGCGACGGCTCTGGGACGGCCTCGCGCCGCCATGGTGGTGATGATCGCCACTATCGCCTTTAACGCCGTGGCCGGATGGATCCTCATCTTCGGCCATCTGGGCGCGCCGCGCCTGGGCATCGTCGGCTCCGGCTTGGCGACGGCCTCATCGGCTCTGTTCAGTTTCCTGGCCATGCTGGCGGTCGTCCATTTGGATCCGACCTTACGCGTCTATCGCGTGACCCGCCGCCTCCACCGCCCGGCGCGGGCCAAGCTGGCGGAGGTGTTTCGCCTCGGCCTGCCAATCGGCATGACCATGACCTTCGAGGCCATGATGTTCAACGCCATGACGCTGCTGATGGGAACCTTCGGGACCGTCAGCCTAGCGGCGCACCAGATCGCCCTGAACGTCGGCTCCATCACCTTCATGGTCCCCCTGGGGATCGGCATGGCCGCGACAGTGCGGGTTGGTATGGCGGCGGGAGCGGGGGACATGGCCGGTGCGCGGCTATCAGGGGCCACGGCGTTTGGCCTGGCGACATGCTTCATGCTGTTCATGGGGACGCTCATCGCCCTGGAGAGCCGCCCGATCGCCGGACTCTATCTGCGCAGTGGCTCGGCCGAAGACGCGGCGGCCATCGCGCTCGCCGCCCTGTTCCTGAAATGCGCCGCGGCCTTTCAGGTCTTTGACGGGATCCAGGTCGTGGGGGCCTTCTCCCTTCGCGGCCTGAAGGACGCCCGCGTACCCATGATCCTGGCCGGCGGCGCCTATTGGCTGGTGGGCGCGCCCCTCTGCGTGATCTTGGCGCTCAGCCTTCACATGCGCGGCCTCGGGGTGTGGCTTGGCTTCATTGTGAGCCTGGCCACGGCCGCCACGGCCATGAGCGTGCGCTTCTGGATGTTGACGCGGCCGCCCAGGCGCCCCGTGTTTGCGCCCGCGCGGCCAGAGCTTACATAGACGCCATGACCCCGATCCCCGTCACCGTCCTCACCGGCTATCTCGGCGCCGGCAAGACCACCCTCCTGAACCGCATCCTCACCGAGGACCACGGCCATCGTTATGCGGTGATCGTCAATGAGTTCGGAGAGATCGGCATCTACGGCGATCTCGTGGTGGGCGCGGACGAAGAAGTCTTCGAGATGAACAATGGCTGCGTCTGCTGCACCGTGCGCGGCGACCTGATCCGGGTGGTCCAGGGCCTGATGAAGCGCCAGGCCAGCGCCACGCGGGGCTTTGACGCCATCATCATCGAGACGACAGGCTTGGCGGATCCGGGCCCTGTGGCCCAGACCTTCTTTGTGGACGACGAGGTGCGCGCCCGCACCAAGCTCGACTCGGTGACCACCCTGGTGGACGCCCGGCATGTTCTGACAACCCTGGATGAGAGCCTCGAGGCGCGCGAACAGATCGCCTTCGCCGACCAGATTCTGCTCAACAAGACCGACCTTGTGGACGCCGCGGACCTGACGCGCATCGAGGCGCGCCTGCGGCGGATGAACCCCTTGGCCCAGATCCATCGCACCGTGCGGGGCGTGATCGATCTGGACAAGGTGCTGGGCCGGGGCGGATTTGATCTCGACCGGATCGTCGCCCTAGAGCCGGAGTTCCTGAATCCGGAGCATGGGGAGCCAGGACACGTGCACGGCCCCGAATGTGGCCACGATGACCATGGCCATGAGCACCATCACCATGATCGCGACGCGCATGACCACAACGTCGGTGGCCATGACCACGGCGACGATGTTGCGGGGGTATCGCTCCGCCTGGATCGTCCGGTGGACGGGACCAAGATTTCGGTCTGGCTGAACGACCTGCTGCAGGCCCAGGGGGCGGATATCCTGCGCGCCAAGGGCATTGTCGATGTGAAAGGCGAACCCAGGCGCCTGGTCTTCCAGGCGGTCCATATGATCCTGGAAGGCGACCTTCAGCGACCTTGGGGCGTGGGCGAAACCCGCGAAAGCCGCATGGTGTTCATCGGCCGCAACCTGGATGAGGCAAGCCTGCGCGCAGGCTTCGAGGCCTGCGCGGCTTAGACCCTAAGCTAGTTGAGGTTCTCGGCGATGAGGCCGATCTTGTAATAGCCGTCCAGCTGGAGCTGATTGATGACGGCCATGAACTCACCATACTTCACATGGCGGTCGGCGCGGATGAACACCCGCTCATTGGTTGGGTTGGCGACGCCAAGCGCGGACGGCAGGTCATAAACCAGCCGGGTCATGGATGAGGCGCGGATATCGCCCTTGCCAAACGAGACATAGATCTGGCCGTTATCATTGATGGAAATGAAGGTCGGGGGCTTGGCGTTGTCGTTCTTGGGCGGCGTGGCCGGCGGAATATCGATCTTGATCGAGGTTGTGGCGATGGGCGCGACCACCATGAAGATGATCAGAAGCACGAGCATGACGTCCACGAAGGGCGTGACGTTCATTTCGCTGTTCTGACCGAGGTCGAACTTGCCGCCGCCGCTCGGACCGATC
>Ga0116226_10005894_pt1 | contig 10975 bp, 10 predicted proteins | sample S1TSphfallax_FD_89692 | JGI IMG/M metagenome (GOLD analysis project Ga0116226, IMG submission 89692) | Host-associated microbial communities from peat moss isolated from Minnesota, USA - S1T2_Fa - Sphagnum fallax MG | ecosystem: Host-associated > Plants > Peat moss > Unclassified | place: USA...
ATCGACCATTGAATTTACTCCTTTAGACCAAGAGGGAAAAGTCGGTTTATTGAATATTGGGGAAGAAAACTGCACAATTTATGCCTTAGACGGTCAACATAGATTAATGGGTATACAGGGATTAATGGAATTAATCAAATCCGGTCAACTCCGGCGCTACAAAAAAGATAAAACCATTGATGACAAATTAATTACATCTGCTGAATTAGTTAAACTTCACCAAGTAGACCCTGTTGATTTGCAAAGTCTATCCCATGAGAAAATAGGAATTGAGTTTATTAGCGCAGTTGACCTTGGAGAAACTCGTTTACAAGCGCGACAAAGAGTCAGGTCGGTTTTTGTTCACGTTAACTTAATGGCTACACCCTTAACTAAAGGTCAATTAGCGCTATTGAACGAGGACAATGGCTTCTCGATCGTTGCTAGAAAAATCGCCATCACACATCCCTTCTTAGAAAAATGTGCAAATCATCAACCGAGAGTGAATTGGAATAATGCGAATATAACTGCTAATTCCACTGCGCTGACAACACTACAAGCCTTACAAGATATGTCAGAGAAGTACTTAGGGTACAAGTTCCCTCACTGGAAACCTGTGGAAAAAGGTCTGATTCCCTTGCGACCAAAAAATGATGAGTTAACACTAGGTATACAAGAATTTAAACAGCTTTTCGATCATTTGTCAAATTTACCCAGCTATCAAGTTTTAACACAGGTCGAGACATCCACTTTGCGCCGATTCAATTTTGAGTACAATGGTGGAGAAGGTAATATGCTGTTTCGTCCAGTAGCACAAGTTGCTTTGGCGCAAGCTTTGGGAATTTTGGTGTTTAAACAGGGTATGGCGCTAGAAGATATTTTTCAGAAATTGCGTCAGTTTGACCAGCAGAGAGGTTTTAGTGGTATGAATTTTCCTCAATCCCTATGGTACGGCGTTTTATATGACCCCAATAAACAGCGAATCCAAATAGCTGGAAAGGATCTAGCTGTAAAGTTGTTAATTTACATCTTGGGAGGAATTGAAGATCCCTTGGAATTATCTCAATTGCGTTTAGCACTAGCTAAAGCGAGAACCATAGAAGATAGAACAATTAGTTTTACAGGAAATTTAGTCCGTCCTAAAGATGTAGGACTTCCACCAATTTTGTAGTTTTCTAGGACTAGGGAAAAAAAGCAAGTTCTCTCCCGCCAGAGCCGCACGGCCCTAACGGGAGAGAACTGACATTCAGCATCGTTCTTTCCTGGGAAACTCCTAAATGAGGAAAGAAGATTGTTTGAACTTACCCTAATCTTAACTTCGACCTAAAAGATCCAGCCTCTATCTTGAGATAGAGATTAACAAATTAAGTTTATATGTACTCCTGAGTCGATTTTAAGACAAGAACCTACTGAGGTCAAATTCCCCATCTGGCTGCTGCTGGTCTTTTCTTTCACAACTAAGAAACAATAAAATCCGATCCAGATATAGATTATCTGCTGCTCCCCGCAATTCATTTTGCAAAATTTCTAATCCACCATTAGCATATTCTTCAAAAATATGATTACGTTGGATTTCCGCTGCTTCATCATAAGTAGACAAGATTTTTATATCTCCTGTTTCCACAACTCCCAATAATTGAATCAATAAATCATTTCCCATGGAAGAGAAATATTCTAATCTAATAGGTGATGGTTCTTTCCGAGAAATTTCTTGTAGGGGAACTCGCTTTTCGTATTTTGCACCTACAGCCGCAGCAAATAAAACTACATCGGCAAATGTTTGAAAAATTCCTACTGTTCTATCTGAGGATGCTAAAGCTTTGACAAAATCTGCTTTATCTTTAGCGACCCTGATTCTACCAGTTTCCGCCATATTGTTAAAATTGAAGTTTACTTCTGAACTTACTCTAAAATATTTTTATTGTTCCTCTATCTTGAGACAGATATTATAGCAGGGAACAGAGATAAAAGCCCTTAACGCTGCGCTATCGGACGATGAGGAATTAAAACCTTTGAAAGCTTTCATTTTAGTACAAATATTTCAATGAGGAAAATTGCTGAATAATCAAATTAATTCCGTCAAAAGAGAGATGGACAATCAGGGATTTTGCCCTATCCTTATAGTAGACATAAGTTAAATAATGGAAGTGCGCCTTGTCATAAAAATTCTGCGCGCACTCCCATTATTTAAGAATGTCAATTCCATTTTGACCTAATTTCCCCTACTTTGTAATCTATCTCGCGACAGAGATTGAGAAAATTCTTTTTTTTGATCTTGAAATAGGAAAATTCCCACTTGGAAAATTTGCACCTGTTTTAGCTGCAATTTGCTATATAATCATTAATAGCGATCGCTTAACAATGCTGTTGTAATGCTTTGCGATATTTTTTAACTGCTACGGTTTGATTTGTTTCACTGACAAAGCCAGATAATAATATAGGGTCTAAATCTGGTAAAAACACGCTACGGGAAATTGGGGTATATACATGATCAATTCCCAAATAATAGAGTTTAAATTGCCGGTTTTCCCAAAACCAGACTTCTTTAATACCTAAACCGCAATAAACATCCAGTTTATCAATTCCGCCACTAGTAAGTACAATTTCTATAGCAATATCTGGTATTTCGTTAAGTTCACCCAGACAATAACATTCATCTGGTTCTAAACCTCTTTTTACAGCTTGTTTACGAAAAGTAGTATTACCATAACCATTTAAATCAATGTCATTTTCCTCAGCATAAGCTTCTAACAATCGAGCAATTATTTTTTTCAAGCGCTCATGTTCTTCAGATGTGGTCATGATAATTTCTAGAGTTCCTTCTAAATAAGTCATCCGGGGAAAAGTATCAACAAACATATCTGACAGTTTGATGTATTGTTCCCAACTAACTTCATAGATAATTATCCGTTGATCTGGGCTTGGTTCGAGTGTTTGCGAATCTAATATTAACATGGGTTAGGGGAATAGGGAAGAAGTGGTGGACTATAGTTTTTATTTAATGCGTTCTTGCTAATATTCTGGGTTACGACTATAGTGCATAACTGCAACAATTAAAATGTATTCATCTTCTATGGTATAGAGTATTGCATAGGGAAATTTACGAACTAAACACCGACGAATATCTTCATCAGTGACGGGATAGCGTTTAGGTGATTCAATAATTCTAAAAATAGCATCTTCAACCGAATTGATAAAATTTTGTGCTAGTTCAAGATTATTTCCTGTATAAAATTCGACTGCTGCTGAGTATTCTGTTAAAGCAGCAGGATGAAAGTTATATTTCATTTTTCTAAAATTTGTCTGATTTGTGCTAAAGCTAGTTCTCCGGGAATTGGCTCAATCCTCTGATGACGAATTTCATCACGGCGTTTTTTCGCGGCGATATTCCAAATATTTTGTGTGTTTTCGTCAATATCAGATTCTAGACTTTCGATGAGTTGTTGTACTAAAAATACTCTGGTAGCATTGGGTAAAGATAAGGCTTCTTGAATTAATTGTTCGACTGATAGCATAACGATTTATTCCAGGTAAAAGACTAATGTATATTGACAAGGATAGAGATTTCTGGTAGACTGAGTAATGTCATCAGGGTTTTTGGGATAATTTACAGCTTATCAAGCACTTTCTCGGATTTAATACAATACTCCTGGGAGTTAATCATCATACTAGCATCATTTAAATGCTTTAACAATGTAGACTGCGGTAATGGTCCTTGTAAATGACTCCAAGGTAAGACTTGCTCAGTTGACCAATTATGATGAACATAAAAATCTAAACTGGGGATTTTTCCCTGAAGTTGTTTAAAAGCACGTTTGTAACTTCCCAGAGAATCGCCAAAATCCCGAGTTAATTCCAACAGATGAGAAAGTCGGCGATCGCCCCGGGAGAGTAGAGCTTGAATAATCGACCAATTGTAACTTTCTGGTCGAAAATCTATACCTTGGGGTTTTAATTGTTTTTGTAAAAGCTGTAATCTCTTTTCCGCTTGCTTATTTACCCCAAACCATTGAAATGGAGTGTGGGCTTTGGGGACAAAAGTACTACATCCCAAAGTTAAGCGCAATTTAGGAGCAGCTTTCTTCACAGCTTTGAGCATGGAGACAGTATCTGCTAAATCCTCAACTTCTTCACCAGGGATTCCCACCATACCATAGAACTTCAAACTAGACAAACCGCCAATACTAGCGTTAACAGCTGCTTGGATGATTTCATCATTATGTAATTTTTTGTTGATAATTTGGCGCAATCGTTCAGAGCCACTTTCGATCGCTATCGTCAGCGATCGCGTGTCCCTTTGAGCCAGAGTTTGCGCCAATTGTACAGTTACCGTATTCGTTCTAACTGACGCAATACTCAGACGGATATGATCATATTTGGGTAAACTGATATAATCCAGTAACTCCGAAAATTCCGGATGTTGAGTCACCGAAGCACCCAATAAACCCAATCGGTGAGTCACCTCTAAACCCTTAGCGATCGCTGGGATGAGAGAATCCGTCAAACTAGCTGTTCTAAAAGGTAAAGTCAGATAACTAGCTAAACAGAAACGACACATTTCTGGACAACTGCGCACCACCTCCACCATAAAGATATTTTCCCAAGCAGCTTTTTCTGTAACTACAGTAGAAACAGAAAGAGTATTTCCGCGATAAGTTTGTTTGTGAACCGTGGGAGGAATTTCCGCTGTCAGAGGATGAATAGATGCAATTACACCATCTTTAGCTGTATATTCTACACTATATAAACTAGGAACATAAATTCCTGGAACTTGCGCTAATTTTTTTAACTGAATTTCCCTAGAAGCACTTCTCACTTCTTGATACGTATCAATAAAACTACTCAGAAGATTTTCACCATCTCCCAATAAAATGATATCAAAAAAATCAGCGAACGGCTCAGGATTCGCTGTGAGAACTGGTCCACCACCAAAAACTAAAGGATGATGCTTTTGACGGGAAGTTGCTCTGAGGGGAATTGCTAAAGATTCCAATAAATTAAAAATATTCACATAATCTAATTCCCAAGACATCGAAAAACCCAGTAACTCTGGTTCTCTGGGAAGTTGCTCTTGAATATCAGTAAATAAACGACTTACCTGTAGATCATCACGCATAGCCAAAGTAGCCCAGACTACTTGATAGCCCAGACTAGTAATTCCCACACTATACTCATTGGGAAAAGCGAAAATTACTGGAATAGCATCGTGTTTGGGGATAGCAGGTTGAAATAAGAGATGTTCCGAACTAAATACAGATGATGTCACAGGCTTGATGCAAATTTTTGCCAAATTTCTTCAACGTTTTTTCTGACTATATCTAATTTTAAGCCCTAGAATGATGAAATTAAAAAATAAAGTTAATCCGTTAGCTAAGATAATCGGTAATGCGCCTAAAAACAAACCATAGATAAACCACAGAAATACACCAAGCATGAATGTAATCAGCATGACATAGGAAACATCCTTAGCTGATTTAGTCCGCCAAGTTTGTAGTACTTGTGGTAAAAAAGCAATTGTAGTGAAAGTTCCCGCAGTCAATCCCAGAATTGTGAGAGAATCCATACTTAGCCATTCCTGAAGTTAGATCTTGATCATACTTTACATTATTTTGCCCTACGGTCTATCATGGTCATTTTGACACCACGGGCTGGACCCAAAGTCACACCCCGTCTTTTCAGGGATTCTGGTTGATGATCAGCTAGAGCCAATTTATAGCGGGACAGGACAGTTGCCAATACTAGTTTCATTTCAAACATAGCCAAAGCCTCACCTAAACAACGACGGACACCACCACCAAAAGGCATAAATTCATATGGTGAAAATTGGCGTTCTAGGAAGCGTTCTGGTTTAAACTGCTTTGGTTGCGGATATAAATCTTCACGTTGATGGAGTAAATATATACAACCTAATACTCCTGTACCAGGTTCTAAAGTATGACCTAATAGTTCAACTCGTTCCTGAGCTATTCTGGGAAAAGTAAGAATTGCTACTGGACAAATGCGCATAATCTCATTACAGACAGCAGTGAGATAAGGTAACTTGAAAATATGTATGGGATTGGGAGAATCACCCAAAGTGTCTAATTCTTCCAGTAACTTTGCCAAAACATCAGGATGTTTAGCAGTTAAATATAATCCCCAAGCAATTGATGATGCTGTTGTTTCATACCCAGCTATTAAAATAGTAATCAACTCGTCACGTAACTCTTGATCCGTCATCGGTTCACCATTTTCATCCAGAGATGAAATTAGCAAGGAGAGGATATCAGTCCGATTTAGATCATTGTTCTGTCGCCGTTCGGCAATTTCTGCGTAGATTAATTCATCAGTTGCTGCGCGATCGCGGATAAATTTTCCCCAAGGACTCCAAGAACCTAAATCTTTTTGGAGAAAGGGAAAAAATAGAAAGCCAGAACTCAAGGGTGAACGAAACAGATCGGCGATCGCCAACAATTGTTGGTTGATTGCTAGACCTCTTGCTGATTCATTCACACCAAAAACTGTTTTTAATATGACTTGTAGGGAAATTTGTTGTGTAAGTGTACGCGCCGTAAAGGGATGATTGGGCGGGATTTGACTAAAAACTTTTTCGGTGATATTGCATATTTCTTGACCATAAACCTGCATTCGTTCACCATGAAAAGAGGGCATAACCAACTGTCTGCGTCGCTTGTGGCGATCGCCGTCTATCATGAGTAAGGAATAATCACCTACTATAGGTTGTAGTACTTTGTTATATGTACCGAGAGCAGCATATTTCTTGCGATCATTGGTTAAGACCTCTTGGATACCTTGGGGGGAATTGACAAATATTATATTACCTCCAAAACCAACTATTCTCGCATAGAAAATGTCAGGATATTTTTGCGCTGCGCCTTCCATATAAGTTACAGGGTCATTCACCCACTGGAACCTCTGCAATAATGGCGGAGTTTGGATCAGATTAGGTGGTTGCATAAAAAAGTTCCTACTTAATTAGGTATATACAGGTATTTTAGTAGATTTGTCGTTCAATTCTGCTATAATAACTGACATTGTCCATGATGCCTTAATAAATGATCACATAAAACCAAAGCTACCATTGCGTCTACCATAGAAACAGCACGAGGTAGTACACAAGGGTCATGTCTTCCCTTGGCTGCTAAGACAGTTTCTTCCCCTGCGCTAGTTACTGTTTTCTGTTCTTTGCGAATAGTTGCTGTTGGTTTAAAAGCAACGCGCAAAATAATATTCTCTCCATTGGAAATTCCCCCTTGAATCCCACCAGAAAGATTGGTCAAAGTCCGAATCTCTCCATGTTGATCAAGATAAAATTCGTCGTTATGTTCAAATCCAGTTAAGCGGGTTCCTGCAAAACCGGAACCAATCTCAAATCCTTTACTCGCAGGTAGGGACATGACGGCTTTCGCTAAATCAGCTTCTAACTTGTCAAAAACTGGTTCACCCAATCCTTTGGGGAGATTTCGTACTACACATTCCACCACACCACCAATGGAATCGCCTTGTTTACCAGTTTCCTCGATTAGTTCAATCATGCGATCGCTAGACTCAGGATCAGGACAACGGACAATATTGCTTTCTACCTGTTCTGGGGTAACAGTATTGGGGTCAATTACCGCGACTAAATCCTTAATGCTCTTGACATAAGATATAACTTCGATATTTCCAACTTGACGTAAAATCTTCTTAGCGATCGCCCCTGCTGCGACTCTCCCGATAGTCTCCCTAGCCGAGGCTCTACCCCCACCTTGCCAATTACGTATGCCATATTTAGCATCATAAGTAGCATCAGCATGGGAAGGGCGGTACTTTTGCGCCATTTCGTCATAATCTTCGGGACGGGTATCTTTATTTCTGACTAAGATGGCGATCGGCGTTCCCAGAGTTTTTCCCATAAACACCCCAGACAGAATTTCACAAATATCTGCTTCTTTGCGAGGAGTTGTAATCTTACTTTGTCCTGGTCTTCGCCTATCTAACTCAATTTGAATATCTTCAGTAGAAATTTCCAGTTGGGGAGGACAACCATCAATCACTACTCCCACACCACCGCCGTGAGATTCACCAAAAGTTGTAATGCGAAACAAATGTCCAAAAGTACTACCCATGTCGTTCAGAAAATATCGCTCAAAATAACTTTATAATCAGCAAAAATCAACGGTCAGCTAATATTCTGCAAGTTCAATAATAGCTTATGTTATCCGTTCTAGAGTAGAAGTATGATTTAATCGGGTTTGGGGATTTGGGTAGCAACAGTAGAAGGCTTTCAAAATTTAGATATTTTAAATATCCTCAGAAACACGAAATAGTATTCTTTCTCCGATTACTGCGTATCTTGGGCGATCGCTTAACCCTGTGTCCAGAAACATGACCCCAAAAAGTATCGCCCATCCCAGAGCGCGTTGTAGTGTTTCCTGAGAAATATTGCCATACTCCATAATTGCTTGATAACGTGTATGACTATCGCCAAATAGCATCCATATAGAAGAAATATCTGTTGCAGTATCACCTGATGTGATGTCACCCCAATCAATTACACCAGCGATCGCTCCATTCTCAACTAGAATATTCCCTGGATGAAGGTCTCCATGTATCCATTTAGGCTCAACCTCCATCGGTATACTTAAAGCCTTGTTCCAAGTATTCCTGAGTTTTGGAGTAATCAGACCAGTTTTGCTCTCAACTCGTTGCATCCGTTCTTCTACAGAGGTTTTCCGTTGGTTCAGAGGTACACCTCGGACTGGATTTAGTGGTGCATTAGCTGGTGATGACATATGTAATGAGCGCAGAAATGAAGCAAAGACTTTTGCCTGATTTGAATGTGGTTCCTCCTGATCGGCGGTTACACCTGCTAACCACGGTAACACACTCCATCTCCAAGGGTAGTTTTCTCCTGGCTGACCTATTCTATAAGGAGTTGGAACTGGTATAGTCAGCCGATCTGCTATTAATGGTAGCCAGGTTTGCTCATTTTCGATTAATATCGCTGCTACTTTTCGACGGGGAAGCCTGACAGAAAATTGATTACCCAGTCGAAATATAACATTGTCCCAACCAGAATCAACATAATGAATGGTTAAGTGGGAAAGATCTGGATGCTGATCTAACAACAAATTGTGGACGAGGGCTGTGTCTATTTCGAGATCGGATACAGGTATTCCTGTTGAACTCGATTTTCCTTTTAGCTCTATATTTGTGTTACCCATGTTGTTCAGAAAATATCGCTCAGATAACTACTGTATCCGCTTTCCTTCAAGAGGTGGAGCAAGTGGTTTAACTTTCCCAAAACTCTCTAGGTAAGTAGGTGAGTAAAATAAAACTCTTAGTTCGTAATTGCGCTGTCTTCGTAATCAAATCTTGAACAGAAGCAAGTTCTGTAGATTTTACATAACTTTACATAGCTATAATTATTTTACTTTCTTTACTTAATATATTTCTATGACTACACCTTTCACTGGTAGTTGTCTATGTGGCTCTGTCCGCTATGAATGCTCTGTAGAGCCAATTGGGATGGGAATTTGTCACTGTCGAGATTGCCAAAAAGCGACCGGTAGTGCATTCGCTGCTGCGCTAATTGTACCACGAGCAAGTATTACTATTACTGGAGAAGTGAAGTATTATGGTATAATAGGCAATAGTGGTAATTTAGTCAAACGTGGTTTTTGTCCACAATGTGGTTCGCGGTTATTTGGTACCCCTGCAAATCCTGACTTGATTAGTATTCAAGCCGGAAGTCTAGATGACCCTAGTTGGTTCAAGCCTCAAGCAGAAATCTACGTTGCTAATGCTCAACCTTGGAGTTATCTGCATTCTGATTTACCTAAATTTTCTCAAATGCCTCCAGGTCAATAGAATAGTAAATAAATAGAACCTTGTTTTGCCTAAATGTGAAGTGCTGGTAGAGGTAAATTGGTTGGAATATCTCTCTTCAGGTAGAGGAAAAGTAGTCAAGGCGGTAATTAATATTAAAGGAAATTCAGCGAATAGAGGAAATAATCCTCGTCCTTCACAGGACTTCCCCTCCTAGATTTTTAACTCTACAGGAGATCACAAAGCTGATTTAAATTCTCTCCCGTTCTGGCCGTGTGGTCGGGGCGGGAGAGAGTTTGTTCAATTATCGAGGAACATGGACATGATTTTTAGTCAGCAAGGATTTAGATGCATAGAAAAGTATTTATATTTTCTTTTTCCCAGTCTGCTTGAGGCGGAGAAAAATAAAATATAATTATCACTCGCTTTAACTTCATCATGGTCATTCCAGAACTTGAAAAACAACTTTTGATGCTCCTGCGTTGCTAGCGCTGCGCTATCAGATTTCTTTCATTAATACAATTTTCTGTAGAGGATGACAATAAATTAATTAATTATTCTGCTTTGATAGGTAAAGTAATAATAAATTCCGTTCCTTCTCCAAGGATAGAATTTACTTCAATTGCACCACCATGTTTTTGAATAATAATTTGACTAGCGATCGCCAATCCTAACCCCGTTCCTTTACCTACTGCTTTGGTCGTAAATAAATGCTCAAAAATATGCGCTTTTACCGACTCTTCCATGCCAATTCCGTTATCTTTGATACGAATTATTACCTGTTGCATATCTTGAGATAATTCCGTTTTGATGCTAATTTGATTAGGGTTAATTTTAATCTCTCTAAAGCTGCGTCCATGATTAGATTCTTCTACAGCATCAATAGCATTTGCCAAGATATTCATAAATACCTGATTTAGTTGTTCTGGAAAACATTCTATTGATGATATATCACCATACTCTTTGGTAATTTGAATCTCTGGACGGGTGTCAGAAGCCTTAAGACGATGCTTAAGGATCATAATTGTCGTATCAATACCATCGTGAATATTGAAAGTAATGGGACGAGAACTGTCAACACGAGCATATACTCGCAAGCTATGGCTAATATCTTTAATCCGTTTTACTCCTTCTGACATTGAGGTAATTAATTTAGGTAAATCTTCGCGGATGTATTCAAGGTCAA
>Ga0116226_10005895_pt1 | contig 10975 bp, 8 predicted proteins | sample S1TSphfallax_FD_89692 | JGI IMG/M metagenome (GOLD analysis project Ga0116226, IMG submission 89692) | Host-associated microbial communities from peat moss isolated from Minnesota, USA - S1T2_Fa - Sphagnum fallax MG | ecosystem: Host-associated > Plants > Peat moss > Unclassified | place: USA...
ATCTGCAGGCCGCCCGCGCCGCCGCTGACCGAATTGCTGCCGGCAGTGTCGCACACGATCAGCTGCCCGGCGCCACCGGTCACGGTATGGTTGCCGTTAGTCAGGTCCAGCACCTGCGGGCCGGACCCGAGTGTAACGGTAGGCAGGGCTGCGAGCGGGGACTGCGTGCTGTAGACGGGTGCCGCGGCAAGCTGGGTGTTGCCGGTGACGTTGGCGTTGCCGATTGCGATGTTCGCCGGCTGGTAGTTGTAGAAATCATTGCCCTGGATCTGCGCGGTGACATTCAGTCCGTTGACCGCGGACTGGTTCAGCACCGCCACCGAGATGATGCTGTCGGGCAAATCATTGATGATCGTGTTACCGCTGACCTGCAGCGAATTCTGCGCGTAGGAAAACTGCGTCTCGCCACCGTAATGGATGGCGTAATCGTTGGAGGCGTCGGCGCCCTTCTCAATCAGGTTGTTCTCGATCACGGCGACGCCGGCATTCGGGATATCGATGTCGTAGCTGGCGGTGCCGGACGGCCCATCGACGATCACGTTGTTTTCAATCGTGGTGGACAGGGCGCGCGACTTGATTTCGTGGCCGACCACGGCGCCTTCGAACAGGCTGTTCGTTACCACCAGCGATTTGACCGAGCCGACATAGAGATTATGTGTCAGCCCGTCACCGGTGCCGTTGTCGAGGAAGAAACTGTGGTCGATGGCGACCGTGGCTGTCGGGTCGGGGTCGGCCAGCAGCCCCTCCTGCATGCCGGTGAACGAGCAGTCGCTGACATTGAGGTTGCCTTCCTGCAGCCTGATGCCGGCCACGTTGCCGTCGGGCGAGCCGTCCGAGCCGCCGGTGAACGTAAAACCCTCGATGGTGAGGTTGGCATTCACCGTCAGGATGCCTTTGTCGTCGGGCGGCGGCACGGTTGCCACTTCATGCACCAGGCCGCCGACTGCGAGAATGGTGACATTGGCGCTGACGGTGCCGAAATCGTTGGTGTAGGTGCCGGCCTTCACCGCAATGGTATCGCCATTCACGGCGGCTTTCAGTGCATCGCCGAGCGTTGCGAACTCCATGCCGGCGCCGACGGTCAGCACATTGGTGTGGCCGAGCTGGATAAGGGTGGGGGGTGTCTGGATGGTGGTGATGTTGGAAAAGGTCGTTGTTTTAATGACGGCCGCTGCAACCATGATTTTTCCCAAAAACCGAATGCGCTCTCAGTTTGTGGGATGATCGTTAATCGCAGATTAAAGCAACAAGGGCTACGAACAACAGAAGGAGGAATGTTCTTTCGTTCGGAAGAGAACAGAGTTTTGGGCGGGATCGCGCTTGGGCGATGCGGGCCGATCGATCAGCCGACAGTCTACGAAGGAAGATTTCTTGAAGCCGATGAACGCAGATTAAGAAGGGATGAACACAGATGCAGATCAGCTGCGACGGCATTTATGGCCTGCCCGCAAGCAGGGGATCCAGCTACTCAAACATCAATTTCCAAAAAGGGAGGTCTATGCCAACCCACGGAAACAGTGACTCTCCTGCGGCATCGGCCCTCACCCTCCCACTTCGTGGGCGAGGGGTTTTGGCATGGCCGGACTCAATGCGGTCTGGCATTAAATTCGCGAATGAATCCGTGTTCATCCGCTTCAAAAAACTCTTCCTTCGTCACCGCAGACTCGTAGCCCGCATCGCCCGAGAGCGATGCGGGGTTTGGGTTATGCGGCGGGGATGGACATGCGGCTTTTGCGGAGGGCACACAGACCGATGACGCCTGCGATCAGGACGCCGAACGAAGCCGGCTCCTGCACTTCGGCCGGAAAGACGGCGGCGGAAAAGGTGGCAGTATCCTCGGCGGAAAAACTGTTCAGCACGCCATCGCTGCCGATCTGCATGGCCGGGCTGAGCGACGAGTAGCTGAAATCCGCGCTGATCGGCTGGGTCAGCACGATGTCGAGGAAGGCCGAACTGAACGACATTGTGTAGGTTGGCTGCCCGGCGAAGGGCTGCGAGGTGGAGGACGAGGCGCCCGAACCGCCGCCCTGGCCACTGAACACCAGGCCGGTGTCACCCGGCTGGTCCGGCGTGATCGTAACGGTGAGAAGGTTGGTAAGGCCATCGATCGGAGTCACCAGATTGTAGCTGATGGTCATGGCCGCGTTGATCGCCTGAATGTCGAAGCCCAGCAGCGTTTGGGTGGGCGCCGTCGTGGTAACCCCGGCGCCGCCATTTATCGTCTCGATAGCCTGCAGCGGGCCGCTGAGCGGGTTGGCGAGGCCGGGAATACTGCCGAAGCTGAACGACACAAGGTCGCCGCCCGGGGCCGCGGTGTTCATCGTCGCTGTGCCGTTGCCGTTGTTGGTCCAGAGAATGCCGTTGCCGGCGCTGCCTTCATTCACCTGGGCGAACGTCACCGGGTCGGCGGCGGCGGCACCGGTTACGGCGCTCATGGCTGCGCCCAGGAAAACGGCACGCGTGCGACTGCGATTCATGCGACCACCCAATCTGCTTCGCACTGCGTATCGAAACGAGCCTAACAGGGTGTTAACAAAACCGGCGCACCCCCAGATCAAATATGAGACAGCCGGGTATGCGTGAAGCGTTCACGTGCACCATGTTTTCCTCTATGCAGGCCTCTGCCGCCTGAGGCCGGAGCAAAGGACAATGTGCGGACTAGCCGGAATCTTCTATGCGGCCGCGGACACGCAGCCGCCGCCGGCCCAGATCAAGGCCATGACCGACGCCATCGCCCATCGCGGCCCGGATGGCGAAGGGTTTCATCTGGCGCCGGGCATCGCGCTCGGCCACAGGCGGCTTGCCATCATCGATCCGCTCGGCGGCGCGCAGCCGATGTATAATGAGGACCGTTCGGTCGCCATCGTCTTCAACGGCGAGATCTATAACTTCGAGACCCTGCGTGACGATCTCGCGGCCATTGGCCATGTGTTCACCAACCGCTGCGATACCGAAGCGATCGTGCACGCCTGGGAAACCTATGGCGAACGCTGCGTGGATCATCTTTCCGGCATGTTTGCCTTCGCGCTGTGGGATGCACGGCAGCAAATACTGTTCTGCGCCCGCGACCGGCTTGGGAAAAAACCTTTCCACTACAGTTGGATCAACGGCGACTTCGTGTTCGGATCGGAAATCGCGGCACTGGCCGCCCTGCCCGGTTTCAACACCGCCATCCGGCCGGAGGCGGTGGATGACTTCTTTACGTATGGCTATGTGCCCGAACCCGGCAGCATTTTCGAGGGCACCGAAAAACTGCCGGCCGCCAGCACTCTCACGCTCGACCGCGCGACCGGCCGGCTGCGCATCAACCGCTATTGGCAGCCTTGCCCGCAGAAGGTCGCGATCACCGAGGACGAGGCTGCCCCCGAGCTGCGCCGGCGGCTGAAAACCGCCGTCGCCCAGCGCCTGGTGTCCGACGTGCCGCTCGGCGCCTTCCTGTCCGGCGGTGTCGACAGCAGCGCGGTCGCCGCCGCGGCCGCCACCCTGCGCACCACGGAACTCGACACTTTTACCATCGGCTTCGAGGGCGCGGAGGATGAAACGCCCTACGCCCTGCAGGTGGCCAACCTGTATCACACGCGGCATCACACGGAGCGTGCTGCGGCCGCCGACATGGTGGGTGGCGCGCGGGCGCAGGCGAAGATCTTTGGCGAACCGTTCGGCGACAGCTCGTCTGTGCCGACCATCACCGTCTGCCGGCTGGCGCGGCGCCATGCCACGGTGGCGCTCTCCGGCGACGGCGGCGACGAGGTGTTCGGCGGCTACCGGCGCACCCATTGGCACCAGCTGGTCTCCGGCATCCGCAAGCACGTTCCCGCCGGCCTGCGCCGCAGCGCCATCGGCACGCTGGCCGCAGTTTATCCCAAGCTCGACAGGGCGCCGCGCTTTCTGCGCGCCAAGCATACGCTGACCGAACTCAGCCTGGACGATGCACAAGGCTATGCCCGCACGGTGACGCGCTGCCATGCCGCACAGCGCCACGCGCTGTTCAGCCCGGCGCTGCGCGCCCGCATCGCCGGGCACGATCCGCATGGGCCGCTGGCCGCGCTGATGCGCGCGGCAGAAGATGCCGATCCGCTGCTGCAGGCGCAACTCGCCGACCTTGGCACCTGGCTGCCGGGCGACATCCTCACCAAGGTGGATCGTGCCAGCATGGCGGCGTCGCTGGAGGTGCGCGCGCCCTTCCTGGACCACGACTTCCTGCAATGGGGCCTGGGCCTGCCCGCTGCGATGAAGCTGGGCCCCGGCGGCGGCAAGCATATCCTGAAGCGCGCACTGGAACCCTGGCTGCCCCGCGACATCCTGTATCGTGCGAAACAGGGATTTGCCACCGACCTCGCCGCCACCTTCCGCCAGGACATGAAGCGCATTGAAAGCCTGCTGCTTGGCGCGCCGATGCTGGACAGCGGTTTGTTCGATGCGGCCGCGATCAGCCGGCTGCTGGCCGAGCACGCGCGCGGCAAATTCAATCACGCGCAGCCGATCTGGCTGCTGCTCGCTTTCGAAGGCTTCCTCGCGAGCCTGCATGCCGCCCCGGCGCACGCCAACCAGCCGGATGCCGCCAAGCAGGCCGCGTGACGCGCAGCAGCAGGACGTAAAGTCTTTTTGCTTCTTTTTCTTCAGAAAAAAAAGATTCTTCCTTCTTTTCTGAAGAAAAGAAGCAAAAGACTTTTGCTTCTGCGTGGGTTCGACGATACGGGACTTGGCCGGAAAGTAAGTAGAACTGCTTCAGCTTGGTGAGAAGCTGACATTTACCTGGGGGGCGCCGGCAAACGCGGCGATGGCCTCGGCGCCATCCGGCACGCGCGTCTTGCCGGTCCAGGAGCCGCAGGTGACGATTTGGCCGGCCTGGATCCCGCCCGCCCAGCCGGCGCCGTGGTTGGCGAGCCATACCATCAGCCGCAGCATGTCGCCGGCCGGATTGCCGGTGCGTTCGATGGCCGGTGTGCCCTCGATGGTCTGGCGGATCTGCTGTGCGGCGAAGTCGCGCGTGCGCCAGTCGGGGATCGGCGGCCCCCAGGCGAAGGCGCCGTGCTGGATCAGGTCGGCGAGCATCGCCGCGCGGCCGGCGGTTTGCGGATCATGAAGGCGGGACTGCAGCACCTCGATCCCGGGCTGGCAGGTGGCGATGGCGGCACGGATCTCCGCGGCCTCATAGGGGGTTTCGCGAGGTGGCAGGCTGGCGGCAAAGGTGAAACAGATTTCCGACTCCACCTCGCGCTGGGTAAAGACGGCCGCATCGAAGCGGCCGGGAGCCTTGACGATGTGGCTGGCCGGCATCGGCGCGCAGGACGGCGGCGCGTCCGGCCCGTCCGCCCCCACCTTCCAGCCGCCGATGGCGCCGAGTTCGGCCATCACCAGGCGCTGCACTGCGTAGGCCTGCCGGGTGTCCGCCACGTCGATCTGCACTCGCGTGCGCGTGCGGTGCGCCTTCAGCAGGAGCGCGGCAATTTCAGCTTCGTTCATCACTTACCCTTCATGTCAGGTGGCGGGCCCAAACCGGTCAGGATGCCCCACGTTCACCCTGTGAGCGTAGCCACGCCCCTGGAGCACCTTTCGATGACTGAACGTGATTTCGACCGGAAAGTGGAGCAGCTTTACCGGCTGCTGAACGATCCCGAGGTTCGGATGGAGCCGGACCTGATCTGGTCCCTGCTCGCCGAAGTCTCTCGCGCCGACCGGACGATCGTGCCACTGGCCGCTTAGGGCCCGTTCGAGATTAACTGAATCGACTTACATGGTCGAACGGGCCCTAAGCCTTTGTTTGAAGCGGCATCTTTGTCGGCGTGCCGACGCACTTATTTGCCGACGATGCCTTAGAAATCAAGGTCGGCGTAGTGCGCCGGCGGGTCCACGCCGGCAACACGGTCGGTCAGCAGCGGGCGGAAGGAGGGGCGGGATTTCATCCGTGCATACCAGTCCCTGGCCGGCGTCGAGAGGGACCAATCGACTTCACCGGCGAAATCGAGCGCCGACAAATGGCCGGCGGCGGCGAAGTCGGCCAGGGACAACTCATTGCCGGCCAGCCATTTGCGCTGTTCGGCCAGCCATCCGACATAATCGAGGTGGCTGCGCAGGTTCGCGTAGCCGGCACGTATCACCACCGCATCCGGCTGGCCGCGGCCGAACAGGCGCTTCATGAATTTTTCGCCAAGCAGGTTGCGGGTGACCTCCTGGGCAAATTTACCGTCGAACCAGGCGACCAGGCGGCGCACTTCCACCCGTTCTGCCAGCGTGCGGCCGAGCAGCGCTGCATCGGGATAGGCTTCTTCCAGATACTCGCAGATCACGTTGCTGTCCGGGATCACCAGGCCATTATCTTCCACCAGCACCGGCACGGTGCCGGCGGCGTGCATGGCGAGAAATTCAGGCCTTCGCTCCCACACTTTCTCGATCTTCAGCTCGAACGGCAGCCGTCGCTCGGACAGAACCAGGCGCACTTTCCTGGCGAACGGGGAGAGCGGAAGGTGGTAGAGAACGCGCATCGGGTGGCTTATGACACCGCAGGGCGGCTGCAACAACGCAGGAATGGGAGAGCGCGCGGATATGGCAGGCAACAAGCTTGTAACGATGGCGAATCAGATCGCCGCGTTCCATCGCCGGCTGCCGCAGGAAGAGGCGGCAACCGAAGTGGCAGCCCACCTGCAACGCTTTTGGGAGCCACGCATGCGGCAGTCGATCTTTGCGCATCTGGAGGACGGCGGCGCCGGCTTGTCGGACATTGCGAGGCGCGCGGTGGAACTGATGAAGGCGCGCGACGAGGGGCGCCTGCCATTCGATCCGTATCAGGCGGCGACGATCACCCCGCCGCTGGAGGCATGACCCGCACCTGCGATCCGCCGGAGCGAGGCGATAAATGATCCCGAGGATATGGAAACCGGTGGGTTGGTCAGTCTAGAACGGAATGATCAAGGGCCGGCGGCTCTGCAGGGTGACGGAAGTGGGGCGGCCCTTTGTTCGGGAAAATCGGTTTTTTTTTGAAAACAGGCGGAGGCCGCCCGGCGGGAGCCAAGACACGTCTGTTTCTCATCGCATTTGGTTCTTGCGTGGCGGCACCCGGGCTGGCGCAGACGGTGGGGAAGACGAGCTATGTCAGCCTGCCGTTTGTCAGCCAGATCTATCGGCCCTGCTGGGACTGCACGTTCAATCAGGATCCGGCACAGCTTTTCTTCTCCGCAAACCCCGACTCGCCGTTCCTGAACGACGCGCTGATGGCGAAGGTGCGGGCACTCTCGGCCGCGCAAAGCGCGCAGGGCATCGTGCCCACCGCCGGCATGCAGCGCTGGGAAGATACCTACGAGGCGTCGTTCCCGGCCGGCACCTTCGCCGGCGAACCGGCCTGGATCCAGGCCGACCGAGCCCACGGCAAGTTCCCCTCGCTGCCGGAATTCGTTGCCTGGCGCGACTTCATTGCCGCCCGCCCGCAATATGCCGATGTGGCATTCGATGGCGGCACGATGCCGCCGCAGCCCGGCTATTTCCGCAGCTGGGGCGCACAGTGGGGCTACATCTCGCCGCTGACGCCGATGGACAACGCGGATTGCCCGCCATCGAGACCGCAAAACTGCAGCTGGGGCGACGCATTCGCCTATCGCTGGGCGGAAACCAGCGAACGCACCGGCGGCTACGGCATTCAGCTCAGCGACTTCACCGATGGCCAGCCCTACCAGAACACGTTGCACGACCTGAACCCGCGCATCGTCGCCGCCTTCGCCAACACGCTGCCAGGCAAGGCGGCGCCGGGCGATTCGGCGCCCCAGCAGGCCGCCTGGATCAACAAGAACGCCTACAGCGCCTGGACCGACTTTCTCGACCAGGGCTACGCTGCATTCTACGCCACCCTGGCTCATGACGTGCAGGTCGCCACCGGCCACGCCGCGCTACTGATCGGCCAATGCGGCGTCAGCCCCAGCTTCAAGCGCACCGAAGCGGTGGACGAACGGATCATGGCAAAGGTGCTCAGCCCCGACAATTTCATGTGCGCATGGGACGACCAGGTGATCCAGGTCGGCCGTGGCGGTCCGCTCGCCGATCCGCCGATGGACGAACTGGCCGGCTACATCCTTGCCGCCGCACGGGAGCCGCTGGTGCGAAACGGGGCCAATCTCGAGGCCGACGATGCGGCCTACTGGTCGGCCATCGCCAGCTTCTATCCCGGCCTGTCCGCCGCCGCGCAGCAGGAGGTCGGGCTGAAGCTGCTCAAGCGCCTCTGGGTGTGGTCGGCCTGGGCGCACATCGCCGATCGCAATGGCGAGCCGCGCCGCGCGCTCGCGTTTGCCAGCAGGGACTACTGGGATGTCGGCTCGCTCTCGCGCATCGGCCCGGCCGCCACGCTGATCCACACGATCGTGCCGGCGCATCCGTTCGGCGCGGCGCTCTACTATTCAGTTGCCGTCGAACGCGCCACCGAGACCGCCGCCGCCGCCGCGACGCCGCCTGGCGGTGTGCCCGCCACCTACCTGATGCCGGCGATGCTGCAGGGATTTCTCGATGGCGGCGGCACCGTCGGCTACTACGTGTCGGATGCCGCCCTGCCTGCGCTGGGCAGCGCCAATGCGCCGGCGGCCTGGGTGGTGCTGGGGGCTGGCGCACACTTGCCGGAAAGCGAACGCACGGCGTTGCAGGCCCTGGCGCCGATCGTGACATCGGCGGCTCAGCTCGCTGCCTTGCCGCATCTGCCGCTGCGGATCTCCAGCGGTCTGGCGGGTTTCGGCTTCGTATCGACTGCCGGGCTGGTGACAGTGGTGGTCAGCAATCCCTCCTCCTCGGCCAGCGCGGGATCCGTTGCGGGCACCGTGACGGTCGCCGAAGCAAAGCCCGGCCAATACGTGGTGACGGAATTGCAGACCGGGGCGACGACGGTGGTGACGCAGGCGAACGGTCATATCGCCTGGCCGGTCGACGTGTCGCGTTGGGACACGGCAATCTTCAGCATCCAGCGCCAGTAATGGGCGCGCGGCTCGTAGCGTGGGCTGCTGTGCAGCCCACCACCGCGGGACGAATGAGCGATTGAAGATTGAGATTTGGCGCAAATCGCCTTCAAAATCCGCTTTGTCCCAAGCAGGTGGGCTGCATAGCAGCCCACCTTACGGGCTCCGCCTTTCCAGGAGATCGCTCATGTCCACACTCGAATCAGCCGGAACCTTCAGCCTCGGCGACCGCACTGTTTATCGCCTCGGCTACGGCGCCATGCAGCTTGCCGGCCCGGGCGTGTTCGGGCCGCCGAAGGATCATGGCGCGGCGCTGGCTGTGCTGCGCGAAGCGGTCGAGAGCGGCGTGGACCATATCGACACCAGCGATTTTTACGGCCCCCATATCACCAACCAACTGATCCGCGAGGCCCTGGCGCCCTATCCCGGGAACCTCGTGATCGTCACCAAGATCAGCGCCAGGCGGGGCGCGGACGGGGCGTGGATCCCGGCTTTCTCGCGCGAGGAACTGACCCAGGCGGTGCACGACAATTTGCGCAATCTGGGCCTGGATGTGCTGGAGGTGGTCAATCTGCGCAGCATGTTCAACGCGCACCACCCCGAGGAAGGCTCGCTGGAGGCGCCGCTGACCGTGCTGGCGGACCTGCAGCGCCAGGGCCTGGTGCGCCATATCGGGCTGAGTAACGTCACTCCCACGCAGGTCGCGGAAGGCCGGCGCATCTGCGAGATCGTGTGCGTGCAGAACTATTATAATGTGGCGCATCGCGACGACGATGCGCTGATCGACGATCTGGCGCGCGACGGCATCGCCTACGTGCCCTTCTTTCCGCTCGGCGGGTTCCAGAAGCTGCAATCTTCCATCCTGTCAGACATCGCGGCCCGGCTGGGGGCCACGCCGATGCAGGTGGCCCTCGCCTGGCTCCTTCGCCGCGCGCCGAACATCCTGCTGATCCCGGGCACCTCGTCGGTCGGGCATCTGCGGGAAAACCTGGCGGCGGCCACGCTGGTGCTGCCGGATGACGCCGTCGGCGCATTGGACGCCGTCGCGAGCCTTGCCACCGCGTAGGGGGCGGTTCCTTGCGTGACGTTAAGTTGCAGCCAAGCCGCCGGCCCGTGGTAGGCTTGGATCGTCATGGTTGATCCATTTTCCCTGGTCGCCGGCTGGCTTTATGAAAGCGCGCTGGCCCCCCTGCTGTATCGCTTCGACATGATGGAGTGGGAGGACATCGCCTATGGCTGGCTGCTGTTCGCGCTGTATGGCGTGGCGCAGGTTGTGCTGATGCTGGCCATCTGCTGGCCGATGGAGAAATTCCGCAAGCTGGAAGACTGGCCCAACCAGAAAGCCGTCTCGGTCGACATTTTCTACACGCTGCTGTCGCGGATCGGCGTGATGCCTTTGGTGACCTTCGTACTGTTCTACCAGTTGCAGGTCTGGCTGAACGGTTTCTTGACCGATCGCGGCTATGTGCCGCCGACCCTGGAAGGCGTCTTTCCGTTCCTGATGGGGCGCCAGGCACTCACCTTCGTGATCTACGTGCTGATCCTGGATTGCGCCGATTACTGGCGGCATCGCCTCTCGCACACCTTCCGCTGGTGGTATGCGCTGCACGCCGTGCACCACGCGCAGCGGCAGATGACGTTTTGGTCCGACGACCGCAACCATGTACTGGACGACGTGATGGCCTTCGTTTGGTTCATGGTGCTCGGCCTGCTGATCGGCATCCCGCCGATGCAGTTCCCGCTGATCATCCTGCTGCTGCGCCTGCTCGAAAGCATGAGCCACGCCAACGCGCGGATCGGCTTTGGTGCAATCGCGGAGCGTCTGCTGATCTCGCCCCGCTTCCACCGCGCGCATCACGGCATCCGGGCGGCCGGGCAGCGAAGCTGCAATTACGGCGCCATCTTTCCGTTCTGGGACATGATGTTTGGTACAGCGGATTTCTCGCTTGCCTACGCTGAAACGGGGGATCCCTCGGCGGAGGAGGCGATGGCGACCGGTAGTTGGCTGCAGCAACAGATGGCGGGGCTTCGGCGGATGTTTCGGA
>Ga0116226_10005896_pt1 | contig 10974 bp, 7 predicted proteins | sample S1TSphfallax_FD_89692 | JGI IMG/M metagenome (GOLD analysis project Ga0116226, IMG submission 89692) | Host-associated microbial communities from peat moss isolated from Minnesota, USA - S1T2_Fa - Sphagnum fallax MG | ecosystem: Host-associated > Plants > Peat moss > Unclassified | place: USA...
CCCTTTTGGACAAAAGCTACCAATTTGATTTCCAAGAGGTATTAGTTCCAAAGAGATTGATGCTAATACAAGTAGAAGTCTTCCATACCATTGTTGTATTGTCCTAACTAAGGATTTAATCATATGATCACAAAGCCGAATTTGTCAAGTATAATGGGCCTTAACTAGGTCTAGGTTCATTATTCTACATTTCTTTTTATTTTCTTGTTAGTTGATAGTTATAGCATTTTAAATATTATTCATTGTTGGACATTGGAAAGGAAACAAAGAAGGAACCCAAATATTTTAGGGAGTTTTACCTTGACAATCTAGTTTGAATACAATTGTACTCACAACAACTAGTTGCTTATACTTGCATTTTATTGATTGCTTTCTCCACCTATATAAATCAATCAATATGATCATAGTGGTCCATTCCATGATGATGATTCTGTTGAAAAGAAAATCAATTTACTTATAACAAAGGGTTGGGTGGAAACATGTTAATAGGATGCACCACTTGCCCCCTTAAGGCTTTGTTTAAAAACAATAGCTTAGCTAATGAAGATGATATGGTAGAACAAGATTGGTTATTCACAAATAATATTATTAAAATAAAAATATAGAAGTTGACATAAAATTCTTATGACCCGAAAAGATGTGGCATAGTATATTCATGTAAAAGTATATTTAAAATATTTCCCATAAATATGTCATTTTTTATACATTCAAGACCTTTTTTAATTCCTCTAAAAATTGAAAGCATTAGTTACATTTTGAAAAAAATGTTTTTGAATTTTTTTTTTCAATTTTATCCAAATGTTTTCATAATTTATTTTCTTAAAGTTTATAAGTAGATCAAACATTTTCTTATATTACCTTGACTTATCACTAAAAAACATGTAAATTTAAGCTTTGCATGCATCCTATTAATGTGTTTGCACCCAATTGATTTAGGTATATATTCAAAGTGGTAGCAATTTATATTTTAAATCACGAAACTAAAAATGAAAATTGTAACTCTAAAATTGTTTATTTTGAAAATAAATTACAACACATATTGAGTCAAAATTCATTCAAAGGAGCTAACAACATTGGTCTATGTAAAGATTGAAAATCCTTTTGCCGCAAAATAACTTTCATACAAATGAAATTTTGAATGAAATGTATTGCAATTTGTTATAAAGAATGTCAGATCTTTTTGTTAATCATTGTTGAATAAGGATTAAAATTTGAAAGTGGATGAATTCCTTGTAGATTTTGTGTTTTGTCTTGAAAAATGATCACAATTACAAATCATACCCCAAAAAAATTTATTTTAAGGTGAAAATTTTCTTTTGTTAGAAATTTAATTTTTTCTTAAGGCACCATGTGTATTATACCCCATTTCTATGTGTTAAAGGGCTTTGAAATTTTTTAAAATTGGAAACAATTTTGAAACATACTTTGAATTTTAAAGTTTTGAGATTCCACATTTAAAAAATTGTGAATGTTTTTTTAGTGTTGTTAATAGATGCTTATCATATAATCTTTTTACCATCAAAATAATTTTATTATATGTTGTATATTGATTAAGATAAAATAGAAATCAAACAAGCCAAGCACACTACTTAATATAAATTGGTTCGTGGCATATTCACAATCAGGGTTGCCCTTTTTGAACACAAGACTCAAAGATTTTGTTTTTATATCTTCCGAATAGAAAATTTAGATGGAATAAATTTAAATGAAAAATATTGGATAATTCAAATTATGATAATTTTCATGGTGACATGGTGATTTCTCACATGCATATGTAATTATGCATAAATATTTTTGCAAAAAACCATAAATGCATAAAATGAATACATAAGTTTTTATATACAATTTAACATGTTTTCTTGTATAAAAATTTCTTGCACATCTTGCTAACACTTAAGACAACAAATTCTAAGGCAAATGAATTTTTTAAATCAACCAAATGGCAAAACAAAGAATCATTTTCCTTGCAATCCTTTAAGAATGGATTTTTTAGCTTTCAAAATTCTTATATCATATATTATTTAATCAAATGCATTATATGAACATTGCCAAACATAGTTGTATGCATTATTTATCCATATATTTTTTAAGAAATCGATTTAGCTGTTTGATACATTATTTTTTATCCTTTTAAAATGAAAATTATAGTTAAGACAAGGACTCGAATTATTTAAAAGGATTCAAAAGGACATATATTATATCCAATTTATTCTTGATTTTTTATTTGATTAACATGGCATCATTCTAGTTGTAGTCATACACTAATATATTATAATCATGAAATAATGAATGTAATAAAAATTTCAAATAGTCCTTTGCAATCCTTTTTTTCTTAAATCGTCCTTTTGGGTACCTTGATTGTGAATATGCCCTTCAACAAAGGGTAAGATGCTAGATAAATTAACACATGTCAAACAAGTATGGTAAATGTGTTAATAATGACATGGAGGTCTAACTATTACAGTGACAATGCATTAAACACCAAAATGTTTCTAATAAACATTAGGCTAAATAAGGGTCTCCAATAGTTACAATTCCAAAGATGGGTGTGGTAATCCAACACCTCCCCTCACACCCATGTTAGACTAAATATAATACTTTTGATCTATCCTAGTTTTTTTTTTTTCAAGTAATTAAGAGATACAATGCCAAGTTTATCTTTCAACCCTTGGAATTTGACCCTTCCAATAGCCTTAATTAAGATGTCTACAACTTGACCTTTAGATGGTATGTGAGCCAAATTTACATTTTCTAATTGGATTTTTTCTTTAATAAAATGATGTTGTGCTTCAATATGTTTTTTCCTAGCATGAAACATTGGATTTCATGTTATTTTGGAATTGCTCAAGTTGTCACACCAGAGGTTTATGGGCTTCATCCTCTAGAACTTCGAACTCCAACAAGAGACCTTTTAGCCAGAGAAATTCCTTGTTCCTTTTTATGAGAGCCCTATATTTGTTGTCTCTTACTACACTAAGTTATTGGATTGCCACCAAATTGAAAGGCATACTCCCTCATTGATCTTTGACTTTCCATGTTTCTAACCCAATTAGGACTAGTGTAGCTTATAACTTTAGTTTGTCTTTTCTTCTTGAATAGTATTCCCATGTCAATTGTTACTCAAACATACCATAATATGTGTTTTGGTGCTTCAAGGTGTGGCACTTGTAATTGTGTCATGAAACAATTGACCACTCCCACTACATATGTTATGTCCAGTCTTATGTTGGTGAAGTACAACTTCCCTACGATCTATTTGTAAAATGTTGGATCAACAAGTGGAGAGTCCATGTATATTTGTAATTTGATCTTTTCCACCATTGGTGTGAAATTTGGATTGTAGTTGGACATTCCAAATTACTCCAACATCTTGATTGTGTAGTTTTTTTGTCACAAAAATTCTTTTCAGGATATAAAAATTCAATTATAAGGTAATGGGACATATCACCTAGATTCACCATTTCAAAATTATTTTGCAATTAGCACTCAAGTCATTCAATTCTTTCAAGATGATCAAAAAGTTGTCAACATATGGTGGATAATTTTTTGTGTCATGATCCTATTTTTTGCAAAGTGGTGTGCATTTACATGTTATTAACATGGCATACAAACAATAAAATTTCAAATTTATGGCTAGTTTTAGACTGTTAATTTGTAGAAAAAGACATATTTTTAAAAAAATTGCAACATATATAAACCAAATATATAGTAATGGACTTTTGAAGTTGAAAAAATGGACTAATTAACTATTTGTGCCTTTACATACATGCATTTTTTTTGTATGAATTTTATTTTTCATATACTATAAAAACTCAATATATGATGTGTTTATAAAAAAAAACATGTGAAAAAAAAATTGATAGAAAAAATTTAACCAAAAAAAAGTTATGGTTTTTTTAATGGCCTAAAATGAACCATATTTTCATAAGTCCATATCATAATCATTTTTGGGTGGATTTGAATTTTTATTTTCTTAACATATACATTAAAGAATTTTTATAATGGCTATTCTTCACATGGATTTTTTTTAGTCTATTATCCACCATGTAATTCCCCACTAAATTAATGATATCAAAATAGACTACCATTTTAACACTATTGTATGGACTTTTAAAGAGTGGCGCATCCATCAGAAATGAGCCACCTTACCTTGCAACCACCCATAAGACAAGGATCACTAGTTTCCCATCATGAATTGAATAATACAAGTTATAGTTTGCATTGTTCTTTACTAAATCTTGTTCCTTGAAGTATTAGTCAATTTTATCATACCACACCCTTGGTGTTTGCTTTAATCCATATAATGTTTTGTTAAGTTTGTAAATTTTATTTTCTTGTCCAACAACCACAAAACCTTCTAGTTGTCCCATAAAAACTTCTTATAGATCTCCATTCAAAAAAGGAGTTTTCACATCTAAATGGTAAAGTTTCTATTCACATTGTATAATAAGAGCCACAAGAGTTCTTATAGTTCCCCACCTAACTATTGGTGCAAAGGTTTCTTCATAAATATATCCAAGTTTTACGAAAAAAAAATCATCTATAAAAGTTACAAAGTACTTGGAACCTGAAAGAGAAGTCATTGAGAATGGTCCACAAATATCTATGTGTATCAACTTGAATGGTTTTGTGGCTTGAATTTCACTATTTTTTGAAAAAAATAATCTACTTTGTTTACTTAATTGACAACCCTCACAAGTAGTGGAGATCAAGTAACCCTTCAACAAGTTTCTTGCTACTCAAGTAGAAAAGACTATGATAGTTTAGGTGTCCAAGCCATTTGTGCCATAGATGTACAAACTTACATCTTTAATTAGGTTTATCTTTGACTCAAAGGATTAAGTATAATTCATGAAATAGAGACCAAAGATTAGATCCCTAATACCTTTTGTTACTATTATTGGATGTTTTCTTCTAATGGTTAGGAAATAGGAAGTGTGAATAAAATTTGTTATAAAGCCTTTATCTACAAGGGCACCAACTGATAGCAAGTTTCTTTTCACACAAAAAATGTAGAGAACATCTAAAATGGTTTTATTTTTCCATTTGGAAATTCAAAACTAACATCCCCCTTCTTTCGAATATGATGGATTTGACCTCCAACATATTTAACATTGAAGGATGTTTTGAAATCTTTCACTTTTTCTTAAAATATCTTATTTCTAGTGATGTGTTTTGAAGCACCAAAATCAATGATCCATGAAAAACCATTAGTTTCCAAAGATAAAGCAACAAGAAATGTCTTTAATATCTTAGAATTATTGGAAGGACTATCAAGACTTTCCTTCAACTCAACATACTCTTGACTAGGATCACAACTTTTTTCATCAACTGCATTTGTTTTTTTTCCTCTCTAGTCATTGGAATATCTTTGACAATTTTGAGCCCAATGTCTTTCTTTACCACAACGGTTGCAATTGCCAAGTTTATATTACTTGTGCGCTAGTCATCCCCTAGGCGATAGGCCTATACCTTATTTGGCCAAAAATCCTCCTTCGTCGTTCTTCATTTGTTTATCCTTTAAGAGTTGTTAAAACGACATCATTAAAGCCTCTTCATCATCTAATTTTTCTGGATTTGTGATACAAGCTCATGCTCTCCTTTAGTTGAAGATGTCCAACTATTTCTTCTAAAGTTGGGAGTTATTTTTCACTAGAATCCACCTTCACAAAACCATCATAGCTTTTAGGCAAAGGATTGAAGATTTGTTCAACAAAACATAACAAAGGACTTTCATCAATCCTCACAAGTTGGTTTAGTAAATCAATTACTTTTCTCATGAAATATGTTATAGACATTTTGTCATCCATTCATAAGTTTTTGAGAACTCATTTTTTATTAATAATGTTTTGACTACTTTCTTTGTTTCATATAACCTTTTGAAAGTGTCCCAACATTCTTTAGGTCCTTTTGCATGAAGGATATATGGAATGACTTGATCTTTCACTGACAACCTTATGATAGAAAAAACTTTTCTCTCTTGTTTCCTTTGAAATTCATTGTTGGTAGGTTGAAAAATATTGGCAAGTTGAGTGGTGTAGATAGGTTGAAAGGGACTAGAGGTGTGAGCAAGTTGGGACACAACACTAATAGGTCGACTAGAGATACGAACATGCTAAGAAGTTAATGGATCCAAATTCGTTCAAATCTACTAGAATGTTTCTCAATGGCTCAACTATTTTTCCCACAAATATTCTCTTTCAAGAATGTTTTATATTGTGAATTTGTACATAGAATTGTTTGAATATCCCCCCAATATGTTATTTTTCAGAAAGTGAAAGCTCCATCCCAAACATATTGACAAACCATTGATCAATCTTGTTTTTTTTAAATAGTGCACTACCTCCAGTGTTTAGTGAGAAGAAATCTTGTTGGACTAATCAATTGTAAAATTCAAAATAATAAATCTAGTTAACTAGTGATGATCATACACCGTTTATCACTTGCATAAAATTAAACACTTGAACTAAAGACCTTGACCATACAATATCCTTTTAAAAATTCATATGGACCTTGACCATACAAAATCCTAAATCCACGAAGCTTTTAAGTGCTACCATTTGGACCCCATGGGCCTTCACTCTAATACCATGTAGATTGATTAGGATTGCATAGAAAACAATGCAAGTGCATAGCCTTATATAAGTTGGTTCAACAGAAGGTAAGATGTTACATAAATTATCATGTGTCAAGCTAGTATGGTAATTTGTGCTAACAACCACATGGAGGTCTAAGTACCACAATGATGGTGCATTAAGCATTTAAATATAAACACTAGGCTAAATAAGGGTTTGCAATAGCTACACTTCCAAAAATGGGTGTGGTAAACCAACATATGTGTCCTTTTGAAATTATTTTGCAAAATTGTCCCTTTTTTACACAATAGTTGTTCATTTTCAAAATTGCTTAACTAAATCAAATGGATTTTTAATTTGAGTTTTTTAACATTCATATGTGTCAAAAATAGACAACATGCCATCATTATCATGGTTTCAAATGGAAAAAAAACTTTAAATTTCAATGCTTATTTATAACATACAATGCCCTTTTTGGTTCCTTTGAATGTGTTCTAGCCATTGTTGTGCGAGTAATTGACATATATATATATGGGTAAGTGAAAAAACTTATCTACAATGTAAATATATATTTTTACACTTACATTTACCTTATGTGTGAGGTAAATCATTTTTCTACAATTTATGCTTACATAGGGGAAGTGTTAAAAAAATCTATTACATTCACTATGTAAAATGCAACATCCATAACTTGAACATTTTTGCAGTTATGATTAAGTCATGTCATGAAGTTCACAACTACATGACTAAGGCACATGTTTTGATTTCAAAACTGACAAATAATAAAGTGTGTTAGACACAAGAAAGAACTAGGAAAATGTTATATGAAAATAATTTGTCAATTAGGTGCATGCATATAGGAGCAATGTGTTCATAATTGTCATTATAAAAGATATTTTGCATATAATTTAGAGATTTTCAAATTTAGCCTTTAAAAATGCAATTAATTATTCCAAAAAAAATTGATCATCAACTAATTGTGAATGATTTTAAATATTGTGATTTTGCACATGAATCACAAAACTAAACTTAATCCAACATCATGCCATTGAACCTTTTTCTTCTTGGAACCAATATTAAAATATATTCACATCAAGTTTTGCCTATGTTTGGCTTTGGTTAACCTAGGTTTATCTTAGGTTTAGCCTATGTTTAATTTTATGTTTAACCTTTAGGTTTAGTTTAAATTTAACCTAGGTTTAACCTCTAAGTTCAACTTTTAAGTTTAGCTTAAGTTTTATTCTTTACACATAACCTAAGTTTAGGTTACATTTAACCTTTAACTTTAACCTAGGTTTAGTTTCTAGGTTCAGGCTAAATTTCGCCTTTAAGCTTAGCTTTTTGGTTTAAAGTAAGTTTAGCCTTTAAATAGCTCTACACTAACCCTTAAGTGGTCAATAAATTTGTTAATTTGGAATAGGTTGCCACATGGCAGCTCATAAATGGACAATAAATTTTTTTAACTTAAAATAAATTGTCACATGGCAACAAGAAGTTAATTTTAAAATAATAATTTATATTCTTAAAATTAAATTTTAATCGTTGGATGCATCTTACATGACTATTATTCAATTTAATATTACAAAAATCAATGATCATGATTGGACGATCTTTCAAGATTATGATCATCCATCCATGATTACAATCATGAAAATGGTATGGAATGGCATAAACAATGGTCCTATTGTCCTTGCGATTAGTTGGTACATCACTAGTGCATTTGTCTTTACTTGGGCAGTGTTTGTTCTCAATTGCATTCAAATCTGAATTTTTGGAATCTTCAACATAGAAGGCTAACAAATTATTATTTTAATTTCAAAATAAAAGATGATTTAATTTATGTTAAAGCCACCCAAGTACCATGGTATGTGCTTAGTGACTACAACTATTTATAATCCATATTAATTAGTTGTTATGGAATACTAAAAAGGTCATACTCCTATCAATATATGCCTTGCTTCGTGGAATATTTCATTAGTTTGATAGATTTCATCAACATGAGGTAGATTTTGTTTTTATCTTGGAGCTTTCAAAGCCTTTATAGCAAGGGGTTTTCAATTTACTAGCTTGGGGTTTTTAATTCCAAGCACGAGGTTTGGACCCATGCAAGTTAGGCATGTTTATTACAATTAAAATTGTATATGAATATTCAAGTGCGTTTGCACTCAATTTCAATTCACTTGAAATTGGGTGTGAAAGCATTTGGACACTCTTATGATTTGAATTATAATCAACATGCCCAATTTGCATAGGTTTCAACCGTATGCTTGGAATTAAAAACCCCAAGCTAGTAAATTGAAAAACCCCTTGCTATAAGGGCTTTGAAATCATAGGCTCCAAAACAAAAACAAAATCTACACCACGTTAATGGAATAATTTTTAAGGTGAGGGGTACGGTGAAAGTATGGCCCTTTTGGTAGTCCATAGATTGCATCCCACAACTCAAAGTTTTCTTTCCTTACAACGGGCCACTTTAATTTACCCTTTGAAAAAAAGTTCAAATGCTTTCTATGCTCCTAAATACCATTAAGCGAGTTTGGAAGTGCTTCCCTTTGGCCCACGAATCTATTTATCGTATGTACAAGCCCGCACTTTTGGGCTAAGGATATAAGACAAATTGTGGTACTATTGGGGAATATCTTTGTTGCACATTCTTGACTACATAGTGGGTGCATGTTGTCTCCATTCATTGCTTGAGTAGGATTTCCATTTCTAACCTTGTTCATCACCATTTTTGGTCTAGGCTTTAATTACAAGAGCTTGGGTACCTATTGTGATGTGATTCATATTTTAATTAATTTGATCAATTGTGGTGCATCCCAAAGATGTTTTTGATAATGGACCACTTTGATAAGCCCATCACCAAAAAAATATGAAATTTTGGTTATGGTTTATTGATTGACTTAATGTTGACACTTTTTGTGTAATTCGTTTTTTTAATTTTATAATTACACATATTTACATAATGGTAGTCATGTAAATAATGAAATTACATGGTTTTACACTTACACTTATATGGAATGTATATAAGTTTGCTATTTGCACTTAATTACATAGAGGGTATGTTTAAAACCATATACATGCTCAACATTGGTTTAAACCCACATTGCAACTTTGAAACATGGTGAAACAATGCATAGGTATGTTAAAATGCAACAAAATATTATATCAAGTGCATTATAAGCTCTTGACGTTAAACAAATGACATGGAAATGCATATCACAACATAATTTGAAAAACACACACATGCTTTAAACACTTACTCATAAGCACACATGTAAAACTAGAGGATTCATGTATGTTACAGTTGGCTTTGTCATTGTGCCAAAATCCCAATGAAAAATACAAATGTGTTTTCATTTTCCATTTTGATAAAAAACAAAGTTAAAAAGGAAACATCAAAAGTAAATCATACCAACTTGAAAAACTAAAGTACATGAAACATTTCTTGTATACCCTTTAGGTTAGTTGGGTATTAGAACAATTTCAATAATTAGTACTCATAAGGTGAAGGTAAGTCATCTTTTTAGAATTTTCATATGGGCAAAATCTTAGTACATACAATGAAAAATCTAATGAACGAGTCCAAATTTAACTTCCCACGAGCATATATCTTCTTGTATATACATGTTACCTTATTAATCCAATCATTGAAATATTTAAAAAATTGGAATCATATAAAACATTTTCAAATTTAAGCTTTTAAATTTTAAACTTCACAAAAACTTAGCCACATCTTATGCTACAAAAAAAAATGCACATGCCATCAATGTTAAACTTAACATAAATTCCCAACATTGGACCTCCAATTGATTTGAATCTTGGTAGAATGTTTCCAAAGATCACCACATGATACACAATTTCCACAACTTCAATTCGATGGTTTCACAAATCAAACAATACTAAAAACTATATTCAACAATTGTATAACAATTTGGAGATCAAGATGTATTAACTCTTGAATTTTTCATTATTCTACCTCAAAACATGAGTAGGCTATTTACCATAACCATAGATAACAACTTTGCAACAACTTGGAGCTCAACATGTGTTAACTTTTGAATTTTTCATTAATCTACCTAAAAAATGAACATATACCATAACTATAAATAACAAATTTGCAACAAGTTTGGACTTCAAGATCTTTTGAACTTTTCATTTGTTTTACATCAAACAAAAATATTTACCATAACTATACACTTTGCATTGTCAAGTAAGTGGGCTTTAAACAAACATAAGTTTGGGTATACAATTTGATCAAATCTAGGTTTTTTGTTTGTTTTGCTTGACCATTTACCTAGAGTATGAATGTGGGTAAATCATGTGGGTAAGTGATTTTCCTACACAACATTACAAGAAGTTTCAATTCCATGACCTTCCCAAGACTTTTTTTGTCACC
>Ga0116226_10005897_pt1 | contig 10973 bp, 8 predicted proteins | sample S1TSphfallax_FD_89692 | JGI IMG/M metagenome (GOLD analysis project Ga0116226, IMG submission 89692) | Host-associated microbial communities from peat moss isolated from Minnesota, USA - S1T2_Fa - Sphagnum fallax MG | ecosystem: Host-associated > Plants > Peat moss > Unclassified | place: USA...
ATTACGATTGATCGTTTTGTAACACGACACGGTCAACTATGTTCGTCGTTTTTCTTTGCCTGCGTCTTTGGTAGTTCGGACTGCAAAGGTTTTCCTGTACGTAAATTCGTGACCGGGCCGAGCGGTCGAACTTGCTTCTCGTGATAGCGAGAATTCACCAGCTGTTCAAGTGTAGACTTTTCATCGTGATCTGCTTTCTCTTGCGGTATTTTCGCTCTCTGCTTCGTCTGGGAATCCTTTCCAGTTTCCCGTTCCAATTGGTCTAGTGCGCCATAGTTGCTCCACGGAGTACGACCAAGATTTTGAAGCGATGACACTGAATCGGCTCGTTTTCTGAATTGTTCCTGCAAATTGTCGCCTTTCTGGTTTTCGGTATCGTCCAATCGAGATAGTTTTGCCTGTCGTTCTGATTTGAGTTGATCGAAACGACTTCGTGCTGCTAGTTCAGAATCGGTCGCATCAGAGTTACTTGGTTGACCATTTTGACCTTTGGCCGCTGTGGCTGGATTTCGGTTCGCCGGATGGGGGGCATTGGTCGTGTCAGCGACGGACGTATGATGTCCGCGCGTCAAGTCTGCAGTTTCCATTCTAGCCTTGAGTTCGGCCTCTTTATTGGAACCTGGCGTGATCGAGATCGTTCCCATTTCGCTACGTTGAACCATCTTGAAGGTACTATTGGAATTTTTAACGATCACTGAATCGCGAATGAATTCGGCGCCAAGCTCAAGCAGCCGGGTCTCAGACGGATTGCGATTCGGCCCAATGACACCAGGGTAATATTTATTAAGCCATTCAGTAAATGCATTCGCAAAGTTGATACCAAACTTCGATTCAATCGATGCTGCTTTCTCTGCTGTCTCACGATGTTCTGCCGACTGGCGGAGCGACACCGACGCTGACGACTGCGCGTTTTGTGCGGTAGACATTGACGACTCGATGCGCCTTGCGTCTTGGTCTCCCGCTGTCTGCATATTGCTCCACATACTGCTTTGCTTGAAGTCAGTGACAAAGCTTTCTGCATCTTTGATGCTGTGAGAGTCCATGATCTGCTGGGATTTCTTTATTGCTGCCTGAATCTCCTCCTTGGACTTGGAAGTGCCCACCGCTTTTAACTCCGCCTCTACTTTCCCTTCGACGACGCCAACGTCAAAACCTACACCAGCTTTCGCGGCAATGCTTGCCGACAGCACCCGATCAACAGCTTGGGCATCTGTGATCCCAAGGTCTTTACTGATCTGTGTGCGGGCTTGTTGCACCGCTTCTGCCATTCTCTGACTGCTCCCGCCTTCACCGAAATTGAAGTCAGTTCCGCTATTTATAGATGTTCCTGCGGCGTGGATATGAGAGAGTGCTGTCAAAATTGCCGAGGCATGGCTTTCGCCGACCATGCGTGATTGATCCTGTGCGAATGACTCGCTCTTACGCGCGGCTTCCGATTCCCTTTCTGCAATTGCGGCACCGGATGAAAGGCTAACGGTATAGCTACTAACCGCGCTTTGATAACGCATACTCAACGGATCACGAATGTCGTGCGATGTCCGGCCATACGCATCGTCCCAAATTTGTTGAAATGCGCTGTTATCCGACTTCGCCGTACTCACCTTATTCATCGAGACATTGCCCAACGATTCGTTGCCCTTGGCCACATCGCTGCTTGCACCAGCGGCGGCCCGGTCGGCGATACCTGCTGCCGTCATCGCGACGTTGGCGATTTTGTTCAACCCGAAAACGACCGCTCCCGCAATGGCTGGCACCATCGTCGTCATGTAGCCGGCAACGGCAAGTTTTGAGATTGCCGCTGTATAGACCGCCGCAGACGTTGCAAGCGTCATCCCTTGCACTCCGTTGGCGTAGCCATTGGCAGCAATTTCTTGCTCTGCAGCGATGCCCATCAGGAAGCTCAAGATGGCGTACAAGGGTGGCCATAGTGCTACCCAAATCAACACCAGCCCATACATTTTCAGGACTTCTAACGACCGTTGTCCGCCGTGGATGAGACAAAGCAAGAGAATGATCGGGAAAAGCGCATACGATATCGATTCGATACCGTTACGTATCATCGGTAGCGTGCTTTCCGCCAACTGTTGAGACAGGATGTATTGGGAATTCGTTTGCGCGGTCGCAATCGATTTAGCCTGCGCCATCATCAACGCGGCAGGGTCATGCTGCTGCTGCGAAAGCAAGAGGCCGCCATCCTTGATGCCGTTGATGATCGCGTTTTGCCGAACAATAGTGGCAGCGTCGGAAGCGGCAGTCGCCAGGTTTGCACTTTCATACGCTTCCAACAGCGGGTTTTGTACCGAAGAGGCCGCAATTGCCGCAAGGGCGGTGGCGCCGGAGACGCCCGGACTCTGCTCCAGCAGTGCGGGCGTGCTTTTCATGCCGAGGTTCGCAAAAAGCGCTTGTTCCTGCGCGTTCATTTTTGCGTCAAGATCAGCATAGACTGCCGGGCACGGTTCACTATCGGTCATCGTACTGCCGGGGACATCTGGATTCGGTACGGTGATCGTCGAATATCGGGCAGGGTTGGTGTCAGCCATCAGCGGCCAGATATCGGTGCTGTTGGCAAATGTCGTTGCCGAAGGATGCCCTTGCGCGAGGTCGTATACGGTGCAATTGGCAAAGAATTGGGTAAATTCGTTTCGGAAGTCTGAATCTTGAAACACAAGATCATGCGAATTTTTGATCAGCTTGGCACCAAACATCAGGCCCGACTGTTCATACGTCAAATCAGGCTGCAACGCCGTGCCGCCGCCCGGTGCCGGAATAAGCTGAACCGCTGTCTCGAACAATTCAGTCAGGATATTGCCGATGTCGCTGACAATGCTTGCTTGCGAGGCCAAACCCCAGGGGACGTTGGCAATAACCTGCGGTGGCTGGTTATTGGTTTTGTCGATGATTTGCACCGTGGCGGTCGGCACTAGCAAAACGAAGTAGATCAGGAATGCCGTTACCAACCAGCGTGGGCCTGCCCAGATATCCTTCCCTACAGCCATCGTCCCGAATGATCCCAGGAACCCGACCACAAATACCACATAGACCATCGTGTGGTAGGTCTGGTTCTGGACGATGGCAGCGATCGCGTTGAATAGAGCGACCAGCGCAATGTTGTTACCGTAGCTGTATATCTCGTATCCCATCTTGCAACCTCTTTACCTTTTTCCGTTGACGCGGCGTTCCTAACGCCCGATACCTGCGTTTGAGTAGGCGAGCAGATCGGCGACCTGCTGCGGCATGGAAGCGCGCAAGGTGCGCTGCAAGATTTCAATATGTGTGGCAACACTGGTATAGGCTTGCGCCTGCTGCGCTGCTTCCACGGCGCGTGTGTCGAGGCGTGCCAACAGCATCCGCGCGTTATCGACATGAATTTTGAGTTGCTCGCGCTGGATCGCACTTAGTTGCCCGGTCAGCCCGCCTGCGTTGATACCCTCCTGTGCCAGGCGAGCAAGCAGCACTCTGGCGTATTCGATGGCGACGTATTCCTGAAAGGCATTGATGACCGAATCAGAAATGGCGGAATTGTTGATCGTGTTCGATGATGCCAGCATGTTGTAGACCGGCAGCGGAACGTTGTTCACGAAGTTAGCTTCCGCTGTCCCCAACGCCGTGCGCGACGCGATCTTGTCGGAAATAGACCGCATCAAAACGCCGACCCGGTCGGTGAGCGATTGCACGGTGGAAGTCGTCGTGCTGTTACCCGGTTGAATAATGCAGTTGGTCAAGTCCCCATTGCAATTGAGAATATTCATCGCGATCATATTGTTTGCTCCAGCGCTGGCATCGCCGATCAGCAATTGATTGGCGTCGTTGATCGTGGCCGGATAAGATTGCGGTTCGGTGGCGTTATCCAGTGCATCGGGGTAGATCGTGGTGCCGGTGATTGACATGACCAGCACGCGTTCGTCATCGTCGAGGTGATCAAGACGTTTGAGTGCGGCCCAAACAAGGTTTCCAGAAAACGGCTTCAACGACGCCGCACCAGGATTGCTCAGCATATTTGAGACCCCTGTATTGGTTTGGCACCGCAATTCCGCATCGGTTTCGTCGGATGCAATGCCCAGGTCGGTGGCGATGGTCTTGCACGTGCTGGCCGTGCTCATCCCCAATTCCATCCCTGCAGAACTGATCAGGGACTTCGCCGCCTGGCAGGAATTGATATTGCGGTTATTGATGAAATTGGCGATGCCCTGGAATTGCTGAACGGAGTCGCCGAGCAAGGGTTCCACGGATTTCAAAGCAAGATCGAACAGCACGCCCGGAATTGCCGAGGTAATGTTCATCATCATGTCTTTCAACTGCGTCGATGAAATAAAGCTAAACGCGCCAGAAAACAGGTCGATCCCGCCGCACCCACCACGGATGTAGGGCAATTGCAGCGCAGCTAACTGGTAATTACGCTGAGGCACGCGATAGTAAAGCGAGCCGCCGGTATAGGTGTTCATCGTCTGCCCCTTGAACGCCTGCGGCGCAGTCACGTTACCGACATCGCCGAGGCTGTTGAACAGGTTCTGTGCTTGCACGTCCATCGTATTGGTGGCGTTGGCCTGGCCGCTCGAAAACAGTGCGGCGATACCGATTGCGAGGGAAAGCTTTGCCAATCTGGGAAAGCGTTGGATCGACGAGTGAAGGGTACGCATGATGGCTCCAAATTCAAATGTGGTATTCGAGGACTTAGGGCGCAAGCGGGATGTCAGGTGCCCTAATCACTGGAGTCGCGTCGGTGACCGACTGCGATGCTCCCGGATTCGCAAGAGAAACCAGTCTTTCGGCAAGCTCGGTATCGGATAACGCTCCAAACCCGACTGGCACGATGTCGCCGGTTGCCGGCGTTGCCAGGAACAGTGCTGGCACCATCGTCACGCCCAGGCGATCGCCGATACCGTTATCGGCGTGCGGATTGGGGAACTGCGGCAGGCTTCCGCCATCGACGCTGATAGGGAACACATGGATACCGGTCGCCTGCGCGAAGCTCAGTAAAGTCGGCGCAAAGGCATGGCAATAGGGGCAGTCGCCACGGAAGAAGAAATAGAACACACTGTTTTGTGCAAGGCGGTCGAAGGTTTGGCGCTTGGTCTCTTGCTGTTGCAGATCGTAGGCGCGCAAGCCCGTATTGACGACGGGGCGTTGCTGCGTAAAGTCGAATTGAGGGTTTGCCCACACGACGCGTTGAAATGCATCGGCGACCTCACTGGCGCGTTTGACCAGTTTGGTTTGCAACTCAACATAGTGACGAACGTTGTCGGGCGTCGGAGACGCGATCATCGTATCCTTAGCGTCTTCGATGCTCTGCTTGAACTGATCGTAGGCTTTGAGCGTTTCAGACCGAGGGGAAACGCTTGGACTTTGGGGCGTGCTTGGTTGCTGCGCTTCATTGGTCGAAGGCGATTCGTCCGGCAGCGGATCGTGATACCAGAACCAACCTTCTTCTTTACGTACGTAAAAACCGGATGGCCGCTGGAACGCGCTATCGGCCTTCTCGGCCAACGTTTTCGATTGCGCAAACGCGCAAAAGTGCAATGTCGCCAATATCACCGCAAGCGCGTGGACGAGGATAGTTCTTTTGCATGGCTTCATGTCATTGCTCTCCTGCCGGAAATTCCCCGTTACGGCAATAGTCAATCTGGTAGCGCAGGGTCATGTCTTCTGGCGCTGGCGGTTTCATGCCCTTTTTCGGTGGTAGCACTACCGCCCGTTGCCTTGTTGTGACACCCAAGCGCGCACAGCCAGCTTGTTTGTGTCCGCCAACCTTCTTCACGTCGATGTTGATCGGAGCATCTGTCGTAAAAACCTTCCGCATCACCTCGCGCGCTTGGCCAGTCAACACGCCGTGTGCTTCCCCGTTATCGAGTGCGGCTAGCAACAAGGGTTTGATCGAGGTCACCGCCATACGTTGGGTATCCTGCTCGGCGGTTGCTCCTGCAGCGATCGCAATGCAGGAAGACAGCAGGACAATAGGTAGGATCAGTGGGCGCATTGTCCAACTCCGTAAAAACAGGGTGGGTCATTCGCGGTAGTTGCAGCTGGTGTTCCATGCACGCCTGGCCGCGACGCGTGAAGAGATAGTGCTGAAGGCGTGCTATTCGCAGTTCCAGATTGCACTCCCGCAGCATTTGCCTGGGCCGCAGCTTGCGAAGTAGAAATGGGTTGCGGCGCGATCTCATTTGTGAACGCCGAAAGATTCATTGTCGACAGGTTGAGGCTTTGCAACTGAGCGACGGTCAGCCCCCCACAATTCGGATTTTGAGGCGACCCCATTGAGATGCCCAACTGCGCCTTGCCCTGTACGTTGATCGCTTCGGCGAGCTGACTATTGAAGCAGCAGTAGGTATGGGTGTGCTGGACGCAAATGTGGATGATAGGCGTCGATTCTGAGCAGTATTCGCCGATGTCGGTACACAGGTTCGCATCGCGCTTCAAGGCGAGACTCTTTTCTTCCGATGAACAACTGATCAATCCCGACATTTGCAAAGTCATTTGCAGGCTTGACCACAGCGATGGTGGAATCGTGATATCGGTAATCAAATTTCCTGATCCAGGGAACAGCGCGTTATAGGTGTAATTGGAAAAGTCTCGGATGGGATCTAAACCATCCTGTGCTGCCGTCGCACCGGACAAGGCGCGATCCGTCAGGCTCGAAAACGCGCTGGTTCCGCCCGAATTGCAGCAGTTCTGGATGCCAAACAACGCAATGCGGCAACGGTCATCTTCGCCGGGCAGTACCGTCATATTGGTTGTATTCAACGACAAACCGGCTTCCCGCAAGACTTCCGATCCCATCACCGCGCTGGTGAATGAGGTATCTGGCGGGTGTCCGATGTTCCAGACATTGCCCTGAGCATCCGAGAACGTCTGGTTTGTGCAATTGGTTGCGGTGCCACCCGACACCGTTGGTGGCGTTTGCCCCGCTCCAGATACCGGACAAGAAAAATCCTTGCGCCATGTGTCGCAGGTGCCAGGAATCAGTGGATCGCTATCGACGCAAACAGGCGACCCAAGTGGTGTGCAACTCGCAACCCACGGCGCACTGCAATCGGATTGTGTGTTTTGATCGAGGCAGTCGAAGGTGTTCGCGTATTGCCAACATGCTGCCGTGATCGGTATGCCAAAAAAATACTGTGTCTGCCCCGGTACGCTACAGACGGAGTTGGTACGCTCGCACATGTCCGTAACGCCTGGCCCGGTAGCTGGCGGCGGCGTGGCGTTGTCCCCATCAGGCAGCAACAATCCCGGAGGTACACGAGCTTCATAGTCTTCGCATCCGCTCCAGTATTCGTAGATGTCGGGCAGAGCCGGGTAGGGCGTATTCACGGTCTGCCCAGGCGTGTTTCCTACTGGTGGTGTCGTCGTAAAGTGATTGCATGTCGGCCTGATAGCAGGTGTCGCGCCAGCTATTGGGTTGCCATCCCCCGGATTGCAATACCAGGTGATGTTGACCTCCAGGCTCTTTTGACAGGTGAGTCCAATATCACGGTTGTAGTAGTCGTAGCAGCTCTTGGTCTGTACTGTCGGCTGCCCCGATGGATTCGAGATTGGCGACGATGAACAGGAACTTGTCGATGTATCGAAGGTGCCGATGACAGCAGTTGGCTGTTGGATAACTGCTGCCGCTGCTTGCACGCTCGGCGTGCTGGATGTCACGGGTTGACAAAGCGAATTCCGCAACGCTGCATCGTTGACCGCTGTATTGAGTGCGTCGCATTGCGCATTGTTTGTCGTCGATTGGCAAGCAGTGACCTGCCCTTGCCCTTGCTGCGTCAAATTGTTGGGCGATATGTTCGGTAGCGGCGTACTGGACGTGTTGGTATTGGCAATCGCCGATTGTATGACGGTCGATGCCGCAGCCCCATTGGTCTGTGCCTGCTGCATGATTTGTGCTGAGGTCTGCTGTGCCTGCGCCGATCCCATTGCGGCGAGCAGTAGCCCGGCCACACAAGCAGACAATGCAAAGTAGGGGAGTTGCCAATGCGCGCGCATCTAAGTCCCCGTCCGCAGTGCGGCAACATAATTGCGGAAGTTCGGCAATTGCGTCGCAATTTGATCCAACGCGTAGTCGATCGTTACGTCGCCGGATATTTTTGCGTAGTCGCTGTTGGAGAAGCACTGATCGCCACCACAATCTTTTGCTACTGCGTCACACTTCAACAGAACATAGGTCGGGACGGCACTCACACCGAAGCGAGTAAATGCCGCAGGATCGATAAACCAGGCGACCTTGTGCTTGCCGATGATTTCCTTGACGGTACGCATCGTCAATTCCATATCGCCACCTTTCATGCCGCGCAACACCAGCGTTGTCCGTGTATGCGACGCATCGGTCAGCAGGCGTTCAAGGCTGGTACGCGGCATGCTCAACGACACAAAGGCCAGCAGTCGCGGGGAGTTTCCGCCGTTGTCGGCTTGGTGCCGGAAATTTCCCTGGCGGTCATAGTGTCGCGCAATCGATTCGATGTCAATAAGACTGCTCGCCTCAGCGCCATGTGCGGGTTGCGGCAGGGCATCCAATTTCGGCGCAGTGGGAATCGTTTCAACGGTAGCGGAGCCGTGCGCAAGTGCCTTGCGCGCAGCTTCTACCTTTGCCCTGGCAGCGTCCAGATCGGCTTGCGTCAACTCGTTCGCCTGAGCGGTCGCCGCGAGCAACACCATATAACCGAGGATTGTTCGCGCCGAAAGGGGCTTCGAGATATGCTGGAATATGATTTTCATGGGATGCTTCCTTTTCTGCTCTGTGACATGTGCCGGTTGAGGTTTATTGATCGAGCACACAGCAGTTGCGCTTTCGGAACAACAGGTAGCCGAAGTCTTCGCCGACAATAGGAAATTCTTTGCCGCTATTCCAAGGCACGGAACTCGCGCCCATCGGCTGGCAGCATTTACCAGCGACTTGTAATGTATTGGGAATGGGGTACACCATCTGTGTCTTGTAGGCGCGTTTATCCATGACTGGCTCTGGATAGCCACCTGTGCACAGGGCCAACTCGCCGTGATAAGCGTTCGCGATGAATTCCTTGTGCATCTTGTACATGATGCGTTCGGTCAGCAGCAACGACGTATCGACGCCGCCGTGGTGGTGCGGCACAAACCCTTCTGTCGGATACATGCTGCCCTGACATCCGGCACACCAGAACAACGGCTGCAGGCTCATGGAAGCCGTCGCAGCGACGCAATCGACGCCGCACGCAGCCAAGGCAATGGGATTGGCGAATAACGATGCCTCGAAATTGAAAACCGAACTCCAGGCCGGATCGTTCCAGCTCGGATCGAGTTCGGTCAGATAGGTTAGTTCCAGTGCGCCACGGTGCAGGCAAGGATTGCCGGAAGACACACCCAGGATGTACAGCAGTGGGTAGCTGTAGACGTGCGTGTGATAAAACACCTCGCGCTCGACACTGCCTGCACTCTTGGTCGCCGAATCTTTCTTTGAGGTGCGTCCATGCGCCGGTGCAAAGCTGCCCTGCACGGTGATGCCACCCAAGGTCGGGAAGCACCACGGCGCGCGAGGCACCTCGACCAGATACGACGGCTCCCAAAAGCCGATCGACAGGCCAAACTGGTAAAAAACAGGAGGCGGTGCCGGGCAGATGCAGATCGGGCTTGCCGGGTTTTCGATATCGACCTGATCGCCATCGTTCAAGACATCGGCGGAACCGATGGAAAAAGGCATCATGCACGACCAGCACACGTCGGAAATTGGGTTGAAGGTGCGCCCAACACATGTGGTCGTGGAATCGGCATTGGCGTCGTTCGTCAGTGCAAGACCGATTAGGAGCGCGATCAGTGGCAGGCGGCAGATCGCGTGAAACATTTTGGTATTTGGCTTCATTGCGGCACCATTTCTTCGACCTTGAGGCGGTTGCCTTCTTGCGAGACCAGAGCCGGAATCGTCACGATTCCGAGCCTGCGCGTGAAATTTGCGCCCTGGTCGAAGTAGATGGGCTGTTCCAACTTTCGGGAAAGCGCCAGATAGCTACCTGCGACAGCAACGGGCTTAACGTGTACTGGAGACCGCGCCTGCGCTTGCTGTAACTTGGCGATCTGCTTGGGATCGTCGGCATCGAAGAAGAAGAGATTGGAGCCGACCGACACGACATCGAGAGGATTGATCTTTGTCCCTGCCGCGAAAAGAACTTGTCCTGTTGGCCCCATAACATCCTGCGTCAATGTGGCTGTGGGGTCGAAATACCAGACCTTTGATGCAGCGGCGACGGTAAAACTACCGCTGGCAGCCGGATGCTCCAGCGCGTTGACCGTATCCCTTTGCAACTTCCGTTCGATCTCGGCCCAACTTCCATCGTCAACTTTGTGCTTGACGATCTCTTTGACCTCGACCAGGAAATCAGCCTCGTCAATCGGGTAGATCTTGCCGACAGTACCAAGATCATGCGCGCCCGCGATACCTTGTACCGACAAGAGTACGGAGACTGCCGCTGCGAGTAATATTTCGCGCCTGGAGTGTTCCAATGCGGGAAGGGTTGGTGAGAAAGCGAACATGTTGCGCGCCTTAAAAGAGTGGATGGGCGACACCGACAATGGCGGATTGCGCGACGAGACCGGACTGCCGATAGCGCGAGTCGAATGAGTCGTCGGTCAGTCCTTGCGCGAAATAGAAGCCAGCCGGGATTTGCTGTAGCTCTACACCGTCTGCAGAAGGTGAGATGATCGGATTTAAGGTCTGCCCGGTCGAAGTTCTTTCTTTCGCCAAGCCAATCAATCGGTCGTTGACGTAGACAGCGCGCCCATGTACTTCGACTGTGTCGCCTTCTATTCCTGCTACCTTCTTGAAAAGCAGCAGGTTTGAAGGCGTGATGCCGTCGCTATGGGCGCAGCAGCGATACACCATCAGCTCGCCGCGATGCGGCACCTGGCCGCGCTCAAGCCAAATGACCGTGTAAGGCAAGCTGTGCGACAGGTTGATATACAACAGATGCCACGCGGTGCCGTATAGAAGCATAGCAAGCAAGGTCAAGAACCAATGG
>Ga0116226_10005898_pt1 | contig 10971 bp, 8 predicted proteins | sample S1TSphfallax_FD_89692 | JGI IMG/M metagenome (GOLD analysis project Ga0116226, IMG submission 89692) | Host-associated microbial communities from peat moss isolated from Minnesota, USA - S1T2_Fa - Sphagnum fallax MG | ecosystem: Host-associated > Plants > Peat moss > Unclassified | place: USA...
AACAGGTAGTAGGCGATCATGAAGACGGCGATCGCGGCAAAGCCGTACTGCACCGAATCGAAACCCTGGCGGATATTGTCCGCACCCAAGCTCGGGCCTATCGTGCGTTCTTCGATGATGTCCATCGGAGCCGCCAGCGAACCGGCGCGCAACAGCAGCGCCAGATCGCTCGCAGCCTGCGGCGAGCCGGCGCCGGTGATCTGGAAGCGTTCACCCAGTTCGGATTGGATCGTGGCAACGGTCAGCACTTGACCCTTGCCCTTCTCGAACAGCACGATGGCCATCGGCTTATGGATGTTTTCGCGCGACACGGCGGACAGCACCCGGCCACCACGCGTGTCGAGTTTGATTTCGACATCGGGCTGCTGGCGTTCGTCGAAGCCGGCCGAGGCATCGGTGATGCTGTCACCGGTAAAAATCACCTGCTTGCGCAGGTAGACCGGTACGCCATGACCTTGGGTGAAGAGCTCGTCGCCTGCCGGTACCGCCGCGTTGACGTCGAGCAGGCCCGGCGGGGGCGAGTTCGGATCGGCCAGGCGCGCTTCCAACGTTGCGGTGCGGCCGATGATGTCCTTCGCCTTGGCAGTGTCCTGCACGCCCGGCAGCTCAACGATGATGCGGTCGTCGCCTTGCTGCTGGATCACCGGTTCCGACACGCCAAGTTCATTGACCCGGTTGTGCAGGGTGGTGATATTCTGCTTCAGTGCGTTGTCCTGCACGGTGCGCTGGACGGTGGGCGAGAAGGTGCCGATCACCTGATAGCCGCCTTGCGCCGCCGGTGCCGGCACGCTGCGCCATTGCAGTTCGGCGATGCCGCTGGTCAGCACGGGCACGGCCTGGTCGGCGTTGGCCTGATCGGCCAGATTGATCACGATGGACTGGTCGACGCGGTTCACGCCGCCATCGCGTATGCCTTTATCGCGCAACAACAGGCGCGCATCGGCTGCGTCGCCTTCCAGTTTCTTGTTCAGTGCGCCGGCCAGATCGACCTGCAGCAGAAAGTGCACCCCGCCGCGCAAGTCCAGACCAAGGTACATGGGCCGTGCCGACAGCGCGCCCAGCCATTTCGGCGATGCACTTTGCAAGCTTAAGGCAACAATGTACGAAGGATCGTTGGGGTCGGCGTTCAGGGCTTTGTTCAGCAAATCCTTGACGCGTAACTGGGTGTCGGTGTCGTGCAGACGGATACGGACACTGGCGTTGTTCGGATTGTTGTCGAACGCAACGTCGTCCGCATCGATATGGTTGGCCTGCAGCGTCTGTTCGACTTGCTGGAATACGTCGGCGTCGACCCGGACGGTCGCTTTGCCGCTCGACACCTGCAGTGCCGGCGTTTCACCGAAGAAATTCGGCAGCGTGTAGAGGAAGCCGACGGCAAGCGCCGCCAGCATCACGATGTATTTCCAGAGAGGGTAGCGGTTCATGTATGGACTGGACTGGAAAATAGAGGCGCCCGGCACCGCGGCACTGTCCGCTGTAAAGCGGACGCGCCCGCCAGGCCCAAATGGGCGCAGAGCGGGCGGCGATCAGCAGGCTGCGGGTTCGGACGCGCGAACATGAGCCGGGCTCAGATTGACTTGAGCGTGCCTTTAGGCAAAATCATCGTCACGGCGGCTTTTTGCACCGTCACTTCGATGCCGTCGGTCAGCTCGACGCCGACGTAGGCGTCGCCGACCTTGGTGACCTTGCCAACCAAACCACCCGTCGTCACGACTTCGTCGCCCTTGGCCATGGCTGCCAGCATTTCGCGCGTTTCCTTCTGGCGCTTCATCTGCGGGCGGATCATGATGAAATACAGCACCGCGAACATCAGGATGATGGGCAGGAACTGCGTCAGGCCGGAGGGCAGGCCACCCATGGAAATACCTTGCGCGTACGCGTTGGAAATGAACACTTTTATTTCTCCATCATTTCGGTCGAATTAACCTCATATTCTAGCATCCGGCCATGCTCTGCTCATGTCCGGATGCGACGGGCGGCGATTGCGGCTTGACGGGCGTTGCCGGCGAGCCTCGCTACTCCACCCCGCGCTGCCTGTCGGCGGCGAAGGTGCGGCGGAACGTGTCGAACGACTGCGATTCGATGGCATCGCGCATTTCGCTCATCAATTCCAGGTAGTAATGCAGATTGTGTATGGTGTTCAAGCGTGCGCCCAGGATTTCGCCGACCCGATGCAGGTGGTGCAGATAAGCACGCGAAAAATGGCGGCAGGTATAGCAGCCGCAGGTGGAGTCGAGCGGACGCGGGTCGTTCTTGTGCGATGCATTTTTGATCTTGAGATCGCCAAAGCGCGTAAACAGCCAGCCGTTGCGCGCGTTGCGCGTCGGCATCACGCAGTCGAACATATCGATGCCGGCGGCGACGCCTTCGACCAGATCTTCCGGCGTGCCGACGCCCATCAGATAGCGCGGTTTGTGGGCCGGCATCTTGGGGGCCGTGTGCTTGAGCACGCGCAGCATGTCTTCCTTGGGTTCGCCGACCGACAGGCCACCCACGGCATAGCCGTCGAACGCCATCTCGGTCAGGCCCGCCAGCGATTCGTCGCGCAGCGATTCATACATGCCGCCCTGGACGATACCGAACAGCGCATTCGGGTTTTCCAGTTCGCGGAACGCGTCGATGGAGCGGCGTGCCCAGCGCATCGACATCCGCATCGACTCGCCGGCCAGTTCGGCCGAGACGGGTACCTCGTCGATCGCATAGGGGGTGCACTCGTCGAATTGCATGACGATGTCGGAATTCAGCACGCGCTGGATCTGCATCGAGATTTCCGGCGACAGAAACAGCTTGTCGCCATTGATTGGCGACGCAAAGGTCACACCCTCTTCGGTGATTTTGCGCAAATCGCCGAGACTGAACACCTGGAAGCCGCCGGAATCGGTCAGGATGGGCTTGTTCCAGCCCATGAATCGATGCAGGCCGCCGTGCAGTTCTATGGTTTCAAGACCGGGGCGCAGCCACAGGTGGAAGGTATTGCCCAGTATGATCTGCGCCTGGATTTCTTCGAGCTCGAGCGGCGACATCGCCTTGACCGTGCCGTAGGTGCCGACCGGCATGAAGATCGGGGTTTCGATCTCGCCGTGGTTCAGGGTCAGGCGGCCGCGGCGGGCTTGGCCATCGGTGTTGATCAAATCGAATTTCAGCATGGCAGAGAGAGCTTAATTAGGCGATACATGGGCTGCTAGTATGGTCGTTTCAGGGGCCGGACCGGCGCGTGAGCAGCATCGCGTCGCCGTAACTGAAGAAGCGATAGCGCGCTTCGATCGCGTGGCGGTAGGCAGCGCGTATGGTCTGGCTACCCGCAAAAGCGCTTACCAGCATCATCAGGGTGGATTTCGGCAGGTGGAAATTGGTTACCAGCCTATCGACTATCTGGAACGTGTAGCCCGGTGTAATGAAAATATCCGTCTCGGCCTGCGTGGCGCGCAAGGTGCCGGGTGCCAGGCCTGCCGTTATCGCATCGCGTGCCGCGGCTTCGAGCGCGCGCAGCGAGGTGGTGCCGACGGCCACCACACGACCGCCGCGCGCGCGCGTGGCGGTGATCGCATCGACCAGCGTCTGCGGCAGCGCATACCATTCGCTATGCATTTTATGCTCGGCAATATTTTCCGTACGCACTGGCGAAAAGGTGCCGGCGCCGACGTGCAGTGTCAGCGTGGCACGCGCGATGCCACGGGCGTCCAGCGCGGCCAGTACCGCATCGTCGAAATGCAGGCCGGCGGTCGGCGCGGCGACCGCGCCCGGGTTCGCCGCATAGACGGTCTGGTAGCGGCTTTCATCGTAAGCGTCGGGGCTGTGTTCGATATAGGGCGGCAAGGGCAGGCGCCCATATTGCTCGATCAGCGCCAGGCAATCGTCCGGGAAATGCAGTGTATAAAAAGGTTCGACCCGTTCGCCGATGGTGACATCGAAGGCATCCGCCAGACGTACGGTAGAGCCGGCGCCAGGGGTTTTGCTGGCGCGGATCTGGGCCAGTGCGGTACGTGCGCCGGTAAGGCGCTCGATCAGCACCTCGACTTTGCCGCCGCTGGCTTTTTGGCCGAGAAAGCGCGCTTTCAGTACGCGCGTATCGTTGAACACCAATAGGTCGCCCGCTGCCAGACAGCCGGGCAGGGCACTGAAATGGCGGTCCGTCAGCACTGGCTGGAGATCGTCCAGACCGCTCGCAGACGGGCCGACCTCCAGCAGGCGGCTGGCGCTGCGTTCGGGCAGGGCGGTCTGCGCGATCAGTTCGGGCGGCAGATCGAAATCGAAATCGGAAAGCTTGAGCATGCGTGACAAGATAAGCTCAGCGGTTTTACGCCGGGCAGGAAAACCGTTATTGTACTTGTGATGAGAGCCAAGCCCCAGGTAGACCGGAACGCCGACGACAATGCTGCCGTTAGCCCCGAGTCGGAAGCCGCCCCCGCCCTGCCCCTGCACGCCGCCAAGCCTGCTTCAGCCGCCGCCAAAGCCGCGCCAGCCGCCGCTGCCAAACCCCAAGCCAAATTGGCCAAGCTGGGTTTGGCGCGCGATATCGATCTGGTCCTGCATCTGCCGATGCGCTATGAGGACGAGACCACGCTGACCCCGATCGCGGATCTGATGCCCGGCGCGCCAGCTCAGGTTGAGGGCGTCATTTCGGATAATGAAATCACGTACCGCCCAAGGCGGCAATTGGTGGTACGACTGACCGACGATGCCGGTGACGTGCTGGTCATGCGGTTTCTCAATTTCTACGGCAGTCAGGTCAAGCAGTTGGCGATCGGCAACCGTATTCGCGCCCGCGGCGAGGCGCGCGGCGGATTTTTCGGGATGGAGATGGTGCATCCGACCTGTCGCGCAGTCGAACCCGGCGCACCCTTGCCGCAGGTACTGACCCCTGTCTATCCGAGCACGGCGGGGATCAGCCAGGCCTATTTGCGCAAAGCCATCGACAACGCCTTGAAACGCACCCCGTTGCCGGAAATCCTGCCGCCCGAGTTGGTGCAGGCCTGCCTGCCGGAGCCCGTGGTGCCGCTGGCGCAAGCGATCGCGTTGTTGCATCATCCGGGCGCCGATGTCGACGAAGGCGGTTTGCTGGACGGGACGCATCCGGCGTGGCTCCGTATCAAATTCGAGGAATTGCTGGCCCAGCAACTTTCGCTCAAGCGTGCTCAGGCGCAGCGGCGCGCTCGCTCGGCACCGGTGATGGTGCGCGCGAAGGGCCCAGCCACGTTACTGGCGCGGTTCGAGGCGGCGTTGCCGTTTGCACTGACTGGCGCGCAGCAGCGCGTCTGGGCCGAAATCGGTACCGACCTGGCTCAACCTCACCCAATGCAGCGTCTGTTGCAAGGCGACGTGGGCAGCGGCAAGACCATTGTCGCCGCGCTGGCCGCAGCTCAGGCCATCGATGCGGGCTACCAGGCGGCCTTGATGGCACCGACCGAAATCCTGGCCGAACAGCATGCGCGCAAGTTGCGTGGCTGGCTCGAGCCGCTCGGCATCGAGGTCGCATGGCTGGCAGGCAGCCTCAAGGCCAAGGCCAAGCGCGAAGCGGTCGCGGCGGTGGCCGAGGGGCGCGCCCGTTTGGTCATCGGCACTCACGCGATCATCCAGGACACGGTTGAATTCGCGCGCCTGGGGCTGGTGATCGTCGACGAACAGCACCGCTTTGGCGTGCAGCAGCGCTTGGCCTTGCGTGCCAAGGCACAGCGTGCGGCCGGGCCGGGCCGGGCCGGTCCGGACGAATTCCAGCCGCACCAGTTGATGATGAGCGCGACCCCGATCCCGCGCACCCTGGCCATGACTTACTACGCCGATCTCGACGTCTCGACCATAGACGAGCTACCGCCCGGACGCACCCCCATTCTGACCAAATTGGTCAGCGATGCGCGCCGCAGCGAAGTGATCGCCCGTGTACGCGATGCGGCCCTCAACGGGCGCCAGATTTATTGGGTCTGTCCGCTAATCGAGGAAAGTGAGGCACTGCAACTGCAAACCGCGGTCGACACCTTTGAGGTGCTGAGTCAGCAGCTGCCCGAACTGCGTGTGGGCTTGGTTCATGGTCGGCTCCCGCAAGCCGACAAGGCCGCGGTGATGGACGCCTTTGCGCGTGGCGAACTGCATCTGCTGGTGGCGACCACGGTGATCGAGGTCGGGGTGGACGTACCCAACGCATCGCTGATGGTGATCGAACATGCCGAACGTTTTGGCCTGGCCCAGCTGCATCAGTTGCGCGGCCGGGTGGGGCGTGGCAGCGCGGCTTCGGTCTGTGTGTTGATGTATGCGGGCCCCTTGTCGATGACGGCACGGTCGCGCCTACAGACCATGCGCGAGACGGGCGACGGCTTCGAAATCGCGCGGCGCGATCTCGAACTGCGGGGGCCGGGCGAGTTTCTGGGCGCGCGTCAGTCGGGTGCGGCCATGCTGCGTTTTGCCGACCTGCAACTCGACGCCTGGCTGATCGAGCCGACCCGCGAGGCCGCGCAGCAGCTGTTGGACATCCACCCGGAAATCGCGGTGCGCCATATGAATCGCTGGCTGGGTGGTCGCGAGCAGTATTTGAAGGCCTGAGTGCTGACTGACACCCCCCAGAGTATTTGGATACGACACTTGGCTAGGCGGCAATGTCAGTGTATAAAAGCTAAAATCTATCAGAATGAATAAAACGATTGCTTTATGACGCTCACAGAACTGAAATACATCGTCGCTGTTGCCCGCGAACGGCACTTCGGCCGTGCGGCCGAAGCGTGCTTTGTCAGCCAGCCGACCCTGTCGGTGGCGATCAAAAAGCTCGAAGATGAGTTGAATGTCCAGATTTTCGAACGTGGCACCAACGAAGTCAGTGTGACGCAGATTGGTGAGCAGATCGTCGCACAAGCCCAGCGTGTGCTCGAGCAGACGCTGGCGATCAAGGAAATCGCCAAGCAGGGCAAGGATCCCTTGCTGGGGCCGCTGCGCCTGGGCGTGATCTATACGATAGGGCCGTACATTCTGCCGACCCTGGTCAAGCAGATGATAGACCGCGTGCCGCAGATGCCGCTGATGCTGCAGGAAAACTACACGCTGAAACTGATCGAGTTGCTCAAGCAAGGCGAAATCGACGTCGCCATCATGGCGCTGCCGTTTCCCGAAACCGGCCTGATGGTGCGGCCGCTTTACGACGAGCCCTTCGTGGTGGCTCTGCCCAAAGGCCATCCGTGGGAGCATCGCAGCGTGATCAAGGCCGACGACCTGAAGCAGGAAACCATGCTGCTGCTGGGCAACGGCCACTGCTTCCGTGATCATGTGCTGGGAGTATGCCCCGAGTTGATGCGCTTCTCGCAAAACGCCGACGGCATACAAAAGACCTTTGAAGGCTCCTCCCTCGAAACCATCCGTCATATGGTGGCGAGCGGTGTGGGCATCACGGTGTTGCCGCGGACCTCGATTTCGTCGGCACAGGACGAAAGCGCGTCCGGCAATACCGATAGCGGTATGCTCACCTACGTGCCGTTTGAAGACCCGGTGCCGGATCGGCGCGTCGTGCTGGCCTGGCGCAAGAGCTTTACGCGCATGCCGGCGATCGAGGCCGTGTGTGAGGCCGTGTTGTCATGCGAACTGCCCGGTATTCGCAAGCTGGACTTGCCAGCCAAGATGAACTGAGACTGGCCGCAGGCGCGGCCTGGCTGCTCAGGGTCTCGTGATACGCCCGCCCACGGTACTGTGCGCGGGCGTGTTCTTTTGGTTTTCCGATGCGCGGTGAGGTGCGGCTATGTGTTCCATATAAACAATCAATTGTCGTGGATTGATAGGGGTTGTTTATAGTGCGGCTGTGTGTAGTGACAACTCATTGGAGTCGGCCATGCGGGATTCGAATTTCCACGCTGTGACGCGGGGTCTTGTGACACTAGTGGCCGAGATATTGGCCTCGCTTGCTTGGGCGTGCTGAGGCTGGGCGTCGAGTATAGGATAGACTGGGCTGACAATGTGCCGGTCCCCATCAACGTTTGAATCGACGGGTAGGCGTGCGGCTCTCCGGTCGTTTGCTATCGCATCGCGATTAGCTATGCCGCATATCGCCCTCGATTGCCGCAAGCGTTCTACCGTTGACGTTTGGCAACAAACAACTCAATGACACATAAATTGCCGACACAACTATCGAAAATGCAAAGATGCTATCTAAGCCGTAGCGTTGGGCCATAGGCAGAAATAGGAAGGTTGCAGCAGATCCTGACAGGGAACTGAGGGTAAGGGCGACAGACATGCCGGGACCGCGTAGATGTGTTGGCAGAATTTCGGACGTGACGGTCCATACTAATGCGCCTGGACCTAGCGCAAAGAAAAATATAAAGCAGCCGAAGCCCAGGAGAGAGACTGCACTCATCGTGTCCTCGCACAGTCGCGTGCGTCCTGTCGCGCACACAATGAGCAATGACACCGCCGCACCGAGCAATCCGACTTGCAGTAGACGTTTGCGTTCGATTTTCTCTGTGAGAAAGATCGCCAACACAGTCGCGCAGAAATTAATGGCTGAAATAAAAATGGGTTGGATATTCACGTATCCCTTGTGCGCCTCAAGGAAATTCGTGACGTAATAGGCATGCTGAATAAAAGCATTGATTCCGATCCATTGGTTCAGTGAGCAAATCAATATGGTCAGCGCGAGAAGGCGAATGGTGGACTCGCGCCTGTACTCTCCTACGGTTTTGGTTAGTTCTTGTAACTGTTGATATTCTTGTCTGGCGTTGGAGGCGTTCCGTGTTGATAGTAGTTGCTTGAGTGCAAGACGCGCTTTCCCTCGCGTTATCAAGAAATATGGCGTTTCATGGCATGAGTGAGCGGCGAAAATCGTCACTATGCACGGGGCAATCTGGGGTAGATAGAGCCACCACCATGAACTGTGTGGGGACAGTTCATGGGCCAACCCAGCAGCCAACACAATGCCGCCCGAAAGCCACAACTGAAAGGTGGCGGTGCCGATACCACGCCAATCTGCGGGGATTGATTCGGACAGGTAGAGCGGAATCGCAATATTTAGCAGGGCGCAAGCACATCCGAGAAGCGCTCGCGCGAACAAAATTGCGACGAAGCTTTGATGGCACAGCGTCAACAGGGTGGTGGCGAGCAGCGCGGTCCAGCCACCCCATATCAGCTGCTTTCGCCTTCCGATGATGTTCACCAACCAACCCGCCAAAGGCATGGCGATGCCTAAGCCAAATAGAAATATCGCGGTGAATAGAGACGATTGATATTGGCTTAAATGAAGCGAAATGGAGATTTCTTGCGTCGTGAAGGAAACTATTCCAATATTGTATCCATATATACAACCGCCCACGGAGATAGGCAAGATTGAGCGCGGCGTCGACAGGTCGCGGGTAAATTTGGTAGATCGTCCTTTTCTCATACAGCCTGATCGATCAGTTTTAATATGTCGATAGGTCGCTCCAGCTGATGAACGATATTGGCTTGGGCAGGATTAAAATTGACATAGCCATAGCGTGCAAGAGCGAAATCCATGCCGCAGGCTTGTGCAGCTTGCCAGTCGCTCACTCCGTCACCGATAAAAACAGTCTGGCTTACGTCCAGACCCAAGTGTCGGCAGCTATCGATTAGACCTTGCGGATTGGGTTTCGGCGCGTGAACGTGATCCGCACATATCGTGCTGGATGAGCATCCGAGAAATGGATGAAACTGTTGCAACATGGCCAAATACATGGCTGGTTTGTTTGTCACGATGGCCCATGGAACTTTTTTATCCGCTAACGCTTTGTGGACGAGTTCAATGCCTTCGAATGGTAGCGTATTGTGTATGTTTGATTTATATTTTTCTATAAAAAGTAACTCAATTTCATTGGTGATAACGCGATCAAAATAAATCTCCAACATCTCTCGTCTCGAGTGAAATGATAGTTGGGGGCTGATTTCTAGTAGAGGTGTCCTCCAACCAATTTCAAGGGCGATTTCGTCCAACGTTGTACGGATTTGTGGCCAAGTATCAAATAGAGTTCCATCGAGATCAAATAGTATGGAAGCGTATTTCTTCAAAATATCTCTCCCTCAAGAAGCCTGATTTCTGATAGGGAATTGAGCTGAGATTAAAATTCGCCAGCAGATATTTCATCAACGTGGGGGCTATATAGTGCGATATATTCCCAAGGATGTGATCTGGATTGTCTGCCAATCAGAGGAATTTTGAGGAATCGATAAATAATGGAGCGAGCCGTTTGGCTCTGGACCGTCTTTTCGCTTACGCGACTGAGGCAGTAATCGACGCCGAGTAATTTCGATATCTTGGTTGCAGCAATTCGTCGGCATATGTTTCCAATGCCTCGACCACTTATGGATGAGCAAGTTAATCCGATTCCGCCTATTCTACGAATTTTATGTTCACATCTGATAATGCAATCGAAAAAAGATGAGGTGGCTACAATTTCTCCGTGGAGTGTGCATAGTACTCTTGCGATCGGCCGTCGCTTGGCATAGGGCTGATATAAGAAACTATCAGTTCTATGTTGAAACGATTTGTTTAGAATGGCATGTATTGTATTTAGTTGAGTCCAACCAAGATCATTCTCAAATACTATTTCGAAGCTAAAATCAGACTTTTCCTGTTCGATGTCCATGGCACTAACCCTTTGAGTGGTTGTGCATAGAGTGATATTAAATGCATCTCAAAACAAGGGGATTATATTGAGATGCTGTTGATAGGCATGGAGCGGGGCGTATGAAAGAAGACAAATTTTTTGTGCGTAATAGATTGGCAAATTTCTAAAGCAGCATCCGCATCCTGTGATGCGGATGCCGGCGGGCTAGTTGACGCCTTGATATTTCGCGGAATGGGGGCGCTGCGACCGTGTTCACGCGCGATGCGTGCGTAGATTGATCAGCCGACCCCGCCGCTAGCGTGGCGCCGGCGCTTCGCCTTCCCTGACATGAAATACATTGACCGCCTCGCGCAGTGCCTGAGCCTGTTCTTCCAGTGAATGCGCGGCTGCCGCTGCCTGCTCGACCATGGCCGCATTTTGCTGG
>Ga0116226_10005899_pt1 | contig 10971 bp, 9 predicted proteins | sample S1TSphfallax_FD_89692 | JGI IMG/M metagenome (GOLD analysis project Ga0116226, IMG submission 89692) | Host-associated microbial communities from peat moss isolated from Minnesota, USA - S1T2_Fa - Sphagnum fallax MG | ecosystem: Host-associated > Plants > Peat moss > Unclassified | place: USA...
ATTCTAAATTAAATTATTCAATTAACTTTAGGCTACACCTTAAGTTATTTTATTTTAAATTAATATATGTTATTTCAAGTTATACTTTAAGTTATTCAGGGTCATTTTATTTTATGTTATTATATATTATTTTATCCTAAGTATAATAACTTAGAATAGAAAATAATAACCTATGAAAAATAATTTTAAATACCCTACAATATAATAACTAGCAATAGCTTATGATATTATAACATAGAATATCAAACAATAATTTATAATACAATAATCACCAATAGTTATAATATAACATATAATAACCAACAATATTTTATAATACAATAATCATTAATAAAATAACCATCAATAACCACCAATAAAATAACCACCAATAACGACCAATAACCATTAATATAATAGGCATCAATATCCACTAATATAACACTAATTAATAATCACTAATATTCACCAATAGAATAGTCACGATAACCATTAATATAATAACCGTTAATAAGCACCAATATCCACCAACATAATATCCATCAATAACCATTAATAGAGTAGCCACTAATAGTCATTAATAAAATAACCACCAATAGGCATTAATAGAATAGCCACCAATAAGCATTAACAAAATAACCACCAATAGGCATTAATATATTAACCACTAATAGGCATTAATAGAATAGCCACCAATAGGCATTAACAAAATAACCACCAATAGGCATTAATAGAATAACCACTAATAATTATTAATAAAATACCCATTAAAAATCATTAATAACCACAAATAGAGTAGAAACTAATAACCATTAATAACCACCAATAGCACTATTAAAAGAATAACTAATAACCATATATTATAATTACTTAAGATTGCTAAAAATAATTTAGGGTGAAATAATTTATAATAGACAAAAATAATTTACATTGAAATAGCCTATAATAACCTAAAATGACCAACAATAACATAAGGTGAAATAACCTTCAATAGCCAAAAGTAATTTAAAATAATCATAAATAACTATAAATAATGTAGGGTGAAATAATTTAAATCAAGAAAAAAAGTAATATAATAATTGAAAGTAACTTAACATAGGAAATATTATAATATTAACAAAAAAAATCCATTTATTAAAAAAAAATTCAAAAGAATGGTCATTGAAATGTTATTGAATAATGATATTCAACATTTTTTTTTGGTTCAAATGATTTTAAACTTTCAAAAAGAAATAAATGTAATTATGTACATTATTGATTTTTTCTTAAAAGTAAATTCGAATCATTTCATTTGAACAAAATTTCAATAAGATATGAATTTTCAAAGTTTATGTTTTTATAATGTTTAAAATGAAGTATTTGATAAATAAAATGCAATGTAACATATTATCACAACAAATGGGGTGTCTTGATGGTAAGGTTGTTTGCTTCCATTCCAAAGGTCAATGGATCAAACTTCGTGGGTGGTGATGTTTGTGGTCAACAATGGTATGTTGATTGAATATTCTTTTATCGAATTCGTAGAATAGGTGCCTAGGTTGATTATGTGGCCTACCTACCTACCTAGGTTAAGTTTTTAATCTAACGTAGGTACTGACACAAGTCAATAAATAATAGGCTTTAAAAATCATGAAATTATCAATTATATTATATATTAAATAATTAAAATTTAATTGATTTCCATACTAATTAGTTAATTAACTAGCAAGTGAATGGTTTGATAAATTTGCATTTCATTTGAGAGTAATCTTGTTTCACTAGGTACTAGTGAAACAAGTCATTATTCGTAACAACTGGTCCTCGTTCACTAAGGGGTTAAACAATTTCACTAGGTAAAAATGTCCAAATTCACTCAAAATCTAGTGAAACCCAAAGTGAACTAGGACACATTTCCTAGTAGTGTGTTTACTTGTGTCATTTACTTGCAGAAGAATATGTTGGAAGTTGCAAATTATGTTTAACTTTGTGTGCATTTTGAACTTGTAGGTGAAGTATCCAACATTTATAAAGTTCAAAATTGTCTATCAAACTGTGTGGATCTAGCTTGTGTTGTTATTGTTAGGTTAGACATGGTCATTGCAAATTTCAAAACTTTATAAAATAATTTGCTTATAATGAAACTTATATTTCAAGTGAACTAATATCTATTTGTGTTTGTTGCATTCCTAATTTCTTTTCTAATTTCATTTACACATGGGTTTTCTAAAATGAAAGATGGGGTGATGAAACATCATTAGGGTTTTGGTTCCATGTGTAAAGGAGTTGGCTCCTTGGGTTACATATTATGGGTGACAAGAGAGTAGGTGAAAGGAGAAGAAGGATAGTTAGGCCTAGGCCTACTTAACGTGTAGTAAATAATCAAGCCTAAATAGATGGAAAAACAAGAGTTCTCAAGAGACAATGCTTGTGCAAGCAGCAACAATGAGTTGCTAGAAGAGCAAAAATGAGTTGCATAAAGAGGTTGGAAGCTTTTAGTATATATGTGTCAAATCGCCAAGTTAAAAGGAATGTACAAGCAATCACCTTCAATATAACAAATGCATTGTTTATTTATCCAGGTAATGATTTTAAAAAATTGTGTCACAAAAGGTTTTTTAAAGTCCTGTGGTTATTGATGTGGGTCTTGTCTTGTCTAAGTCCATTTTGGCTAGTTCACGGTTAATAACTGCTAAAGATGAGGTCATTAATGGATTGATGAAGAGTTTGGGAGAGGTGAAGCGGCCGTGTTTTACTTCAAAGCTTGCCACAAAACATGTTTTGCTCACAATGGTTGTAAGTTTCATGGGTAGCTCATCAATGCAATCTAAAGCACAAGTGTTGGGTGTTCATCCTTAGAATATTGGTCTAGCAGTGGAATGAAGAAGGATTATGGATCAAAGGGGTGACTTCTTGTGGAGTCTCTTTTTGCGCAAGAAAAGAAGTGATGTTTTATCACCATCCATAAAAGTTGTTATTTCATGGTGGGTTTCAAAGACAAGAATTATTCCCGGTAGAAAGGAAGTCACTCAAAGGCGGAGATCGCCTCATGTGGCAAATGAAAAACCCACCCATTACTTAATGGAAACCTAGGTGTCAAATTCCTCCTTATTCTCTTTGGTTTCATGCATTGCTCTAGGTGTTTTTCATTACTAGATGTAAGATTGTGTTGGGTTTTCATGGAGGTCTTGTCATACCAAGCGAAGGATTCAATGGATCTACTCCTAACGACAATCACATAATAGTTAGTGACAATTTGTGGGTCTATTAGATTCAAGGACCACCATGATATGTTTAATGGTAGTCCTAAACCATATCATGGAAATCAATAGATGTCATGGAGGCCTTGTCATACTAAAGGATTCAATGGATTTACTCCCAAGGACAACCACATAATAGGAAGAGGTAATTTGTGGGTCTATTGGATTCAGACTCCCATGACAAGTTTGATGGAGGTTTTGAACCACATTATGGGAATCAATAGATGTCATGTACGTCTTGTCGTATTGGAAGGGATTCAATGGATCTACTCCCAAGGATAATCATTAAATAGTTAAAGGCGATTTGTGGGTTTATTATATTCAAAGACTGCCATGATATGTTTGATGGAGGTATTAAACCACATTATGGGAATCAATAAATGTCATGGAGGGGTGAAAATCCTTTAAGGTGTACCACACTAGATGAAAAGGGCCTAGTCATGAATGCAGTTCTTTTTTACCTTATATTTTGATCCCCATAAAAAAATAATGAATCAAAAGTTGTCAAAAAATTAAGAAGGACTATATTTTAAACTATTGAAATTTTAGATTCCATCATAATCATCCATAAATGTATCTATAAATGGTGAAAAAATACTAAGTAAAAAAGACAAAAAAGGGTGACATTGTGACAAGATTTTGGTACACCTTAAAGAATTTACACCCAGAGGTCTTGTCATACTAAAGGATTCAATGGATATGCTCCCAAAGATAATCACATAATAGTTAGTGGCAATTCATGGGTTTGTTAGATTCAAGAACCACCATGACAAGTTTGATGAAGGTTCTGCCAAATTATGGGAATCAATAGATGCCATCAAGGTCTTAGCATACCAAGCGATTCAATGGATCTATTCCCAAGGACAATCATAGAATCGTTAATGGCAATTTGTGGGTTTGTTAGATTCATGAACCACCATGACAAATATAATGGAGGTTTTGAACCATGTTATGGGAATCAATAGATGTTTTGGAAGACTATTTTAGACTACCTAGTGGCGTTTTGTGGGTCTAGAAGACTGAAGGAACATCATGTATAAATTAATGGATTGTCTATCACACTTATGGATTCAATGGATGTTTTGGAGGATTGCCATAAGACATTTTGTGACATTTTGTGGGTTGACATGACTTAAAGGTCACCATGTATGGGAATAATGGAGTTTTTGTCATACTTATGAACTCAATGGATGTTTTGAAGGATTCTTATAAAACCCTTAATGACATTTTATGGGTTGATAGGACTAAAAAGTCACCATGATATGTCTAATGGAGTCTCTGTCACCCTAAGGGATTCAATGGATGTTTTGTAGGACTATCATAAAACAATCAATGACATTTTGTGGGTTTATAGCAGTTAATGGATGATGTAGGTATAGGATTGAGGACTTTTTATCACATTAAAGGATTCGATGGATGTTGTGAGAACTATCATATAACAATGAAAGGCTTTGTAGGTATATGGGACTAAGTTAGGGTTACCATGTGTAGGACTACAATCAACTTCAATAGTGTATATGGACATTCCTAGATGATATGTTAATATGCAAGATTTTAAAGGGAAACTTATAGGATTGACATGGATTTAGGTGGTAATGTTATGTGAAAATGCAAGTTGTTTTTAGATTATATTTCGGATTGGGGTGATTTTTTTTGGAACAAGGTGCAAGTTGTTGTGATCTTTATATTACAAGTTGGAATGTGGGTTTTTAACATCCAAGTTACTTTTGAGCTTGTGGTGATGTATTTGAGAAATTCATATTGTGGCGATGTTATTTGGAAATGCAAGTTTAGTGGTTTTTACTTTGAACTTGTGGTGATGTTATTTTAAAATGCAAGTTGTTGGGGTTCTTTATTTTTTATTATGTTGATACAACTGTAAAATGGATGTTGTTTTGGTTTTGTACTCTTTTTTATCAAGTTGTATTTTTTTTGGAAATGCAGGTTACTTGTGCTCTTTTATTATGGATTGTGGTGATGTTCTTTTAAATGCAAGTTGTTAGGGTTCTTTAATTTGGGTGGTTATAAGGTAGGGTGGCTCACTTTTTGCATCGTGATCCAGTTTTTTGCAAAGTGGCATGCGCTTACATGCTATTAACATGACATAAAAATAATAATTTTTTAAATTTGTGGCTAGATTTATATTTTTAACTTGAAGAAGAAAAAATTTATAAATTTTTTTTGTAACATATATATACCAAATATATAGTAATGGACTTTTGAAGTTGAAAAATATGGATTGGTTTGTTATTTGTGCTTCTCTATGCATGCATTTTTGTGTATGAATTTAATTTTGGATATATTATAAGGACTCAATATATGATATGTTAAAACAAAAATAACATATTGCAAATCAATTGCTAGAAGAAATTTAACAAAAAAAAAATTATGGACTTTTGAATAGCCTAAAATGAGCCATATTTTCATAAGTCCATATTATAATCATTTTAAGGTGGACTTCAATTTTTATTTTCTTAATAGGTAAATTAAAGAATTGTTTAGAATGGCTATTCTTCATATGGGCTTTTTAGTTCATTAACCACCATGTAATTCCCCACTAAATTAATGATATCAAAATAGACTTCCATTTTAACATTATTGTATGGACTTTTAGGGAGTGGAACATTCACCAAAAATGAGCCACCTTAGAGTGCATACACCTATTTTTGATTGTGTTGATACATCTTGAAAATGGATGTTGTTTTGGTTTTGTAGTTTTTTTTATCAACTTGTATTTTGTTTTGTGGAAATATAGGTTACTTTAATGCTCTTTTATTATGGATAGTGGTGATGTATTTTGAAAATGCAAGTTACAAGTGGTGCTCTTTTATTGTGGACTGTGGTGATGTATTTTGGAAATGCAGGTTATTAATCCTATTTTATTATGGATTATGATGATGTATTTTGGAAATGTTGGTTACCAATGCTCTCTTTCAATATGGATTGTGGGATATATTTTGGAAATATAGGTTGTTTGTGTTGATCCATTTGAGCTTATGGTCATGTTTTAAAAAAATGCAAATGATTAGGGTTGAATTTAGTAATGATTTTTGCAAATGAAGGTTGTTGGTCTAGTTTGAATGTTACAAGTTATTTCCAGTTTTTATTCCAGACTGTGATAATGAAGGTTGTTAGTTTGGTCCATAGGTTGCAAATGTTTATAGTCTTTGTTTTGGACAATGATCTTTGGGGACTATATGTCATTGTTTACATTCAATATAGAACTTTAAAATAGTTTTATGTGAAAATTTAAAGGTAATTCATTATTGTTATGGTGAATTGCTACCACATTATGGAATTCATTTTGTTCATTTTACATGTATTGGATGGAGTTTTTTGTGTCCTTATGACTTGTAAATATGAAAGTGTAATCTTTTTGGAAAAGCAAAAAACTAATGATGTGCATTATGGATATTTAAATAGATGGAGTTTTATTTGCATTTCCAAAATTGCATCCACAAAACAATATTGGGAAGAGTTCATTTGATGTTTTGTGTCCATTCTTTGTCAAGCAGATGAAAGAATGGAATGTGTGTTGTTGCATCTACCACGTGGAAATTGATGAGCTTCGAGGTGCTTTGAACAACATGCACACAAAGTTTGGGATTCATTCATAATGTCAATGTTCATGTGAGGAAATTTGTCAATCTACCAATGAGGAGTCTTCTAAATGTGTAGGCACACCTTAACCACATACCTTATTTTAACATGTCTTTAGGAGTTAATGGTCTATCCTCGTGATGAATACTCATAGTGGCATAACAGGGACTGTTTATTGGAGACTTGTTGATAATCTTCCCATTTGTCCTATAGAAGAAAAAGGTTTTTTTAACATTATAGTTATTTGGAAACATTATTCCACAAGAAATACACTAACCAAAAAAGGGGAGGAGAAGAATAAACTAATTTTTTTCCAAATCCTCATCCTCTGCTAAAATGATTTGCCACCTGAAACCTAAGTTGTAATACTTTGTGTGTCATAATTTTGTGTCACAATGGCAAGACTAATAATTCAAACAATGTTTGAAATGTTTCCCAAGTGATACCATGGTTCTAGTTTTGATGTAATCATGAAGTACCACTTTTACATCTTTGGTGATAAGTCGCATGACAACTATTTTGTTCAACATTCATTACTTTTGCATTGGCAAAGTGTGTTGGATGGAGGTTTTGGTCCTCAAAACCATTAGATTTGGTCTAATGGGTGTTCTTCCCAATTTAAAGCAAGACCCCATGGTTCTTTGTTACTCAATATCCTCATCTAATAGGAGGTTGTAACATGATGTGGAGTTTTCTTGGACAAGGCATGGGAAAGGGCCCCATGATGGTGTTGGGGCAGTTCTGAAAAGGTTTCTCAAGAAATCACAGTTGCGTCTTAATGGGCCAAAGTTGCAAAATGCAAAGGATGTGGTCACCCTTATGCGCATTCATTTGTCTTCACGGCCTAAAACATCTTATACAAAGGGGAAGAAGCATGTAACATGTGTTTTTTGGCATGTCAACATTACTAATGTTGATCATCAAACCAGTTACACTTGTGATTATATGAAGGGAAGCTACGATGTTAACAAAATGTTGAAAAAGGATTTATCTTGTTTTTGTTGTTTTTGTTTTGATTATAATTACAAGAATTGTGTGAATTTGGCTTGGACCTAGGCATGGCAGATAGAGGTCTTGAGTACTAACAACTCTCAGTATTTCAAAGATGTTATTCAAGCAACAACATAAGAAGAGGAATGGGACCGATTTGGGGGATGCGCTAATTCCTTGGCAGAATGCCTAGAATTGGGTGACAACTTTGTGGTTAATGTTGAAGAAGGTAATGAAGAAGGTGTTGAGTTTCATGTTGTGTTGTCCACAACTAGCACACATTTTGAAGTAGGATTATACATGTCATTGGGGCACTTATTTCAAGCAAGTGATGTTGTTGTAGCAGGGACATACTACCAAAAATGGGGAACTAGGGAAAAAACTTATGTCTTGTTACATCGATCCCACATTATTTACTTATATGTTTCCCATGTTCAAGCCATAAAGTTTTGCATGCTTCCTACAAACCATAGGGTTTCTGGGAATGAGCCCGTCTACACTTTGCTAGAATATGCCTTGGTTGGTATCATGTAAGCTTTTGCTACTTTAAACAATGATAGTGACTAGAAAATGTGATTGGCCAAAACAATTTTCATATGTTCATTTATGTGAAAGGTTCTTTTTTGATGAATTGTTCAGTTTGAATATGGTCATGCAAGTTTGTCTAAATGATTATGTTTTTATTTTTTGACTTCCTTGTTTTAGATATGTAGTAATGGGAATTCAATTTTGATATATAATATATCATTAATTAAGATTTTATTTTATTTGTGTGAATGACTTCATGTGAGAAATTTGGTGGGCTTGGAGCTTGATATGATTAGTTGCTAAAGGTGTTGCTATTATCATATTTTATAGTTCAAAAGAGGTTGTTTTGCTATTGATTATTGTTCCTATGGTTTGTATGGTGAATCACTTTATGTTCAATGGAAGCTTATGTTTCTGTTTATTACAATTTAGATTGTATGAAATATTCTCAATCATTATTTTAAGTATCAATCTCCATGGATTAGTTTTATAGCTTCATTGAATCCTCCAACCTACAAATCGGCTATGGGGTCCACATTGTAGTATATAGTATATGTGTTATTGCTTGAGGCAATAGAAGAAGCTATTGAAGCATAATCATTCAAAGGAAAAAAGGTACATTGGTAAGAAGAAATCACACATTATTTTGGGTTTTACTGTAGTTGGAAATGGTTTGCATAGGGTGCGGAATTATTTGTATTGAGTTCATATAAAATAATGACTTAGGGGAAAGGGAGAACACATGTTAGGTTTTTGAGATGTATCAAGTTTCTTTTTCATAAAAATATTGTTGCATTAAATGTACATCACTTGCAATGTGGTTTCTCTATAATTTGTTTCATCCTGTAGGATGACTATGAGTTTAAAGTGTAGGTTTATAGGTTAGATATTGTGACATTGAATTCATAAAAGATGGTTCTAGTTTACTCAAGGACTTGGTATGTTTTTGGTAGCAACCATGTGTAGTTTTAAAAGATGTATTTATTTTGGGCTTCTAGAATTGTATGAATTTGTAATCTATAAGGATCAAAATTAGTTTGCTTTTAGTTTGTCTTATAATAGTGTGGATTGTTGATTTTTGCAGTAATTTCAAAACCCAATGTGAACCATTATTATAGTAAGAACAACAATTGCATTTGATGATATCAAAGGGAAGGTTGTTGGTCACATCCATAATTATCCTTATTAGATAGTTGAAGAAACTTGATTAAAGAATATATTGTTATAGGTTAGTTCACACTCTTGTGAAGTTGTCTTGCTTACAATTGTGAATGTACTCTAGGATGAATTATATTTCAGTGGATTTTATATTGGATTGTTGAGGAGTTCAATGGTTGTTGATGTGGTAATCCATTAAATCCTTCAAATGTATGTGATGAATATTAATATTGTTATCTACAATTAACATACAAAGATTTGGGCTATATGTAGGATCGGAACACTAGATCTATGAAAGGTGTAGAAATGGAATTTACAAGTTCATAATTTTCTCTAGTTAAGTGATGGCAAATGCTTTGTGTGTAGGAACCATATGAACTAATCAACCTTTGTATAGTAGAAATCATGTTCACATGAAGCATATATTTGACTTAAACACATTTGGTAAGTTCATATATCATTGATCTAGTTCATTTTCATCTATTAGTTTTTTTTCCACATCACTTGAATTTTTCTTGTGATTGGAATCATGAATATGAGAAAATGTGGACTACCATTGGAATATGAAAAAAAAACACGTGTCATTGTGGCATTTATGGTATAATATTCATAATGCATATGTGTACCTTTGAGGTATCTAGATCAAGGAAGGTACCCTTAGTTCAGAGCTTTTAAAGGACGTCCAAAAGGTTGGTTACAAGAAGCCATCACCAATTTCTTTTATGTAGAAGAATTAAAGGGAACTACATTGGGTGCAAATTGCCATACTTGTTCATTTATTTTCAAAAAAAAAAGTTTGGTGTTACTTAATTTGATCTCCTTTTGCCTATGGGTCAGCCTGCAAGGCATGTGTTCTATTTATTGCCCATCTAGGACCTCTAGATGCATAGAGCAAAGATGTTTTTGTGCTATTTAATATAGATTTGCAAAGGTCTTCATATTCTAATCCCAAAATTTTGATCATAAATTCTAGAAAGACAAAAGCTTTTGTGCTACCCATGCTAACTTACATCTTGAAATTATCTCCCATGACAAAATATGTTAAAACAGAAGGTACCATATCCTTTATTTTATAGTGGCAAATGTTTAAGAAAGAAGTTACTATGTGTAGGGGTACAAAATTGTGATAACAACACTATGACTCTTTATTGTTTAGAGTGTTGGTCATCTCTTGAGATAGGCATAAAAACAATTTTAGATTTTTATGTTACTTTGCACATTGAATATGACATCTAGCCAAATACTTATAAAGACATGAGCTAAGTAATCAGAACTTACATTTTAATCAAAGTTGGTCTACCTTAGTGCTAAGACACTTTAAGAACACAAAAAAAATGGCCAAGTGCATGCATAATAGTCCATATAGATTTTAGGCACATAGAAAAAATAGGCTTGCAAAATGGTGTAGCTATTCAAGCTTGACTTGAAATCAAACTAAGATTTTTCATTAGTATATGTAGATACACATGATACTTAGATC
>Ga0116226_10005900_pt1 | contig 10970 bp, 5 predicted proteins | sample S1TSphfallax_FD_89692 | JGI IMG/M metagenome (GOLD analysis project Ga0116226, IMG submission 89692) | Host-associated microbial communities from peat moss isolated from Minnesota, USA - S1T2_Fa - Sphagnum fallax MG | ecosystem: Host-associated > Plants > Peat moss > Unclassified | place: USA...
AAGTGTTTCATAAATTGGATGTTTTTTTGTAGGAAGACCAAAATACATTAAATCCTACATGTCTGACTTGAAGATAATTGCCACATGGTGTCTTTCATCATGTGTAGGTCCACATGTCTTTAAGAGCTATGTTTGGTTTTCATTTTTTGGTATGATAATTACACCTTACTTTGATTAAAAACATTGCATTATTTTATTGGGAATGTTTTGGATTAACTATTTGTTGCTTGGGATGTGGTTTTTGTAATTTAGTTTAGGAGTTTCAAAAGTTGGATGCCTGTAAGTAGGATAACCCTGGCTATGGCTTGTTCCAAAGCAATAAACTTAATTTCTACTACTTGTATTATTAGGTTTGTACCAATTGTTATCTAGTTTGTGCATAACATTATTTGGTGTTGATGTCCAGAATCATGGACCTTGAATAAAAACATTTGATAGTGTAGCTCAATCTTGTTGATTTGTTTTCCAAGATCCAATCAACAAATCAAATCAACAACCACATAAGAGAAGTGAATCCTTACTTATCATTGTGACCTGTCAACATCCCATTTGTAACATCTTGTATGTGAACAGACTTGGGGATGTCCCATGTCAATTGGTGGTTGCCCAACTAATATTGAAGAAAAAGGTGTAATAACCTTACGTTGTTATTATGTCCAACCTAATAACCAATGTTTGAACCACTCTATGGTATCCAGCATTGACACATACTATAAAACAATTGAATTGGTCCATTGTAATGTAGTCATTAAATATTTGTTATTTCTTAATTGAACTACCCTAAGAACTAAACTGTGATTGTTCTATTCATAAGAAACCAATGTAATGGGTTCTGATTGTATAAAGTACTTATGTAGAAGATTGAAGATAAAAGATTTTGTCTTCATTTGCTCTAATATTTGCATAGAGGTAGCTTGTGGCTGGTGTATTTATATTTGTGAATATTTTTAATTAAATGAAAACAATTGTTCCAACTTCCAAATGTCTATACAACCAATTTGTGGTTTCAAACTTACATGCATTTAAAGCTAATATATAACATACTATGAAGTTACTATATGGAATAGAAATATTTATAATAGATTCAATGAAATTGGATTGCATGAAGTGAAACTTTATAATCCATGAAATGTACAAGCTTTAATCAGCGTATCCTACAATTGAACATTTCAAGTAAATGGCAATGTAAACCAGCTCTTCAAGTCATATTTTCACTCACAAAGTGTTGTGGGACTAGAATTGTTAAATGCTACAAAAAAATAAAAAAGATGCAAATGATTGTTCCAAAAAAAAAATGAAATGCACCTAAAATGTGTAGTTTACCAATCATGATCACCACTACTTTAAAAAATGTAGGCAAAAATCACTCTCATAAACTGGCATATTTTACTTAATTTTGTGAAAGTATAGGTAGCACATATTACATTCCTAAAACAGTCCAACACAATTACAACAAATTCTAGGAAGCCCATGTTCCGATTTCAACCACAAAATGTTTAGATTGTTGTAGTCCAAAATGCGAAGCAAAATGTAGTCAATCCAAAACCATGCTAATGATTTAATTCAAAATCCAACTCTAGTAAATAATGCAAAACCTAGGTTTCAAAAGGCAATACATGCCCTCCACCATCCTAGAATGGGTAGTAAAAAAAACCCTTTAATCCCTTTATTGTGGGGTGTGTGATTTTGTAGATTTAGATGATTGGGGCAATGAGTTCTTTTTGGATGATCTTTAAGTTTTTCTAGCTTTTGCATTGTTCTCACCATGGCCATGTTTTTTGGTGGTCATTACTTTTGAAGATGGAACAACATCTAAACTCCCTTCATCCAAACTTGACAACATATCATCAAAACAATGTACATAGGGCTTAAACAATCAACCCAAAAGCAATGTCCTTCACAATCCCATACAAAGATGCATACAAACATTGAAACTATCAAGTATTTGTAGGGTTTATGTTAATATACATACCATTTGACATACTTAAAGATTTAAAAGCTTTTAGATTTTCTTCTATAGTCTTTGTACCCCATGTTGATTCACCATTGAGGATCAAATGTTGCATTGCAATTGGACCTTTCACATTTGTTCAAAATCTGTGTGTGGGAACCCAGGCACCATGCATGGTATGTACACTTGCAAGAAGCCACAACCACAGAGGTGAAACATTTAGTTATAGATAGGGTAAGGGTGAAGGTTTAAAACTAAAGGTTCTATGGTCCTATATTCGTGGTGCATAAACAAGTTTAGGAGTAGTACATACCAAATTGCCATGTTTACCAATTGTGTATGACAACAATTTTGAATGCATCCTTGTTGCATCTACTAAACTCTCTTAATGTTTCTTGATTATAATTGACACTTGATCTTTCTCCTCTTTCAACTCAGTTAATGTTGTTTGGATAGTTGTAATCTTTTGGGACTTAACATCAACAAGGTGATACAACTTGTTTGCTTCTGGAGTTTGTGGACTTCTTTCTTCACTTAAAAACATCGATGTTGCATTAGTAGTCCCTTATGTTTCTACACGAGGTGAGTCCATGCAGATTACAATTGGTGAAGATATCCCTCTTGCAAACTTGGCTTTATTTTTACATTCATTGTCTACATTACCCTTGCCCTTATGCCCTCTTGTTCCCATGCTTTACACTTGAGTTGCATAAAAAGCCCAATTCACATCCTCTCCTCCCTTTTAAAAAACAATTGCCTTAACAAAAGTCACCCCAATTGTGCCATTAATGATTTCCTTCTTTTGATAAACAACCTAACATAGTTCTTGAACTTTTGCAACCACATCATGATCACAACATATATCAAGCTTGAACCCATTGGACCTTTTCCTCTTGCCAAATATGGCTTCATAGTCAACAACACTAACAATGTTATCATTAGCTAACTATTTTCTGATATCCAAGCCATGGTCAGGAAGTTTCATTTTTGATTTGAACCACTCCACACTACCTTCAACAAGTGTTTTCACTATATTGCATGAAGAACTTCCAAATGTACATGTGACAATAAGCAAAACACTTAGCCTAGAAAATACACACAACTTTCATAGACCTAGTCCCATTGAGAAAAACAAGTTGGTTCCTATTCCACAAACTTACAAAAAAATCTGAAAATTAAAAAATAATTTGAAAACAAAATACCACTAAAAAAACAAGGTTTCTATTCCAACAGAGAGAACTTAGAACTAAAAACAAACTTGAAGACTAATACACAAAACTTAAACTACTCTATCCTAATAGGTGAACACCATGTGAAGTACCCTAAACCTAACCATGTGAAGTTAATCAACCTAACCCCTCATTAATTGAGGTTGGATGTGTAATTTCATAATTGCAAGGGATGTAAATGAAGGGGTGGCAGTGTATGGTAACGTGGGGCTCTTTATTTCATTCACTTTTCCCCCATCCTCCCCCTCACTCTCATTCTTCCAATCTATTTCACAACTTCTCTCCTCATACCTCTTTTCTCATCTCCAAAAAGTTTCAATTTCGTCAATTTGAAATAAGTTATTCTCTAATATCTTCTAAAAAATCTTTTCATTTTAAACCTTCCATTTTTTAATTACTTTCTACTTTTCTATTTCCTTCTTCTTCTTCTTCTTCTTCTTCTTGCTATGAAGAGAGAAAACAAGTAGAGGTCCAAGGAAGAAAGGCATTCAACATTGACAACAACTATGAAGGAATTCTTACAAATGTGAAGGCGACTACAGAATAGTGCAAAAAAACCTTCTCACAAGTTTGAATTTCTTTTGCCCTTTTGGAATTCGCAACTTCCTAGGTTTAAGAACCTCTTGGAAACTTGCAATTTGTTTTGTTGGGAGAGTCTTCATTGTAGATGAATTTCTTTTGTACAAAATTCTCTTGCAGCTTTTTACCTGATTTGTGCAGAGTTCTCATACAAGTTAGAATATCCTTGTCATAGAGCTCTCTTTCGATTCTCCATAGTTTGGGAAGTCAACTCCAGTGTCCTTAAAGTTGTAGAAAATTCTTAGAATTCTAGATTTGCATCACATTATAATTAGATTTTTGCTTTTGGCATTGATTCTATGGCCTTGTTTTTCAATTTTGGATCATTGGATGTGTTTATTTCATTCGAAAGAACCCATAAAAGTGAGGGGAATTCTTCTTGACCTAAAACTAGTTAAAATTCGACTCTATCAATCCGCTTCTAGATGAAGGTTTAGTGGCCTAGGGTTTGATCTTGAATTGGGAGAGTTGAGACAATCAAAAACCTTAAATCCTTGAGACATAGATCATGTGAAAGCCAATCACCCAACCTTTTCATTTTCTTCGACTTCTTTTTAATCTACATACCTTGCACTACAAATATATGATGCTCTTTGTAAAACTATTGCTTAGCAACATAACGTGGGACAAGACACGTTTCTTCCACGGGCAGAAACAAGGTATGTTTTTGATTTCTTCATCCTAAGCAATTCAATTTTGTTTCATAAGATAGGAAAACAAACAATTATGCACGAGCACAACAGATCAAGATCATGTTCTACAAGGAACCTTATTCTTTAATTGATATAAAATATGTAGAAATGTCTTTAAACAGAAACCTTTACATAATGCAAAAGTAAAGTCTTATGTAAATATTAACATAAACCTCACAACTAGAGCATTGAATTGAAGTTGAGGTTTATGCATTTCGTTCTAGGCTTTTGGAATTCATCGTAAGTTCATGAAAAAACATTTAAATGAACGCATTAGGTGTAAGGATTTTAAGGTCAATGGATTAGGGTTTTTTTTAAAGCGTGGCTAATTACGAATATCCACATGTAAATAGGGACAAAATGATCTGGTGGTCGCTAGATTGTTCATTCCATATTTCACACAATCGAAGATTTGGTGGCCATTAGATCGTTCACAACGTTAGTCCTCGGGGACGTAACAATCTGGTGGCAACTAAACAATTACTAGCATTAGTCTTCACAAATGTATTGATTTAATGGCCACCAGATCATTTCATGGTTAGTAATTGAAGACCTATTTATCTAAAGGCCACTAGATTGGTACCATCACTAGAGCAAGGGGACATAACGATCTAATGGCCACTAGATCGTTGCATGGTTAGTATTGGAAGACCTAATGATTTGGTTGTCACCAGATTATTACCAACAATAGTCCTTAAGGATGTAATGATCTAAAGGCCACCAAATTGTTACCAATTTTAGTTCTTACGGATGCAACGATTTGGTGGCCACTAGATCATTGCAGAATCAGTTAAAAGACTTAACGATCTGGTGGGCACCAAATCGTTGCAGAATCAGTTAAAGGACTTATGATTTGGTGGCCACCAAGTCATTGCCAACATAACTCCATGAAGATTTAACTATCTAATGGTCACTAGATCGATGCTAGTTTAATTCCTCAGTAATGATCTAGTGGCCACTGATTGTTACATAGTCATTAATCCAAGACGAAACTATTTAGTGGCTGTTAAATAGTGGCGAGCATCACTCTTCAATGATGCGATGATCTGGTGGCCATTAAATTGATACCTATAACACTCAAAAGAATGAAAATCTAATAACCACTAGATTGATACTTATAACATTCCTCGAAGGTATGACAATTTGGTGGCCACCAAATCATTACCAATGTCACTCTTAAAAGACTTAATGATCTGGTGGCCCCCAAATCGTTAAAATTGAGACTTAGTGTGGACATAATTATCTAGTGGCCATAAGATCCAAACCAAGGTAATTAATCATGGAAAAAACAATCTAGTGGTTGCCAGATTATTTCCTAGGTCATTAATCAAATATGAAACAATTTAGTGACAACCAAATCATAACCCGGGTCACTAATCAAATACAAAATGATCTAGTGGCCAATAGATTATTGCAAGGGTTATTCATTGAATTGGATTGTCACCTCTTTTATTACTAATGAAAATAATGATCTAATGACCAATTAAATTGATTTGATTGCGATGGACAATGATAATCATCTAATGGTCGCCAAATTGTTATGTATGCAAGGTCATAATGTTAAAATAATAAATTGGTTGAAGCATATAAATCTAGCTGAAGTGTAACATTATTTTTCATTTGGTGGCCACTAGATCATTTGCTTTGGATAGTATAGAAAATGATTTGGTGACCATCAAATCATTACAAATATGTGGAAAAGTTATGACACATTTGGTGGCCATTAAATCGTTTTTCCTCTACAAAGATATGGTAGCTTAATGAATGGGGATAGGAAATATTGTTCTTTAATGGTTGCTAGACCAATTCTTTTATTTTTCTACTGTTCAAACAATTCGATTATCCATGTTGTAGTATCTTTGTACCCACTTCTTCACCAAAATCCTTGGGGAAAAATTGGGGTATGATGAGGAGTACAAGAATGCAAATGCCACAATCTAGATGCTAGACAAGGAGGTAGATAGGTGGGGTATTCAATTGACGATGGAAACGCCACATATTGAATGGTGCTTCCAATTCGAAAAATGGATGGACTTTGACAATGTGAAATATTCGCATGTTGTCAACCTCAAGGACCACAAGGATGATCCACAGAAGGTGGTGGTTTTTGTTTCAGTTCCAATCTCTACGTCACAAGTTGATATCATTTCTAAAATTTCAAATATGGACGACAACTTGCACTTGAAGAGTTGTGAAAGAGGAAGGTTTAGGGTTGCAAAGTTCCCGAATAAGACAACAAGGCTAATACACCAAATGTGGGACGAGATGGTGATTATGTTAGTCATCAAGAAGGATAATAGAATGATGACAACTTCTGAAGTGGTTCAAACAAATGTTGAAGGCTCTTTAGTGATTAGGGCTCCCAAAAATAATAAAAAGGAGGCCACAATAGAGGAAAGAAAAGAAAAGATGATTGACAACCTCGTCATGAAAAAATATCCCAAGGGCGTTGACAAGGTTGAATGCAAGCATGTTGATGAATCAATGAAGAGTAAGCTCTTAAATTACTTCCCCCTTGGAAATGGGCTTGTAGATTCTTGCCTCCTCTTGGGAGAATTGTGTATTGCCCATTGAGTGACACACACAAGAATGAAACAAAACATTGAATTTTGATGTTTCATTACATCAATCAATAGTGTCCAATTTTTGTTATTCATGTTCATCCAAATAGTCCAACTATGATTCTAGAAACAAGACCAAGAAATTGGTCTATTCTTTCCAGTTCAATGTTTTTTATTGTGGGTAGACAACATACAATCCAAACTATGAAGATAAATTTCATACTATAGTTTTTTGTTGTTGATTCCCCACCAACTATTCCAATCATCTTGCTTAATTCTTCCAAGTTACTTTGTTGATTTATTTCTTTGGCACAAAACACAAATCTCTATACATGTTTCCATAATGTTTGATCATGAGTTTTGCATGTGAAATCCACATTTCATGCTTCATAAACTTGACAAGCCAAATTTCCACAAGAACCTTGACATTTTCTTTTCTATTTATCCTTACATTCATGTTGGCAATCGTTGTTCGTAGATGATATGCCATACAAAAACATGTTTGACAACCTGTAAAATGCCACTTTTTTGGAGTCCTTTTATGACCTTCATGGGGAGGATCAGTAGTTGTTGGGGTTTGTTTTCTCTTATTTGGAAAATCTTCATTCATCCGGATATGATGTTCCCACCTTTGTTGAACACAATCCCTTTGGTAGGATTAGATGTACTGATCAAAATAATCCAAGACTTTTTAAAATGTTATTTGTGAAATGTAGTCGAACCTACAACCCACTTTTTGTAATAGTATGAAATTGAAATTGAAGCAAAAAGTACCTTATTAAGTGTTCATCCTCGAAAAACATTGTTTGAATATCTCAAAACTTTCCTTTTGATAAAATTTATTGAAAATATTTAATTTTATTGCTTGAATGTTGCTTGTATTTTTTATCTTTAAGGCATCTGGTTTTGGCTTGGTGGGCCTTAGGTTGGACTTTGCATTCCTACCACCATGTGGTGGTTGCTAATTGTTTTCCAACATCACCCTAGTGGTCATTAGCTATTCTCCCTCATCCACCTAGTGGCCGCTAGGTCATGATTTGTGTGTTTTCAATCTATGTTCCTATTGAATCCCCGATCAAAATTATCCTTCCATATTTTGGATATCAACTTAATTCTTGTAAATTCTATGTTGGATTAACATCTCCTATGACAAGGATCAAGGCTTCTAGTCATTTTTGAATTTCTCTTTGCTTTAACCTTTTTTCTTTTTAGTAGGTGCATGATGTTTTTTTTTCTCATGCAAAAATGCGGATTCAAACTTTTTGACCTTGATCTAACACAACTAAAAAGCTTTTCATTTTCAATGTTAATGGTTTCCTTTGCTACTTTCCAAAGTGTGCACTTCTTCAAGGGGATCAACAAAAGATTGGGAAAAATTTAAACGCATCCAAGTTGGAAATTCATGTTGGAGTACATGATTTCCTTTCTCAAGCATTTGAACATTTTTACATTGTTATTTGGTCATGTATGTTGTTAGAAAATGTGCTTGAAATTCTACCTTTGTTGATGCCCAAAACTCTCATCGATCAATTTGTGTTTGTTTGGAGACGTGAGTAATGCATTGTAACAATGGGTCAATTCACATGCTTAGTTTATTACTATTTGAAGAACTTGGATCGAGTTCACCTTGCTTGCAAAGGTTTACCTTATGGAGACAAGGATCAAACATTGTTCATTATGACGAGCTTAGCAAGGCCTTTCGAAATCTAAAATGGAGTGGACTTTTCCTTGAGCCATTTAAAGGATGTGAGTTATCCAAGAACAAGGTGTAATGGTTAGACCTTGTGTCTTGGTTGTGGTTGTTGTTGAAATGTTTGCCCTACACAAAAATAGTTTATGCCCATTTTGTAATCAGTATGTAGTTTTCAAGGTTATTGTTCAGTTTTCAATATTCGTTTTATTCTTGGTTCAAGTAGTTTGAAGGAAGTTCAAGTGGGGATCTAGTGATATCATAACTTCCTTTAGGTGACATCTTAAATAAATCCTAAACTGGTTCTTGTTTCAATTATGTTTTCCATGTCTTTCATTTCATGGTCATTTATTTATTTCTTTTTATTTTATTTTTGTCTAATGTTTGTAGTTTTGGGGAAATTTCAATTATTCATTTATGTTTGTAGTGGATTTTGGTCTTTGTTTGCGGACTACACAAAGGCATTTGTAAACTATAAAAAATCATGATGTTGACCAAGTTTCTTTTTTAAATAGGCGAAGGATGTCATTGCATATTTGATTCTTGGTTTAAAAGGTTAGATGATTGTTTGATTTTTGGTTGTTTGTAGAGTGGAATTTTAGTTTCAATAGCTCATATTCCAAATTCTTGAAGGGATGGCGAAATAGTTTTTGATACTCAATGTATTTGTATGAAATTAATAAATTGATAATCATTGTTTTTAGTGCTTTTGAAGTTTACTTTGGTTATTGGTTCTAGTGGGTGAAATTCATATTTCATATTTCATAATAACCAAATTCTTTGTACTCAAGGTTACATGTTGAATGTATATGTCTTGATATGTGTTAATTAGGTCTATTGTACCCATTAGTGGCCACCAAATGATTTTATTTTCCAATAAATAACTCTTTTCAATTGCTCAGTGCCCTACAAGTTTTTTTGTTCAATGGTCCACCAACAGTTTATGAAATACAATAATTTTAAGCATTTTTAATTCTTTTGTTAATACTTTCTAGAATTCAATGACATTTAGTAGATATTTCAAATTGTGTTTTTTAAATTTTCCATTGAATTCTTTACTTCATGATGTTATGCAATGTTTAGTTTTGCACCCCTCTTTTTATGGTCTTCTAGTTCTTCAAATCTGGTGGCCACCAAATTTATCTATTATCGTGAATGTTAATTGTTTTCATGGTGGAAAAAAATTCTTATGCAAATTTTGTTGTTTCAACATTTTGTTTGGTCCCCACTAGGTTGAAGATGTTATTTTAGTTATTTTTACACTCTCAAAATTCATTGTCTTTATTTTTGGACTTTTTCAAAGTTCGAAATTAATTAAATATGTGTTATGTGCCAAAACCACATGTTGATTCTTTTTTACATGTTGTAAAGTGGGCTACTTTAGAGATCACAAATTTGTGATTATATATTTGATATTTGGGTTGCTACTTGAAGGTACATCTCCATGCACTTGATATACAAACATTCTTGAAACATTAGAAAAGAAGTTAGAATTGTGTAAATGTTCATCATTGAATGATTTAGTGTGAAATTTTGAAATGTTTGTTCATTGAATGTGGGGTGTTTTCCATTGTTAATTCTCATTTATTTGGTTCTTAATTTCTAATTTTTTGGGATGTTGGCAAGTAATGTCATGGAAGGAAGCATTTTCAATAGAATATTTACAAAGTATGCAAACTTATATTTTTGGTTATCATGTGGTCAAGGATGGTTTATTGGTTTTTTCAAATACTTTTTCCATTAAACTTTTGAAATGCAATTGATTCCATTGGAAGGCCTAGAAGCACTAGTGCCATTACCTTAGTTATAATAACAAATAATTTGATTAAACTTCGGCTAAAATGCATAGATCTTTTAGTTTTTTTTGCTAAAAAATTGGTTTGAATTGGGGGTTAAAGGTAGCCCCCATGGTAAATTAGTGAAAAAATTGGTGCTTTGAAACAAAATTATGGTCACATTTCTAATGTGAAATTTACATTTCTAAATACATACATCTCCTTGCTTACAATTTCACCAATCTATATGTATTATTACGGATGTGGTCCACTTTTTATTTACATTTTAGTTGAATCAATTCATATGTACTATATTTAATTCTTACAAAACCATGGGTTTAATACCCATGCAAAGAAATGTACGTTAGTTCAAATGGGCTAATAAGAGCCATTGGCACCCCCTTGGGTGACTTCTTTTTGGGAAATATTCTTGGTATATTTTCAAAAAAACTCTTCAAAAACTTCCTAAATTAAAAAAAAAAAAATTGCTCTA
>Ga0116226_10005901_pt1 | contig 10970 bp, 8 predicted proteins | sample S1TSphfallax_FD_89692 | JGI IMG/M metagenome (GOLD analysis project Ga0116226, IMG submission 89692) | Host-associated microbial communities from peat moss isolated from Minnesota, USA - S1T2_Fa - Sphagnum fallax MG | ecosystem: Host-associated > Plants > Peat moss > Unclassified | place: USA...
ATTCGTCCATGGATGTACTGAGGTCGTCCATGTGGCCGGGTTGTCGCGGCTATTTCAATTACTATGGGGAAAATGCTGTCAAGCGGAGAAGAATGATCGGCGGAAATGCATTCGTTTCTTCAAACGATTCGTCGGCTCTGGAAGGTCGCCAATACTGATCGAGCCCCATGGTTGCCGACACTCCGGTGAGGCGGGCTTCGGCTTGAAAATCCGCGGTTCCTGGTTCGATTGGATGCTACGCACTTCCGTGGTACCGTTGGCTCTTGCGGGGTAGCGATGAGCGCCTACATGAAATACCAATGGACTGCGATGTGCCTCCTCAGCTTTGTCGTGCTTGTCGGCGGTTGCGCCAGCCAGCCGAAGACGCCCGCGGCCGCTCCCTTGACAGCCACCGCGAGTACGACGGCTGGGGGCGCACCGGCGGCCGTGCCTGGCGCCGTTGCTGCGCCTAGCGCCGTCGCCGCGTCCGGCGGCGCCGCTGCACAGAGCGTCGCCACCGATTCCGCCTCGAGCGCACAAGCCACGAGTCCGGATGCCATTCTCAAGGCGGCGCGCTCGATGGGCTACAAACCGCAACACCACAATGCTCAGAGCGTTTATTGCCGCAACGAGGCGCCGCTCGGATCTAGATTCGAACACTCTGTCTGCCTCACCGAGGATCAGGTGGTCGCAGCGATCAAGAATACCGCGGCGACCCAGGACTACCTGCGGACGGCGACGGGTCAGTGCGCCGGCAACACCTGTTTTTCCCACTGAAACCCGAATGTGGCTGATCTGAGCCCGCTCCGACGGTCGCGGTCGATCGCTCCCGTCTGGCTTATGGGATTGACCAACACGCTGTTCGGCATGTACGGCGGTATCCTGGTGATCTCGGTGCCGCAGCTGCTGAGCGCTCGTCACGTCGCTGAGGCGACCATCGCGGGAATGACGGCGGTGACGATCTCGCCGGGCTTTTGGACTTTTCTTTTAAGTCCGGTGCTGGATGTACGCTTCAGCCGCCGCTGGTATTCGGTGGTCACGGCGGTGATCGCCGCCGTGCTGCTGGCCCTGGCGCTGCTCAACCTCGAGCATGTCGCGCTGGTCGAGGGCCTGCTGGTCGCCGGCTTTTTTTTCGCAAACCTGTATCAAAGCGCGTTGGGCGGATGGCTCTCGGGCATCACCACGGCCGAAGAGAAAAGTACGCTCAGCGTGTGGTCGACCATCGGCAACATCAGCGGTGGCGGCGCCATGGCGATGGCCACCGGCGAAATCGTGCAGCGGCTCTCGACTCTGGCGGCCGCACTGGTATTGGGCTTGGTGGTGCTGCTGCCCACCGTGGTGTTTTTCTGGATGCCGGCGCCGGGGCCGGACCGGCGGCTGGCCAAGGACAGTTTTTCCCAGTTCTTTGCCGAAGTCTCGAGCATCGTCAAGCGGCGCGAGGTGCTGCTCACCCTGGTGTTGTTCATCGCGCCCGCGGCCACCTTCTCGCTGACCAACTTGTTGGGCGGCCTCGGCAACGACTTCGCGGCCTCGAGCCATTTCGTCGGCTTGGTCGGGTGAGCAGGGGTGCTGGTCGGCGGAATCGCCGGCTGCCTGGTGTTTCCGTTGATCGATCGCGCCTTGCCGCTGCGCTACCTGTACCTCGCCATCGGTGTAGTCGGCTCTTCATTCACGCTGTCGCTGCTTCTCCTACCGCATACGCCCGCGACCTTTGCGCTGGCGCTGATCGGCGAGAACGCGTTTCAATCGCTGGCGATTACCGCTTCGACCGCGATCACCTTCGACACCGTGGGCCGGCACAATCCGCTGGCATCGACCACTTTCTGCCTGATGATCTCGGCGTTCAATGTCGCCAACACCTATATGCTGGTGGTGGATGGTTGGGGCTATGCGTGGCACGCCGTCGCGGGCAGCTATGTGGTGGACGCCTCCGTCAGTCTGGTGGCGAGCATCTTGCTCGGGATCTTGCTGCTTCGGTTGGCGCGGCGGCCAGGCCTCCAGGAGGCACGGCGATGATCTTCAAAATCCTTGCGACCGGCGCCGGCGCCGGCATGATCGCGAACGTGACGGGTTACCTCATCACGGGGCGCGTGTTTCACCGGTATCAAGCCAGGACACCCCATACTTGGCGGACCGGCGAGTCCCGGTTGGATTACACGAATGCCGCGCTTTTGCGGATCGCCGGCTGCATGGCCGTGGGAGCGCTTTATGTAGTTCTTGCGCCCGGGCTTGCGCCGCTCATCTCACCGGTCGGCCTGCGCGGCGCCGGCTTCGGTGCAATCCTGTGGGCTGCGACGATCTTGCCGCTGGTGCTCGAACTCGCGCTGTTCGTCAAGTGGCACCCTGGGTTCGTGGTCGGATTGCTGGTGGATTGGCTGGTGGTTTGCCTGCTCGCAAGCACGGCCGCGGCTGTCGCCGCCGCGTGATGCAAAACGTAGTCGTTCGCGATGCCGCGCTTGATGACTTCGAAGTCATCTGCGCCTTGAATCTCGCCGAGGTTCAACACACCAGCGCGATGGATCTGCCGCGCCTTATGGAATTGCACGCGCTGTCGTGTTATCACAAGGTGGTGGTGTTGAACGGGCGGGTGTCGGCATTTCTATTGGCTATGTTGAGCGGTGCGCCGTACGTGAACGCCAACTTCGAATGGTTCGCGGGCAACTACGCGAGTTTCATTTACGTCGACCGAGTGGTCGTGTCGGCGGCAGCGCGCGGCCATCGCTTGGGTTCGCTGCTGTACGAGGACATCTTCCGCCATGCGAGAGCCAAGGCCATTCCGTTGGTGACCTGCGAATACAATATCGTGCCGCCCAATGAGCCATCGCGCCGGTTCCACGACAAGTTCGGCTTCACGGAGCGCGGGACTCAGTGGGTGGTGGCGGGGACCAAGCGGGTTTCATTGCAAGCCGCCGACGTCTAGGCGCCGACGTCTAGGCGCCGACGTCTAGCGGTCGCGGTCTGGCCAACGCCGCGCGGATTCCGGCTAGACTTGCGCAGTGTCACCTTCAGGGAGCCTTTTCATGCGGATGCCGTGTCTCTTGGGCGCCCTCTTGTTGGCGTGTTGCCACACTGTGGTGACGCCGTCGCGCGCTGCGGTGGCGGCTGCCGAAGCGCCCCCTGCGGAGCACGCCGCGGGGTTATCCGCCGCTGCCACGCAGTGGTGGGCCGACATCTCGGTGCTCGCGGACGACTCCATGGAGGGGCGCCAGACCGGGTCGCCCGGCTATCTGCGCGCCGCGGATTACGTGGTCTCGCGCTTCAAGGCGGAGGGCCTCAAACCGGCCGGTGTCGACGGCTATCTGCAGCCGGTGATGTTCGAACAGCAGATCGTGGATCAGCACGCGTCCAGCCTCGACTTGGTGGGCGCCGACAACGGGGTCACGCCGCTCAAGGTCGGCGAGTACTCGAGAATCGCCGCGGGCGGTGCCCCGGTCGCCGCGACCCTCGACGCACCGCTGGTGTTCTTGGGCTATGGATTGCATCTGCCGGGCCAGGGCGCGGACGATTTTGCGGGCATCGACGTCAAAGGCAAGGTCGTGGTGGTCTTGAGCGGCGGCCCTAAGGACATTTCGGGCCCGATCAAGTCGAACGCGCGCTTTGCGCGGGCAGCGCTCCTCGGCAAGCTGGGGGCGGTCGGCCTGATCTCGCTGACCACGCCGCACCAGTTGGAGATTCCCTGGTCGCGCCAGCTGCTGCTCGCGGGTCAGCCCGGCATGTATCTCGCCGACCGCGCGCTACGCCAAACGCCGGACGGGTTCGTGAGCGTCGCGCTCGATCCGGAGAAATCCGAACTGCTGTTTGCCGGTTCGGGCCATACGTTCGCCGAACTGTGCGCCCTCGCCGATGCGTCCAAACCGGTGCCGCGATTCGAGCTGCCGTTCCGGCTGCAGGGTCGGATCGCCGCCAGCCGCTCCTCACTCACGTCACCCAACATCGTCGCCCGCCTAGACGGACGCGATCCAAAGCTGGCGGCGCAGTATGTCGTGGTCTCCGCTCATCTCGATCACCTCGGGATCGGTGCGCCGATCAACGGTGACAGCCTGTACAACGGTGCCATGGATGATGCCTCAGGCGTCGCCGCCGTGCTCGACATCGCGCATCGCCTGAAGCACGGCGCCAAGCCGCGCCGCTCGGTGCTGTTCCTGATCGTCACCGCCGAAGAGAAAGGGTTGTTGGGATCCGATTACTTTGCGCGACACCCCACGGTGCCGAAGAGCAACATCGTGGCGGATTTCAATTTCGACATGCCGCTGCCTTTGTGGCCGCTCAAGCGAGTGTTCGCGCCGGGCGAGGGTGAGAGCACGCTGGGCGCGGATGCGCGCGCGGTAGCCGCGGATGAGGGTCTCGAGATGGCGCCCGATCCACTGCCCGATCGCAACGTGTTCATCCGCACGGATCAGTTCAGCTTCGTGCGTGAAGGCATCCCGTCGCTGGCCTTCAAGTTCGGCTTCGCAAAAGACACGCCGGAGTTTCAGATCGAGCATGACTGGCGTGCCACCCGCTACCATTCGCCGTCCGACGACCTTGAGCAGCCGGGCGTCATGAAGGAGGAGGCGGTCAAGCTCGACGACTATGTGGCGGCGTTGGCGCTGCGTGTGGCGAATGCCGACTCGCGGCCCGAGTGGCTGCCCGACAGTGTGTTCCGTCCCAGCACGACTCCAGCGTCGAACGCGGACGGCTACGCGGCCCTCACGACCTTGTTCCACGAGTGGCGTGAGTTCGAACGCCCGGTCCTGCATGGCGACGTGGCTGATTACACCGACGCCGCCATTGCGGCGAAGGCGGCCGCATTGCCGGCGTGGCGGCGGCGCCTCGAGGCGATCGACACGGCGGGCTGGCCGATCGAACAGCAGAACGACTACAAGCTGGTGGCGGCGGAGATGAACGGCCTCGATTTCAATTTCCGGGTGCTACGGCCGTGGGCGCGAGACCCGGCGTTCTACGTGAGCGTCTGGCCCGCGCGAACCGACGTGCCTGCGCGTGAAGGGCCGGTGGTGTATCCGGAGATCGAACTCTACACCTATCGCTTTCCGTTGACGCCGGCCGCGCAGCGCGAACTCACCCGGCGGTTGGGCGCCATCCCGGCGCTGCTCGCGCAGGCGCGCAGCAACCTGCGCGAGAGCAACGCCCGTGATCTGTGGGTGTTCGGGGCACAGGAATTGCGCAATCAGTCGCAGACGCTGGCGTCGCTCCGAGCCGGTACCCTGACGGTGAGCACACTCGAGGGTAGTCAGCAGGCGGTGACGACCGGGTTTTCGGCGCAATTGCGCCGTGCCCTCGCGGCTGCCCAGGGCGCGACCGATGATTTCGTGCGCTGGCTCGAAGTCGAGGCTCCCGGGAAGACCGGGCCGTCCGGCGTGGGCAAGGAGAACTACACCTGGTATCAGCAGCATGTGCACTTCGTACCCTTCGACTGGGACGAGGAAGTGGTGCTGCTGCACCGCGAATTGGAGCGTGCGCAAGCTTCGCTGCGCCTGGAGGAACACGCCAATCGGCGCCTGCCGCCGCTCGAACCCGTGCCGGATGCCGCGGCGTTCGACAAGCTCGCGCATGCCCGACTCGATACCTTCGTCGATTTCCTGGTGCGCCAGGACATCATCCCCGACAAGCCCTATCTTAAGGCGGCGCTCGAGCCGCAGCTGGGTCATTTCATCCCCGAGGAAAAACGGGTGTTCTTCTACCGGGTGACCCACCGCGAGCCCATGTTGTTGCTGTCGCACGATTACCATTGGTTCGACCTCGCGCGGATGCGCGATGAGCCGAATCCGAGCCCGATCCGCCGAGTTCCCTTGCTGTCGAACATCTGGGACACTCGTGCGGAGGGCTTTGCGACCGCGTTCGAGGAGTTGCTGATGCACGCGGGACTGTATGACGACAATCCCCGCGCCAAGGAACTGGTCTGGATCATGCTCGCGAATCGTGCCGCCCGCGGGCTGGCGTCGCTCTACGTTCAGGCCAACGAAATGACCTTGGAGCAAGCCGGCCAATTTCACGCCGCGTGGACACCGCGGGGCTGGGCCAATTCCAAGGATCAACTGACGGCCTTCGAACAGCTTCTGTATCTGCGTCAACCCGGATACGGCACCAGCTACGTCACCGGCAAGATTTTGCTCGACCGCCTGCTTGCGGAGTACGGCCACCAACAAGAGGTGGTCGGCAAGCCCTTCAAGCTCAGGGAATTTCTCGATCGCTTCAATCGCGAGGGGATGATCCCCGTGCCGCTGATGGAAACCGAGATGATTGACGCGACCAACAGACTGCCAGCGGAGACGGAAACGCCCTCATCAGGTGCGCCGTGAATCAGGCTCTGCACATCACCGCGCCGGTAGATCGTCGCGAATACACGCCACCGCGTGGCCGTCGGCCAGTGGTCGCAGCGGCGGCGTGACCTGGCGGCAGGCATCGATGGCGTATCGGCAGCGGCCATGGAAGGCGCACCCGGTCGGTGCTGCCAGCGGACTTGGCGGATCACCGGCGAGCATCTCGCGCACTTTGCGTCGTGCGGGATGCGTCACCGGCGCCGCGTCGATCAATGCGCGCGTATACGGGTGACCGGCATTGGAGAACACGGCTTCGGTGGGCCCGATCTCGACGATGCTGCCCAAGTACATCACCATGATGCGATCGCAGAAATGCCGGATGACCGACAGGTCATGACCGATGAACAGCAGCGCCAGGCCGCGTTGTTCCTGTTGATCCAGCAATAGATTGAGGATCTGCGCCTGAATCGACATGTCGAGCGCAGAGACCGGTTCATCGGCAACGATCAGGGTCGGCTGCACCGCCAGCGCGCGGGCGATCCCGATGCGCTGCCGTTGGCCGCCGGAAAATTCCCGCGGATAGCGTTGGGCGGCCGTGGCCGGTAAGCCGACCTGGCGCAGCAGTTCGGCCACCGCCGCAGCCCGCTGCGCGCGCGCCATGCCTCCCTGGAGCAGCAGCCCTTCGGCGATGTTTTCGCCGGCCGTCATGCGCGGATTGAGGCTGGCGTAGGGATCTTGAAAGATGACCTGCATGCGGTGCCGTATGCCCTTGAGTGCGGCCGAATCGAGGCCCAGCAACTCGACGCCGTCGAAACGCACCGATCCCGACGTCACCGCGAGCAGGCGAAGGATGGCGCGCGCCAGCGTACTCTTGCCCGATCCCGACTCGCCGACCAGACCCAAGATCTCGCGTGGCGCCACCGCGAAGCTCACGTCATCGACGGCCTTGAGCGGCGGCGCGGCGCGGCGCCACGCGGTGCGCCGGCCGGCGAAATGCACCGAGAGGTGGCTGACCTCGAGTAAAGGCCCGTTCAGGTCTCGCCCCAACGGATGCAGCGGACCTGGTGCGTGAGGTCGGCCATGACGGCGCCGGGCACCGCCTCGCGGCAGGGCGCTGCCGACTGCGCACAGCGCGGTTCGAACCGGCATCCGGGCGGGGGACTGCGCGGATCGACGACCTGGCCCGGCACCACACGCAGCCGCTGATGCGGGCGATGCGGTGCGCCGGCGTCCGGCAGGCTGGCGAGCAGCGCGCGCGTATACGGATGCCGCGGCCGGTCGAACAGCGTTGCGGCCGGCGCCGACTCGATGATCTGGCCGCCGTACATGACCTCGACATGATCCGCGATCTCCGCGACCACGCCGAGATTGTGGGTGATGAACAGCACGCCCATGCCGAACTCCTGCTGCAGGTCGCGGATCAGACGCAGGATCTGCGCCTGCACGGTGACGTCCAAGGCGGTGGTGGGTTCGTCCGCGAGCAGCAGCACCGGCCGGCAGGCCAGCGCCATGGCAATCATCACGCGCTGGCGCATGCCGCCGGAGAGCTGGTGCGGGTAACTCACGCTGCGACGGGCCGCGTCGCTGATCTCCACCCGGCGCAGCAACGTCACCGCCTCGGCTGCTGCCTCCTTCGCGGACACCGGCCGATGCAGCCGGATCGCCTGGGCGATCTGCTGGCCCACCGGCAGCAGCGGGTTCAGACTGGTCATCGGTTCCTGGAAAATGAGACCGATCTCGTTGCCGCGAATCGCGCGCATCTGCCGGTCATCCAGCTGCGCCAGATCGCGGATGCGGCCATTGCGCCCGCGGAACAGGATCTCGCCGTCCGTGATGGTCGCCGTGGGCGGGCGCAGCAAGCGCATCACCGACAACGCGGTCACCGATTTGCCCGAGCCGCTCTCGCCCACGAGCGCCACCGTCTGGCCGCGTTCGACGGTCAGCGTCACGCCATCGACGGCGCGAAAGCGGCCGGACTTCGTGGTGAACTCGACCGCGAGCCGGCGCAGGATCAGCACCGGATCGGTCGCGATCATCGGACCCGATCCGCCCGTGCCATCTCAGCCGCCGCCGCGGCGACCGGCACATGCCCGTAACTGAGCAGCGTGTCGTGAAACCGCCGCGCGCCGCGCGAGGAGGCATGGCGCAGCGCCTTGATGGCCTCGACCCCGACCCAGTACATGAGCCGGCTGCCGGGGAACATCGAATTGCGCACCACCTCGGCGGCGACGCGCTGCGCCGGAAAGCCTGCCTCGTCCCGGTAAAAGCGCTCGGCCTGCGCCACGCTCCACTCGCCGCGGTGCAGTTGAATGTCGACCAGCACGCTCGCGGCGTTGCGCCGCTCGTTCTGCTTGAGCAGCAGCAGTTCCGCTCCCGAATAAAACCCGCCCGCCTCGCGCAGCAGGTCCTCGGCATAGCAGGCCCAGCCTTCGACCATGGTGCCGGCCGACAGCAACGCCACGCCGCTGGCGCAATCGGTGCCCGCGATGCGGCCGAGCAGGCCGGGGGCAGCCCGCGCGCGGGCGTTCTGCGTATGGTGGCCGATGCTGCCATGGTGCACGGTATGCATGGTCTTGAGCGTGGCGATGTTCTGCCCGCGCAGATAGCCAGCCACGTCCTCGCCGGGTGGCATGACCCAATAGACGCTGCCCGATCCGGGCCGCAGTGCCGGCGGCGACCGATAGAAGAGAAAATACGTTTCCGGCGCCACCCGCCGAAAGGGTGCGTCGAGCAACCGATAATCGAGGCCGTACTCGGCCGCCGGCGTGACCAGTCCCGCCGCATCCGCCAGCGCCGCCGCGCGCTCGTGCCAGTCGCGGTAGGCCGCGAGCACGCCATCCGTCGGCGGGGCGACCTTGCTCAAGTCCGCGATTGCTTCCTGCCAGCCGCGACCGGGGGTCAGGCGCGCCGCATCCTCATTGAGTTCCTCGCTCAACCGGTCGAACGCGGCGCGAGCCGCGGCCAGCGTCGCGTCCGCCCCCGCGGTCACGCCGTGGATCTGATGCATCACCAACTCGAGATGGCCGGCACCCGCCGCCGGGTTGCGATCCGCGAGGCCACCCAGCGATTGCGCGAACTCGCCGAGCGCTGCGGCCGCACGTCCCGCCGGCGCACGCCAGGCCGGGGTGGCGCCCGGCACCTGGTGTAAATCTTCGGTGAGGAAGGCTGCCAAGATCGTGGCTTCGCGGCGTGCGCGCGCGACCCAGCCGGCCGGTGCCGCACCGGCCTCCGCCATGCGCGCACGGGCGTCGGCCAGAAAGTCCGGTAACGCGGCCAGGCGCCGTGTGACCGCGCCGGCATCGAGCGGCGCCGACTGCGGCAACAGCAAGCCGAGAATGGCGAAGCACGCCTCGCCGGTATACCAGGCGGGATTGGCAAAGCGCGGCCGCTCGGCGAGGGCGGCGGCCGCGAGCGCGAGTTCGCCCACGACGATGCGCTGGTCCAGGCGTTCAGCCACGCTGGTCTGCGGCGCTGCCGCCGCCGCGGCCTCGAGCAGCGCGATCTCGCGTGCCTCGTCGGTGGCGGCCATGCGGTCCGCACGCGGCAACAGCGCGTCGTACTCGCGCTCTCCCATGAACGTGCCATCGACCGGGTGAAAGGCTAAGTGATGGTCGAGGAAGCGCCGGCCGAGCGCGCTCACGCCGATGCCCCGGGCAGCTCTACCCAGCGGCGCTCGGCGTGCGCGGCAATGATGGCATCGATGATCTGCTGGCTCATGGCGCCGTCATGGAAGGTGCATTCCTCGGCACGCCCCTCGAGGATCTCGTCGACGAAATGCCGCACGAGGTTACGGTAGTAGAGCTCCGGCCAGGGCGTCGCGAGCGTGGTGCCCGGCGGAAAATGCGTGGCATCCAGGTGCACGTCGCGGAACTCCACCGCCGCCGCGCTGGCGAACTTGAGCTGTTCGGCGACGCCGAATTCGGTGATGAGGCGCGCAGTGGCCGCGGCTTTCGAGCCGTACACGCGGATCTCGACGCCCGGATAGTTGCCGACGGCGATGTAGCTCGACTGCAGCATGCCCTGGGCTCCCGACGCGTATTCCACCAACGCGACGGTCGCATCCTCGATGAGGATGGGTTGGCGTCCGCTCATGCCGGTGATCTGCCGCGCCGGAATGAAATTTTTCATGGTCGAGGCCACCGCGCGGAAGTCACCGCCCAACCAGCGCATCAGATCGACCAGGTGCGAGCCATAGCCGATGATCGAGGCCGGCAACAGCCGATCGCGCGGTGCGTCGGGCGCGACCTGACGCAGCGGAAAATCCGGATCGAGGAATTGCGAGTTCTGCTCGAACCCGTGCACGTGAAAGATGTCACCCAGCGCGCCATCGTCGATCCAGCGCTTGATCTGACGGATCGCCGGCGAATAGCGAAAGGTGAAGCCGAGCTTGGTGCGCACGCCGCGGGCCGCCGCCGCCGCGGCTGCGGCGAATGCCGGGCCCGACTCGGTGTGCAGAGGTTTTTCGCAGAGCACGTGCTTGCCGGCCGCGATCGCATCGAGACTGATCGTAAGGTGGGTGTGCGTCGGCGTGCAGACGTCGACCGCGTCGATCTCGGGGTCCGCCAGGAGCTCGTGATAATTGCCGTAGACCTTGCGTGCGCCGAACCGCGCCTGCATGGCGAGCGCGCGCTCGGGAACCACGTCGCACAACCCCACCAGATCGACCCGCTCGTGCGCGGCGTAGCCCGGCAGATGTGCCGACTCGGCCCAGCGATTCGTGCCGATCACGCC
>Ga0116226_10005902_pt1 | contig 10970 bp, 9 predicted proteins | sample S1TSphfallax_FD_89692 | JGI IMG/M metagenome (GOLD analysis project Ga0116226, IMG submission 89692) | Host-associated microbial communities from peat moss isolated from Minnesota, USA - S1T2_Fa - Sphagnum fallax MG | ecosystem: Host-associated > Plants > Peat moss > Unclassified | place: USA...
CAGCTCACCAACATGGAGAAGCTGCCCCACACCACCATGATCGAGGCCACCATCACCACCCGCGGCCTGATCGGCATGGAGATCGACGTGGTCAACGCCACCAGCGGCCGCGGCGTGCTCAGCCATCTCTTCAAGGAATACGGGCCCTACGCCGGCGAAGTGTTGACCCGCATCACCGGAACGATCATCGCCACGGAAGCCGGCACCACGACCTCCTACGCCCTGGAGATGGTCCAGGAGCGCGGCAAGCTCTTCGTCGGTCCCGGCGAGGAAGTGTACGAGGGCATGATCGTCGGCGAGAACCCGCGCAACGAGGACATTTCCTGCAATGCCGTCCGAGCCAAGGCGCTGACCAACTTCCGTTCCCAGGGTTCGGGCGTGGCCACGGGGCTCACCCCGGCGACCAAGCTCTCCCTCGAACGCGCGATCGAATACATCGCCGCCGACGAGTTCGTCGAGGTCACGCCGAAGAATCTGCGGCTCCGCAAGCGCATCCTCAGCTCGACCGAGCGCCGCAAGACCGAGCGCAAGGGCTGACCTCCAGCCCTCAGCCCTCTCCCTTGGCCTCGAACGCCTGCCCGAGGCAGTCGATCTACGCCACGGGCTGCCGCCGGCCCGGGCCCGCGGACCGGCCGGGCAATGCTTATCCGGCGAGCTGGCCGTAAGCCGCCGCGTCGAGCAGAACCGCGGCTTCAGCCGGGTCGGCCAGCTTGACCTTGAGCATCCAGGCCGCGGCGTAGGGGTCTTGATTGAGCGTCTCGGGCGCCTGCTCCAGGGCGGAGTTCGTCGCCGTCACCGTGCCGCTCACCGGGGCGTAAAGATCGGACGCCGCCTTGACCGACTCGACCACGCCGAACACGGTGCCGGCCTTGAGCACCGCCCCGACTTTGGGCAGTTGCACGAACGTGATGTCGCCCAACGCGGCCTGGGCGTAATCGGTGATTCCGATGGTGGCTGTGCCATCGCCCTCCACCTTCAGCCATTCATGGGACTTTGCGTAGCGGAGGTCGCCGGGAATCGTGCTCATGCGGTCTTCTTTAGTTCGACGAAGGGAGGTTTGACGAGGTGCAAATCGATCGCGGTGCCGCGGATATCGACCCGCAGGGGCGCACTCGCCGCCGCCGTCGCGACGAGCGCCGAACCGATCGCCTCGTTGAGCATCGGCGAAAGCGTGCCCGAAAGGACCCGGCCGACCGGCGTCCCATCCGCAGCCAGCACGGCGGTATCCGGTCGCACGATCCGACGATCGCCGGTCTTGAAGAAGACCACCTGGCGGGGGGACCCGTCGCGCTTCTCGGCGGCCAGCGCTTCCCGTCCGTTGAAGTCGGCGCCCTTGGCCAGTTTGACGGTCCAGCCCAGGCCTGCCGTCAGCGGAGAAATTTCGCGGGTGAGCTCGTGGCCGTACAGCGGGTAGCCCGCCTCGAGTCGAAGACTATCGCGCGCGCCCAAGCCGCAGAGTTCGAGGCCCGCACCCGCACCCGCCGCGAGCAGCGCCTCGGCCAGCGCCACCGCCTGTCCCGCCGGATGATAAAGTTCGAAACCGTCCTCGCCCGTGTAGCCGGTGCGGCTGATCACGCAGGGCACGCCCGCGACCGCCCCCTCGGCGAAGTGGTAATACTTGACCGGCGCCAGCGCCACCGTCGTCAGGGACTGGACGATCGCCGCCGCGCGCGGACCCTGGACCGCGAGCAAGGCGTAATCGTCGGAGCGGTCCTTTACGGTCACCGCGAAACCCGTCGCCTGCTCCGCCATCCAGGCCAAATCGACGGCGATATTGCCCGCGTTGATGCAGAGAAAGTAGTCCTCGGGCCCCCGCATATACACCAGCAGATCGTCGATCACGCCGCCGTCCGGACGGCACATCGGCGAGTAAAGTACGCGGCCCGGGAAGAGTCGGCCGACGTCATTCGTGACCAGATGATTGAGGAATCGCCCCGCCTCGGGCCCCGTCACGTCGACTTCGCCCATATGGCTGACGTCGAACAGTCCCGCCGCGCGCCGGACCGCCCGGTGTTCGTCCAGGATGCTGCGATACTGCACCGGCATCTCCCAGCCCGCGAAATCGACGAGGCGCGCCCCGTGGGCCGCGTGAAAATCCCGCAGAGGCGTGCGCCGGAGTTCGCTCATGGCCTCCACGGTAGCGGCGGGAACGGCCCGGGCCGCAAGGCTTTTTGTGGTGGTAATCATGGCTGGCCGCGTAGACTGCGCGCATGGGTCGTATGTTTCTCGCCGCCGCGGTCTTCCTCACCCTGGGCGTTTCGTTCGTCTGCTCGCTCTGCGAGGCGATCATTCTCAGCACGACGACTGCGGAGATCGAATCCCTCAAACGGTCCCGACCCCGGCGGGGTCGCGTGCTCGAAACCCTCAAGCAGGGCATCGACGAGACCATGTCCGCCATCCTGACCATGAACACCGTCGCCAACGGTCTCGGCTCCGTCGCGATCGGCGCCATTGGCGCCCACCTCTTCGGCGAACCCGTCCTGGTTGTCATCACGATCGCATTCGGCGCCGTCCTGTTGATCGGCTGCGAGGTGCTGCCCAAGAACCTCGGCGTCTCGCAGCGGGCGGCATTCCAGCCCTACGTCGTCTATCCGCTCGCCTGGCTGCGCAGGATGCTCACCCCCATTACCTGGCTGGCCAATTTCATCCTCCGGCCCCTGATCGGGCCGCCCGCCCGCCTGCACGGCTCGGACGAAGAGATCAAGCTGCTCGCGGAACGCGGCGCCCAGGACGGCACGCTGAGCCCGAGCGAGTCCAACATCATCGCGAATGCCCTCTCCCTGGATAACATCCGGGTCAGCGCGATCATGACGCCGCGCACGGTCATCACCGCGCTGCCGCGCGGGGGCACCGCCGGGTCCATCCTCCGCGACTTTCCCACGCTGCGCTTCGGCCGGATGCCGGTCTACGGCAAGAATCTCGACGACATCGTCGGCATTGTCCGCCGCCGCGACCTCCTCGCCGCCAAGGCCAAGGGCCAGGATGGGGCGCTGGTCGAGCAACTCATGCACGAGGCGCATTTCGTGCCGGAGACGGTCGCGGTCGCGAATGCGCTCCAGGTCTGCCTCCGGACCCACCAGAAGCTGCTCGTCGCGGTCGACGAATTCGGGGCGACCGCAGGCGTCATCACGATGGAGGACGTGTTCGAGCACCTCCTCGGCCGCGAAATTTTCGAGTCGGACGACGTCGCGATCGACATGCGCGAACTCGCCCGCGCCAAGCTCCGCAAAGCCGCCCGGCCCGCCAAATGACCGCCCCGCCCCTCGCCGCCCTTGGTCTCGTGCCGCCGCCCTTCGCCTACTGGGTCGACCGGCTCGACCCCTTTTTCGGCCCCCACTGGGGCGTGTTCGGCCTGCGGTATTACGGACTTGGTTACGCCCTCGGCTTTCTTGCGGCGGCCGCCCTGTTCCGCCGGTACGACCGCGCCGGCCGCTCCCTCCTGCGGACCGACCAGATCGGAGACTTCCTGGTCGCGCTGATCTTCGGCGTGTTGCTCGGCGGCCGGATCGGCTCGTACCTGCTCTACGACGGCTGGCGCAGTTTCGGCTCGGATCCGCTGGCCATCTTTCGCGTCTGGGAGGGCGGGATGGCGAGTCATGGCGGCTTCCTCGGCGTCGCGCTCGCCGCCGCCTGGTTCGCGCGCAGCCGTCGGATTCCCTTCCCGCATCTCGTCGACCTCGTCGTCTCCGCCGCGCCCCCCGGCCTGCTGCTGGTGCGAATCGCAAACTTCATCAACGGGGAGCTCTGGGGGAAGGTCACCGACGTCCCCTGGGCCGTCATCTTCCCCCGGAGCGCCCCGGGCGTCCCGATCGAGCTGATCGCACCCCGGCACCCCTCCCAGCTGTACGAGGCAGCGCTGGAGGGCGCCTTGCTGCTCGCCTACATGCAGTGGCGTTTCTGGAGGAGCAATGTCGTGCGGCTGCACCCGGGCCGTCTGGCCGGCGAGTTCCTGCTCGGCTACGCCCTGGTGCGCGCCATCGGCGAACGCTTCCGCGAGCCCGACGCCTCGCTCATCCTCGGCCTCAGCCGCGGGACGTTCTATTCGATCGCCTTCGTGGTGGTGGGGATCGCCCTCATTCTCCGGCCGGTCAGGCCACTGACCTTGCCCGCCACGCGCGACAAATAGCTGCCTTGAGACAGTCCCAGGGATGAGGATCGCCTGTGATGCTCCGCCACAACAAGCGCCATGATCAGATGATAGAGGAGGCCTCTGCGGCTATTCATTCAGAGAGGCTGTCATTGAAAGCGGACGCTTAGCTGGGCGTAAACGGTAGGTCGTGCTGCGGCCGCCGCCCGGCCCCGGCTCGAGGACACCGGCATCCACCAGATGCTTGATATCGCGCAGCGCCGTATCAAGGGAGCAGCGGGCAAGCTTGGCGAACCGCGACGTGGAAAGCTCAGGGTTATCGCTGTCGAGGAGCGCATTGAGGACAAGCTTTTGGCGGTCGTTAACCTGCAGGGCGCCGTTGACCCGCTCCCAGGTCGTCGACTTCTGCAGGATGCGGCCGAGCAAGCTCTGGGCGCCGACGATTGCATTGTCCAGGCAGGTCAGAAACCAGATCAGCCAGTCGGTCACATCCAGCGTCCCCTGCTGGGCCTGCTGGAGCGCCCCATAGTATTGCTTCTTCTCGGCCTCGATCTGCGTCGACATACTGTAGAAACGGAGGTCGACGTCTTCTGCCCGCGCCAAGGCCATGTCCGCGATGGCTCGGCTGACGCGACCGTTGCCATCCTCAAATGGATGAATCGTCACGAACCAGAGATGGGCGAGGCCTGCGCGCAGAACGGGATCTGCTCCGTCGACCGACTCGAACCAATCGAGGAATTTGGTCACCTCCGCCGGGATCTGTTTCGCCGCCGGCGCTTCGAAATGGATGTTTTTTCGGCGAATGCGATCGCGCCCGATCGGGCCGGAGATGACCTGCATGGGATCCATCTCCGGCGTGCGCCACGCCCCCACGAGAATGCGCCGGATGCCGCTTCGACCGGACGGGAAAAGTGCAGCCTGCCAGCCGAACAGCCGTTCCACGGTGAGCGGCTTCCGATAATTCTGCGTGGCATCGAGCAGCATCTCGACCGCACCCTCCACGTCCCTTCCGACCCGCATTTCCGTGGTCGTCGGTAGTCCCATCCGCCGGGCCACGGACGAACGGACCGCAGCGGGATCGAACACCGTGCCCTCAATGGCACTCGACTTGATCACATCGGCGGTGAGATTTTCCAGGCCAGATTCAGCCTGGAAGCGAAAGCCCAAGCCTTCCATCTGGCCGAGCAGGCGACCTTGCCGGTGCCTCACGCGGGAGAGGACCGGCAGAAGCTTGGCGTCGTTCCACGAGAACTTCGGCCAGTCGGGACGCTGATGGATGTAGCGCAACGGAGCCGATTATCCGCATAATTTGCGGCGAATACAAGGCCTATTCACCGCAGATCATGCGGTGAATAAGCCCCCGATTCTCCGCAGGCGCGCTCGACCCCCCGCCCGCGGCCGCTCAGCACACCGTGCCCGCCGGAATCACCGCGCCCTTCGGCACCACCAGCACGCCGTCGCGGATGATGACCGCGCCGTTGATGTAGCTGCCATCCGACTTCCCTTCAGGCGAGAGGCGGCAGCCGTCGCCGATGCGGGCGTTCTTGTCGATGATCGCGTGATGGATGGAGCACCGCTTCCCCACCCCCATGTGCGGTTTGCCCGCGGCGGAATTGGCGGCCAGTTGCTCGTCGGTCTCGTAATAATCCGCGCCCATGAGGATGACGTCCGTCAGGTCGGAGCCCTCGCCCACGAAGCAGCGGATGCCGAGCACGCTGTGCTTGATCGTCGAATCGGTCAGGATCGCCCCGTCGCCGATCACGACGTTGTCGATCAGGCACTTGTTGACCTTGGAGGGCGGCAGGTACCGCTCGTGGGTGTAAATGGGCGCCGAGGCGTCAAAGAAATTGAACGGCGGCAGCGGCTGCGCGAGTGCGAGGTTGGCATCGAAGAACGCCCGGACCGTGCCGATGTCCTCCCAGTAGCCTTCGAAAATATAGGCGCAGAGCTTCTTCGGACCGAGCAGGCTGGGAATGACCTCCTTGCCGAAATCGGCCATCGTGTTGTCCAGCGCCTCGGCCAGCACCGCGCGGTTGAAGACATAGATGCCCATGGAGGCCAGGCAGTGCTTCTCCGCACCGGGGTTTTTCAGCTTCGCCTCCAGCGCTGCGCTCAGCGTCAGCCCGGAGATGACGGCGGGATCCTTCGGCTTTTCCACGAACTTCTGGATGCCCAGATCGTCGTCGACGCGCATGATCCCCAGTCCCTCGACCTGCGAGGCGGGCACCGGAATGGCCGCGAGCGTCACGTCCGCTTTCGTCGCCAGATGCTGGTCGATGATCTTCCGGAAATCCATCCGGTAGAGCTGGTCGCCCGACAGGATCAGGACCAGATCGTGGGGAAATTTCCTGAAATGAACCAGGTTGCGCCGCACGGCATCGGCGGTGCCCTGATACCAGTCGAGGCTCTTCTCGGTCTGTTCCGCCGAAAGAATGTCGACGAAGCCGCCGCCGAACGGATCGAAGTGATACGTGTTCAGGACGTGCCGGTGCAGCGATGCGGTCTGGAACTGCGTCAGCAGGAACACCCGGTTGATGTCCGAGTTGATGCAGTTGCTGATCGGGATATCGACCAGGCGATACTTGCCGGCCAGGGGCACCGCCGGTTTGCACCGCTCGTTCGTCAACGGCGCCAACCGGGTGCCGCGTCCCCCGCCCATCACGATCGCCAACACGCGTTTTTGGGTGGTCATCACGAGTTGGTTTTCTATCTTCTCCCTCTCCGGCGCGAGTCAAAATGGATGCGCTGTACCCAAAACCACATGTGCGGCATCATCGGCTACATCGGCGGGCGCAAGGCCTCCGCCATCCTCCTGGACGGACTGAAGCGTCTGGAGTACCGTGGCTATGACTCGGCCGGTCTCGCGATCGCCCAGGACGGTCGCATCGACGTCATCCGCAAGGTCGGACACGTGGATCAGCTGGTGAAGGAAGCGGCGCGCCACGCGCTCGCGGGCACGGTCGGAATCGGTCACACCCGCTGGGCCACGCACGGTGCGGTCACGCAGGCCAACGCCCATCCGCACCGCAGCTGCGACGGGAAGTTTGCGCTGATCCACAACGGCGTGATTGAGAATTACCTGCCGATCAAAACCTTCCTCGAAGGCCAGGGGCATACCTTCACGTCGCAGACCGACACGGAGGTCCTCTGCAATCTGATCGCCCATCACTATGAGACCGGAGGGGACGGCGAAGCCGGCCAGAGTCCGTTTCTCGCCGCCGTCCGGCAGGCGCTGGCCTCGGTCGAGGGCACCTACGGCATCGCCGTCCTGTGCCTCGACTTCCCGGACGAAATCGTGGCGGCTCGCAAAGCTTCGCCTCTGATCCTGGGCGTCGGCGAGGGCGAGTACATCCTCGCCAGCGACGCCGCGGCCCTCGTCAGCCGCACCCAGAACGTGGTTTATTTGAAGGACGGCGAACTGGTGCATCTTACGCGAGACGGGTTCGGCATCAGCACGCTCGATCAGACGGAGGTCCCCGCGGTCGTCGATCGGCTGCAATGGTCGGTCGAGGACGCGGAGTTGAACGGCTACCGCCACTTCATGGAAAAGGAGATTTTCGAGCAGCCGGCGGCCCTCGAGAACACCATGCGGGGTCGCTTTGCCGCGGACGGCAGCACCGCCCAATTTGGCGGCCTGAATCTCACGTCGGCGGAATTTCGCCACATCGACCGCTTCATGTTCTGCGCCTGCGGGACGGCCTGGCATGCCTGCCTCGTGGCCGAGCATCTCATCGAGCGCTACGCCCGAACCCCCGTCGAGGTCGATTACGCCTCCGAATTCCGCTACCGGAACGCGCCGCTCAATCCCGCCACGCTCTTCTTCGTCATCAGCCAGTCGGGCGAAACGATCGACACCCTCGCCGCGCTGCGCGAGGCGAAGCGGAAGGGATACCGGGTGCTCGCGATCAACAATGTCGTGGGCTCGTCCATCGCGCGCGAGGCGGACGGCGGCATCTACCAGCACGTCGGGCCCGAGATCGGCGTCGCGTCCACCAAGGCGTTCACCTCGCAATTGCTGCTGGGGGCGATGGTCGCGCTGTACGTCGCCCGCATGCGCGACATGAGCTTCGCCGACGGCGTCGCCTATGTGGAGGCGCTCAAGGGCGTGCCCGATCTCGTGCGCAGCGTGCTCGCGCAGGCGCGCTCGATCCAGGCGATCGCCCAGCGCTATGCGCGGTATACCGATTTCCTGTTTCTCGGCCGGCTCTCGCTCTTCCCGATCGCGCTCGAGGGCGCGCTCAAGCTGAAGGAGATCTCGTACATTCACTCGGAGGGTTATCCCGCGGCGGAGATGAAGCACGGACCCATCGCCCTCATCAGCGAGAAATGTCCGAGCGTGTTCTTCGCACCCAAGGGCGAAATCTTCGCCAAGGTCGTTTCGAGCATGCAGGAGATCAAGGCGCGCAAGGGTCCGGTCATCGCGATCGTGACGGTCGGGGCCGAGCTGCCCCCGGGGCTGGCCGACGAAGTGATCTACATTCCCGACTGCCACGAAGCCGTGCTGCCGATCGTGGCGGCGATCCCCGTGCAGTTGCTGAGCTATTACATCGCGGTCGAACGCGGCTGCGACGTCGACAAGCCGCGCAACCTGGCCAAGTCGGTCACCGTCGAGTAGCCCATGCACCTCCACCCCACCCAGGCGGCCTTTGTCGAACTGGCCCGCCAAGGCAACGTCATCCCGGTTTACACCGATCTGATGGCGGATTTTGAGACGCCCGTCTCCGCGTACGCGAAACTGCGCGAAACCGGACCGTCCTATCTGCTCGAGTCGGTGGAGGGCGGAGAGCGTCTCTCCCGCTATAGTTTCATCGGCTGCCGGCCGCGCCGGATCTGGGCCTGCGGACCGGAGACGACCGAAATCCGCGAACCGGGGCGCCCCGCCCGGCGGGTGCCCACCCCGGCGGATCCGCTGACCCTGATCGAGGCCGAGATGCGCGGCTGCCGGCCGGTGGCGCTGCCCGGGTTGCCGCGTTTCACGGGCGGGGCCGTCGGTTTCGTCGGCTACGAGTACGCGAGCCGGATCGAGCCCACGGTGCCGGTCGCAGCGAAGGACGAGTTGGGGGTGCCCCTGCTCTACTTCATGCTGTCGGACTCGATCCTGATCTTCGACCGCGCGAAGCAGACCCTCCGGCTGTGCGTCAACGCGCACGTGGGCGACGATCCCGTCGCCGCCTATCAGGCCGCGGCCGCGGAACTCCGGCTGCTCTTCGATCTGTTGAGTCAGCCGCGGGCCCTCGCCCCGGCGCCCCTCGTCGAACCGGGTGCCCCGGCGGTGCCGCCGGGGAATTTCACCCGGCCCCAATTCGAGGCGACGGTGACCGCGTGTCAGGAGTTCATCCGCGCCGGGGACATCATCCAGGTGGTGCCATCGCAGCGTTTCACCCAGCCGTTCCCGCGGCCGGCCCTGGACCTGTACCGCGCGCTGCGCACGGTCAACCCGTCGCCGTATATGTTCATTCTGGATACCGGCGACTTCGCGATCGTGGGCGCCTCGCCCGAAGTCCACGTCCGGCTGACGGACGGGCTCGTCGAAATCCGTCCCATTGCCGGCACCCGGCGCCGAGGCGCGAACCCGGCGGAGGACGGATCGCTGGAGCAGGAATTGCTCGCGGACGAGAAGGAACGCGCGGAGCACCTCATGCTGGTCGACCTGGCCCGAAACGACATCGGACGGGTCTGCCGATACGGTTCGATCACGGTGCCCGAGTTCATGATCGTGGAACGCTTTTCCCACGTGATGCACCTCGTCTCCCAAGTCGAGGGCACCATCGCCCCGGACAAGACCGCGTTCGACCTGATGCGGGCGACGTTCCCGGCCGGCACCGTCACCGGCGCGCCGAAAATCCGCGCGATGCAGATCATCGCGCAGATGGAGCCTTCGCGGCGCGGCTTCTATGCCGGAGCCCTCGGATACTTCGGTTACGATGGCAATCTGGACTCGTGCATCATGCTCCGCACCGCCCTGCTTAAGGATGGAATGATTCACATCCAGGCGGGCGGCGGCGTGGTCGCCGATTCCCTGCCCGCCGCCGAGTATCAGGAGACAATCAGCAAAGCCGGGGCCCTCCTGAAGGCCGTCGAAATCTCCGCGAACTTTTGAATTGACGCCCTGTCTGATGGGACGTGGACGCAAGGTATAGTGGCGGGAGAGGGACAGAATGGGCCGATAGCCCGACGAGGTGCGTCATTATTGCGCTTAATAGCCGCGAGAGGCGCGCAACTTTCAGAGGGAGCCATTCGTTTCTATGGGTGGAACGGATTAGGCTGCTATCATTTCGCACAGGGTTCCATTAACAGCGTAACCAGGTCGATCATGAACATCATCAAAGGCAAGGGCGGTGTGGCGGAGAGTGAGACCGAGGAAACCGGCTCGGCGGCCACCGTCGCCGTCGACGCCCTGCCGTTGGACGCACCGCCGTCCTTCCTGGAGAAGGCCGAGGCCGCCCAGACCGACTCCGGTGCGCCGCTCGAACGCAGCAACCTTCAGCTGTACCTGCAAGAGATTGGCAAAACGGCGCTGTTGACCATCGACGAAGAGATCGCGCTGGCAAAGCGGATTCGTCGCGGCGACAAGGCCGCCCGCGACCATATGATCAAGGCCAACCTGCGCCTGGTCGTGAAGATCGCGATGGACTACAAGGATTTCGGGCTGCCCCTGCTGGACCTGATCAGCGAGGGCAACATCGGCCTGGTGAAGGCCGTCGAACGGTTCGACCCGCGCAAGGGCGGCAAACTCTCCACCTACGCCGCGTGGTGGATCAAGCAGTCGATCAAGCGCGCCCTGGCCAACCAATCCAAGACGATCCGCCTGCCCGTGCACCTGGTCGACAAGATCTCCAAGATGCGCAAGACGGCGATGGTGCTGTCGGAGCGCCTCGGCCGC
>Ga0116226_10005903_pt1 | contig 10966 bp, 6 predicted proteins | sample S1TSphfallax_FD_89692 | JGI IMG/M metagenome (GOLD analysis project Ga0116226, IMG submission 89692) | Host-associated microbial communities from peat moss isolated from Minnesota, USA - S1T2_Fa - Sphagnum fallax MG | ecosystem: Host-associated > Plants > Peat moss > Unclassified | place: USA...
ACGACCTTCGCCGTCTGCGGCCCGCGCATCACCGGCCAGGGCGTGCGCTGCGGCGTGCGGAACACGGTGGCGCCGGGGATGACGGCGAATTTGCAGACATAGGAATCCAGCACGCTGCCGGCGCTGAGCGCCGTGCCGCCCGAGGCCTGGAGCGTGGAGGTGGCGGAGATCACCAGATATTCGCGGTTCTGCGTGGTGTCCTCGGCGCCGCTGAGGGTGAACTTGCCGCCGACCACGACGCTGCGCGAGTTGGTCACGCCGCGCAGAATCTGCGCGTTGGAACTGTAGGTCTGCATGCGCACGGCGGCCAGCTTCTGGCCCTCGGCTGCCGTCTCGTACGGACCGGGATAGCTGTACACCTCCATCTTGCCGTAGCTGGTGGTGCTGGACGGTTGCAGCGCCTTGGCGGTCAGGTCGGCGGACGGGGTGGTGAAATTATAGTCCCGGAACGTCACCGCGCCGGGCTGCAATTGCAGGTCGGACGACCAGCCGGAGACATGGTCCTCGGTGGTGTTCTGGTCGGTGCCGTCGACATGGTACGGCAGCGCCTTGGCGAGTGCGGTGTGCGAATTCGGGTCGTCGGCCATCACCAGCGTGTGCTGCGTGGCGGTGTGCGTGTGGTAGTAGTACAGCCCGTATTTCTCCATCAGGCGGGAGACGAAATCCAGCGTCGTCTCGTCGTACTGCACGCAATATTCCAGCGTCTGGTCGCCGGCCTGATTCTGCCGCTTGTCCTCGAAATTGGTGAAGCCCGCGTCGCGGAACACGCCGGTGACGATGTCCCAGACCGATTTGTTCTGAAAAATGCAGCAGGATCGCGCCTGCGACAGCAGCCAGATCCAGGGCCGCAATTCCAGCTTGTAGGTGTAGTAGGCATCGATCAGGCCGAGATACTGGCCGCGAGCGACGATGCCGTTGACGTAGCGCTTGCTGCCGTCCGGCATATTGAACGCGATCGTGCCGGAACTGCCGAGCATCGACGTCAGATCGCCCTTCAGCGAATCGCTCGTCAGCGTCAGCGTGTAGCAGAACGGCCGGCCCAGTTCCTCGACGGCGTCGATGGTGGTGAAGTTCAGCTTGAACCCCGGCGGGGGGCTGAAGCTGACGCCGACGTCGCTGGTGCCGCTGTCGTCCGACATGGTTGCTCCGCTTCAGAGCTTGGCGGGGCAGCGGAACGCCCGCAACGCCGTCAGCGTGAAGGGATTGTGCACGCTGTGCGCCGTCAGCTCGAACTCGGCGCCGCCGGCGGGGCTGGTGAAGGTGATATGCACCTTGTCCGGCTGACCGGAGGATGTGACGTGGCCGGCATCCAGCAGGCGCAGCAGCGCCCACGGGCCGCTGTTTTCCGTCACCGGCGCCGGCAGCCCGGCGGTGGCCGGCGTCAGCGTCAGCCGCACCAGGGTCGAGCCGTCGCTGGCCGGCCATTGCATCGGCTTGGATTCCACCGGCCCGTGGGCCGAGACCAGCCGCTGGCCGCCGCCGAGTTCGATGCTGGCCTGCGCGAGACCGGGATCGAGATTGCCCGGCGTCATGTCGAACTTCACCGAAATCTGCGCGCCCCCGGTCGGGAACAGCGCGTCGCGGATTTCGGCCGCCTGCTGGAATTCGGCGAGCGACCCGGGCGACAGCCCGAGCTTGGTGTGGTCGCCCGACTGCCAGCGCCAGGGTTTTTGCGAGGTGTCGACGAACGGCTTCAGATACTGGTCGAAGAACTGGTCCATCAGCCCGCCGGGGCCGAGCAGATGGACGAAATCGTCGAGCGGCACGTCCTGCGCGCTGCCGGCGATGAACGGGTAACGGTTGAACGCATCCTGGCACAGCGGCAGCACCTTGGTCCCCCAGGCGTCGGCCAGTTGCTGGGTGGCGCCGCTGGTGGCGACCGCCGTGCTGCTCTGCGACACGGCCTGCAACATGGCGGCGACCGGTTTGGGCACGCTTTGCGAAATGTCCTGCAACTGCGCCGCCGCGCTGCCGCCGCCCGCACCGCCGCCCGCACCCCCGGGGCCATTGCCCGCGACCATGCCGAGCAGCGCCTGCCCCTGGTTCGGCGCGTTCGCCGCCTGATTGAGCCCGGCATAGATCTGCTGGATCTTGCCGATCACCGCCTCCAGTTGCGCGGGCTTGTCCTTGTCGCCGGCGACGAACTCGTGCAGCGCCTTGAAATGGTCGTCCACGCGCGCCTCGACCGGCTTGCCGCTGGCCGGATCCTTGCCGAACGCCTCGGCCAGGATGGTCGCCACCTGCGCCTGCTCGACGGACATGCCGCCGCGCGCCAGATAGGCGCCGAAGCCGCTCAATTTCTGGCCGACCTTGGCCGCCTTCGCCTCCGCCTGCCCGGCCGCCTGCTCCACCGCCGCCTTGCGGCTCAGTTGCGTCTGCGCGTCCACCGCCTGCAACAGATCGCGCAGCGGCGATTCCGGCGCCGACAGCAGATACATCTCGTCCAGCCCCTGCGCGATCGTGGTGAAGGATTTCAGCGCGATGTTGGCCAGCAGCGCGTCCCAGCGCCGCGTGTAGTCGTCCATGTACAGCCCGAGCACGTCGCGCCGCAGCTGGTCCATGGCGGCGACCGAGGCGACGAGGCCGCCTTTCGGCTGCCGCCCGAGCACCCAGGCGTCTTCGGTCGCGTCCTTGGTGACGCCCGGCAGCAGCGGCTGGAAAATCTCGTGGTAGCCGTTCCAGGTGAAGATGCCGGGCACGCCGGTGTTCAGCGGCTTGCCGTCGCGCAGTTCGAACACGCGGGCGCCCGCCGGCCCCGCATTGTCGGCCACCGTCCATTCCGGCAGCGACTGCACGATCGCGCCGCGCAGCAGCCGGCTGTAGACATATTCGGACAGCGGCTGCTGCGTCAGTTTCGCGCGCGCCAGCGCCACCAACGGCCCGTTCAGCGGCAGGGTCGCGAGCGGATATTCCAGCAGCGCGTGGACATGGGCGAGCAACGCCTCGCGCTGCTCCGCCTTGTCCTCGCCGGGGAAGGTGGCAGCGATGTCGGTGCCGAGCCATTGCTCGACCAGATCGCGGTCGAGCGGGCCCTGGCGGCCGAGGATCAGGTACACTTTCAGCGTTTCGTACAGGAAATCGGGCTGATCCATGTGCGTCTGCATCAGCGTTTCCAGCCGCGCCAGCAGGCGCGGCAGCAGCAGCGCGTTCAGCGCCCGGCCATAGGAATCGTTGGCCGCGACGGACAGTTTTTCGCCCTGGTACAGCCCGAACGTCAGGCGCAGCGGCGTCGATTGCTCGCGCACCTCGTAGCCGCCCGGCATGGTGCGCAGCGTCCCCAGCGCCGGCAGCAGGGCGGCCAGATCGGTGTCCTGCGCGCCGCGCTTGGACAGGTCGGTGTATTGGGCGACATATTGCAGGCCGGCGGCGTGCACGTCGGAAATCATCGCGCGGTTGCCGAGGTAGCTGGCCGTCCACGCGCCCGTCAGCCCCAGCAGCACCAGGGCGGCCACGCCGTAGGCGGCAATCTGCGTCAGGCGCTGCCGCCGCTCCACCTTGGGGTCGCGGCTGACCAGCCCCGCTTCGCCGAACAGCACCTCGCGCATCAGGCGGGCCAGGAAATAGCTGCGCCCGGCGCCGCTGAAGGCCGCCACCGCCTGCCGCTGCAAGCCGAACTGCCCGGCCATCGCGCCGAGCAGCCGGTCGATCGGCGTGCCGTCCTGCGTGCCGCTGGTGAAATACACGCCGCGCAGCAGCGGCCGCGCCTCCAGCCGGCTGGGCCGGAAAATCTCGGTCAGGAACTCCGTCATCGTGCCGCGCAACGAGGCCAGTTGCTGCGGGAACCCGTACACCAGCCGCCGCCGCTGCAAGTCGGGTTCCTGCTGCACCCGCTCCAGCATGCGGTCGTTCAGCCGGTCCAGCAGCTTGTCGAATTCGGGCGCGAACAGCGCGACGGTGCCGGCCTCGTCGCGCCCGTCGTCGAGCGGGAACGTCGTGCCCCAGACCTGCTCGCGCTCCTCCTTGCCCAGCCCGTCGAAGAACTCGACGAAGCCGGACAGCAGATCGACCTTGGTGAACAGCACGTAGGCCGGGATGCGCACGCCGAGTTCGTCGTGCAGTTCGCGGATGCGGCGGCGGATCGCTTTCGCATGCGCCAGCCGCTCGGCATCGCCCAGGGCGGCCAGATCGGCGAGCCCGATCGTCACCAGCACGCCGTTCAGCGGCTGCCGGCGGCGGTGCTGCTTGAGCAGCTTGAGAAACCCGGTCCAGGCGGCGCTATCGACCGCGCTGTTGCTGTCCTGCGTGGTGTAGCGGCCGGCGGTGTCGATCAGCACCGCCTGATCGGTGAACCACCAGTCGCAATTGCGCGTGCCGCCGACGCCCTGCACCGCCTTCGGTCCGTGGGTGTCGGCCAGCGGGAAATTCAGCCCGCAATTGACCAGCGCCGTGGTCTTGCCGGCGCCGGGCGGGCCGATGAACATGTACCACGGCAACTGATACAGATAGCCGCGCGACTTGCCGCCGATCTTCGCACGCTTCAGCGCGACCAGCGCCTCCTTCAGCCGTTCGCCGAGCGTGGCCAGTTCCTCGGCCGAGGCGGTCGCGTTCGGGTCGGGGGCGGCCACGCCCTCGACCAGCGCCTTTTCCTTTTTGCGGGCGCGCAACTCGTGGATCAGGTTTTCGATCAGCCAGACCACGAAGATCGCGCCGATGGCGATCATCCGGACGATGTCGTCTTCCAGCGGATGCATCGCGCCGATGCCGAGCAGCGGCCCGAAGAACCACACCAGCACGGACAACACGGCCGCACCCAGGAAGGTGCGAAACCAGCGGCTGGCCATGAAATTCCACAGCGCGGTTTTCATGGCAGGTTGGCCGTCTTGGTCAGCACCACGTCGGTGCGCCGATTCTGCTGGCGCCCCTCCGGCGTGGCATTGGAGGCGACCGGATCGGTGTCGCCCTTGCCGGTGGCGTGTACGCGCTTCGGGTCGGCGAGATGGCTGGCGATGGTTTTCGCCACGATGTCGGCGCGCATCTGCGACAGCGTCCAGTTGGACGGGAACTGCACCGTGTGGATCGGCTGGTTGTCGGTGTAGCCGTTGACGGTCACCGTGCCTTTTTCGCTTTGCAGCGCGTCGCCCAGCCGGTCGAGCAGCGGCAGATAGCTGGCGTTCAGCGTCGCCGAGCCGGAGGCGAACATGTCGCGATTCAGCAGCCGCACGGTGATCGCCTGCGGGTCTTCCAGCACCTGCACCAGCCCGGCCTTGACGTCCGGCTCCATGAACTGGCGCAGCGTCGGCTTGGCCGGCGGCGCCCCCGGCGCGGGCGGTGGCGGAGCCTCGGCCGCGAGCGGCGGCGGTGGCGGCGCCACCAAGGCCGCGCGCGGCACCGTCTGCGCCTCCTTCGGCGGCAGCGCGGCCAACTCCACGAACGGAATGTCGGAGGCGGCGGCGAGGGAGAAATTGAACACGACGTAGATCAGGCAGGCCGCCGCCAGCGTGCCGAGCGCCAGCATCCAGATCGGCACCCTCTGGCCGAGCGGCTTGTAGCCGGTGTTCAGGCCGCGCCAGTGCGGCGACAATTCGCGCTCGAAATCGCCGCGCCGCTGGCGGATCGTCCGGTACACCGAATCCCGCATTTCGGTCAGGGCCGCCGTGCCGCGCGGCATCACCCGGTAGCGCCCCTCGAAGCCGAGCGAGGCGCACAGATACATCAGCTCCACCACCTCGGCGTGGCGGCCGAGATCCTTCTGCATCTGTTCGAGGATCTCGAAGAAGCGGTCGCCGCCGGTGACTTCGTTGTGGAACAGGCTGGTCAGGCTCTGCTGCGTCCAGGAACTGGCGCTGCCCCACGGCGTGTTCAGCACCACGTCGTCGATGGTGGCGCACAGCGCATAGCGGGCGGCGCGCAAGGTGCGGGTGTCGCGGCCGGTGGCCAGCGCCCGCTGCTCGAAGGCACGCACGGCTTCGACCATGCCGCGCTTCAGCCGGTCCGGGTCGGGCGCCCTGCCCCGCTCGGCGCCGAGCCGGCCGATGGCGGCCAGCAGGGGGGCGGCGGCCGCGATCAGCGCGTTGGCACCGATCTCCGGCACCGGGCCGCCGGCGGCGGCACCCGTTGCGGGCGGCGGCGGCGGCGCGCCGGGATTGCGCCCCCCCGGGCGCGGCCGGATCATGGTCGCTTCGGTGTCGGTCGGTTCGGCAAACGGATCGTCGCTCATCGGCGCTTCAGCTCCGGATCGCCCAGCATTCTAGTTCCAGTCCCGGCACCTCGCCTGTGACGTGGATCGCTATTCCGCCCGATCGCGTCAGCGCCGCCCAGTACTGGCTGGTGCGGTCGAGTTCGAAATAGCTGGTGCCGGCATAGTACGGCAGTTGCCGCGGTGCCACGGGCAGCGCGCGCACGGCGATGCCCGGCAGGGCGACGTTGATCAGTTCGCGGATCTGCTCGACCGGGCCGATCTTGACCAGATTGGGAAAGCCGCGCCGCAGCGCCTCGGCCGGCATCTGCGCCTTGACCGCCAGCACCCAGGTCGTGTTGACCAGCAGGCTGCGATCCACGATCGGGCCGACGCGGATGCCGAACTTGCGTTCCTGCAACGGGATCGGCACGGCGTTCTGTTCCAGCACCGCCGACAGCGCCTGCCGCAGCGCCTGCATCACCGGCCGCCACGTCGCCTGCAAATCCTCGTGCCGGTAGGGCGGAAACGCCTGCGGACGCTTGCGGCTTTCGGTGAAGGTGGCCAGTTCCCCGGCCAGACTTATGGCGATCCGGTAAAAAGTCTCCGGATGCAACTGCCCGACCGTGGCCGCCAGATGAGTCAGCAGCGGCTCGTAGCGATTGCACAGTTGCAGCATCAGATAATCGCCGATCTCGGCCGCCCCGCGCGTGCCGCCTTCCGAGACGCGGCCGGCCAGCGCCTCGGCGCGGTGGTTCAGCAGCCCCTGCAACTGGGTGGCGAACCCCGCCAGCGCCGGCGAGGCCTCGCAGACCAGCAGCGGCGGGATATAGGTCTCGTCCAGCACGATGCTTTTGTCCGGCCGCACTTCGGCCACGCGGATCAGGCCGATGGCGGTGTGGCCGGCCCGCGCCTCACCCTCCAGCGCGTAGCGCAGCCGCAGCCGGCCGACCGGCACCACGGCGGTGCTCTGATAGCCGGCGTTGCTGTCGCTGGCTTCGTGTTCGGCCACGACGAAGCGCGCCACCGTCTCCACCTGATCGGCCGGCGCCGTCTCCACCACGCCGGGCTGGCGGGTCGGCAGCAGCAGATAGACGATGCTGTTGCGCGCCGCCTCCGGCACGTCGATCGGGCGCGGCGGGTCGACATCCTCGGGGATGCTGAACGGCGTGCCGTCCGGCAGGATGCCGGATGCCGCGCGGACCGAGAATTTTCCCAGCGTCAGCAGGTTGGCGTCCAGGTCGAGCCGCGTCAGCCCCCACCCGAACGGGCGCAGCGCCGACGTGCTGGCCCGCACCAGCCGCTCGACGTAGCGTTCCTGCTGCTGCAAATGTTGCGGCTGGAGGAACAGTCCCTCGGTCCAGACGACCTTGTTCTCCCAGCTCATGCTCAGGGCTTGCCGGGCGCGGCGGTGACGGCGACGCCGGCATGGCCCGCGGCGATCGCGACCGCGGTGGTCGCATGCGGCGGAATCGGCGTGGTCGCCCGCCAACTCAGTTGCTGAAAATTCTGGTAGGCAACGAACACGCCCAGCACTTTCGCCTGATCGGTCGGCATCAGCGTGGCGGTCGTGCTTTGCCCAGGGGCGAGGGTAAAGTCGTCGCGCTTGACCAGATCGGCGCCGAGCGTGGTCTGATCCTGGCCGAACAACTGGAAGAACTCGGCGTTGCCGAACGCGCTGGCGGAGGCGAGCTGATAGACCCGCACCTGCACCGGCGCCCCCTGCCCGGCCGCGTTGGGGTTGTCGTCGGCGCTGGCGGTCAGCGTCAGTTGCAGCACCGTGGGCGGCGGCGGGGGCGGCGGGGCCGCGCAGCCGGCCAGAACGGCCAGGGAGGCGGCGAGGAGGTATCCCGAAATCCCGCCCAGCAATCGCGCCATGCCGCCGTTCCCCTGGTCCGTTTGTGCTGCTATTTGCCCCGGATCGGCAGGCCGGCGAAAGCCCTTATGCCGCATGTCCGCAGGTCTCAGAGCTTCTGCACCTGCGCGTGGTAGGCGCGGGCGAATTCGCGTCCGAACACGGACTGAAAATCGTCCTCCGCCTCGCGGACGATCTGCTGGTAGGTGCCGCAGAACAGCTCCCAGGTGCGCGCCTTGCGGGCCGCCGGCAGGATCGAATCCAGCATGCCGGCCGCCAGCCGCTTTTCCAGCGCCGCCGGCTCGAACCGGCGCAACAGGCCCATCAGCGCCGTCTGCACGCCGGCCATGACGGCCATTTCGTGCGAGCGGACATCGTCGAACGCCTCCTGCGTGGAGGCCAGCGGCGCCTTGTAGCCGGGGCGGCCGGGGCTGAGCAGGGCGGCGATGGCGTCCTGGTCGGTGACGGAGAATTTGATCGGGTTGTTGTCGCGGGCGCGCAGCATGGTCTGTTCGACGCGGAACTCGTTCTTGATCGCGGCGCGCGAGATCAGCACCTGGCGCAGCCCCTCGACCATGGCGCGGAACAGGAGTCCGGCCTCGCGCATCGCCGTCTCCGGGTCCCCGGTCGCGAGGCCGGGGACGCCCGCGCCTTCCAGAAACGCCGCCAGCAGCCGCGCGGCATCGGGCGCCGGTGCGGCAGGCGGAGCGGCGGCGACGGGTGCGACGGCAACGGGTGCGACGGGCGCAGGCGCCGGTGGTGTCGGGGGCGGTGGTGCGGCGGCAGAAGGTGGCGCCAAAAACTCGTCGAACGGGTCGCTCGCGGCCCCGAACGGATCGACCGCCGGCGGTGCCGCCGGTGGTGCCGCCACCGGCGGGCGCGGCGCCTGGGCGGGCCGGGCGGGCGGCGGTGGCGCGGCGGCGTGGCCGGGCGGCAGGTCGCCGAGCAGCGCGTCGATATCGTCGAAACTCATCGGGGCGGCGACTTTCGGCGCCGCGAACGACTGCGCCGGCGCATCGACATGGTCGGACTGCGACGGCCCCTGCCACGGATCGACCGGGGTGATGCCGTGGAACAGATCGTCGTCCGGGTCGGGCGGCCGGCGCTGCCCGGATTCGTCGGCGCGGTCGAACGGGTCCTGCGGGCGCAGTGCCGGGGCGGCGGCGGTGAAATTGTGGCGGAAGCCGGCGGGCGCCGGGGCGCCGAACGGATCGTCCAGCGGGTCGGCCCCGAACGGGTCGGTGTTGGCCTCGCCCGCGTCGGCCAGCGGATCGCCGCGCCGGGCGGACCCGCCCCCGACATGGGCGGTCAGCACTTCGGTGACGCGGATGACATGCTCGCCGAGGCGGAATTCGTCGCCGTCGTTCAGCGTCGCCTCGTTGTCGCGGCCGATGCTGTCGCGCGCCCCGTTGATGAACACCCCATTGGTGCTAACGTCGGTCAGCACGTAGCGGCCGGCGGCGAAGGCAACATAGCAGTGCGTCTTGGACAAATGGCGTTCCGGGTCGGCCAGCACCCAGTCGTTGCCCGGCGCCCGCCCGATCGACAGCGTGCCGCGATCGACGGTGCGGCTCTCGCGCGAGCCGGCCAGCGTCAGGGTCAGCGGCATCGGCGTGTGCCCAAGCCTCTGCCGCCGGGCGGCGACAGGGCCATATGATTGCGATTGTCCAGGTTGCGCGTATCCAGTGTGCGGGAGGCTTCGATGGCGGACATCACTCTGGCCGAGTTCAACGGTCGGGTTTGGCTGGTCGGCGGAGAAGCCCATTTGCAGGGCCTCCTCGGCAATACGTTGCCCAAGACCATTAGCATCGAACTGCTGCAATGCGAACGGGTGTCGGCCGTGACCGACCTGTGGGTGCAGCATTGCGGGGAGCAGGAAACCGGTGGCATGCCATGGCAGATCCATCCCAACATCGTCACCCGCATCCGGCGGCGCTCGCCGGATTACGCCGTCTACTTCACGCAATGGTCGGCGATGCTGGACCAGGATGCGCTGACGGTGATCAACGCCGCCGCCACCTGGGCCAAACAGAACCCGACCACCCCGGTCCTGCTGGCCGAATATCTCGATCCCGACGGGCCGCAATCGATCGCCGACCTGTCGCGCCTGCGCACGCAACTGATCGCCGACAGACTGGTCGCCGCCGGCGTCGAACGCGAGCGCCTGACCTACACAAAGCGCGTCATCGACGAGGATTCCGGCATGTCGCAGGAAAGCCAGCGGGTGGACATCGTCGTCGCCGTGACCTGAAAGCCTCCTATTTCAACGAGGCGAGCAGCGCGTCCAGATCGGTCTCGGTTTCGTCGGCCGCCGCCGGCGCGGGGTCGGCGTTCAAGCTGGCCAGCAGCGCATCCAGATCGTCGTCGCCGCCCGCGGCCGGGGCGGGCTCGGCCACAGGGGCCGCCTCGGCCGGCGTGTCGGCGGCAAGTCCGGCCAGCAGCGCATCCAGATCGACCGCTTCCTCCGCCGGCGCCTCGGCGGCCGGTTCGTCGGCCGGCTCCGGCGCGGCCACCGGCACAGGGGTCGGCGCGCGGGCAGCCGGCGGCGGTGGAGCGGCGCCGGATTTTTCCGTGGGCGCGCCCCAGAACCCGGCCAGCGGCGTGCCGGCCATGGACGTGAACCCGCCCAGCCGCACCTCCGGCCGGCCGCGCAGCGACAGCAGCGGCATCACCTTGTAGCTCGCGACTTGCACCGCCTGCCGTTCGGTGTACAGCCGCTCGGTGCAGGGCAGCGCGATCTGTTCGCCGTCGGTGTCGGTGTAGACGTAATACGGCATGTCGCCCGCGATCATGATCGCGCCGGGTTGCATTTTGGCCCCCTGCTTGGCCCAGGTCTGCGCCAGCAGCAGCCCCGGCAGCAGCGCCGGATGCCCGAACAGCATGCCGGACAGCCCGCCCTGCCGGGTGAACTCCTCGAACGCGAAGGCGTCGATCGGGTCGGTCTTCTTGCCGTACGGCATCCGCAGCAGGAAGCGCGGCGTGGCCAGCCCCAGGTA
>Ga0116226_10005904_pt1 | contig 10966 bp, 9 predicted proteins | sample S1TSphfallax_FD_89692 | JGI IMG/M metagenome (GOLD analysis project Ga0116226, IMG submission 89692) | Host-associated microbial communities from peat moss isolated from Minnesota, USA - S1T2_Fa - Sphagnum fallax MG | ecosystem: Host-associated > Plants > Peat moss > Unclassified | place: USA...
TCTAACAAAGTAGAAGTTATTTCGATCAAAACCTTTCATAATTACATTTAAAAAAGGAAGTTTTATGTCTATTGCAACAAATTCTACTATCTATTTGTATTATTTGTTTGTTAGGTTATGTTCCTGAACGTGTAGTATGTGTTTTACCAGCTGGACTTAATTTTGATGGTCGTTCAGCAATAATACGTTCTCAACAAACACATCTAACACTTGCTTTATGTAATGCTATGATGGATGTAACTAATACAACAATATGTGTATTTAATGCCGGTGCAATTCGTCTTGATGATCAAATAACGGGTACAATAACTGAATATGATATTTTACGTTGTTTACCATTTCCAACAAATATCGTATCATTACGTGTTAATGGTTTAATACTTGTTAAAGCTTTAAATCGTGGTTTAAGGAATATAAATACTGGAATGTTTATATCCTATGCTGGTTTAGAATATGATGCTTTATTAGAAAAATGGTTTCTTCAAGCAAATCGACAACCACTTGATGATGAAAATTTAATATTAACAATTGTTTCTATACCTTATTTTATAAATAATACTGAATTAAAAAATGCATCAGAAAATTTAACGACATATTCAACAATAACAGTAGCTTTTATTAATTATCTTGAAAAAATTTATGAAAAAAAAAATCGATCGTGAATAATCATGATATTAATATCTGCAAAAAACATATAATCAACAATCATTTATTCTGTCTGATATATAACTTTTTTTGTTTTCTTCAATTACTAGTCATCATTTAGAATTTTATTTGTATGAGTCAATGAATAACAAAAACAAGTTTATCAAACCTGTTAGTCTGCTTTAATATATATATAAATTAGTTTAATGTACTTCTGCGGTTGTTTTTTTAAATTATAAAATATTTGATGAATATCCTTATATATAGATAGATTAATATTCTTGTATTCTATCGTTCATTGAGCCTTCGAGAATTTAATATTAAATATTCATTTACTTGAGTTGAAAATGTATTTGCATGAGAACTGATTATAATAACGCGTCAGTCACATATAAAAAACTTAATAATAAAAGATGATGTCTTAAAGGTTTATTTGATAGAAGTTGACGATTAAAATGAGATGAAACATGTTTAACAGCAGGCATCTGCTATATGAAACAGATAAAACATCTGCTAGTGATAGCAATTTTTCTCAAACTATCCACTTTAACGTTTCGCTATTCGCAAATAGAATCTGAGAGTACATTCAACATAGAACTAACACAGTGAAGATAGATAACGAAACTTTATTGAGAAATAAATAAAAAAGTAGATGCAGTACTAAGCCCTTCTCGTTGACCAATTGACACAACTTGTCTTCTCGGCAAAAAAGTCGGGTGTCGGTTGCGACTAAACGCATAAGTATTATAGTTCATAACACTTCCATAATCATAAGGACTATTTTGATTTAATACACTACTTCCCCATACATATTTATTAAAATTGAATTTCTTAGAATTATCATATTCATTTATCAATTGATGAAAAATGTTGAGAAGAAAGGCGAACGAAAAAAAACCAACTAGCTAAAAGAAAACGAAAATCTATCGTCATTTTTCGATACCTTCATTCGATAGGACAAAACAATCGAGGAATCAATCATTATAAATGAAACATAAACTTCTTATTTCTTATTTATTTTCGATAAATAAAAAAAAACCATTAATAAAAATCAATTCATATTTATTTCAGTTTAGTATTTTAAAATCGAGTTGTAGCTATAATATCACTTGTTTGTATATTTTCCCATATAACAATAGAAGTATCATATTGTTGTGATCCACTAAGAATATATGATGTATTTAACATTGGACATAAACAACAAACTCCATCTTTATGTCCATCAAATGTTTTTAATAATTCATAATTATCCATTCGAAATATATAAACATTTCCACGTGATGATCCTGCCCATATATAATCAGAAACACCTAACATGGTTAGAAGATGATCATCATCGAGATGTTTTTTCATAATAAGATCATAAGATTTTTTCTTATTTTTATAATTAATATTAAATACATAAATAATATAACTTGCTGATATCCATAATTGTTGATTATAGACAAGAAATGAATTAATTGGTATTGAATAATCTTTATACTTAACTGAAACTATTTGATCATATATATATTTCTGAGGATTAATTATACGAAAAACAAGAATATAATCATCACGATAACAAGCAAATAAAAGATCTTCACATATTTGAATATTTTTAAGTTCATTTGGTGTTGTAGGACTATTTTCATTTATATTAGTTGAACAAATAGCTAAAATAGAAAAAAAAGATAATAGAAGAAAAATAAAATTATAGTTCGTTTTTACGTATGTTTGGTTCTTCCGTTGGATTACGAATGTTTAATAACATTTCAGTTTTATATATTTTTTTTTGCATATTAGAATTATTTTTATACATTTCATCTAAATTAATATCAATTAAACGTTGTTTATTGATTGTATTCCATACAATAACTAAACTAGATCGATTCGCAATGAACATTTGCTTTCGTATAATATCAAATGCCATTGTTTGACATCCACCTATACCCTCAATTGATGCTAATTGTGTTCCACAAATACGTTGTATTGTATCAACAATAAATAATTGACCATCTTTACAACCAATCCAAAGTTTATTAGATGCATCAAGACACATACATGTTATCAATGAAGGAAAAGATAATTCATTTGGATCACATATCCATGTTTTTGTATTAAATATTTTAAGTTTATTTCCATAAGCACACCAAAGTAATGAATATCCATTATCTGGATTCTGAGTAAATATAAGACAACGTACAGCATAACGTTTACTTTCATTTATTAATGGTGAAAGACGATCATGAAGAGCATTTCGTGTTTCATGAGTTAATCTTTTAAATGTTCCATCTTTTTGCATTCTTGTAAATATTATAAAATTATTTAAAGCCATATCAATACATGCCTATCCAAGACATGTAAATTAATGACAATTAAAAGACAAAGAAGAAACGAGGGTGGGAACTAGAACGACACTTATAATGGAGGTGTTTGTGCTATTTAGTTAATAAGATTAGACATACTCCGGTCAAATTTGAGCTCTCACCAACAAACTACCAAATTTTAAATATGAGCAGCCCGTGCACGCCAAGGGCCGCTCATATTTTAAATTCGGTAGTTTGTTAGTGAGACCTTTAATTTGACCCGAATAGGTCCAACCTTAAGAACGAACAACACAAACACCTCCATCTTTAAGGCGGGGACTAAAGTCCTGCATCGGGTCAGGTTGATAAACCCAACAAGTCCGCTATCAAGCACGTCAGCATCGATAGTCATCCCGCTCGATTGATTCGGTGCGTGTGTTGATCATACACACTGGATTGATAGTATAGAGAAATCGTCCAAACTATCCTGCATAAACGAGGAGGACTTGTCGGGTTTACCAACCCGACCCTATGCAGGACTCTAGCAAGGACCAGCTGAGAGTGAAGAGTGACCTTTGTGAACTATGGTTCTCTTTTGGTAAAGTTAAAATATAGTATATATTATCAATAGACAAATTCCCTGGTTTAAATAAACCCAATGACACTCAAAAAACTAAACTCCGGTAATCTTTTTCGACGGCGAGAAAACGGCAAGAAGAAAACAATTATCTTTCGACGAAAAATATAGGATTTCTTTTTAAATTATTAATTACTTGATTATTTCCTTGTTTTGATTTTTTATCAATAGTTGATTCGTTATAATCAATATTCGCTAATGTATCCATAAGTGCAATATGTCTTGAAATTTTATGAAATACAGTTGTATCACATTCTTCTTGAGCAATTGACACACCTGACCATAATTCCCAAATAATTTTATACCAAAAATTTTGTTCATAATTATCTTTAAAAATTAACATATCTAACGGTTCGGCATCACTTTGTCCTGTTGATGGAGAAGGTGGATGTAATGCATATATTCTAATAGCTGGTTTAGATGAAGAGAAAATTGTTTTATGTTGATAAGTATCCATAAATACAATTTTTAATAATTCAGTAAGAATAGAAGCAGATGAATGAACTTCAGGTAAAAGATAAAGTCCTCGTTGTGTTAAAATCAATTTTCCTCGACCATTATTTCTTGAAATAATATCTGATGATGAAATCTAAAAGATTTATTTTTATTTAAAAATTAAAATAAATTGATTATATCAATGTTTTACCATAAGAATTGATTCTTGTTTTTGTCGATCTTTAGGTAAACAATAATTCATTCGTGCTTTTTCAGCATTTGTTTGTTGCCATATTTCAAGAAATAATTCAAAAAGTTTTACAGGTAATGATGACTTTGGAGATATATCTATAGTTTGACTCCATTTTTTATCACCATTTGATGTACTTAATAAGTCTTTAGATGGATTATTCGATAATGACAATCGTCTACGTGGTTTATTTACCTCAGGTAATTTATTTGTATTATTTGTCCAATGTAATAAAGCTTTAAATAAAATTTCTGATGTATCTTTATCACTTACAATACTTGATCGATGGACATAATCATGAAACTGTTCAAATGAAAGATCAGATTGTATAACATTCGGAGGTAATGGTGGAAACTCAGTGAAACTATGTGAAAATCTTCTAGTATTTTCTTCAAGTTCATTGGTTATTTTTTTCCATTCAGGAGATTGAACATAAAATGGTTCTTGAAGAAATCGATCAAGTAGAGATGCATCAGAAAGAAGAGGTAAAATAATTGTTTGAATATAATCTTTAGGAAATAAATTTGAATTTTCAATTAAATAAAGATCACGAAGACCATCAAGTAAACGGCCACGAGCTAATAGTGCACAACCACGTAAATAAGCATAAACTGATATTACAGGTGATGAATATTCTTCTTCTGCATTTTCTAATTCATCAGTAAATGTTTCGATACAATCATCTAAATAATGTGTTGATACATTTGATGGCCAATCTGGTAATGACAATAACATTTGAGTAGATGTCATATCAAATAATGAAATTGTTGGTTTAATCTTTAAAATAAAACCTATAAATAAGAATTATTTATTTTATTCACTTACTTGCTTATCAGATGATGTTTTCATAAAATGATATGGTTGATCTTGCTTTAATTGTGAACGTAATTGACAGATTTTTCTAAATTCAGTTGGTATTGTTGATGTTTTTTCTTCTTCAATAAAAAGTTGAAATGCTGTACTTTCCATAAACATTTGATAAAATTCTCGTTCAGGCCCTTCAGCTTTTGAAAGTAAATATTTTTCTTTACTAAATGTTGTTTGATTATGAATAGCATTTTTTTTCTCAACTGTTGATGATCGTTCTAAAGAATTTGTTGGACTTGATTGTTGATGATCCATTTTCCAATAAATTGCGTTTAATGTATCATCACATAAATCAACCATTAAATCAAGAAAAATTTCAACTATTTTATTATTTGTTTCAAAATGATGTCGACGTTCATATTCACGTTCTTCATTAATACGTAAACGAATCGGTCTCTGAATATTGTCTAACGATCGATCTATTCTAATTTTTTCAACAAATTCTGTTATTGGACCAATAAAACGACGAAGTTTTGTTGATGGTATACGAACAAATTTCGTATCTGATGGTACATGAATATTGTTATCATTATCTAAATTACATGTAAAACTTGTATCAAGGTCTTCAACGATTGATTCGTGACGCGAATGTACACCCATTATATATGATCCTGGTGGACCTTCAAGATAATAATCACGTAAACTATAAGGTACAATTGGTATATAAATATGAATCCATTTTAATGGATAAATAAGATAAAGAAGACATTCAAGTGTTGTAACTAATTTCGAATAATCTGAACTGAAAAAAATAATTGGTTGTTGTGTTAATATTGCTGCTAATACTTCAAGTAATTTACCAATATTAAGTGTAAGAAGAAGAATTGTTAAATCAAGATCAAGTACAGAACGATTTGTATGTATTGGAGGATCAAATGTAATTACAGATTGATCATTTGTTAAATTAAATGAAAGTGAAAATGAAAGTGAAAAACGTTCCCATGCTATTGGTGGTATTGGTGTATTACAAGCAAGAAAAGCATATTTTTGTATTAAAATTTTATAAGTATTAGAATTCGGCTCAATTTCTTTTTGAAGAATTTCATTATAAATTGTTGAAATAACTTCATGCATTGCTGTCCAATATGGATGAGAAGATATAATAACAACATAATTTGGTAAATAAAATGGTTCAGATGCATCGAATGTTACTGAAGAAGTTGAACGAGTATATTTATGTAATGATAAAGATAGATTGGAACTAGAACGCATACGAGTCGTACTATTGGGAGGTTCCATTTGTGTATCCGATGATTGTATACTAAAAATATTTAAAAATAAAATCAAATTCAAATAATAAATAATATACTTTTTTCCAGAAATATCAAGATTAGATGATGCACTTTTAAGTTGGGTTTTTATTTTGCTATGAGAAACATAAGATTGCATGTTACTTGAAGGATTTGCATCAGTATGACGATATGATGAAGGCATTTTTCTTGAACGTGTATTGGTTGAACTTTTTGTGTTCATTGTTAATGATTCAATTTGATATGTACCATCATCATCTGGTTTGCCAGTTTTAAGAATAAATTTCTGTTGAAATGTAAGTACAACAGCATAACTTCGTTTGCCTTCTTCTTGTGTAAATACAATATGATGAATTCGACTATCTTCACGTAGATGTGATATTTTAACCCCATCAGGGGAACAAAAAATTGGTAAATTATTAAATGCATTAGGTATTATCTGTTTCTTTTGTGATTTTGTATTTGAAATATGTTCAGATGGAGATCTTGAATAACATATCAATGGATAAGTTGAATCACTAATATATTTTCCATCTGATTCTGGATATATAGCTTGATCAGCTGTAAGAATAGCTAATAGATATGGCTGAAGCAATGATAATATAGGAGAATCATTGTCCTCGGAGTGTCGATCAATAATAAGACCACGTTCGGAATTAAAACCCACACAAACAATTGCATCAGCAAATGCATTTAATAGTGGCATCTATCTAACGAAAATCTTGTGATGAAATGACATTAAATGAGACTGTTACTGTTATCAGTTTTATCAATAGTGAAACGCAATATTTGCTTTTATGCGCAACTCAAGCACAAGAGAAATACTTCTTACTCATTTCTTTCTTGCTTATCCTATTCTCATTTTTTATAATGCATGTAAATTGGTAAATAACAAAAAAAACTTTATAGATATTAATCCTTTTGTTAGTTTATACTTAATAAATGTTCATTGTTCTTATTTGATTTATTCACTTGAAAATCGAATAAAGTTTTTTTTTTTTTAATAATAATTAATATTTCGAAATAAAAATAAAATAATCACAGAAAAGGATTGCAAAAATTATTTACTGGAAAGAACGCATTCGTTTAAACAAACTGGTAGTTAAAATTTTGAAAATTTTGAAAAAAAATAAGTTTCGAAAGTTGTTTCTTTTATAATACCAAATTGTAACATATTCTTTATTTGAAGAAATATATGAAAATATCAATGCACGAATTATACCATTGTATTCTTTACACTAGATACAACAAGATATTTTGCTGTGCAATTTAACCGTAGAAATAGACACATAAAAATACGTTCAACAACGATTATTTCATTTATTTTAACAAAAAACAATATCTTGAGTCGATGTATAGTATCTACCATTCATCCAATTGGCTTGTAATTTCTCTAATAACTCCTTTTTAATGATAATCTGGATTGCTTAATCTAGTAGATGCCGATCTGAGAACAGTTACCGAATGATCTGCCATTACTTTTGTGTCTCTGAATGCTGAATTGTTTCTTGTTACAGGGTTGAATAAAGTCTCATCTGACTCGCTGAGAGCTTCATTAGCGAACGTTTTGCGTTGAACATTTGATTTCTTTGGCCGAACGAATATAGTTTTACCGCCTTTTGACCAATCTATTAAGGATCCTTCGGAATCGGCCGATATTGGAGTGACAAAACTATCACGAAGAGAATAGGAATCAGATGATTCGCTGCAAATATTATCCTGTGTTGACGCCTGATGATCATTGAATAGATTTGGTGTAGCAAATGAAAGTCTATTGATAGTATCTTTACGATATACTTTATGTTCTAAATCGGGCGATGATGAACTGTCAAAACTATAAATTGAAGACCGTTGATCTAATTTATTTGATGATATCGTAGTCATACTACTGACTTCAGGAATATCCGACAAAGGCGAATCCATATCTACAGATTTGCGAACATTTAATCGAGATATTGATCTTTCTCTTGAATCGATAGATGTTGGACTAATATTGGCATTATTAAGTGGAGTTGATTCACCAGATTCGACTAAAGTTTTATTTATACCAGTATTTTGATAATCGTTCGATTTAGTCGGCTTAACTAATGTCGTTGATACAACAAGTTCTGAATGTTGTGTAAATTCTTTTGACTTGGTCGAAATGATCGATCTGACAACCAATGGTCTTAATACACTCAACGGTTTTCTATACATGGCCATCGGATATGTTTTTGATTTGTCTGGTTTACCTGATATGTTTCGAATGATCTCTGCTTGAGAGACGATTAATTTGGATTTTTTCGGTTCATTTTTATCCATCGAATTATCCGGTTCAACTCGGACTTGTATACACCCCATACGATAATCTTATTTTATTTTATCACAATCAACATACTTCCAAAAAAATGTCGATAAAAATATCTAATATATTTTATTCTCATTCTTTTTGCTGTTCTTATTACAATATATGGTGAATTATTATTCTTCACGGACGACAACATCTTATCTTATCGAAAAAGAGAAATTGAAAGAAAAGAAAAGATTGGAGACCTTGCGTATAAACGATTGACAAGTTTTTATATCAATAGAACTCGATGACAATAATATTATACTTTTATACAACAAAGGAACAAAAGTACACCTTTTTAACTCATTTTAAGACAAGAGATCAGAAATCCGTTGTATTATATACAGCATGAATTTTCGAAAAAAACTTTAAATAATCTACTAAACTTGGCTTATCCAAAGGGGATGTTCTTTCTTTTGAAGATCATGATATTCTATCTTGATTGTATAAAAAAAGCTGATCTACGTTGATTGTAGTGAACTCTTTTCTTCGAAATGATGAAAAATTTATCAAAGTAATTTATTACTTTCAAAATTTTAATTTTCTATCACTAATTATTACTTTCAATTATTTTTCTTCAATCGACAATATTTCGTACTAAACGCGCGTTAAAAGAGTCCAGTGTATTAAAAGAAATAAACATTGTGAGATTAACAAAGATCATCATATACATATATAACAAATCATTCGTACTTTCTGATAAATAAATACATCGTCTTTTATCTACAATAATGTTGGAACTTTTACCAATATCATTTACATTTCAATCATTAGCAAAAGTTCTTTTAATTCTTGGAATTAATATGTTTCTTGGTTATGTATGGTATTCACCAATAGCTTTTCAAAAACAATGGATGCAAGCAATGCAATGGAAAGACGGTGATGAATGTAATGATAAAGGTCTTCTTATGTCAAATATAGGAACTTTATTAAATTCATTTTTATTGAATATATTATTACTTGGATTTGATATTCGAAAACAACAATTTCTTAGTGCTATATTGGCTTCGGCAATACTATCCGGATTTCATGCTGTAAGTTTTGAATAATTTTATACTTCCGATGATTAAGAATAATTTTAGTTTAACAATTGGAATTATGTATTTTTTACAAGAAAATCCGATTACAAACGTCATCTTTCATTATATTTAATTGATATTGGTTTTACATTTGTTCTTTACAGTCTTATATCACTTGTATTAATTAGTTTTTAATTACATATTAATTCAGTTTTTTGTTGTTGTTATATATTAGGTGTGTCTCTTTTTTTTGTTATTTTAATATTGAACTGAAAACATGAACAGAGACGAAACATGACATACAATTTTTTCATATATAAAATCATTCTTACATGTTCGCATCAGTGTTTTATCCAATGTGAGGGTGGCGCCCCTCCGGAGATCCGGTCCGCCTTCCCGGAGTTTGAAATTGCCCCTCCGGAGATCGAGTTCAACCTCCCAGAGTTTGGAATTGCTCCACCGGAAGAGAAAATCTGGATAAAATACTGTGTTCGCATTGAAATTTAGTAAAGAAATTAAGTTTGTTTTTTCAAACCATCAATTTCAGTTTTTCGGTATATATTTAAGAAAAAAAAAATAGTTGACAAGAAAAACATCGTTTGTTTCTCTGGTGTCTTTTGTATCTTAAAGAAAACAAATCAGTCAATAAACAGTACAAGTTTTAGGAACAAAAAAAAACTATATCATCGCTATTGTTTCTATCAATAGCAAAAGAAAAACCACAAACAAAAGAGAGGTAGATTGATAACTGCAATCGGAAAAATAAAAGTTCGATTAACAGTTAGACAGAACAAATAACACATTTACTTAATCGAACTCGATGCAAGAAAGAAAACAAAAGAAGTTATGAGCATACCGTCAACAGGATAACGTGCTAGGCTAAAGAGAGAAAAAAGGATCTAATAACAAGAGTTTCTTTTTTCCAACAAACAGACACAGACAAATAGAAAGAAAAACAATTAGCCTAGACACTACAGATAAAGGTATCAGACTGAAAGGCGAAAAAAATCAAACGCCTATATGTCTTAATCGACTTCATTATTCATTAATGCTGCCGCTTGTTCAGCTGCATCGGATATAGCAGGAACAGATGGTGTTGATGGTTGTTGTTGTTGATCATCAACGGATTGTTTAGCAAATTCTTCACGTAATAAATCAAGATCTTTTTCTCGTATTTGAATAAATAAAATTCCATTAACAACATTAAGCATTTCTAAGACATTTTGAAAACTTGGTTGTTGAATCTAAA
>Ga0116226_10005905_pt1 | contig 10965 bp, 9 predicted proteins | sample S1TSphfallax_FD_89692 | JGI IMG/M metagenome (GOLD analysis project Ga0116226, IMG submission 89692) | Host-associated microbial communities from peat moss isolated from Minnesota, USA - S1T2_Fa - Sphagnum fallax MG | ecosystem: Host-associated > Plants > Peat moss > Unclassified | place: USA...
AACTTTGATTACTGGTGCGGGGCGAGTATCGCGGCTTCCTCGTGTAATTTTGAGACGGATCCCGCGGAGACCATCGGCCCCTCGAGTAGCAATGCAGATGCCGATGCGCAAGTTCTCTCTGAAGCAGGTGTTGGGGAAAAGGTGATCGGCACGGTGAGTGCGGTCCCCGCGCCGACGACATTCGCGTTGTTCAGCCTCGGTCTCGTCGGTATCGGCATCGTGAGGCGGCAAAAAGAGATCTAAGGGGTGCCATGCCCGCCGCCGAGAGGAGCGTCGGGACCAATCGCGTGGCGACGCGCATGTTGCTCCAATAGCTAAGGAATGTATGTTCGAGCATTCAAGGGTCAGCCAAGGTGTCAAGGGAATGAAATCAAAGATCTTCGAGTCTGTCGCCGTCATTCTGATGGCCGCGCCCATGTCGGCCATGGCTGGCGATATAACCTACTATGTTGAAGAAGCCATCGGCACCGGATCCGTGGTCGGAACAATCGAGACGGATGGAAAGACTGGTGTCCTGAGTTCAGCGGATGTATTGGCATGGGATCTTACGCTGCGCGCTCCGCAGCTTTCTGGTGGGACACCTCAGGTGCTGACCCAGTCGAACGGTACCTTTAGCGATACCGGCGGATTTGGCGTCGTCGGCAACGATCTGGTCTTCAATTACGGTGGTACGAGCGGACAGCTCTTTATTTTCGAGGGAGGGTCTCACTCAGATTATTGGTGCGGGGCGGCTAGCGGAGGTGATGCTTGCAATGGTGAGACAGACCCCGCAGTGACCATCGGTCCTTCAACGTCGGGGGGTGATGCCGAGGTCGTCTCCGAAACTGGGGTAAAGGTAATTGCGACTGCGGTCCCCGCGCCGACCACCCTCGCGATGCTGAGTTTCGGTCTCCTCGCTCTTGGTCTCGTCCGGCGGAATAACGCAATTTAGGCGTACGCTGCCGGCGCAGGAATTCCGGCAGAAAACAAGGATAATGCGGATACAAAGACGGCTCCCATTTGGGAGCGAACGCTGCTGGCGTCAGCGCTCGACCGATCGTCGCCGGCGAAGGACGCGTCCACCGAAGAGAACGAGTCCGGCGAGCATCGACCATGCCGCCGAGGGGGCAGGGACGGCGCTGATGGTGAACGTGCCGTATTGATTCACCGTGTAAATTCTATTCGCCGGAATGCCGTCGGCGCCCGCCAAGCTCGCTTGCCAGTTGCCGGGAGCATTGCCCCAGACGTTGAAGGCATAAAGCGCACCACCGCTACTGCCACCGGTTTCGCTTCCCACCGCGAACACGAGGCCATAGACATCTACATAGGGGGAGGCAGTACTGAAAACCGTGTCACCCTCAAAGACATCGCCGCCGCCGGTCTCGAAGGTGAAGCTGCTCGGCGCCGGATTGGACGGATCCGGAACCGATGTGCCCGCATCACCTGCCGTAATGAGGCTCAGGCTCTCAGCGCCGGGAAGACCACCACCGGATATGGTGCCAGTTACGCTGTCAACATTGCCGTTCGAGACATCGAGGGTTCCCGACGCGGAGACACCACCGCCTCCCGTCCAGGTGAAATCGTACAGCGAATCTGCGCGGGCGATGGTGGAAGAGCCAATAAGGCCGATGACTAGCAGGCTCGCGAATTTGGTCTTCATCTCAGCCAGCCTCCCATTTATACGGCAGATCACGTGCACTCTGCCGTAGTGCTGCGCAACATCCATCCTTACAAGATGCAGTATCTTGCAGCGTTAAAGTATCTCATCAGCTTGACGAGCGCTAGTATTTTTGCTGGCCTAGAGAGGGTCTTCGGTGTCGTCAGCCGCGGCGGTGCCGTTGACTAAAGACAACACAATATGTAACTTTCCGACGATGGTGTCCAAACCTTGCTGTCGTATCGTCACGTAATCTCGGCTCAAAATTCTCAAGCAGGTCAGGAGTCAATGGAATGAAATCTGGGACCCAAAGTTTTCTCGCTGCGATTCTGCTGGCCACCCCCTTGGCAGCTTTGAGTGCTGACATCACCTACTATGTTGACGAAAGCGTTTCATCCGGATCGGTTGTCGGAACGATTGAGACCGATGGAACGATCGGCGTGCTGAATTCAACGGATGTGCTGGCGTGGGATCTGACGCTTCGTGCCCCGAACCTCGACGGTGGGACTGGCCAGGTGCTCACGCAGTCTAACGGCGCCTTTAGCGATGGTGGAGGATTCGGAGCCACGGCCACGCATCTGGTGTTCAATTATGGTGGTACGAGCGGCCAATACTTTATTTTTCAGGGAGGCTCTGACTCAGATTATTGGTGCGGAGCGGATATCGGCGGTATTTCATGTAATGGTGAGACAGATCCCGCCGAGACAATCGGTTTTTCGAAGGTGGGCGGGCGCAATGCACAGGTTCTCTCCGAAGCTGGGGTCGGGCTAAAGTCGATCGCCAGTGCAGTTCCCGCGCCGACGACGGTCGCGATGCTCAGTTGCGGACTTCTTGCTCTTGGGCTAGTTACGATGAGAAAGCGGCATAGGTCTCCCGCTGCGGCGGTGGAGATGGCAAATTCATTTGGCTCGGAATCGCAATTGCGCATTGCTTAGACGCATGGCCATGTTCGATGTCTCAACCGGTACGCGCAATAGTCGCACGTCGGCGGCATATCGTCGGTTGAAAAAGGCCAAGGCTATGGCCAAACCAAACCCTAATCTACAGATTGAATACAAAAACAATTCTGAGGGCTGAGGTTCATGGAAAACGCGAAATTTGGTCTCATCATGTTGTCATTCGGTTTCGCAGCGGCTCCCGCCGCAGCAGATGTATTGGAAAGCACATTGCCTCAATGGGACGGGACGACTGTCGAAGAGTCGTGGGGTCTTCCAAATACTTCTGCATACGGGGAGACATTAACTGCGCCGGCAGGCACAAATCGGTTGAACAGCGTTACCTTCGAGATTGAGGATACGTACGCGCCCATCGAGTATCAGGCATACGTTTATGCTTGGAACGGAACCAATGCTGTAGGTCCAGCGCTTTACGCCTCCGGGGTCAGTGAGTTGGCCGTATCCTCCGAGTTCAAAGCCGTGACGATGGCACCTGATGCTTCAGTCGTCGCTGGGCAGCAATACGTTGCATTTCTGTACGCCGAATCCGAAGGAGGTTCTGCTTGGGGTCAGCTGGCTTATGGTCAACAGGCCAGCGTTAGTGGGTCAAGTCAAGTTTTCTCCAACGCCGGAAGCAATTTCGGTGAACTCACTTCGACGCCATGGAGTTGTTCCGCTGGTAGTAGTTGCGGCGTTATTCCTGACTTAGCATTTAGCGCCGATTTCGCAAGTCTATCTGCCGTTCCAATGCCTGCTGCGGCGTCGCTGATGCTGGCCGGGCTCGGTGGGATCGGAGTCATGAGACGCAAGCAACGGTCCTCTTGAGGATTGGTTCAAGAACGCTGGCTGTAGCAAGAGCGCGGGCTCTATCCAGAAACGCCATGTCTGGCAGAGCACCTGAATGAGAGACCTCCATATAAGGAGTCCCTTTAGCACTCTGAATTATAACCGCGCGAAGGCCTGCCTTACCGCTTAACACGCCGCCGCTGTGCGACCGTCAACAGCCCCAAAAACCCAGCACACAGCGCACCGAGCGAGGCTGGTTCAGGCACGGGGTTGGCATAGGTGAACGACAGTTCAAACTCATTAACCTTGAGGTTAGAGATGGCGCTGCCGCCGCTGCCGTAGAGCAACCCCTCAGCGGCCCCCAGCGTCGTACCGGAGGATTCATCGGCGGGTGACAGGGTAAACGTCGTCCCACCATTGTATAAGAGGTACCCGCTCTCCGTGAGAGAAGTGGGTGCCGAGCTCAGCGAAATCCCAACACCGTCGGCATTGGCATCGCCAATATCGAATTGCAAAGCGGAAATCAACGTGCCGTCTATAGTTTTCGTTGTCAGAAAATTCGTCGGTGTGCTGATGATAACGGTATCCGTGGTCGTGCTCGCGCCAACGGACTCGGAAGACGACACGGTGATGTTCTGACCATTGATACCGACGCCATCAAATACCTGCGTCGAGCCGAAGGTCGCCTGCAGAGGCCCGGTAGCGCCGACCACATAATACCCAGCCGTTCCCGCGTAATTGTAACCAGCGATATCGATATCGAATGTGCTGCCCGGCAAGGCACCCGCCATGGCGGGCGTCGCGACAGTGGCTAAACCCGTTAGCAAAACGGCGATCGAGGCAGAGATCGGCGGGCGTCGAGTGAAACTGTCCATGTGCGTGACTCCAAGCGGGGATGCGTTTGAGTGTAGCGCAACAAACTCTTCAAGGGCAACATCATTTTGCGGTCAACCATCGTGTTAGCGTGAGTCTTTTGCGTTTCCTGAGCGACACCGATCCAGCGAAGTTGCGGGAGGGCTACCTGCAGCTCTTCCAAGGTTGAGGACGCGTCCAAGGAAATCAAAGGCGATATGGCGATCCGCCCGATCCAGCCTCAACACGAGGAGCGTAAGGAATCGATTATTCAGGAAGGCTTGGTCCCATTCAGTGAAATCAAGATTGCTGGTCGCGATGGTCGAGACCCGCTCATAGCGCGAAAATCAAGTTGTGCAGGTTCTCTCGTCCTGCGGCGGGCGCAGCGGTTTGAGGTCGAAATAGTCGATGATGAGTATCGGCACTCGAGCCAGGGTTGCGAGCTTGCGTTCATAGGCGCCGGTGGCAAGGGCGGCGTTCAAGGTTGTGACCAGCTGAGCGCAGCTGGTGAACACGGTATCAATGCCGCGACGGATGGCGCAGTGACGAGGATGCCAGACAGGCGCAGTTGCTTGAGCATGGGGCCAAGTTCAGGGAGGGGGCCATCAGAGACTCATTCAGTAGTTAACGGACGTAAAAAAAGAGCGGTAGGATGATCAATGCTGGGTCTTATTGTCAGCATCGATATCGAAAGTGAACAGGGTCTGGGCATCTCGCTGGAATCGGGCAGCGCGACTGTAAACGAAATCGCTGTGGGCGCAAGTGAGCTTTGATCCAATTGATGCCAATGGTTGCGCGTCGTCGGATCTGACCACCGTAGCGATCCAGGCGGGCCATCAGCAGGCCTTCAACCTGGAGGTCATGCCCGGTACCACTACGTCTTTGTTATCGTCGAAGAGAACGAGTCGCAGAGTAAGTTTTATGGTCAAAAGACGCTGCCGTAAATCAATAGTTTTCAGCAAACCGGCAACACCCACTACAACTACTTCGCCACGGGCGCTCCGAGCGAGCTGAACAATCTGACGCTGGGCGCGCCCGATGACTATGGCCAGACCGAAGACGAAGCCTTTCCGTACCCGGCGATCATCGGAGTGTTACCCAACCTCGCCAACTCGATGCTCGCCCAGGGCTTGACCTGGCACACCTACGAAGGCCCGCTTTGGCCGTCGCCGGGCCGCACCACGGCGAATGCGGGTGCCAGCAGCTGGAACACGGCCACGGGCTGCATTTACTTCGACAATCCCGCCGGGAGCACCATCAAGGGAGCGGATGGCACGACAGAAGTGAATGGCAATGCGATCCCGTACCTCTACCCGAGGAATACCAATTCGACGGCGGGCGACAATTACACATGCTCAGTCGGCAGCTCGTGAGGGATGTCTCCCACACGACGCTGCGCGCGTGGTTGAAGCCCGCGACGTTGGAGGACAACCCTAGGAACAGGGCCGGGCTTGCCCCGGACGCACAGTTCACGAGAATGCCGTTACTGCCGGTGCGCAGATTGAGACTCACGCTGATGAAGTCGGCTTGGCCGGTGAAGTCGTTGAGCGCAACGGCGGCTGCCGATTTGGGAGTGCGGGGCCATAACCATCCGAATACGGCGCCAACAGGCCGCCCAAGAATGTCAGATTGCCGGATTCAAGATCGAAGAGTCTGGAGCGCGTTGCTTTCAAACCCCTGGACGAGCGTCGGTATACGTAGATCCGTGCGATTCGCCGCTGCCGCGATCAGCATGAGCAAGGGCGTGCCCATATGCCAAGCGGCGAGAAAGTCTCGTGGGTATGTCCCTCGTTGTTAGTTCAGTGCGCTGATCGCTCGCTGTTCAATTTCGGTCCATAGGGCAGCGTGGCGGTGGGCGGCAAGATAGTTGGGTTTAGTAGCCGGACGCAGAATGTAGTCGTTCTCCTCGAGAAAATCCCGTACGTCCCGAAGCGCTTTTTCCGTAGCAACTTCCACAAGCACGATGGGCCTGGCGGTCACAAGGGTGCGGCGTGCTCCCTTCAACACATCCATTTCTGCACCCTCCACATCGATCTTGATGAAATCCGGTGAAAAGAACCGATCGGATGCTTCATCTATGGTCGTCGTTTCCACGGTCGCCCGAAGCGCCGTACCGCCGTAGTGCCGTTCAGAAAAAGTAGCCTCATCGAGGCACAACGTCCCCGTAGCGCCCGACATGTTGTCGAGCAGAAAAGTAGCAGTCCCGGCCGTGGCGCTGACCGCTTTGCGTTCGAGAACGATATCGCGCGATGGACACTGCGCTAGTGTCTTTTCGAACAGGCTCGCGTTGATCGCGTCCGGTTCAAATGCGACTACCTTACCTCGATCCGCATTCGCTGAGAAGGAAAAGGAATAAAGTCCGAGATTCGCGCCCACGTCGAACATGCGGTGCAGCTTCAAACGATTGATAAGGTAAATCACCAGGTCCAGATCTTGGCGTTCGTATGTATCTGGGGACCCGATTAGATGGGGATTGCGTAACAAATCTACGTAAATCTTATGATCGACGTCCTTTAGTCGAATTCCGAATTTGATTCGGACATTGCGAGTTAGCCAGCGAAATGACGCCGATCTCTTGCGGAAGTACCACAATGGATGATAATTGTCCCGTATCCAGTTTAAAATCATCGAGATTTCCTACATGTTTGAGCCTATTGACGCGCGGTGGAACACAGAAAACATGACCACTAATGTCCGGAGATGGTAGCTCAGGTAACGCTTCGATGTTGAGGCGATGGGAGAGCCTAACGTTTGGTGGGGGCAATCGAGTTAGCTATCCGCGCGTGATCCGTTAGCGGCGGCGGCGGAACGTAGGGAAGCAACGGTTTGCTAGGAACGCCGGGGCACTGGATCGCTGTGCCTCTGCTGCAAAGGCAACTCCGATAAAGCGCTCACCGGAATTCGGAAGCTGAACATCCAACTGTAGCTCACGATCAATGAGGCCAGGGAAACGCTTGCGTCAGTTGCCGCAAGACCCGTTCGAATTCCTGGGTTACGAGTTCGAACGATGCTACTAAATCAAGACGGGACGAGCGTACTTTCGTACAGACCGTTGAAGACGAGGCTCTCCAAGATCATTACAAGTATTATGATTTCTATAATCGTCGACTATTAATCAATCGCATGAAAATAAAACGCCCGACGAAATCTACTAAGCCAAGAACGTCGACGAGCCTTTCGCCGTCGCGGCCTGAAGACACGAAATGCCAGAGTGTTGCCGCATTGATCGACAATCGGAGGATGAGCGGGTAACAAGTCTTACCCAGGAGGTAATGCAAAAAAAGCCCAGGCAAAGACTTGACGAAGAACATCACGCGGTGTTCAATCGTGCGGGAAACTCACTCATTTACCCTCAATAAAAGTTTGTTCGAATTCCCCAAAGTGCCGCTCACGGCTGCGGTAAACGTAGAGCCTCTTCTGTTTGTCACTTATGTTATAGCAGCAGCCGGGGTAGATTATTTACACATCGATTCGAGCATGCAGGGCCGTTGCCGCCTTATTAGTGGTTTTGTTTCACTTGGGAGGGACGCTGGCGTTACCTAGGTATTTTGGCTTTCACTTGTTTGACCAGATGTTTGCCTTCGGTGACGCCGGTGTAGACTTTTTCTTTGTACTTAGTGGATTCATCATTACCTGGGTTCACGCCCAAGATCTAGGCAAGCCTAGCCGTCTCTGGGCATACTTGCTTAAGCGCGCGGTTCGGATCTATCCGATCTACTGGATTATCTTTACAGTCATTCTCTTGGCGGCTTTATTTTCTCCCTCCCTTAGTAATTCAGTTCCTCATGATTTTCCCACTATCATAAGATCGTTGGCTTTGGTGCCGCAAGATCCCGCGGTGGTGGGAGGGACCGGTGCGCCGGTCATCATCTCGGCGTGGTCGATGCAGTATGAAGTGCTGTTCTATGTGCTGGTGGCGATTTTTATTCTGAGCCGCTTACTTGGCATAGTCGTTTCTTGCGCCTTGTTAGCCAATTATGCGGTCTGCCTGTCCGGTGAATTTAGTTTTGCTCAAAGTTTCGTATCCAGCAATTTACTATTTCTGTTTATTTATGGCGCTCTGATAGCGTATTTTTGTAGATCATCCATCAGGTTAGGGAATCCCTTGCTAATTGCGATATTCGGAGGAGCCGCCTTCTTGTTGATCGGTGCCTTAGAAGACGTGTTGGGAACGCAAATGTGGGTAATTGATCGTCGCCTAGGTTTTGGATTTCTTAGTGGTGTCATTATCTTGGGGTTGGTACGGGCGGAGAGTTGCGGACAATTTCGGATGAAAGTGTCCGCTTTGGCGTTAATTGGTGACTCGTCCTATTCCCTCTATTTGATTCATTTTCCCCTCATAAGCATCCTTTGCAAGATAGGGGTTGGCATTGGCCTGGCCGGAACTTTTGGAGCGCTCATCGCTTTCCCAGCGTTTCTCAGCGTATGTATTCTGACGTCTCTTGGATTCTACGTGGCGATTGAACGGCCAATGTTGCGCCGGTTAAGGATCAAGTCCCCGTCCCGCATCGAGTCGGGCTGTTGATTTTTATCCATCGCACGCAACACGTAATCCCGCTTGGGTGGCGGAGAGCACACCGACAGCACACCTGCGGATCCTCATTCCCGAAGAACGATCGCGATATTCTCCATATTGACGTAGGGCACATTGCATGTAGTTTTGCCTTGAATCTGGATGCCCTAATTTGTCACGGTGAGTCCCAGGGTTGTATATGGTGTCCCGATGCGGAACAGGCGCACATCGGTCGCACCGGGAGTGTGTTTCATCGGCGTAGTTTCCCAGACCACGCTCCGGGCTTGGGCGAAGCCGGCGGCGATGAAGGCGGGACTGGTGTCGCCCGCATCGGGGACATCGTAACTACCTTCACCTGGCATGTAATCCTTTGAAAAAGCTGCGCCGACGGTATCTACGGCCACATCATTGGTAAAGAATCCCGTGGCGTTGGTAGATATCCCGAAGAACAGCGCTTGGGTTGCAGCGGTGGCCGAGTTCACGAGAACGCCGTTACTTCCGGTCTTCAGATTTAGGCCAACGCCGATGAAGTCAGCATCACCGGTGAAATCGTTGAGTTCGACGGCTGCCGCCGACTTGGACAGTCCTGCACCATAGCCATCCGAATAAGGCGCCAATAATCCGCCCAAGAACGTCAGATTCCCGGATTCAAGATTGAAGAGATTGGAACGCGTTCCCTCAGACCAGCAGTCGCTGATAAGGACGTTGCTGCCGCCTAGCATGCTCAAGGGCACACCGCAGCCGCCTACAGTGAGAACGCTGGCGCTCGTATCAACGGACAACGTGCCGATGCCAGTGTTCGCCTGCGCATCCAGTCGTGTTTCCTTGAGGCCAGATACGGATATAGCGCTCATGTAAGAACCTGAGAGGAAGACACGCCCCCCGCTCTGGTTAGCGTCCGGCATGGCGATGGCCGTCACTGTGCTGCCGCCGATGGAAAGATCCCGTAGCGTCGCGAAGCTCGGGCCCGCCAGACTGATTACCGGGCCGTTTGGCGAAGTCCCGCTCCACCATAAGACCGTTGCTTGGGAATCGCCAGCGATTTGAATCTGGGCGTTGGCCGGCACGATCAACGTGTGGTTAATTGAGTAGTTGCCAGCCGGAAGGTGCACGACCGCATTAGCACCGTGGCTCGCAGCGCTATTGATGGTCGCTTGGATCTGGTCCGCCGTCGCGTTCAATGGGACTTCGAAGATTGCACGACCATAATTTGGAGCCAGTGCAGGCAGAGTCGGGAGCGTTGCAGCAATGCTATCCACGCTCACGGTGGAATCGCCGCTGGTGAGGACCCGACCGGTCGTGCCGGCCAGGGAGATGGGATTGGTAACGGTGTATTCGTTCCCTATCGAGTAGACGTCGCGGTCACCCTGTCCTGCACTTATACCAGACCCCTCCATGTGGATCGCGGGACTCGTACTGCCGCTCGTGCTGCGGATCTTGTTGTCGATCAGGATGAGCGGCCCTTCGTTACCGACCTCGATCGCTACGGGATCGAGTGTATCGATGATGGTGTTGTTTTGGAGGATTATCGGCACCGGATTTGGACCGGCTTCCGTGCCATAGAAGAATTGATGGGAGTTAATTGAAAAATTATTCTTTAATGATAACAATTCTGATGTGTTTCCAATGGCTACACCGGCGACCGTGGCGCCTTGAAATACGCTGCGATTAATCGAAAATTGACCAGCTCCGGCCGTCGCACCGGCATCGTTGATGCTGAAATAATTGGTAACGCCGCGGGCACAGTTTGTGAACTTGGAATCCCATATCATCCAATCGACGGCGTTTGGGCTGCCAAGGTTCACGCCTGCGATGCTCTCATTCAGGAATGACACCCGTAAAATCATGGTCTCGGAATCGCCTTGGCCGTAGGCGGCGCCAACTCGGCCGCCGTAGATGCCGATACCCATATTCTGGAATACCTCATCGACGTGCTTGATACTGCCCTGATAGTTGGCCCGGTCGGTAACGAAGTTCCACCACTGCGCGATACCGATGCCCGCCGCGTTCTTACCATCCCACGTCAGACGGGTGAAAAGAGTATCGAATGAGCCACTGGTGACCAGCATTGTGCCGTTGGCAGCACCGCCCCAGACGATGCTCGTAGTGCGTGGATCGGCTCCGATCAAATTTGCTCCGAAGTTGAGTTCCATCTTCAATGTCTGCGTGACGCGATAGGTCCCGGCTGGGAAATATAGGACGGTGGGACCTATTGAGGCATTGTATTTGCGCAGCGCATTGAG
>Ga0116226_10005906_pt1 | contig 10964 bp, 12 predicted proteins | sample S1TSphfallax_FD_89692 | JGI IMG/M metagenome (GOLD analysis project Ga0116226, IMG submission 89692) | Host-associated microbial communities from peat moss isolated from Minnesota, USA - S1T2_Fa - Sphagnum fallax MG | ecosystem: Host-associated > Plants > Peat moss > Unclassified | place: USA...
CTCGAGCGGGCGACCGTTACGGGCCCGCATTGCCTGAAAATTCGTTTTCTGAGAAAATGTTCGAACGGTGGGACGATCTAGCTCGACGCGACCGCCCTGCTCCGTCTTTCTTTCTTGTTCCGCCGGGTAGGGAGGATTGCCTGCCATGGGTAGAAGCCCGAGATGAGCCGCGCATTCGTCCGCGACGACGACGGGATCCACGAACCCGTCCTCCGGAAGCGTCCTGCACTCACCGCTCCCTCGGTCTCGCCACCGAGCGACCGTGGGACAGCCGGCTTCGGCGCGACCGTCGTCGTTACCGGCGGTCCGAAGCCGGACCAGCACTTCACGATCGTGCTCGACGACGACGCCGACGTCCGCAGCGGCCGCATCGGGCTGACGTCCCCCCTCGCCCAGGCGCTCACCGGCGCCCGGGTCGGGGAACAGGTCGTGTGGCACCGCCCGATCGGCGACCTGACCCTCAAGGTCACCGCAATCACGTACGAAGGCACGGACAGCCACTAAGAAGCAAGAGATATCTTGCCGACGACGCCAAATGTCGTGAACGACTCGTCGAAAATGAAACGCTCATGTGCTTCTAAGCCGTTTACAGCCTTAAGGGACCTAGTTTACAGCCTCATCGACCGGGGCTTCTCGCGCTTCCAGAAAGGAGGGCTCAACATGGCTAAGGCTATCAACGTGGCTGCCTACATTTTAAATAAGATGGGTCCCCTCGAGGCCAAGAAGCTCCAAAAACTGACGTATTACTCGCAGGTTTGGTCGCTCGTATGGCACGGAGAGCCACTCTTCGAGGAGCGCATCGAGGCATGGCGGGACGGGCCGGTAATTCCAGAGCTCTATCGCTTGCACAGAACCAAATTTTTGGTCCGTCAAATCGACGGCGCCGACAGCGCTCGACTGACCAATTCGGAACAAGACACGGTAGATAGCGTTCTTGGATACTACGGGGATCGCAGCGCTGAGGCGTTGTGCAAACTAAGCCATAGCGAGCAGCCTTGGCTAAGCGCGCGGAGGGGCTTGCTGCCCTTCCAAGCTGGAAATCGCGAGATCTCGCAGGATTCCATCCGGGAGTTTTACTCCAGCCTCAAGTAGCGCCGGGCGGGCCTTCGTCCCGGCGCGACTTCGTTTCGATCAGCATGGGTGTGTTCGCGGCACGCTCACTGTTCAAGCGCTCCTGAATAGCTATCTCGATGATTGCTTTATTGGCATCCGTTACATTGCGGATGCTGACGAACGATATGAAATGCGTGCCGAAAATGATCGCCAATTTTCCAAGGAATTCATCTGCAAACGAGCTCGACACTGTACCGGTCTCACCGAAGTCAACTACACAATGCTTTGCCTGCGAATTTTCCACCAGATTCAGGAGCTTCATCCGAAGTTTTTTCCCCGTCGGCCGATCTCGAAATGTGTCGCATTCATCTTTAAGGATCATCTCGATCGTCCCAAGTCGTGGCTCATATTGCTCAAGGTGAAACGACTGTGCATGGCTCGGATTCTCCAGAACCGTTTTCAAGTCAATGCTATTTGCCAACGGAAGTATCCATTCAACAACAGTTCCCTTGTAGAATGGGCGTTGAAGATACGTCTGATACGAGCCGTCGATCGTAAGCATTGAGTTCCCCGACCACAAACGAAAATGTCCGTTCGTGGCACGGATAAGCGCCGTACTTCCAAAGAGACCCCAGCCCTGATTTTCTCGCTTGCTGGTTATACCGCGCTGGATGGCAAATTCAATTGCGCGGGCATCTGTCGAGGTCTCCTCCCCTTTGTAACGCTCACGAAGTGAACATCGAATGCCCATCCCGGCATCTGCGATGACAAATACAACGCGCTTTGAGTCTTCGAGAATAACGACTTGAGAAATCATGCCGATTGGGCTTTCGGCATGATGGAATACGTTACCAATAAGTTCGCTCGTTGCCCACTCGAGGGATTCGACGACGTCACGGCCGCACTTACGGCGCTGTAGAATCTCGTCCATTATTTCAGATACGTAGCGATGAGCTTCCGGACCATCACTCGCGTAATGACGAACACCCTTTACTGATTTTCGATCATCTCCAATAGGCGTTCGCGTCAACAGGCGGTCGTAGCGATTTATCTCAATAAATCTGGAAACCCATGTGTTGTCGTCGATCCGCAATCGGGTGGGCTCAGGGTTCTGCATCAAGTCCGCGACGATCGGTATTAGGCCAACTGGATGTATTCGGTAAACATCTGACATGTTTAGCCACCTGATACTTCGCCGAATTGGCTGATCGATAGCAAAATACTGAGCGGCAGAGTTGGGATCTACCATGCCCACCAAACGCAGTGTCTTGCCTGTGACCCTTGCAGACGTTTGCGCATCCTTACGAAGATGAGGCGGAATTCTATAGCCCTTTGTCATTTTGTAAACACCGACCGTGTTCCAATAACTGACACCGCATCGAATAGGGTCAACTCAGATGGCGGCGTGAGTTTCTTCTTAATTCGGTAAGGATAATACACCCGAACGGGTTCTTCGCCGCGCGCTTCGTACTGCACGCATACGGACTCGAAAGGATCATCTAGGCCTGGCATTCGCACTCGCTCGCGATGCGCTGTCGCGACGCCGACTATCTTCGGATCGCGCCGCGTCTGCAACTGGAGCGCAGACCGCAGCTCCACCAAGTGCAGATCGTGCTCAGGAAAGTCCCGGCCTGCATACACAGAGACGATGCCCATGCGCCCGCCCGAATCGATCCACACCGCGAGCGGCTGCAGGTCACCACGCTCGCGTTCAAGCGTGGCGAAGGCGCGATCGCGGACCGCGGCGATCAAGCGTTCTTGCGGCGTCGCATTCGGCGGCGTCATCGCTTCGCCGGATCGAACACGAGGCGGTCTTTTTGCAACGACATGTTGAGGAGGATGCCGACGGCGATGTAGTTCGTGAGGATCGCCGAGCCGCCGTACGACATGAAGGGCAGCGGGATGCCGGTGATCGGCATGATCCCGATCGTCATCCCGATGTTGACGATGATGTGGAAGGCGAGCATCGCGATGAGCCCCGCGCCGAGCAAGACGCCGAACCGGTCGCGCGCGGCGACGACGGCGCGCATCCCGGCGACGACGATCACGACGTACGCGAGCAAGAGCAGCGTCGCGCCGATGAAGCCCGTCTCTTCGCCGACGACGGTGAAGATGAAATCGCGGCTATGCTCGGGGACGAAGTTGAGCTGCGTCTGGGTGCCATGATAGAGCCCTTTCCCAAACCACTCACCGCTGCCGACCGCGATCTTCGACTGGTTCAGATTCCAGCCCGCACCTTGCGGGTCGGCCTTGGGGTTCAAGAACACGAGCAAGCGCGCGCGCTGGAAGGGCTTGAGGATCTTCTCGCTCGTGAGCACGAACGCGCCGGCGGCGATGACGGCGCCGATATAGATGCCGAAATCGAGCAGGTTCGGCAAACCGAAATAGAGTTCGGCCGTGAGGATCGCGCCGATGACGAGCGTCGTGCCGAGATCGGGCTGCTTGAGGATCAGGAGCGCCGGAATCGCCACCGCGACCAGCGGCAGCCACAGCTCTTGCAGGCGCTTGAAGTCGCTGCGCGCGAGGATCGCCGCGACGGCGATCGCAAGCGACAGCTTCGCGAACTCCGAGGGCTGGAAGCTGAACGGACCGATCGCGATCCAACGCTGCGCACCGAGCTCGCTATGTCCTTTGAAGAGGATGAAGAGCAGCAAGACGACCGTGACCACATAGATCGGCAGCGCCCACCGTTGCCAGATGCGATAATCCACGAACGCCAGGCCGAACATGAGCACGATCCCGATCGCCGCGAAGAGCGCCTGATTGCGGACTTCGTTGTGTTCGCTCGGTGTGTGGAGCGTCGCAGACGAGATGAAGAACAGGCCGGCTAGCGTGACGGCGATACAGCCGAACGCGAGCCACCAATTGAAGCGAGAATACCAGGGCCGTTCCACGCAGCCGTGATTCGGCCAGCAGGCGCGGATGCATCCCGGAGCAAGCCGTAGAAGGGCCGCCCATGAGCCGCCCGAGCGATGTCGGCGGGCTGACCGGTTTCGGCCCGATCGAACGCGAACTCGACGAGCCGCTGTGTGGGACGCGACCGCGGAATTGCGCTACCTCGTCCTCCCGCAGCGCCCCGCCGGCACCGTCGGCTGGGACGAGCAGCGGTTGGCACGCACGGTGACGCGCGACACGCTCATCGGTGCGGCCGAACCTACAGTCTAATTCGGAGACGTACGGTCGCGCAACGACGCGCGCGCTAGCCGGGCACGGGGGCGGCGTTACCGAGTGAGGGCGACACGTTTGCACGCCGGCGGCGGCGCTTGCGGCGCGGCGGGGACGGCGGCTTCGCGGCTGCCGGTTCGTCGGCGACCTTCGCCGTCGCGGGCGTGCCGAACGATGAGGGCGGCGGTTCCGGTGCGGGCGGCGGCCCGCTCGGCGTGGGCGGCGGCGACGGCGGGCGCGTTTTCATCGAGAGGATCGGGATGTTCGCCATCATCGCGATCGCCGCGTCCTGGCGCTCGAAGGTGACGTCGCACGCGGCCTCGTCGACCTCGACGTATTTCGAGATCACCGCGATCAAATCGAGCTTCAGCGACTCGACGACATCGGGCGCAAGCGAGAGATGATCGGAGAGCAGCACGAGCCGCAAGCGCTCGCGCGCGGTCGAGCTCGAGCCTTCGGGCTTGAAGAGCTTCTTGAAGAAATCGATCATCGGGCACTGCCTCCGAAGAACGCGCCGAGCCGCTGCATCGCGGTCGGTTCGGTGGGGATCACGGGAGCGGATGTGTCGGTGCCCGCGATGCGGCCGGCGATCGCGCGGTAGGCGGCGCCGGTGGGACTCGCATCGTCGAGCGCAAGCGGCTCGCCCTTGTTCGTCGAGACGATCACGCCCGGTTCGTCGGCGATCACGCCGAGCAGCGGCAAGCGTAGGATCGCGTTGACGTCGTCGACCGAGAGCATCTTGCCCTTGCGAACGAGCGCGGGGCGCAACCGGTTGACGACCAGCCAAATCTTCTCGCGATTCCCGAGCAGACCGACGACCCGGTCCGCATCGCGCACGGCCGAGACCTCCGGCGTGCAGACGACGATCGCCTCGTCCGCGCCAACGATCGCGTTTTGGAATCCCATCTCGATCCCGGCCGGACAGTCGATCAAGACATAATCGAACTGCTCGCGCAGCCGGTCGATCAGGTCGTGCATCGCCTGCGTATCGACTTCGTCTTTCTCGCGCGTCTGCGCCGCGGCGAGCAGGCGCAACGTCGAGACGCGCTTGTCGACGACGAGCGCATCGTCGAGCGTCGCGCGCGATTCGAGCACGTCGAGGACGTGGTGGCGCACGCGCGCCTCCAGCCCCATCACGATGTCGAGGTTGCGCAGTCCGACGTCGGCGTCGACCAGCACGACCGTGGCGCCGGTGCGCGCGAGCGCGGCACCGATATTGGCCGTGGTCGTCGTCTTTCCGACGCCGCCTTTGCCCGAGGTGATCACGATCGCGCGGCCGCGCGGTTTCGGAATCACGGGCGCAATGGGTTCGGGTTGGACGTCGTGCATATCAGCCTGCCTTCCGTTGACCGAAGAGCTTGGAGAAGAATCCGGGCGCGTGCAGCACCGTGAGCGGCACCACTTCACCTTCGAGACGGCGCGCGATCTTCTCGTAGATGACCGCGAGGCGCGAATCGGGCGTGAGAACGACCGGTTCGCCGCGGTTGGTCGTATCGATGATCTCCTCATCGTCAGGGATGATGCCGAGCAGCTCGCCGCCCAGGATCTCGCTGACGTCGTCGACCGAGAGCATGTCGCCGCTGCGCACCATCTCGGGCCGGATCCGGTTGACGACGATCCGAAAGGCGAGGCCGCGTTCGCGCAGCTTGCCGATCACGCGATCCGCATCACGAATCGCGCTAACCTCGGGCGTGGTTACGACGATCGCTTCGGCAGCGCCGGCGATCGCGTTGCGGAAGCCGTGCTCGATCCCGGCCGGGCAATCGATGAGCACGTAATCGCAGGTCTCCGCCAGATCTTCGATCACTTTGGCGAACTGCAACTCGCTCACCGCCGTTTTGTCGCGCGTCTGCGCGGCCGGCAAGATCGCGAGCGTCTCGAAGCGCTTGTCTTTGATCAGCGCCTGGCGCAGCTGACAGCGACCCTCGACGACCTCGACGAGATCGAAGACGATCCGCTTCTCGAGACCCAGCACGAGGTCGAGATTGCGCAGGCCGATGTCGGCGTCGACCAAGACGACGCGGTGACCGCGCTGCGCGAGCGCGGCGCCGAGGTTGGCGGTGGTCGTCGTCTTGCCGACGCCGCCCTTGCCCGAGGTCAGAACGATGCGGCGTGCGCTCATGTCAGCGAAACCTCCCGGCGAGCCAGATCCGCGCTCGCGTGCGGGACGATCGCGATCCGATCGTCGATGATGTAGGCGTGTTCGGGGCCGCGACCGGCGCGCGCCGGCTCGGCGTCGAGCGCGATGCAGGTCGCGATGCGCAGCTGCGTCGGCGCGAGATCGAGCGCGATCACGCGCGCGCTGCGGTCGCCCTGGGCACCGGCATGCGCGACGCCGCGCAGCGCGCCGAACACGACGATGTCGCCGCTTGCGATCAATTCCGCCCCCGGGTTCACATCGCCGATGACGATGATGTTGCCGAGGTTGTGCAGCGCCTGCCCGCCGCGCAGCGTCCCGCGGTGGTAGAGCGTCGAGACGCCGGCCGGCGCCGAGGCCGGCGCGGGGGCGATCGCGGCCGCCGCCGCTGCGGGGCCGACCGTCGAGGGGGCGACGCCGCGCGACTGCCGGCGCTTGGCGAGATCGGACCGCGCACCGGCGAAGTCGGCGACGAGCGAACGGGCGTCATCGGAGAGCGTCATCGTGCGCGGCGTGCGCGCCTGGCGCGGGATCGCCGAGATGTCGGGTACGGGCGCGGACCCGACGTAAGCGAGTTCCAGCTCGGCGAGCACGGGTGCGAGCGCCTCCGGCCCGGCGACACCGTCGAGCGTCACGCCGAAATCGGCGAGAAGGTCGCGGAACGCCGCAATCTCAACTCCGGGTGGCTCGAGCGACCCGAGGTTGGCAACGGCACGGCTTCCTCGGTAAAAGTCGGCTCGCTCGGCGAGCGCTTGGCGCAGCTCCTCGCCGGCCTCCGGCAGCGCGCGGTCGACCGCGATCTCCAAGCGCCGCCCGCGGCCGCGAATCGAACTCATCGTTCTGCCCCTCGTCTCATCAGCGCGCGATTCCGATGGCCGCCGCGGGCGCCCTGTTCGACTCACCGTGCACCCACAACAAACTTGAGTTGTCCACATGCCTTCCACGGCTCGTTCACACAGCGGATCAAACGGGCCGCGAGCCGCGACCGTCGAAAAGAGAGAGCCCGGCCCGCTCCGATCGACGCGATCGCGACCGGGACGTCCCTTCCTGAGGAAAGCCGACATGTCGAAACGACGGTTGTTGACCATTCCACTCATGATCGCACTGCTGTGTGCCACCATCCCGGCACCCGTGTATGCGACTTCGACCACGCAAGAAGTCCAGATCGGCAAAGAGCAGGACAAGCAGATCACCGACTCCACCAACGTGGTGACGGATCCGCTGCTCAACGCCTGGGTCAACGACGTCTCGCAAAAGCTGTGGCTGCAAGTCGCGCGCAAAGACGTTCCGTACAATATCAAGATCCTCGACGTGAGCGACATCAATGCGTTCTCGACTCTCGGCGGCTACATCTATATCAACGAAGGGACGCTGGACTACGTTCAGTCCGACGACGAGCTCGCAAGCGTCATCGGCCACGAAACCGGCCACATCGAGCGCCGCCATTACCTCACGATGAACACCAAGGTGAACGTGATCAACTTGTTGTTCACCGTCGCCTCGCTGTTCTCGCCGATCGTCTACCGGTTCGGCCAACTCGCCGAAGCCGGCCTGATCGCAAAGGCGTCGCGCGCGGATGAACTCGAGGCCGACAAATACGGGCTGCTCCTGATGTCGCGCGCGGGCTACGATCCCGACGCGATGGTCTCGTTCATGAAGCATATGAACGTCACGATCGGCAACAATCACGATCTGGTCAGCAAGTATCTGCAAGACCATCCCGATTTCCCCGATCGCATCTCCCACCTCGAAGGCTACCCGCAGCTCGACCCGACGGTGCGCACCGACGATCAGCGCATCGCGGCGGCCTCGCACGATCTGGAGACCGCGCGCTACAACATCGCCGCGCTCGCGTTCGGGAAACTGCAGGCGCGTCATCCCGATGACACGCTCGTCACCTACCAACTCGGCGCCTCCCAACTCGCGCTCGGTCAGATGGCCAAGGGCGAACAGAACCTCTCGCAAGCCGCGACCCTCGGCACGCCGCAAACCAAAGCCCTCGCGCAGAAGCGCATCGACGCGCTGCGCGCGACCGAGAAGCGGCTCGACCTGCTGCGCCCGAACCTCCAGCCGCTACGCGATCAGATGACGGCTTCGCTCACGAGCCTCAATCAAGCAGCAACCGCGATCCTCACCCGCCGCGATTCCGGCCGCGATCAGCTGAAGATCCTGAGCAATCGCATCCAGGACATCGGCTACGAAGTGCCGCAGTGGCTCGGCCAAACGCAGCCCCGGCCGAACTCGCGGATGGACGTCGTGCTGCGCAATCTCACCACCATGAGCCGGTCGCTCGATACGGCGCTCCAGGATGCGCAGTCGACGATCGGCGGCGTCGGTTCGCTCGAACGCAACAAGCAAGGCGGCGAGCTCAAAGAAAACAGCGACACGCTCGACGACATGAACGCGCCGCTCAAACTCGATGCGCCGCCGCCGCAGGCGCTGGCGACCTTCGCCTACTATCCGCGCATGCTCGGCGAGATCCAGAATTCCAACGCCGATCTGCTGCGCGCCGTCGACGCCGCGCGGGCGTCGCTCGCGCTCCTCGATGTCGGCCTCGGCGACCTCGATCGCCTGCTGCGCGAGTTCCAGCACGTCTCCTTGAGCCCGTTCGGGGGCGGCGATCTCACCCCGTCGGACTACGCGCGCATCGAACCGGTCATGACCACTGCGCTCAATTCGCTGAATAAAGCTGCCGTTGCGGCCTCGCAAGCGCAGCAGCTCTACATGATGGCCCGTTCGCGCACGTTCATGGTAAAGATCACGCAACTCGGCATCGCGCAGTCAGCCGACCGCTATTCCACCCTCCAGCACGCGCTCGACTTGCGCTTCCACAACGCGGCATCGCTCGATTACGACACGATGATCAAAGACGATCTCTCGCCGGGCGAGGCGACCGCGGCGGCGATCGTCGCCGCCGACACGAACACGACGCCCGAGGCGATCATCGGCGAGTCGCAGGCCACCCACCGCTCGATCGTCGACATCGCCAACAGCCGGCAGATGCACGCCGAGACGCTCGAGATCTTCGAGGGACTGATCTTCCTCGACTACACGGACGATCCGGAAAAAGAAGCCCGCGGCGCATCGTAACCTCACGCGCCCGTTCGGGGTAGATCAGAGCGATGAACTCCATGCGAGCCTCCGTCCTCGGCGCGGCCGACGTCTTCCAGCGGCTGCGCGGCAGCGTCAACGTCGGCGCCGTGCACGCCGGAGCGCGCAAGCCGTTCCGGTTCTTTCTGTGCGGCGACCTGGGTCTGGTCGGCGAGCTGCGATCGCTGCTGCTCTCCGGCGAGGCCGAGGGTTTCGACCGGATGACCGCGGCCGCGCTGCTCGAAACGATCGATCCGAGCCAGCGCGTGCTCGATACGAGCGAGGCCCGGGCCGTGATCTTCCTCGGCCGCACGGGCGACCGGCCGGGCGCCCGGCTCGATCTCCTAGCCCCACTCGGGCTGCCGATCTTCGCCCTGCTCGTCGATCCGAACGTCGCGGCGACCAGCGGCCCGACCCAGCCGCCCGCAGCGGGCCGGGTCGACGATTACATCGTCCCGGACCTCTCGCGCGACGCGCTCAAAGCACGCTTCCTGCCGCATCTGATCGAGTGCTGTAAGGGGATCGAGATCGCCGTCGGGCGCCAGCTTCCGTTCCTGCGCGAAACGGTGGCCGCGAAGCTGACCCGCGATGCGGCGCTCAACGCCCTCAAGATCTCCGGCGCGAGCGCCGTCGTCGACCAGGTGCCGCTCCTAGGGGCCGTGCTCGGCGCGTTCGCCTCGGCCGGCGACATGGTGGCGATCACCGGGGTGCAGATGACGCTCATGATGCAGATCGGCGCGACGTTCGGGAAAGATCCGGACCTCGGCCGGGTGTGGGAACTCTTGCCGATCGTCGGCGGCGGCTTCGGCTGGCGCGCGCTCTCGCGCGAACTCGCGGGCTTCATCCCGGTCGCCGGCCTCTTCATCAAAGCCGCGATCGCCTACGCGGGCACGATCGTCGTCGGCGAAGGCGCGACGTTCTATTTCCAACACGGCCGCCACATGACGCCCGCCGACGGCTCACGCCTCTACGAAGAAGCCAAAGCCTCCGCGCTCACGTTCGCCCGCGACACCTTCGCCAAACTCCGCCGCGGCGGCAACGGCAACGGCAACGGCAACGGCAAGAACGGTACCGACGGTCACGACGGCCACACCTAGTCGCTAACGCGGTCAGCAATCGTCGTGTGCATCGTTCGTCCCTCACCCAACCGTTTCACGCGCGCGCTTCGAGCGACAAGACTGACCACCGTGTCATCCTGAGGCTTGTCGAAGGATGGGCACGAGAGCATGGGGCGCGTTCCGCCACGAGCGTGGCCGGGGCCGGCATCGATATCGCAAGCCCATCCTTCGACAAGGCTCAGGATGACACGGCTGCGTTGCCGCGGTTGCTGCTAGGGCTCGCTGATCGGTATGTGGAGCGAGGCGGCGAGGGTTTCGTAGTCGGGGGCAACGTAGCCGCTATCGCGGATGACGATCGTGCCGGCGGCGATGTCGCCGAGGCGTTTGTTTTCTTTTGAGAGGAGCACGCTGATCGCGGAGAGCGCGTAGAAGCCGAGCGCGGCTTCGACGATGCGCACGAG
>Ga0116226_10005907_pt1 | contig 10963 bp, 8 predicted proteins | sample S1TSphfallax_FD_89692 | JGI IMG/M metagenome (GOLD analysis project Ga0116226, IMG submission 89692) | Host-associated microbial communities from peat moss isolated from Minnesota, USA - S1T2_Fa - Sphagnum fallax MG | ecosystem: Host-associated > Plants > Peat moss > Unclassified | place: USA...
TGCTGGTCGATGCTCTCTAACGCTTCGCTCTTTCCGAACTGATCTTGGTTTGTCTGTTTGTTGTCGTCGTGTTTTTTGTTTTCTCTGCTTTTTTATTTCGCTCTATTTTCCTCTTCCAGTTTTGCTTTATTTCGTTTCTGTGAATTGAGCACGAGAGGGATTTTTGTGTCTGGATTTTTTTGCAGTTTTTCTGTGGAAGGTATTGAGAGAGAGAGGAGGCCAGAGTCTTGTGTTTGTTGAGGTTCGAATTCCGGTGTTATCGCTTTTGTTAGGGTTGATGTGTTGAAGAAGAACTCGGTGCGGAGCTCCTACCTTCCTTCCTTCCTTATCCGTGGCAAGCACAACACGTGGTGTTCTGTTGTCGCTGCAATTTCGTGAGAGGAAAGTCCGTCGTAGAACGAGAGAGAAAGGAGAGTTCCAGTTGTCTCCTCGCTTTAGTCTCCTCGGTTTCACCACATAGTTCTGGTCCTCGTTCTTGCCAGGAATTCTCTACTGTCGTCGACGAAAGGCGGGGCGAATCTGACCAGCAGTGGCAAAGGCAGTAGTTCTTCTTGTCCATTCTGTGATTGACTCCGACGAGCATAGAAAGAAAGCGAGAGAGAGAGAAGAGGAGGAGGAGGGCGTTGGCGATTGTGTTGGTGATCTATCAGAATCAAGGCACCACGGCGAAGAACAGGTCTCGTACACGTTTTGCATTGCAAGAAATGCCTGGGATTAACGTCACCAAGTTCCAGAGTGACTGGTGCTTTGCACACCGGCCAATTCCCATTCTCATTCTCTCCAGGAAGCTGGGATCTTCTCAACAGCGAAGCAAGCATGCCTCGGCAGCGCGCATAGGCATATGGTAGGGAGCATTGATAGAGAATCTCAACTCTAGGACCTGTAATCCTGTCTAGTACCCATATCTCACTTCAGCATCTTTCATCTAGTACCGTATGTTCACGATCCATACTAGCCATATAAGATCTCGCTCTCGAAGACTAAGCGTGATGGGTACTGCTTTCTGAAGCCAAATTAGAGACAGAGACAGACAGAGAGACAGAGAGAGAATGGTCCTTAGCAGGAGATCTTGAATCTTTGCTATCTTAGCTCTTGAGCCAAACAAGAGCTTTCTTTGAAGAGAACAGTGCAGTGGCTGGTTTTGGGTTTTGAGAGGACATATCTATCTTGACCACCCTGAAGGGACCTCACTAGCTTATTTGTGTATTTTCCCTGTCAGCCGACTTTTTACATCAGGACTAGCTTATTCTTTCTGTGCTCAAAGATTCAGTTGATCTATAAGATTCAAACTACAGACGTTGAGCTATGGCTACCAATGGGAAGGACATTGAACTTGGCATACTGCATGAAGAAGGACAAGACAGCTGTGATGATGGTCGAGAGTATGAGTGCCAGATTGACAAGGAATATGGTAATGGTATAAACCATCCAGCAAGCGGTTGCATGGTCTCCAACATGACCGTCCAGCAAGTTGGAGACCATGAGAGGTTGGATGTGGGAGAAGCAACAAGTGGGAAGGTAGAGACATCCAACAAGCAACATCGGCTCCGAAGAGCAGTATCAGACATACAGTTTAAAGCACACATGGCACCAGTTCATCCAGATCGAAAGGTTTTTGTTCTTTTATCTTCTTGTTGGTTTCAATTCTAGGAAAGATGTATATGTTGGAAGAGGAGAGGTTGTGTTTTGTTTAGTGCTAGTTGTACCATCTGCTGGCCATCTATTGGAATATGGTAAATGAAAAATATCAAGCACTAGGAGAGCCTTGAAGAGGGAGATGAGAAGGTGACTGATCCAGTTCCTTGAGCTACTTGTAACCTGGGAAGAAGTTCTGAATTGCTGTTGGAGAATTGAAGTATTTGTCTGGCTTGCTGGGTTCTCTTTGTTGGGTGTGGGGGATGCAGAAATACACCTGTTGGGGAACTATAGGCCAGGCATATCAGGCATTGGGTATTGTTTTTGGAGGCCTGGGAACATCCCCACTTTATGTGTACCCTAGTGTCAACCTGTCAAACCCTCAGGAGGAGGACTTTTTGGGATTAATGAGCCTAATTTTCTGGACACTGACATTGATTGCATTTGTGAAGTATGTACTTATTGTTATCCGGGCCGATGACCGTGGTGAAGGTCTGTACACGATCCATATTGCTGGACTTGACATGCCTTTGATATCTCCTCTCTGATGATGCTTCTAATGTCCACTTCGACACTGCACTGCAATGCAGATATTGTGTTTAAGATTTGTCATTGCTCTTTAAGAATAAACTCAACAGCAATACATCATGCAGAATCAGTGACCAGGTTTGGGAAACTGGAATGTCAGTCTCCTTTTGCTGTTGAACAGCTGAAGTTGTGGGATGCTTTGTGCCTTAAGGAAGGAAAAAAAACTATATCAAAATGTAGGATTGGAGAAGACCTACACATTTTTTGACAGTGAGATTTATGAACAGGTGGGACGTTTGCATTGTATTCTCTTCTCCATCGGCATGCAAGTGTAGACCAGAAGGATACTGCAGCATCCGACAGTGAAACCACACACTCAAGTGGTCAAGTACATGACAAAGTCCATTCCCTGCTCAAGAACTCCAGAACAGCTCAAATTATCTTGTTTATTGTAGTTATGCTGGGCACTTGCCTGGTCATTGGTGATGGCATTCTCACTCCTGCCATATCAGGTAAGAACATACTTCCTCAAAATCAAATGTCTGACAGTGCTTGGTCAAAATTGTGATTTCATTGCTTCGCTCCTTGATCACCTCTTGGTTGGTATTTGGCCTAGCCTAACACAAGAAGAAGTTTCTCACTAGATAGGATATCATATTAGAAGTTCGCAGCTTGGGGTTGTCAACAAGAAGCCAAATTCCTTATGCTGCTATCTGACCACAGTAAATTTCATGCCCCTGGATCTTTTAATATCTGACATGTTTTGTTTGGATTAGAATGTGACCTGGTTAGCAGTAAAGCTGTTGTCTCTATGTAATGATATGGGGCTAGTTTCATAAGTAAATGTGCATTGTGCAAGGTGGTTCTACAAGACCATCTGAACTGAGATTGTTCTGCTGCTGCAGTCTTATCAGCCATGGCAGGGATTCAAAGTGAGGATGAATCATTACCACCAGGCAAGTTTCCCACGCTTATAATCACACTTGGTATCTCATGGAATTAGTCACATGATATCTTTTTAGGGCCTCTGTACTATCTATGTGCATCTGCTACCAACAGCATTTTGGCAGTAGGTGTTCAGGCTCATAAAGCAGACATGTTTCATTTTACAAATAGTAAATGTTAAGTGTTCTGAGTACTTCTGTTCAATGGTAGATCATTTGTGCATATTGAAGGAGAGCTGCTCTAACTGAAAGGGAATGATTTATGATGGCAGCTGTTGTGACCTGGGTATCAGCAATCATCTTGGTAGTAGTCTTCATGCTGCAGCAATTTGGAACACATCGTGTGAGCTGGCTTTTCTCTCCCATCTTGTTGGTCTGGTTTGTGACAACTCCCCTTGTGGGAATCTACAACATAGCAGCCCACTATCCCAGTGTCTTCAAAGCTGTGTCACCCCACTACATCATCAAATATTTTATTCGAAATAAGAAGCAGGGTTGGGTATCACTGGGTGGTGCAGTGCTTTGTATCACAGGTGTGTCTTATCTTCCCTTATGCTTAAACCAAGTTGACATGGTTGCATCTTCTGTACCATTTCTAAGTGCCTCACTTTGTTCTGTTTACAGGAGCAGAAGCAATGTTTGCAGATCTTGGCCATTTCAATAGAAGGTCGATCCAGGTAACGGATTTGAAGGAGGCTAGCCTCAGATAGGATCATGGCTTGTTCATTGAGGATGTTCATGGATTTGTTGTTATCTGTAGGGTACTGTTTGCTCAACAATTGTTTCAAGGAAGTTGTCTTGGATTATCTCCTTGCATCTCAATCTATCAGCTATTGACATTTGTCCACACTCTGTTCATGGTAAGCAAAATTGCCTGAGTTTATTCATGGCACAACATGACTTCTGTTTCTTTGTGTGCACAGGTTGGATTCACAGCTGTTCTGTACCCATCATGTCTCTTGACATATGCTGGTCAGACTGCATACCTCATCAGGCACCCCATGGACCATCAAAATGCTTTCTTCAAGTCAATCCCACGACCAGTTTACTGGCCCATGTTTATTGTGGCCACACTGTCTGCAATTGTGGCCAGCCAGTCTCTCATCACAGCAACATTCTCGATTACGAAGCAAACTATAGCACTGGGGTGTTTCCCTCGTGTTAAGATGGTGCATACTTCAGCCGATCAGGAAGGCCAGGTTTATTCTCCAGAAGTCAATTATGTGCTCATGATTCTGTGTGTGGCAGTGGTCCTTGGATTCCAGAATTCAACGACAGTTGGGAATGCTTTTGGTGAGAATCCTGAAATCTCTCTTGCCTAATGCAGTCCGTTTTTGTTCTGTAAGCTGGCAATGTTATACACCTGACACGAACTGCTGTGGATGACTAGGTGTGGCTGTGCTGGGGGTGATGTTTATTTCTACATTACTAGTGACTGTGGTGATGCTCATGGTATGGAAGCTTCCATGGCCTCTGGCATTGCTCTTCCTCAGTGTCTTTGGATCCATTGAGGGTGTATATTTCACCGCTGTCTTGAACAAGGTTCCACAGGGGGGCTGGGTGCCCTTTGCATTTGCCGCTTTCTTTCTCTGCATTACTCTTACCTGGAGCTATGGGAGGCAAAAGAAGCACACATATGAAAAGAATCACAAGATTAGCTTGGACAGTCTGGGAGCACTTCTTTCAAGTGCAGGAATGCAACGTGTGCCTGGGATCTGCTTCTTCTATACTGATCTAGTTCATGGAGTTCCTCCAATTATCAGCCATTATGTGAAGAATGTACGGACACTGCACCAAGTCCTTGTCTTCACCACCTTCAGATTCATCCCTGTAAGGACTGTGTTACCTGAAGAGCGCTTTCTGGTTGGACGTGTGGGGTTCAAAGGAGTGTACCGCTGTGTTGCCCGCTATGGTTACCAAGATATCATTGATTGTGAAGGTGACGAGTTTAAGAATCAGGCAATTCAAAGCCTACGATCCTATCTTCAGTCTGAAGACCGAATGGAGCTCTCAACTCATCAAATTTCTAATGGGACTACTGACCTTCAAAGTCCATCACTTAAGAATTTGGCTGAAATGTATGATGCAGAGGACTTGGCGGAGCTTGAGAGTGCCACAAGCCACACTGCAGTGTATGTTGTGGGGAAGATCACAGTGAGGACGAGCAGCCATACTGGCTGGCTTGGGCATATTGTCATTGATAAAGTTTACACCCTGCTCAGGTTGATCTCCAGGTCAACAATCAAGGAACTGAAGATTCCACCTGCAAATTACCTTGAGGTAGGAATGCTCTATAATGTGTAAATCAAGTCTGTTGTGAGGCGGACACATTTACATTTTGCACTTTATCAGCTACTAATAAAGACCTTTGAGAAGTAATGGTTAGTGCATAATATGACGTTTGTTGCAATCCACTGTAATTTAGTTAAATTGTATTAGAGGAAATGCAGTTTACTCTCTTCCCAGATGCCATGTTGGCTCTAGTCTGGTGCTCGTGAGGTACAAGGGTTAAATTTTGTGATAGGATACTTTCTCAAAGTGTTATAGCTTTTGGTATTCTTTTGCTGTTATAACTAGAGTTGCAATTGGGCACTTGCAACCTCTAATTCTAGCATTAAACTTTAAGCAACAGGTTGCATTGCATAATAGGAGTTTCTGCATATTGCAAAGACCCTAGGATCATCATCAACTACCAACCGCCCCAGTGAAATGGTTGCTTTTAGTGTAAAGTTGCAGGTTTGTTCTTAGAAAACTTAGAAGTTCTCCTGAAAGTTGAAGAGAGCTACTACCCATCACATATTCTTTTGCAGGGCTGTTATGACTTTCCTTATATATTTCTACTTGAACTTGTTCTGCAAATCACATCTGGGTCTGTGGTATTCCTTCTGTTGTAGCTTTGTCCCTTGTCCTCCATATATTTTCCTCCATATGTTCCTTCTTTGTGGACGATGCATGTGAGGAACATGGATTTCTTAGTAAGCTCGTAGAATTAAGGTTGCATTGCACTGTGGACAACTGTAAACATCTGCTGTGTACGATCAGCCAGGCTAAAGTGCTGTGTATTTTTGCATCCCATTGTGTAACACAAGTAATATCTGCCTATCTTTTTTCCAATTGATTCTTTTGGATCAAATCTATACTCAAATTTTATTTTGAATTCACAGGAACTACTTTCATTCTTTTGTTGTGATTTTGCCATCTCATGCCTCTTAATTGCAAGAAAGGCTTGTTTTTGTGGCAAGCACCTTGTCGAGATGACCCCAAACATTCTTATTTTGTGAGGATTCCCAAAATTAAAGGGACCAGGGACAAGGTGGTAGCCAAGTCCAGCCTCACATTTTTGAAATACCCGTCACACTGTAGACTTTACACACCGTACACTGGGAGGTGATCTTTATCATGAATCTAAACACATGTAGATCACAAGGTGCAGGAGGGAGGCCTAGGAGGGGAGGGTTTTTAGCTTTTTCAGTTTATGTCAGAAGCCAGGCAGGGAACCAATTTGGTCGACTTTTCGATGCATTTCTGAATTCTGTAACAATGAGGGGTTAAGCCTACTCTCCTAAAGGGTAGGGTGTTAAGTACGTCACAAGTAACCTCCGTCGTTGTTTTCCTAGTGTTGCAACACCGCATGAAATAATTCCCCAGCTTTACAGATGAGCTTTTCAGTCAGAAACTCAAAAGTTCCTTTGCACAGATGAGGAATTATTTCTTACCTTACTACAACATTAGGAAAACCACTGGAGGTCACTTGTGTTCTACTTAACATCCCACACTTGAGGAGTAGGCTTTAACCTTTAATTGTCAAAGAATTCAGAAATGCATCGCAAAGTCGACCAAATTGGTCCCGTGCATGGCATTTGACATTTAGGGGTTAATGACCCTTGTCTTTTCTAGGAGAGTGTAAAGTGTCCTCCAAACAAACACACTGGGAAATTTTCAGAGTCTGTTACAATGCTCTGAAAGGAACAAGGGGTTAATGTACTATTTATTTAATAGAGGAAAGTGCATAACCCTTCTGCACCACCAACTGTCACGTTTGTTTTCCAATGCTTTCACCACTTCAATATTCCCATGGAAAAGTGTTTTGATATCTGCATGAAGAGGTACTTTTGTCCTTTTCTTTTGGCACTGTCTGCAGCAAAAAGAGACGTGAGTGTAAAGACATTTGGGGTTACAGTTTTGGCTTGAACTTGGTACCAAATGTGTGGGTGACAGTTGGAGACCTAACTACTCTCTCAATCTCTAAGAGGCTTTTAAAATCAAATCCATTCTCAATAAAGTAACCAGTTTGAGTGTCTTACTCCCACACTTTTTAAGCTTCTCCCTAGGTGGGATGAGTGGTTTTATCCTCAATTTTGGTGGTACCAAAATATTCCAAATTTTTTTGTAGCCAAATGACAAAATTTCACCCCAAAAATATAAATTAAAAATAAATAAATAATATATATATAGTGGGTGGGACAAGCACCCATATGATGGTTTTACTTTTGGTGTAGGCAATTTCACTTTTGTAATGTGAGTCTATCATGGAGAATGTGATTGTGATGTGAATTGATGGTGGGAAAACTAGTCACACTTTTGGATAGGCCTTGGAAGAACCCATTTACACTTAACACAACAACTTTGCTTTATGGGGTTCACCATAGTCTTAAGTGGAGTGGTCCATGTTATTTAATGGTAATTACTATCACAAAGTTATTTTCAAGGTAGAATAATCAAACTTTAATCATTATGACGAGTTTAATAAATCAAGTTTACTTATATTATGTATGTAAGAATGTTTGAAGTTATTTTCATTGTTTTACAATAGAAGGTATGTGAAAAATATTTTTATTACTTTAGGACAAGATTTGAAAATTATTCTAAAGGTTAGTTGATAAGTTGATTTTGAAAATAAAGGTGATAAAATCTAAAATGAAGTAAGGGAATTTAGGAGAAGATGAGAAGGATCCATGTATGGTAAGGAATCTCTTAGGGGTTGAGCCCATTCTCTTTATGTTTGTTCAAAAGGAGCTTGAAAAGAGTTGAAAATCAAGATGTATTTCAAAAGTGTGAAAGTACAAGAAATATATGTGTTCCAAGGAAGGTAAACTTTATTTTGTGTGGTTTCAATAGTAGGTATGTATATAAACAATTGTTATTCATTGGGATTATCTTTCACATTTGAATTGTATCATATTGTAGGATTTATTTTTAAAAAAATTCCCGCAAATGGTGATTGAATGGTAACTACAATAATGGAATGATGAACAAAAGTTCATAATAATGAAAGCAATTTGCACATTTTGGTACAACATGAAACGCAGTTAAAAGGATTGGTTGGAATGGATGTAACTACTTTCCTACCACACAATTGTTTTCTTAAGCATTAGTTTTGTTTTTCCAAGGGTTTTACTTTATGTTATTTGGACAATGGTAGGAAAATTCCACAACACATGATTTTTTGTGTTTTATGTCTTTTTATACTCAATAGTCCTCACTTAATGTGTATTTACAAGTATTGGATATGTATCTTTTATAGTTCATAATACATTAAAGTTATCCATCAAGTCTATGTAATTGGGTGGCAACCTAGCTAGCTATGCAAAAATGAAAGATGAATCAAATAATTGAGGACACAAATTTTGCTATCACCCAAAATTGATCACAAAACTATAAACTAATGCCCAATCAGTTTGCCACTCAATTCCAATGCGTGGCACTTGTGTGAACAACTTTGCAGGTGAAGAATGTCTCTATAAATGAATGTAATGTGAGTGTTTTGACCACACATATTGTGTGAATTGTGGCATTTTTGTAAATGAATAATGTGAACGTGAAAAGGATGCACACCAAAAATTATGTTGAAATATTTTTGTAAATGAGTTATATATGTGAACTAAGAAAGAATGAGGTTGATAGTTGCTACAAAAAGGGTGTTAACGGAGTTGCAAAAGGTAGGTGAATCATTGGCATGGGAGGTTGATTGAAACAATACCCTATCGAATTTTAATGGATTACATAATGTTTTAGTATTACATTCAATCCTTACATACTAACATTCTTCTAGTTAGAATCAAGCAAGGTTTTTGTAGGCCAACAACAATCCCTACTTGATCCATTTAAATGAAATTGGACATATCTCCTCAAAGCTTGATTTGCTAAAATTTCACACATTGTCCTTTTCAGCGTGGTCCTACTCCATGACCTCCAAGATGAATAAGAAATTTATTATAACTATTTGGGGGATGACTTAACAATGTGACAAACCATGTTTCTAAATGTATGGTTGTTTTCTACAATCTTAAAAAAAAATTGTGAATTTATTTTGAATTTAATCAATTCATGGTTGTTAGAATCCCTCGATAGGGTTGAAACGGGTTTAGCAATAAAACCTAGGAAGAGGGTGTGTTGTGAGAAGAATGGTGTGAAACTTGGTATGGGGATCATGCAGAAGCTCGACTATTACCTAGTCTACCAGATGCCATTGTCTAAAAATCCATCTTGTCATAGTTTTTAGTCTCCACATCAATGATGTGGCACCCTCATTGAGTAAACAAAAGTTGGAAGAAAGAAATGGAAGAGAGTTCACCATAGTAATTAAGTCTTCGAATTTTCTCGTGTAGACCATCATGGATACTTAATTCAAATTTTGCAATGTGGGCTAGTTGTTAAGCAATTTCTTGCCACTTGCTTACTATTCAAACATGATTGTTTTTAGTGTTGTCTAGATATGGGAGACAATATTGAATGGTATGATCCAAACTTCAAAAATTTGCTAGTAGAAGAGCAATGTGATGTATGTTATGACAAATATCATTTATGCAATAAGGTTTATGGCACATTTTTAAAAAATTAACTAGTAAGTTGTAATACCATATGCACATGTATAAGTGTTGTTATTTTGAGTTATTGTAAGTAATCCATGTATTTTTTTGTTGTGGGAGGCACTTCATGTCTAGTGCATTATAATTGTCAATCACATAACATAATTACATTGCAATTTTGAAATATGGGCATGGGGTCACAAAATAACCAATAGTTATTTTACAATTAAAGTGAAGGTGATGAGTAAAGTTACACATGTATAAAACAACTTTGCAATGTTTAATGCACAATTTGGTTCATTCACAACATTTGTGTTTATGGGGTCACATTTGTGTGTATAGTGTGTCAATGTTGAAAATAATTTGGGCTTTTATTGTTTGTGTAGGAGCATTTTCCCCGCACTTGTTTTCCCATTGTTCAACCCTAGGTATTATATTACCCTATATGACTAAAATAATAATAGTGTGTTATGTGGCATGTATAAGTTAACTAATAAATAGCATATCAATTGACGTGAGATGTCTACACTAATTATAATTTAATAGCCATCTAGCTAACATGGGATATTTTCTTGTATGAGTTGACTAATAACTATTATATTCATTTTGACATGGCAAGACATGTGTTATGTCTATTGTGACTATAGTGACTAATGGTGCTAACTCCATGGAGTGACATGTGTCATGTTTAATCTAACTAATATGTTTAATTTTGATAACTTTAAATTGTGACATGTGTCTTGTCTATTATGACTACATTGTTTAATGGTATTACTTTCATATAATGATACGTATCATTTGATATGACTTGGTTGTCTAATGTTGTGAAGCACAACATTAAACATGTCTATGATTCTTGAAAGTGTTGACAAGCATCATTATGCAAGACCCCATGGTAGGTGTCAATCACCAAGTTTGTTAAACTTAGAATGCAAATTAAACTAAAACCCTTTGGAATTCCAATAATTTATTGGCTTCAAGTTGAATAATATTAACTTACATGTGAATTCGTAGTTAAGCTTTGGAAATTAAGCTTTACCATAATAA
>Ga0116226_10005908_pt1 | contig 10963 bp, 11 predicted proteins | sample S1TSphfallax_FD_89692 | JGI IMG/M metagenome (GOLD analysis project Ga0116226, IMG submission 89692) | Host-associated microbial communities from peat moss isolated from Minnesota, USA - S1T2_Fa - Sphagnum fallax MG | ecosystem: Host-associated > Plants > Peat moss > Unclassified | place: USA...
CCGGCAAGGTGAAACCCTATGTCTCCGAGCGCTTCCCGCTGGAGAGGGGCGCCGAGGCCATCACCCACCTCGCCAGCCGCAAGGCCATGGGCAAGGTGGTCGTGGTGATGGGCGCGTGAGCTTAGGTTTTGAGGAACGGAAGATGGCGGGACGTCTGGACGGCAAGGTCGCTCTGATCACGGGGGGCTGTTCGGGGATCGGCCTGGGGACGGTGGAGCTGTTTGTGGCGGAGGGCGCCCTTGTGGTCGCCGCCGACGTGCAGGACGCAAAGGGCGACATTCTGCAGCGCCGCTTTCCAGACGCCGTGCGCTACATCCATTGCGATGTGACGGCGGAGGCGGACATTGCCGCCGCCTGCGCCTTGGCGGCCAGCGCGTTCGGCGGGCTTGATGTTCTCTTCAACAATGCCGGCCACGCGGGACTGCCGGGCGGGGTCGAGGCGATAACGGCGGAGGCTTGGGACGAGGTCTTCTCGCTGCTGGTGCGGGGCCCGGCCCTGGGCATGAAACACGCCCTTCCCCTTCTTCGCGCGCGCGGCGGCGGCGCGATCATCAACACCGCTTCCATCGCCGGGCTCCAGGCGGGTTGGGGTCCCTTGGCCTATTCAGCAGCCAAGGCGGCTGTGATCCACCTCAGCCGGTGCGCGGCGGCGGAGCTTTCACCCCAGAAGATCCGGGTCAACGCCATATGCCCGGGTCTCATCGCCACCTCGATCTTCGGGACGGCGCTGGGCATGGCGCGCGACGGCGCCGACCAGATGGCCGCCCTGATCGCCCAGAACGCCGCGGTGGCTCAGCCAATCCCCAAGTCAGGACTACCGGAGGACATCGCCGCCGCGGCTCTGTATCTGGCCAGCGACGACTCGCGTTTCGTGACCGGAACCCACTTGGTGGTCGATGGCGGAATCACCATCGGCTCCCGTCACGCCTGGGACTCCGGCGCGCCGTCGCCCTTCGCCGCCATTTTCGGCGTCAGCGGGGAGGAGCTTGCGGGTTCCCTGGGCGCGCGGACAGGCTAGAGACGAGGTCAGCCCATGGATGACAGCGTGACCGCTTTTGGGACGACTTTCGGCGTTCCGATCCCCATAGGCGCTCAGACGCGCTATAATCGGCGCATGGCCGTCGCGGCGCGGATCAACCCCAAGGATTATTTCGCGCCCGAGGACTGGCGCCGCCTTTCCGCGCGCTCGTCCTGGAAGGGCTTGGCCCTGGTCGCCCATTGCTGGCTGGTGATCGGCGCGGCGACGGTCATGGGACTGCTCTGGCCGCTGACGCTTCCGCTCGCCATCATGATCATCGGAGCGCGGCAGCTGGGCCTCGCGATCCTCATGCATGACGCCGCACATGGCGTTCTGCATCCTGACCCCAAGACGAACGATTGGGTGGCCGAATGGCTATGTAGCGGCGGCGTTCAGGCCTATCGGACCTATCACCTCCAGCATCACAAATACGCTCAGCAGGCGGACGATCCCGACCTCGGCCTTTCGGCGCCGTTTCCCATCACGCGAACGTCCCTCCGCCGCAAGATCGTTCGCGACCTCACCGGCCAGACCTGGTTCAAACAGAGGTTCGGGCGCTTGATCGCGAAGCTGAAAGCCCGCGCCGCCGGCCAGCCCCTCCTCCCGATCCTCGCCGATGAGATCCGCCGCCAACGCCGCTGGCTGATATTCAATGGTCTGGCGATCGCGGCCTTCAGTCTCGCGGGATATCCTTGGGGATGGTTTCTTCTCTGGCTCGCGCCGCGCGCGACCTGGTTTCAGCTTGTCACGCGTCTGCGCAACATCGCCGAACATGCTTTGGTCGCAGAGAACGAGCCCGACCCGCTGCGCCACGCCCGGACGACCCACGCCAATCCCCTCGAGCGCGCCCTGATCGCCCCCTATTATGTGAACTATCACGGCGAGCATCACATGGTCATGCATGTGCCCTGCTGGAACCTGCCCCGCGCCAGTCGGCTGCTGGCCCGCGATGGCGTTACGGTGCGTATGCGCACGGCGCCCGGTTATGTCAGCGTGCTGCGCATGGTGACGACGCCCGTCTAAGCTTGACAAACCGTCTGGGCCCGATGAGAACGAAAGAAGAACATACGGGAGCGGCGCGATGCGGGAAACCGGCAAGATCGATTATGTGGAATTTCCCGGTCGGGATTTCGCGGAGATCCGGCGCTTCTATGGCGAGGCTTTCGGCTGGACCTTTCAGGACTTTGGGCCTGGCTATACCGCCTTCGAGGGGGAGGGCCTCGATGGCGGCTTTCAGGACATCGCCGAGCCTGATGCGCCCAAGATTCCCCTGATCATTCTCTATGCTCACGACCTCGAAGCCATGGAGGCCAAGGTGCGCGACGCCGGCGGCGTCATCACCCGGGGCATTTTTACGTTTCCCGGCGGCCGGCGATTTCACTTTCGCGACCCGTCCGGCAATGAGCTGGGGGTCTGGACTGTCGCTTGAAGAAAGGCCGTGAACGTCATGACGTGGGACGAGGTTCGCCAGATCGCCCTCTCGTTTCCCGGCGTCGAGGAATCGACGTCCTATGGCACGCCTTCGTTTAAGGTGGCCGGAAAGTTCCTGACCCGGTTGCGGCCGGAGGACGACAGTCTGGTGCTTGTGGACGTGCCCTTCGATGAGCGGGACATGCTCATGGAGGCCGACCCCGAGACGTTCCACATCACCCCCCATTATCAGGACTATCCCTCTGTGCTGGCGCGCCTTGGGCACGTTCACCCCGGCAGCCTGGCGAACTTCCTCGAACGCCGTTGGCGCCATGTCGCGCCGCGCCGCCTGGTGAAGGCCTTCGACGCCGGCCGCTCTTGACTTCGGCGCGGGCCTCGGGCGCTTTGCCCCCCGCGCCGCGACTGCCCCGCCCGCCTTCACCGCAAAGGTTTCGCCCCATAATGACTGCCGCTTCGCCCTGGACTGCGCCACCGCGCAAGCTCGGCCCCAGTTACAGCGCCGTGGCCGTCGCGTTGCACTGGATCATCGCCGCCCTGATCGCGACCCAGCTGGGTCTCGGCTGGTACATGAACGAGGTCTTGCCGGATCATTCCCCGGCGCAAGACCAGATCACGGCGATCCATATTTCGGTGGGCCTGACGCTTTTGCTCGTTGTGGTGGTCCGCATTATCTGGCGCCTGATCAACCCGCCGCCGCCCCTGCCGGCTGGCTTGGCGCCTTGGGAGCGCCTGCTCTCCAGGGCGGTGCATGTGCTTTTCTATGTCCTGATGCTGGTCATTCCGCTCAGCGGGTGGGCTCTGGTGTCGGGGGGCAAAGACCCCATCAGCTTCTGGGGCCTCACCTGGCCAAAGATTCCGGGACTGGCGTCCCTGACCCGCCCCCAGCACCACCTGCTCAAACACACCCACGTTTTCATCCTGATCTGGGTGTTTGTCCTTAACTGGGGGCTGCATGTGGCCGGGGCGCTCAAGCACCAGTTCGACGGCAAACCCGTCCTCTGGCGCATGATCCCGTTTCTGAAACCCAAGGCCTGAAGTTCAGGCGTCAGCCATTTCCCGCTGCGACGCGGTCTCTGGAGGCCGCGTTCCGGCCTTTGAGCGCGGCGGCGGCGGGGCGCGAGGCTTGGAGAACCTCATCACGCCATCCTCAAGCTTGCCGAACCGAAACGCCAACAGATCGAGAGCGTAGTTCTGGTAAACCCGCCAGGGCGCCTTCGTCCCCTGCTTGGGAAGCCGCGTCAGGGCGCGGCGGACATATCCGGAGCTGAAATCCAGCCAAGGCGTCGGCTCAATGGGCGCATCGGCGATCGGCCGGCATTCGCTATAGCCATGTCGGTCCATGTGGTTGATCAGGCGGCACAGATACTCCGCCGTGAGGTCCGCCTTCAGGGTCCAGGAGGCGTTGGTGTAGCCGAATGTGGAGGCGAGGTTCGGGACCCCGCTATACATCATCCCCTTATAGCTGAAGGTCTCCGGGAACTGGACGCGGACCCCGTCGATGCGGGCCTCCAGACCGCTCATGAGCTGCACATCCAACCCCGTGGCGGTGACGATCACATCCGCCGGAAGCTTCGCGCCGGACGCCAGAATGATCCCGTCCGCGCAGAAGGTCTCGATCCGGTCGGTGACGACCGAGGCTGATCCCGCTTTGATAGCCGTGAACAGATCAGCATCGGGCACGAGACACAGGCGTTGGTCCCAGGGATTGTAGGTCGGGGTGAAATGGGTGCCGACATCATAGTCCGCCCCGAGCTGCGCCTTCACCATGGCGATGATGCCCGCCTTGACACGCTCTGGCTTCTTGCGGGCCAGGTTGAAGACATACATGCCAAAAAGGACGTTGCGCCAGCGGATGAGCTGGTAGGCGAGCATGGCGGGGAGGCGCTCCCGCAGCCGGTTGGCCAGGGCGTCCTCGGCCGGGCGCGAGACGACATAGGTGGGCGAGCGCTGAAGCATGGCCACATGGCCGGCGGTCTTGGCCATTTCGGGCACCAGGGTGACCGCCGTGGCGCCGCTGCCGATCACAACCACCTGCTTGCCGGCATAGTCGAGATCAGACGGCCAGAGCTGTGGGTGAACGATGCGGCCTTGGAAAGCCTCCTCGCCGCGGAAAGGCGGACGGTAGCCGGCGGCGTAATTATAATAGCCCGCGCACATATGCAGGAAGTTGCAGGTGGCCTGCGCGGGACGGCGATCCGGTCCCTCCTCATAGTCCACGGTCCATAGGGACGTGGCTGAGTCCCATGCCGCGGCGGTCACCCGACGCTCGAAGCGAATATGCCGGTCTATCCCAAAGGCTTGCGCGGTCTCCCGCAGATATTTGAGAATCGCGGGGCCGTCGGCGATGGACTTGGCCTCGGTCCAGGGTCGGAAGCTGAAGCCGAGGGTGTACATGTCCGAGTCGGAGCGTATGCCGGGATACCGGAACAGGTCCCAGGTGCCCCCGATGGCCGCCCGGGACTCGAAGATCGCATAGGTCTTCTTGGGGCAACGGGCCTGGAGATGATATCCCGCGCCGATACCGGAAATCCCGGCCCCCACCACAAGGACGTCGAAATGCTCCATCGGCTGGTCTCCCGGACATGACCCGCATCGTTCGCGCGCGACTGATCGCTGATAAGTCTAAACCGCTGGTCGCCACGTGACCATGGCGCCGGCGGGCTCCGCCCTGTCTGACCTCACCGTGCCTAAGCCCCTAGCGCCAGGGCTCTATATCGTCGCCACGCCCATCGGGAATCTGCGAGACATCACCCTAAGGGCCCTGGATGTGCTGGCCGGCGCGGACCTGGTGCTGTGCGAAGACACGCGGGTGGGCGGCAAGCTCCTCGCGGCCCACGGAATCTCCGCCAAGCTGGAGCGTTATGACGAGCACGCCGCCGCGCGGGCGCGGCCGATGGTCCTGGCGCGCCTGGCCGCGGGCGCGCGCATCGCCCTCACCTCCGATGCGGGAACCCCGCTGATCTCCGATCCCGGCTACAGGCTGGTGCGCGAGGCCGCGGCTCAGGGCGTCGCAGTCATGCCGATCCCCGGTCCGTCGGCGCTCCTGGCGGGACTGACGGTTTCGGGTTTGCCGACGGACCGTTTCCTCTTCGCCGGGTTTCCGCCGCCGAAATCAGCGGCGCGCCGCCAGGTCTTTGAGGAGCTGCGGGCCGTCCCAGCCGCCCTGATCTTTTATGAGAGCGGCCCGCGCCTGGCGGGGAGCCTCACGGACATGGCGGAAATCTTTGGGGCTCGCGAGGCCGCCGTGGCGCGGGAGCTGACCAAGCTTCATGAAACGGTCCTGCGCGGCGCGTTGGCCGATCTCGCGTGCGATCCGCGCCTGGATAGCCCCCGGGGCGAGATCGTCGTCATCGTCGGCCCGCCACCCGCGCGGATCGCGACCTGGGATGAATCCGAGGCGGCCCTTCGCGAGGCCGTGGCCCGGCTCGGCCCATCCGCCGGCGCCGCCGAGGTCGCCCGCGCATTGGGTCTGCCCCGCCGCGATCTCTATTCCCGGGCGCTGGCCCTCAAAACGGACAGCCCGTGAAGACCCCCAAAGTTCGTCAGGGTGTTCGCAACAGGCGCGCGGGGAGGCGCGGCGAATTTCTCTGCGCCTTGTGGTTGATGGCGAAGGGCTATCGGCTCCTCGGCTTTCGACTGCGCACCTCTCAGGCCGAGATCGATATCCTGGCGCTCAAGAAGGGCGTCGTCGCGGTGGTTGAGGTGAAGCGTCGGCGCACCCTGTGCGAAGCCATCGAGGCGGTCAGCTACCCCCAGAGGCGCAGACTCGAGGCCGCGGCGCGGGCGATCGGGGCGCGGCGCCCTGATCTGGCGGATAAGCCCATCCGGCTGGACCTGATCGCCCTCGCGCCTGGACGACTTCCCCGCCATATACCGGATGCGTGGCGGGACGCCTAAGGGGCTTCCACTCCGCATAAGGTTCAACGGGGACACGCCATGCCGCTCGAGATCGCTATTCAGATGGATCCCGTCGAGCGGATCAACATTGAGACCGACACCACCTTCCTCCTGATGATGGAAGCCCAATCCCGGGGCCACGCCCTATGGGTCTATGGGCCCGAGCGCCTGGCCATGGAGGACGGACGCGTCTTTGCCCGGGGCCGACCCGTGTCCTTAAGGCCAACGCTTGGCGATCACGCCACGCTTGGCGCTTGGGAAACGCGGGATATCGCCACCATGGATGTGGTGCTGATGCGCCAGGATCCGCCCTTCGACATGGCCTATATCACTGCCGCCCACATACTTGAGCGCGTACACCCGAGGACACTCGTGGTGAACAATCCGGCCGAGGTTCGCAGCGCGCCGGAAAAGATCTTCGTCACCGATTTCCCGGGCCTGCAGCCGCCAACCCTCATCACCAGCGACGCCGAGGCCATCCATGATTTCCGCGCCCGTCATGGCGACATGGTGCTCAAGCCGCTCTATGGCGGCGCGGGGTCCGGCGTGGTGCGCCTGAAACCGGACGACCCCAATCTCGACGCCCTGCTCGAACTGCATGCCATGATCGGCCGCGAAGCGGTCATCGCCCAGAAATTCATTCCCGCCGTTTCGGCGGGGGACAAGCGCATCCTGCTGGTGGACGGCGCGCCCGCCGGGGCGATCAATCGTATTCCCGCCAAGGACCAGGTGCGCTCCAACCTCGCCCGGGGCGGCCGCGCCGAGGCGGTGGGACTGACTGCCCGCGATGACGAGATCTGCCAGATCATCGGCCCCGAGCTGCGACGGCGGGGGCTGCTTTTTGTCGGGATCGACGTCATCGGCGATTATCTCACGGAGATTAATGTCACCTCGCCCACCGGCGCCCAGCAGCTCAAGCGTTTCGGCGGCCCGGACGTGGCCCTGAGCCTTTGGGACCGTATCGAGGCCATTCGCGGCGCGGGGTAAAAGTGCGTTCGGGCCGATGCCATGTCAGCGCGCAAAAGTTCGCGTTTTGTTCTTGAATTCTTCGCCGTGTTAGGCGCATTCTCGCGGCTGTGTTCGGCAGGCTAAGGGGGCGCGCGTGGCGTCGCGGGTGGTGACGGTGGCCTTTGAGGGTGTCGAGGCCCGGCGGGTGGAAGTGGAGGTCCAGCGCGTCGCCGCTGGCCAATCCGCCTTCGTGGTGGTCGGTCTGGCGGACAAGGCCGTGGGCGAGGCGCGCGAGCGGGTCCGGGCGGCGTTCGCGGGTTTGGGTCTGGCGCTTCCCCATGGGCGTGTGGTGGCCAATCTGGCCCCCGCGGATATGCCCAAGGAGGGTAATCATTTCGACCTCCCGATCGCCCTGGCCCTGATGAGCGCCATGGGCATTATCCCGCAGGATGCTCTCGACGGGTGGGCGGCCATTGGCGAGCTCAATCTCAATGGGGGCATCGCGGCGGTGGCTGGGGCTCTTCCGGCCGCTGTAGCCGCGGGAGCTCTGGGCCTTGGCCTGATCTGCCCCGAAGCGTGCGGACCGGAGGCGGCTTGGGCCGGGGAGACGGCCATCCTCGCGCCCCGATCGCTAATCGCCCTGGTGAATCACTTTCGCGGGACGCAGGTGCTCGGCGCGCCCAAGCCCGGGCCAATGATTGATGGCGCGGTGGGGCCTGATCTCAGGGAGGTCAAAGGCCAGGAGAACGCCAAGCGGGCTCTGGAGATCGCAGCCGCCGGCGGACATAACCTCCTCTATGTGGGTCCGCCCGGTTCAGGAAAGTCCATGTTGGCCCAACGCCTGCCTGGCCTCCTTCCGCCCCTCACCGCCCGTGAGCTTCTTGAAACCTCGCTTGTCCACTCGGTGGCCGGCTTGATCGCCAAGGGCGCCCTGACCCGCGCGCGCCCCTTCCGCGCACCCCATCATTCCGCCACCATGGCCGCCCTAACGGGGGGCGGCGTGCGGGTGCGGCCGGGGGAGGTGTCGCTGGCTCACAATGGCGTGCTTTTCCTCGACGAATTGCCTGAGTTTAGCGCTCAGGCCTTGGATAGCCTGCGCCAACCTCTGGAAAGAGACGAAGTCGTCGTTGCGCGGGCCAACGCCCACGTTCGCTATCCCGCCCGCGTGCAGCTTGTGGCGGCGATGAACCCCTGCCGGTGCGGCCAAGGCGGCCTTGGACGGGGAGCCTGCGGAAAGGCGCCTCGTTGCCAACAGACCTATCAGGGTCGCGTGTCGGGCCCCTTGCTTGATCGCATCGATCTGGCCGTGGACGTGCCGCCCGTCACCGCCGCCGATCTCGCCTTGCCGCCTCCCTCCGAGGGAACCGCCGAGGTGGCGGCCCGGGTGGCCGCCGCGCGCACCATGGCCGCCGACCGTGCTGAAAGGGCGGGTGATGGCGGCTCACCGCTCAATGCCCGTGCCGAGGGGGCCTGGTTGGAGACGATCGCCGGTCTCGACGCCCCGGCCAAGGCCTTGCTCACCAAGGCGGCGGAGGCCAATGCCCTCACCGCCCGGGGCTGGACCCGCACTCTTAGACTGGCGCGCACGATCGCCGATCTGGAGGGGGCGGTGGCGGTGCGTCGCGTGCATGTCGCCGAGGCCCTGATCTATCGGCGGATCGCCCCGACCGCCTCGCCAGCCCCGGCTCCCGGAGTCGCCGCGCCGCGCGCGCGGGTCTTTGGGTGGTAATGACCGCGCCCGGCATGAACGCGCCCGCGCCTCGCAAAATCCTGCATATTGATATGGACGCCTTCTTTGCGTCGGTGGAACAACGCGATGAGCCGAGCCTCAGGGGCCAGCCCGTCGCCGTGGGCCACGGCGCCGCCCGCGGCGTGGTGGCCGCGGCCAGTTACGAGGCCAGGGCCTTTGGCGTACGCTCGGCTATGGCGTCCACCACCGCCCTTTGCCTTTGTCCGCGCCTAATCTTTGTGAAGCCAAGGTTCGAGGTCTATCGCGCCGTCTCCCGACAAATTCAGACGATCTTCGCGGACTACACCGAGCTTATTGAGCCTCTGTCGCTGGATGAGGCCTATTTGGATATCACCGATAACCGGCGCGGCCTGCCATCGGCGTCCGCCACGGCGCGGGAGATCCGCGCGCGAATCCTCGCCGAGACGGGTCTGACCGCGTCAGCTGGGGTGTCCTATAATAAGCTCCTGGCCAAGCTCGCCTCGGACCATCGCAAGCCCCATGGGCAGTTTGTCATTCCGCCCGAGGCGGGCGCGGATTTCGTGGCCAGTCTGCCGGTTGCGCGGTTTCACGGGGTGGGGCCCGTCACCGCGGCCCGCATGCGGAGCCTGGGTATCCTCACCGGCGCGGATCTGCGCGCGCGTGACCTCGCTTGGCTGACGTCTCATTTTGGCAAGGCGGGCGCTTGGTACCACGCTCTGGCCCGCGGCGAGGATGAGCGGCCCGTTCGCTCAGACCGCGCCCGCAAATCATCTGGCTCCGAAACCACATTCGCGCGTGACCTGACAGCCGCCCAAGATATTGAATCCGGTGTTCTCGCCATGGCCGAGGACGTCTGGTCCTGGTGCGCCCGCGCCCGCGCTTTTGGCCGCACCGTGACCGTGAAGGTGAAGTTCGCGGATTTTCGGATTGTCACACGGCGCCGCACACTCGCGCGCGAGATCTCCGACCCCGATGCTCTGCGCAGTCTCAGCCTTGGCTTGGTGCGCACGCTTCTGCCGGTCAGCCAGGGCGTCCGCCTCGTGGGCGTCACGGTTTCGGGCTTTGGGCCGGTTCGAACCGCGCCGCCGGCGGCTCAACTTGCGCTGAACCTCAGCCCCCCTTCAGGGCCGTCACGAGCGCCGCCACATTCTCAGGCCGCGTCTGCGGCGTGATTCCGTGACCCAGATTGAAGACGTGGGGCGAGCCGCGGAATTCATCCACCACCCGGCGGGTCTCCTGGGCTAGGGCCTCGCCGCCACAGATCAGCAATTGAGGATCCAGATTGCCTTGCAGGGGCATGCCTGCGGGCGCCTCGCGGCGGGCGAAACCAGCGGGAGTCTGGGTGTCGACGCCCAGGGCGCTCACGCCAGTTTCCCGGGCATAGCGGCCGATCAGGGCGCCGGCGCCACGCGGAAAACCGATGATCGGCGCCGTGACACCCAGCGCCCGCAGGCGCGTCACCAGGGCCTCGGTGGGTTTCAGGATCGCCTGTTCAAACAGTGGCTCCGGCAGGCCTTCTGACCAGCTTTCGAAAATCTGCAGGCAGTTGGCGCCGGCCTGGACCTGAGCCGCGAGGTGTTGCGCCGCCGCCTCCACCAACACTTCGAGAATGGCGTGCATATCCGCCGGACGCTGGTAGGCAAAGCGTCGGCAGCGGTCCTTATCGCCGCCCTCTCCCTGGATCATGTAGGTGGCAACGGTCCAGGGACCGCCGGCGAAGCCTATCAAAGTGATTTTGGGATCAAGCTCCGCGCGCACACGGGTGATCGCTTCGTAGTCGGGGCCCAGGGCCCCGACCACCTTGCCGGGATCGCCAAGCGCCGGGAGAGGGCCATCCAGCATGGGCTCCAGCCTCGGCCCCTCTCCCTCCACGAACCACACCTTGCGGCCGAGGCCATCGGGCACGACCAGGATATCCGAAAATATGATTGCCGCATCGAGATCGAACCGGCGCAAAG
>Ga0116226_10005910_pt1 | contig 10963 bp, 6 predicted proteins | sample S1TSphfallax_FD_89692 | JGI IMG/M metagenome (GOLD analysis project Ga0116226, IMG submission 89692) | Host-associated microbial communities from peat moss isolated from Minnesota, USA - S1T2_Fa - Sphagnum fallax MG | ecosystem: Host-associated > Plants > Peat moss > Unclassified | place: USA...
CAACAATCCCATGCCTCTGCTGCTGCATCATGGGTGGCCCTGGACGTTCTGGGACCTTCGCAAAGTCATCGAGCCGCTTACAGACCCGGTGAAGTTTGGTGGATCGGTCGACGATAGCTTCGACGTGGTACTGATCTCCTTGCCCGGATATGGATTTTCTTCGCCACTGAGGCAAACAGGCTGGAATTTCTGGCATACTGCCGATCTCGAGAATGCGCTGATGAAGAGCGTTCTGGGCTACGATAGATATGCCACAGCCGGCGGCGACTGGGGTGCGCTCATCGCGCAGCAACACGGCCACAAGTATGAAGCGGATGTCATTGGGGTCTATACACACTTTCCGGCTCAGCTCAGTCATTACTTGGCGTCTCACCCGGACCAACCCGATGGTATTGCCTATGATCCTTTTTTAGGTCTTCCAGCTGCCAGTGAGTATAGCGATGCGGAGGCGGGCTGGTTTGAGCGGGGGAAACTATTCGTCGAGCGGGAGAGCGGATACGGCGAGATCCAGTTGACCAAGCCGCAGACGTTGGCTGCTCTGGTAGCGGATTCACCCGCGGGTCAGCTCGCGTGGATAACCGAGAAGCGTTACTTCTGGGGTTTAGCCGAGCGCGGAGTAGGCACCGAGGCCTTCGAGCGGGTCTGGCCCAAGGAAGACCTCATTACGACGGCGGCTATCTATTTCCTGACGGGAACGGGCGGAACGTCCTCCCGATACTATTGGGAGTGTCGCGGCAACCCGTGGACCCCCAGCCATGACCGCTTTCCTGTTGTGGGCGTTCCGACTGCCGTGTCGATCTTCCCGGGCGAGATCTACAAGCCACCGCTGACCTGGACAAAGAAATACTTCAATCTGCGCCAGTATCGTGTCCACAGAGATGGCGGCCACTTTGCGCCGCTTGAGGTTCCCGAGATCTTCGTCGGCGATGTCCGAAGTTTCTTCCGCGATCTTCGCGGCTGACACACTGACCTGCACACTCAATAGAAGAGAATAAAAGATGCGACAGTCTCCCAGCCGTTTCCGCCCGTTGCAGACCACGTCGGTCAAATGCAAAGATCCTGAAATGTTGACAACGCGTCGTTCAAGCAACGAACCTGGCCGCAAGGCAGGAGCGCGAATGGCCATCGCTCTGACGGCATTGACCCTTGCTGGTTACCTCGGGGCGTCGGCGCGTGCCACGGCTTCTCCGGCACCAAAGAGCGACTTGGTGATGGTCGCGTCGGTGATCAACACCACCAACCCATACATGATCTCGAATATTGAAGGAGCCGAGGCGCTGTCGAAGAAACTCGGCATCCCACTCAAAATTGTAGACTCCAACGGGTCTTCTCAAACCGAGATTTCCAAGATCGACGCCATCTTGGCATCCGGCAAGACGGTGATCATGTTTGTAAACACGGTGGCGAGCTCGGATGCGCCGACTATCGTGAATGACGTGCAGACGGCGGGCGGCTACGTCACGATCTGGTGGAACAAGCCAGATGATTACGAGCCCTGGGATATCGGCGACAACTTCGTAGCTTTTCAGAAGATCCCTGGCGTGGAGTCCGGTCGCTGCGGCGCAGATGCGATCGGGGCAGCGCTACTCGGCAAGGGCAACGTCGTGATCCTTGGGGGCGTGCAGGACAGCACGACAAGCCAGACGCGCCTAGCGGGCTTCCAAGCTGAGATGAAGGCAAAGTATCCAAATATAAAAATTTTGGAAGTCCGGCCGTCGAACTGGGATCCGCAGCTCGCCAACCGCAACGCCAAGGACATGATCGCCAAATACGGCAGCCAGATCAACGCGGTCTACAGCGCTGACGACGCGATGCAGATCGGTGCAATGCAGGCTTTTGAGGACGCGGGTCTTCTTGATAAGGTCAAGTTCGCGTCGGACGGTCTTTATCCGAAGACACTCGCGGACATTCAGTCGGGCAGGGGCGATCACGCGATTGTCGGCGAGACTTTCCATCGCGGCTATATGGCCTCATCCGTAGGACTATACACGGCCTATCTGGCGGCAGAAGATCAGATCACACCTAGTCAGCTGCCTCATGAAAAACGTGACAGCCTATTTCAGCTCAGCTGTGTGACGCCCGACAACTACAAGCAGTACCTCAAATACGATGACCCCAATGCTGCAGCACAATTTGTCGACAGTCTCGTTAAAGACGGTCCCTGGAACACCCCCCCGATGACGCTGATTGGCGGTGGTCCGGAAAAATTGCCTAGTCCGTGACTCTCGCCGGAGCTGCTGTTCATGTTTCAGGATCGGCAACCTTGGAACACGAACAGCAATCCTCACGATCCAGGCTGACATTTAGCGAGGTAGTTCCATGTCCAGTTCTGCTGGTGGCACCGACGATAGAGGACGTGATCGAGGCAAGGTCCTCTCCACTGCGAAAGCCAGTCAGGCAATCGGCAAACGCAGTCTTCTGCCTCGTGATTGGAAGGGACCGAGCACCTGGATTGCGGCGATCGCTTTTATCATAATTGTTTTCTCGATCATCAATCCCAGGTTCGCGAGCGTCGAGAACCTGCGGAATGTCCTTGAGCAGGCTTCAGTTCCACTCATAATCGTTATTGGAACTACCCTCGTGATCTTGATGGGCTCGATTGATCTCTCGGCTCAAGGCGTCATGGGAGCCGCGGGGATGGCGTGGATCCTGTTGTCTCCGAACAGCCGCGAGGCCATCGACTTGGGGATTTGGGCCTGGGTTATAGCGTTAGGCCTAGGCCTATCTCTAGGGCTGCTAACCGGTGTTATCTATGCCCAACTCAAGGTGCCGTCGTTTGTGGTCACGCTCGGGACGTGGTACGTGGGTCTTGGGCTGGGAACGCTTCTGTATGGCGATGGCCTGCTGCCGAGCCTGACCAACCAACACCTCGCGAGTTGGCCAACACGACTGACGCTCGGACTACCTAACGCCTTCTGGTTGGCGGTTGTAGTGGTGGTCGGCGGAGGTTTGCTGATCCAGTATACCCACCTCGGGCGTGGCATACTCGCAGTCGGGAACAATGAGTCGATCGCCCGTAGCAGCGGTATGCCCGTCAATCGTATCAAGGTCTCGGCGTTTGCTTTAGCCGGTCTCCTGAGTGGATTAGCTGGCATCCTCGCCACGATGCAGATAGGGTCCGGATCGCCGGACATCGGCTCCGGGCAGCTTTTCACTGTGATCCCTGCAGCGGTCATTGGAGGAACTGCTTTAAGTGGCGGCGAGGGCGGTGTGGTGCGTTCAACGCTCGGCGTGTTTTTGCTGATAATTTTGAACAACGGTCTCATTCTGTCGGGTGTGGACCCCAACTATCAATCCGGTGTGTTTGGCGCGCTTCTCGTCATTGCGATTGTTGCCGTCGCCTGGCCGCAACGTGACCGTCTGAAGGTGGCAAAATGACTCCCGAAAACGTTCCCGTACTCAAGCTTTCCAAAATTAGCCGGTCTTTTGGCAACGTCAAAGCCGTGAATGCCGTATCACTTGAGATCAAAAAGGGTGAGGTCGTCGGTCTGGTTGGCGAAAACGGAGCCGGCAAGTCGACACTCCTGAAGATCCTGGCTGGAATGGTGCAGCCTGATGAGGGCGAGATAGAGATCAACGGGGCTAAAGCAAGTTTTCGCGGGCCCAGCGACGCGTTCAAGGCCGGGGTGGGCGTAGTCCACCAAGAACAATCGCTCTTCTTGAATCTAACGGTGGCGGAGAATATCGAGCAGCGGAGTTCTCCACGTGTCGGCCTGAGCAGGTTGGGTCTGCAGGATTGGTCGCGGGTCAATCGCGAGGCTGCCGAGGTCCTCGACAAGATTGGGGTCAAGCTTAGTCCAAAAGCACGGGTAGGAGACCTTTCATTTCTTGACCGCCAGATGGTGGAGATTGCGCGTGCGGTCTGCATTGACCCGAACACTACGGGCACTCCTCTGATCATCCTTGACGAGCCCACCTCGGTTCTTGAGCAAGCGGAAACAGCTGTCCTGGAACGCGAGATCCGAAACTTGAGGACACTTGGATGCGTTATCTTCGTTTCGCATCGACTGGATGAAATTCTTCGTATCTGTGACCGAGTGGTCGTCATGCGAAGTGGGCGATTGGTAAGTGACCAGAGCACGCAAGGTCTTACAAAGGAAGCATTGTTCAATGCCATGGTCGACGAGGCGTCCCACACCGTCCCTCAGCCCCGCACGCGGCCATCCCGGCAGGCTAAGGCTGCCATTGAAGTCCGTGATCTAACTCGGAGAGGTGCCTTTCGGAACATGTCCCTTTCCGTCTATCCAGGACAGATTGTTGCCCTCGTGGGCGCGAATGGGTCTGGCTGTGGCGAGCTCATGAGAGCGATTTTCGGTGCCGAGACATTCGAGTCCGGTTCAATCGAAGTCAATGGGCGACGGGTTGCGCGTTGGTCGGTTCGCCGTGCTGTCAGTGCAGGCTTGGCGTATGTGCCTGCCGAGCGCAAGGTCGAAGGCATGATTGGTGGCTTCTCTGCTGCTCGAAATATTGCGCTTACACATCCGGGCGAAGCAGCGGCCGGGCCATTCCTAAAACCCCGTGGTTTGGCTAGTATCGCTCAGTCATGGTTTAGTCGGCTTGATGTCAAGCCAAATGACATTCGGCGTCCGCTTGCCCAGTTCTCCGGCGGAAACCAGCAGAAAGTCGTCCTGGCAAAATGGCTCAACTCGTCAAATCTGAAAGTGTTGATGCTCGATCACCCGCTTCGCGGGCTTGATGTCGGCGCATCGCAGATCGTAAACAGTCAGGTCAGGCGCGCTTCTGAAACTGGCACAGCGGTTCTTCTGATCCCGGACACCATTGAGGAGGCGATTGAAATGGCGGACGAGATCCTCGTGATGCGGGATGGGGAGTTATCTGCGCGCCATGATCTAACTTCGAATAGTGACCTGGCGCTTCACGATATAGTGGCGGAAATGGTATGACCAATAGAGCTGGCCTTTCCACAAGCTCAGCTGACGCTCCACCAACGGGCAAATTGGTGGTCAGAGTTCGACAGCTGTCGTCTTTATCGACTTTGGCACCACTGCTCGTGTTTGTGGTGATGCTTCTCGCGGTTTGTATACCAAATCCTGCTTATTTGCGTCCCATAGGAATCTCGATTGTCACTGCGTCGGCAGCTCCCATCATGCTTGTGGCGCTGGGGCAGTCGATGGTTCTGAATGTCGGATCAGTCGACCTGTCCAACGCTGCGATCAGCCTGCTTGGCGCTATCCTGCTCGCGCTTGCTGTTCCCGCATTTGGCGCTGGCGCCCTGATCGCCGTTCTGCTCCTGATGACGATTATTGGGGCTATCAACGGCGCAATAGTCGCATATACTCAGGTTCCTTCCTTTGCTTTGACACTTGGCACTCTCGGAATCCTGGAGACCGCAGCGCTGGTCACGAGCGGTGGGAATACTATCTATGTGACCAGAAATCGCGAACTAGTCAGAATGTTCTACGATCATCGGTTTCTGCACGTCCCGATGACTTTCTGGGTCGGCATTTTGGTTGCGATAATTTACTGGCTCGTGCTCCGCTTTACGATTGTTGGACAGAATATGACTGCAGTCGGGAAGAACGAGTCCGGTGCCATCCTCTCGGCCGTTCCGGTTCAGAGGATGAAGATTGCTGCTTTTGCCATTTCAGGTTTCACGGGTGGTTTGGCCGGTGTAACCATTGTCGCTCAAGCGGGGTCAGCGTCCGCGAGCGGGTTGGGAAGTGACCTTCTCCTGCCAGGAATTGCCGCTGCCCTCGTTGGCGGGACATCCATATCGGGGGGGCTCACCAACCCGATCAATGTGGTGCTGGGTGCGTTGACAGTAGCGTTCGTCCCGATTGCTATTCAGGCTTTCGGCTTCAGCGCGCAGGCACAGAGCCTAGTCTATGGTCTTTTCATCATCGCTGTCGTCACACTGACGACGGCTCGATCTCGTGAGTCGATTATCAAGTAGGCGCATGCTGATGAACATGGGTCGACGCGCTGTCGACCCCTTAAGTTTTAACCTGTTCATGAATGATGTCTCTTGCCGGCACATCCGTACGCGACGCAATCCTTTCACGGTGTCCTAGATGGACAGGTCCACCAGGAAGGGCTCCGAGCCAACAAAGCTGTGCTTCATGAGGTCGGCGCATTGCTCCAGTGTTTGAGCTCGGGCCGCTTCGACACCGAGGCTTCCGGCCAGACTCACCCAATCAATGGCAGGCTTCGACAGATCAAGCATGTCCATCGCGGTGCGCCCCGGCGTCGCTCCGACACTTTTGTATTCGCCGATGAGGATGTTATAGCTTCGATTGTTTAGGATGATCGTTGTGATCGGCAGTCTCTCGCGTGCCTGCGTCCATAGTGACTGCAGCGAATACATCGCGGATCCATCGGCCTGCAGGCTAATCACTCGTCGGTTGCCAGCAGCAGCAATTGCGGCACCTGTGGCGACAGGCAAGCCATAGCCGATCGCGCCGCCGGTCAGATGCAGCCAATCATGGGGAGGGGCGGCGTATGTGAAGGGGTAGAGGCCCCACCCGTATGACAAGCTCTCGTCTGAGACGATCGCGTTTTCTGGCATGATAGCTGCGATCGTGTGTGCCAGCCCCTCGGGTGTAGAGGCGCCTCGTACGATTGCGGGACGTTCTCCAGGATCAGGAATGTTCGCGGAGGGAGCATTCAGAGTCGCCGCCAGCGCGTTCAGCGCCTCCAACGGATCCTGGTCTACACGTGATAGCTGGTGCACCATCGCGTCATCTCGGTAGAGACGCGATGGTTGATCTGGATATGCGAAAAAGGCTACGGGCGCCGTTGCGTTGACCAGTACGATCGTCTCGAAGGCCTCTAGCGTTTTGATGGCCGCCGGGACCGCGTAGGGAACGCGCGGGAGCTGCATGCGACCTCGCCCCCTCGCAACACGCGCGCATGAGAACTCGGCCATCACCTTCGCACCGGTGGCGGCCGCGATCCGCCAAATTACGCGCTGTGATTCCTCAAGCGTTGCATCGCCACCAAGCAGGAGAAGGACTTTGGAGCCGCCACTGCGCAGCACCCTTGCCGCCGTGTTGATACTCAGCGCATCCACGTGCGGAGCAGACGGAACGGGCAGCGGACCCGCGATCACCCCGCCTTCGCCCCAGGAGGCATCAGAGGGAAGGATCAGCGATGAGATGCCGCCACCGATACGCGAACTCTCCGCCACTGCCGCAGCGGCGTCGCGGCCGACGCTGCTGGCGTCTCGACAGATACGCAGCCACGCCGAAACGGTCCGCGCCAGCGCCTCCGTGTCCGCGGCCAGAGGAGGGTCGAGAGGGCTGTGATAGGTTGCGTGGTCGCCAATGATATTGACGATGCCGCTTCTGGCGCGTCGCGCATTGTGGAGATTTGCCAAGCCATTCGACAATCCAGGCCCACAATGCAGCAATGTGCTCGCGGGCTTTCGGGCGATCCGGAAGTATCCGTCCGCCATCCCTGTCACAACGTTTTCCTGTAGTCCGAGAACGCACTTGATTCCCGGGATGGTATCGAGCGCTGCAATGAAGTGCATTTCGCTCGTGCCAGGATTAGCAAAGCAGGTATCGACCCCGCAACCGATCAAGGTGCGGACCAGACTTTGTGCGCCATTCATTGACGCCTCCCCTCGGCATGCTGAACGCAGTGTTCGCGCCTAACCTGCGACGACTTGCCTCCGCTATAGATTAGTGTTCGCGCATTCATGATCATTAGTCAATCGAGGCCTCGCGCAGCGCAGCCGCGGGCGCGGCTCCATCCCGGACGCTCGCGAAGCATCCGCGGCTGTTGCCGGGGTGTTGCTGGCGACGCTCGACTGGCGAAGTGGTGCCCCGGCGGGGTGCCGGAACTCTGGCCGCTACGTTCGTAGACCGGCAAAGCGGCAAGCGAGGCTGACAGGGCTTGAGTTTCACTCGTCCGAAGATATTGTGGCCCCCAACCAAAAGACGAATGCCAGCCGGCGGGGGGGAGAGCAGCCAGCATTTTTGCCTATCCCGGCTGAGTCCGCCGAAAGAGGGTAGCGGTCGGGCGAGTAGTGTTTTTGACGGCAAAACAACAAGAGCTCACGGCGGGCCCGGGGTGGGCTGCACGCCATGCACAGGATGAGGAGGAACGACCCATGGCGACCATGCGCACCATCAAAGGCCCGGCGATCTTTCTGGCACAGTTCGCGGCGGACGCCGCGCCGTACAACAACTTGCGCACTATCGCGCGCTGGGCTGCGGATTACGGATACAGGGGCGTGCAAATCCCTTCCTGGGACGGACGACTGTTCGACCTCGCCCGCGCCGCCGAAAGCCAGACCTATTGCGACGAGGTGCTCGGCACGCTCCGAGATGCCGGCGTGGCGCTGACGGAACTCTCGACCCATCTGCAGGGCCAACTCGTCGCCGTGCATCCGGCCTATGACCTCGCATTTGACGGTTTCGCCCCGCCTTCCGTCCACGGCAATACCGCCGCGCGGCAGGAATGGGCGGTGAACCAGCTCATGCTGGCCGCCCGCGCTTCGCGCAAACTCGGTTTGACCGCTCATGCGACGTTCTCGGGTGCGCTCGCCTGGCCGTTTCTCTATCCCTGGCCGCAGCGTCCGGCCGGGCTGGTCGAGACCGCATTCGATGAACTGGCGCGCCGGTGGCGCCCAATCCTGGATGCTTTCGACGATGCCGGCGTCGATCTCTGCTACGAGATCCATCCGGGCGAGGATCTGCACGACGGCGTGACCTACGAGATGTTTCTGGAGCGTGTCGGCAACCATGCGCGTGCCAACCTGCTCTATGATCCCAGCCATTTCGTGCTGCAGCAGCTGGATCATCTCGACTACATAGACATCTACCACCAGCGCATCCGCATGTTCCATGCCAAGGACGCGGAGTTCAACCCGACGGGGAGGCAGGGGGTCTATTCCGGCTTCCAGCCCTGGGCGCAGCGCGCGGGCCGCTTCCGCTCGCTAGGCGACGGTCAGGTTGATTTCGCCGCTGTCTTTTCCAAGCTATCGCAATATGGCTTCGACGGCTGGGCCGTTCTGGAATGGGAGTGCTGCATCAAGGACAGCGAGCAGGGCGCTGCCGAAGGTGCACCCTTCATCGCCAGCCACATCATTCAGGTCGCGTCTCGTGCCTTCGATGATTTCGCGGCCACCGGCGTTGACCTTGCCACAAACCGCAAGCTGCTGGGAATTGATTGAATGTCCTGTTTCTTGCCGGGCTCAGGCTTGGCGAGTTCGTGCTTGAGCGGCGACGCGAACGGCCGCATTGTTGGCACCATACCCGAGGTACCCGTTCCGCTCGACGAATTCAAAGAAGAAGCGTCCGTCGAACGCGCTCGCATACACATGACGAAACGTGCCCAGCCGGTCGCGATCGAACATCACGCCGGATTTGGCGAGTTCCTCCAGCACCTCGTCCTGGACGATGCCGTTGGCATCGAGATCGTTGTAATAGTTCTGCGGGATTGGAAGCAGTCCCGCGTGCAACGACCGGAGATGATCCAGAAGCTCGTTGATGAACTCAGTTCGAAAGGCAATGTGATGGAAGCCCGCGCCGGCACCAGCTGTGATGAACCGGCCGGTCTCTGTCGCTGGACTGTCTGAGATGTTGAGGGGCAGTCGCACGCGTCCATTCTCGCTCCGCATGGCCCGGCTTTTCACGAGACCAAAGCGATCCGGAAATTCTACCGCAGGCTCAGCAGTCAATCCGAACACGGAACGGTAAAACAGGATAAATCGGTCCATGGAGCCCGGAGGAAGCGCTTCCGCGATATGATCAAACTCCAGGGTTGCTGAGGCCTTGTCCGCAGCTGGGATGTCCGCGATTTGTCTGAAATCGTCGCGCCAGTTCCATCCCGTCTTCTCGCGATCGATCAGGTAGATGACCGACCCGTCAGGAGCCCTGACACCTGGGATTCGCTGCTCCCCGGCGCCGACTTTCTCCTGCCAGTTCGGGCAGAGCAGCGCCCCGGCGCGAGCCAGTGTCCGCTCCACATCATCGACGATGACGGCGAAGGCGCAGATCGACGGCCCATGCTGGACGAAATACTCCGCGGCTGCGCTGTCGGGTTCAGCATTGACGACGAGATGCGCGTTCCCCTGCCGATACAGGGCTACATCCTTGGTGCGATGTTGAGCTTCGTGGTGAAAGCCGAGGCTCTTGAGGTACTGGTCAAGCGCGCGGGCATTGGTGGCGTCCGCCGCGAATTCGGCAAAGGCGAAGCCGTCCAACTCGGGGACCGGGGGCAGGGTGGAGCCGCCTGACTCGGCTTCCACCCATATCAGCGAGCGCAAACCGTCAACGGCGTTTTGCCGCGGCGGTGAGGCACGAAAAGAATCATTGAAGACTTCCAGGCTCAATGGCCCAGAATAGCCGCTGGCAATTGCGGCTCTCACGAAAGCTGCGACATCGAGGTCGCCCTGCCCAGGGAAATTTCGGAAATGCCGGCTTCGGCTGAGCACATCCATTCCTAGTTGTGGCGAGTCAGCAAGCTGTACGAAGAAGATTCGGTCGCCTGGAAGGTTCGCGATCCCGGCCGGATCATCCCCAAGCGCCAAGGTGTGATAACTGTCGAGGATGATGCCGACTGCCGGGTGGTCCGCTTGTTGTACCAACCGCCAGGCGTGGGACCAGGTCTGCACGTGCCGGCCCCAAGCCAATGCCTCGTATCCCACCCGGAGAGACCGACGCGCGGCGCGGTCTCCCAACTCGGCGAGGTCAGCGCTGGCCCGGGCGTCATCCGCCACCGCGTCCTCCTGCACATTGCTGCAGACCAGGATAAGCTCAGCTCCGAGCTCACCCATGATATCGAATTTCCGCTCAGCCCGGTCGAGATTGCGCTGGCGAATGGGCTCTGGCATCGCCTCGAAATCGCGAAACGGCTGAAACAGGGCGATTGTGAGCCCCAGATCGCTTGCCATGCGCCGCACATCTCGCGGCGTGCCGTCAAAGGTCAGCAGGTCGTTTTCAAAGAGTTCGATCGCGTCGAAGCCCGCAGCCCGCGCAGCCTCCAGTTTATCCGG
>Ga0116226_10005911_pt1 | contig 10962 bp, 9 predicted proteins | sample S1TSphfallax_FD_89692 | JGI IMG/M metagenome (GOLD analysis project Ga0116226, IMG submission 89692) | Host-associated microbial communities from peat moss isolated from Minnesota, USA - S1T2_Fa - Sphagnum fallax MG | ecosystem: Host-associated > Plants > Peat moss > Unclassified | place: USA...
AAATTGCCGGAAAATCACAGGAAACCGGTGTGTTTCCGGCAATAAAAATATATCTGACCCCATGAAGCGTCCCTTCAGATATACGACGACGCCTTGGGCGTGGTCGACGGTGACCTTGAGACGACCGAGATCGACACGGGTGGGTTCTGCGTAAACGGGTACGCGCGCATTTCGACGGCATCGTGGCCTGGCCCAGACCTGGCAGACCAACGGCTTCATGGAAGCCTTGATCGGCCTCTTCCAGGCCGCCAAACGCAAGGCCCGCGGCTACAAGAACTTCGCAACCATACTGACCATTCCGTTCCTGATCGCCGGAAAACCCGACTTCACCAGAATCATCCCGCATGCCGCCTAGGCCACTCAAAATTCAAAAGAACCTCTTTGCTACTGCAAATTCCCGGCTCGCCATGGCGATAAAGAAAACCTGCTTAACATTTGTGGGCTTGATTTTGATGCCTATGCAGCGCGGGGCATCCACCTGCAAAGGACACAGACACTGGCTGGCGGCGCGAACCACTGCGATTTCCGAATCTCGCGGCTCCCGCCGGAGTGGAATCCGCTACCCGGCCTATTTCCGAGGCAGCCATTCGGATCTGGCTATACCGCCCCCAGCAGCTGCAGCCCGATCGCCGCGTATTGGCAGGACGCCGCCACAAGAATCAGCCCGTGCCAGATGGGGTTGTGGAATTTTATTGCGGGAAAGGATTGGATCACCGCTCCGACCGTATACGCGCCGCCGCCCAGCAGGATCAGCGCCATCACCTCCGCCCGCAATAGGGTAAAGCAATAATGGATCAGCACCAGCAGCATCCAGCCCATCGCGAGGTAGAGACCGAGAATCATCCGCTCAAACCGGCGGGGGAAGCGTAGCGTGACGAAAATCCCCGCCGCGGCCAACGCCCAGAGCACGGCGCATAAAATCAAACCGCCCCGCCCGTACAGCACATTGGCACTGACCGGGGTATAGGTGCCCGCGATCATCACGAAGATCATCGCCCGGTCCAGCCGGCGCAGTTTCTCCTTCCGTCGCCCCGGCGGGCTGAGCTGGTAGGCCGCGGAAGAGCCCAACATGCCGATCAATCCAAACACGTAAACCGCGATGGAAGCCAAAAGCACCGCGCCGCCATGCAACGCCGCCTGCGCCAGGAGAAAAACCCCGGCAGCAACGCCCAGCGGCACGCCGATGAAGTGGATCACCCGGTCCGCCGCCCGCTCCGCGTTCGTATAGTCCGGAAATATTAGCGCGCCCCTGGCCATGACCACCCTTAACACTGGAGTGGTGTAATTCGGGTTAGCTGGCGGGCTGTGCAAGCCTCAGGGCCGCCTGAATCCCGCTTTCCAGCACGCAGTCCGAAAGGGATTTTTTCGTCACGGCGCGGGAGAGTTGCAGCGTGCCGAGCATGACCCCAAGGATGCCGATGGCGGCCTGGCTGCGCGCCGCCTCCGGCAGGTCCGGCAGATGCGCTTCAATGCGGGCCAAAAACGCCTCCACACGGGCGGAAAACACGTCGCGCGTCGCCGGCTCATGGCGGGCGATTTCGGCCACCAGGGCGGCGATGGCGCAGCCATTTTCAGGCGTGTCTCGATGGCTGGGGCGCAGATAGCGGCGGACCAGACCCTCCAGATCGGTCGCGCGGTTCAGGCGCTCGCGCGTATCGTCCAGCGCCGCAGTCATGGCTTCGCGAAGCAAATCCTCCTTCGATTCAAAATGCGCGTAGAACCCGCCATGAGTCAGCCCGGCCTCCGCCATCAGCCCGGCAATGCCCACGGCTTCAACCCCGTCCTTCCGGAAGCGCTCGGAGGCGGCTTTGATGATCCGCTTGCGGGTCTCTGCCTTATGACCCTTTTCGAAACGCATAGATGTTATCTCCGCCGGTTATAGGATTATAATTGACATATCATATGATGACTATAATAACAAGGGCGTCGTTTTCAACAGGAGCCTGCAAATGTCACCCCATAAAGGTACTGCCCTTATCACCGGCGCCTCCGCCGGCATTGGCGCCACTTACGCGGACCGGCTGGCCCGGCGCGGCTATGACCTTATCCTCGCCGCCCGGGACGAGGCACGGCTGAACCAGCTTGCCACAAAACTCCGCCAAACCGGGGGGCGGGTTGATATCTTGCAGGCGGATTTGTCCACAAGCGCGGGCCGTGCCGCTGTTGAGAAGCGCCTGGGCGAGGATGCCAGCATCACCATGCTGGTGAACAATGCCGGCATGGCGGCCGCCGGCCAGCTTACGGAGATTGACCCGGACCGGTTGGAGACGATGGTCGAGCTGAACGTGATCGCCGCGATGCGCCTTGCCGCCGCCGCGGCACGCGCCTTTGCCGCCCGCAACCGCGGTACGATCATCAACATCGCCTCCGTGCTGGCGCTGGCGCCGGAAATGTTCAACGGCGTTTACAGCGGCACCAAGGCGTTCCTGCTGAACCTGTCAATTTCCATGCAGCAGGAACTGGCGGCGAGCGGCGTGCGCGTGCAGGCAGTGCTCCCCGGCGCGACGCGGACCGAGATTTGGGACCGGTCCGGCATGGATATTGCGCATATGCCCGCGGAAAGGCTGATGGAGGTGGGTGAGCTGGTGGACGCCGCCCTGGCCGGGCTGGATGCGGGGGAGCAGGTGACCATTCCGTCACTGCCTGAACGGGCGGATTTCGATGCGTATACCCAGGCACGCTTCGCCCTTGGCCCCAACCTGTCGCGTAACCACGCCGCCGCGCGGTACAAGGTGCTGGAAAGTGTTGCGCCATGAGCAACGCGCTGCTCGCCAATGACGTTCTGACGAGACCGGTGGCCAAGCGCCTTTCCCGCAAAAAGCTGCTTGGCGCGGTTGGCGGCGGTCTCGTGTTGATTGGCGCGGCGGTCTACGGCGTGGAATGGATCACCACCGGGCAATATATTGAAAGCACCGATGACGCTTATGTGGGCGGCAATGTAACGGATTTGGCGCCGAAGGTGAGCGGCATTATTTCCCAAATCGCGGTGAGCGATAACAGCCAGGTGCACGCGGGGGATTTGCTGGTGAAGCTGGATGACCGGGATTTTTGCGCGGCTCTGGCGAAGGCGCAGGCCGCGGTGGCGGGAGCCCAGGCGGCGTTGGCGAATTTGCAGGCGACGCGGGCGCTGCAGCTTTCGCTCATCGATGAAGCCACAGCGGACCTTGCTTCGGCGAATGCACAGGAAGTGCTGGCGCGGGCGAATCAGTCCCGTTACCGCAGCCTTGCCGAAAGTGCGGCTGGATCCCTGCAGGATTCACAGACCGCCAATGCCAATGACGCCCAGGCCGGCGCCGGCGTGCAGAAGGCGCAGGCGGCACTTGCCGCGGCGCAGGCGCAGCTTGCGGTGATTGATACGGAGCAGCAACAGGCGCGGGCGAATCTCTCCGGCGCCATGGCGGATGAAGATACGGCGCGGCTGAATTTGGGCTATACCGAAATCCGCGCGCCGATTAATGGCGTGATTGGCAATCGTAGCGCGCATCTTGGCGCCTATGCCACCATCGGCGCGCAGCTTGTCTCAATTGTTCCGTCTGACGGCCTTTGGGTGGATGCGAATTTCAAGGAAGATCAGCTGGCAGGGATGCGCTCTGGCGAGCCGGTGGAGATTGTCGCCGATGTCGCGCCGGGCGCCAAAATTCGCGGCCGTGTGGAAAGCCTGGCGCCGGCGACGGGGGCGATTTTCAGCATTCTGCCGGCGGAAAACGCAACCGGCAATTTCACCAAAATCGTCCAGCGTGTTCCGGTGCGGATTACGCTGGAAGGGGATGCGGCAACACTTGGTTTGCTCCGCCCTGGGCTTTCCGTAACCGCTTCCGTGAACACCAAATGAAGGCGATTTTGCCATTTGCGGTGATGTGCGTCGGCATGTTTGTGGCGCTGCTGGATATCCAGATTGTTGCGTCATCGTTGCAGGATATCGGCGGCGGGTTGTCAGCGGCGCAGGACCAGATCAGCTGGGTGCAAACCTCCTATCTCATTGCCGAAATCATCGTGATTCCGCTTTCCGGCTGGCTGACGCGGGTCTTCTCGACGCGCTGGCTTTTTACCGGCTCGGCCATTGGTTTTACGCTGACCAGCCTGTTGTGCGGATTGGCGTGGAATATCGAGTCGATGATACTCTTCCGTGCGCTGCAGGGCTTGCTCGGCGCCTCGATGATTCCCACCGTGTTTACCTCGTCATTTCATTATTTTCAGGGTAATAAGCGGGTTTATGCTGCAGCGGTGATCGGAACCATTGCCTCTGTCGCCCCGACGCTTGGACCAGTGATCGGCGGCTATGTTACCGATGCGCTCAATTGGCACTGGCTGTTCTATATCAACCTCGTCCCCGGCACGCTGGTGGCGATTTTTGTTGCAATTCTGGTGAAAATTGACGAGCCGGACCTCTCTTTGCTGAAAGAAGCTGATTATTTCGGCATTTTTCTCATGGCGGCGGGGCTTGGCACGCTGGAATATTTTCTGGAGGAAGGCACGCGCTGGAACTGGTTCTCTGATGACACGATCACCGCCTGCGCGTGGATTTCCGGCATTTCGCTGCTGGCGTTCATCATCCGCAGCATGGTCGTCAAGAACCCGGTGGTGGATTTCCGCGCTTTCGGCAACCGCAACTTTGCGCTCGGCTGTTTCCTGTCATTCACCACCGGCATCGGAATTTTCTCGACGATCTACCTAACGCCTTTGTTCCTAGGCTATGTCCGCGGGTTTTCCGCCTGGCAGACGGGGGTTGCGATTTTCTCCACCGGCGCGGCTTCCATTGCCGGCGTGCCGGTATATATCGCGCTTGCCCGCAGATATGATCTGCGCTGGATCATGATGTTTGGCCTTGCCTGCTTCGGCCTGGCGATGTGGAGTTTTTCATTCATCACGAGCGAATGGGGCGGGGCGCAATTGCTTTGGCCGCAAATTATCCGCGGATTTCCACAGGTTTTCTGCGTAGCCCCTTCAGTCACGCTTGGCCTTGGCAGCCTGGCGCCGGCGCGGCTGAAATATGCTTCCGGTCTGTTCAATATGATGCGCAATCTTGGTGGCGCGGTCGGTATCGCGGTGTGCGGGGCGATGCTGAATGCGCGGACCAATTTCCATTTCAACGCGCTGGCTTCCAATCTGACGGATGCTAACACATCCATGGCGCGGTTGATGCAGGGTCTGACGCAACGATTCTCGATGACGCTTGGCTCAACGGTGGCAGGACACCAGGCGGCATTGCGGGAGTTGTGGAACCTCACCTATGCGCAGGCCGAAACACTTTCCTACGCGGACGCCTTCCGCACCATAATGTGCGCGTTTATCATTGCCACGTTCTTGGTGCCAATGATGAAAAAAGTGGCGCCGCCAAAGGCACCGCCCGCCGATGCGCATTGATACGGAGAGAATGATGACGCAAGCCATGTACCTCGAAGACCTGCAACCGGGGCAAAAATTTACCTCCCATGCGGAGGAGATCACCGAAGCGGCGATCAAGGCATTCGCGCTGCAATTTGACCCGCAACCGTTTCATCTGGACCATGAAGCGGCCAAAGCCACGTTTTTCGGCGGGCTAGCTGCCAGTGGCTGGCACACCGCGGCGTTTACCATGCGCCTGAACGTGACGGGCGGCCCAAAATTTGCCGGCGGCATTATCGGGGGCGGTGGCGAGATTAAATGGCCGACGCCGACCCGGCCTGGAGATGTTCTTCATGTCGAATATGAAATTCTGGAAGTCACGCCCTCGCGCAGCCGGCCCGAGCGTGGGACAATTCTGTTGAAGACCGAAACAAAAAACCAGCACGGAACGGTGGTGCAGATCACGACGGTAAAGCTTATAATTCCCCGCCGGCCAGCGTAAACTGCCGCGCGATCGGACATGGCTGGCGCGAGCGCCTTATTGCTTATGGCTAACGTACTTTTGTCGTTTGCAGCCGGGCCGGCGGAAGGTCAGTGATGGTGCCGGCATAGGCTTCCGCCGCCAAGCCAACCGTCTCCGATAACGTCGGGTGCGGGTGGATTGTCATGCCGATATCGGCGTCATCGGCGCCCATTTCGATGGCGAGTGCCGCTTCCGCGATCAGATCCCCGGCACTTGGGCCAACAATGCCGGCGCCGAGCAGGCGTTTGGTGGCCTTGTCAAACAGCAGTTTTGTGAAGCCCTCGTCGCGGCCGAGAGACAACGAACGGCCAGAAGCCGCCCACGGGAACAGGCCTTTTTCGTACGCAATGCCATCCCGCCTGGCCTGCGCTTCGGTCAGCCCGACCCAGGCGATTTCAGGGTCCGTATAGGCGACGGAAGGGATCACCCGCGCCTCGAACGCGGTTTTCAGGCCGCAGGCGGCTTCCGCCGCCACCTTGGCTTCGTGCGTGGCTTTATGCGCGAGCATTGGCTGGCCGACCACGTCGCCCACCGCGAAAATATGCGGGATGTTAGTCCGCATCTGTCGGTCAACTGGAATGGTGCCGTTCGGCGCCACATTCACGCCGGCGGCCTCCGCGCCAAGCAGCCGGCCGTTGGATCTGCGGCCCACCGCGACCAGCACCTGGTCGAACAGGGCCGAACTCGGCCCATCCGGGCCGTCAAAATGTGCCAGCAGGCCGTCCTCGCGCGCTTCGACACCGGTGATTTTGGTTTTAAGCAGGATTTTTTCGAATTGCGCGGCGAGGCGTTTATGCAGCGGCGCCACTAGGTCTTTATCAGCGCCGGGGATTAGCTGCTCCATGAGTTCCACCACAGTCACGCGGCTGCCCAGCGCTTCGTAGACCGAGCCCATCTCCAGCCCGATAATCCCGCCGCCGATGACCAGCAGCCGGGACGGGATGGATTGCAGCGCGAGCGCGCCGGTGGAATCAATCACGCGCGGATCGCCCTGCGGTATGAAGGGCAAGGTCACCGGTTCGGACCCGGCGGCGATGATGGCCTGATCGAAGGTAATTTTCTGCGCGCCCGCCGCCCCGGTCACAAACACGCTATGCGCTGAATCAAACCGCGCCTGCCCATTCATCACCGTCACGTTCCGCCGCCGCGCCAGATCCGCAAGCCCGCCGGTCAGCCGGCCGACAACGCCGGCCTTCCAGCCGCGCAACGCATCAAGATCGATCGCCGGGCGGCCGAAGGTGACGCCATGGCTGCTCATCGCAGCAGCATCCTTGATGGTCTTGGCCGCGTGTAGAAGCGCCTTGGAGGGGATGCAGCCGACATTCAGGCAAACCCCGCCCAGTGTGTCGTTGCGGTCCACCAGCACGGCCTTTTTGCCGAGGTCCGCGGCCCGGAAGGCGGCGGTGTAGCCGCCCGGCCCCGCGCCGATCACCAGCAATTCGGCATGGCTCATAGCGATACGCGGCGGAAATCGCCAAGCAACGATGTGAACGTGACAAGAAACCGCGCCGCTTCCGCGCCGTCGATGACCCGGTGGTCCCAGGACAGGCTGACCGGCATGATGAGCCGGGGCTGAAACTTTTCGCCATCCCAGACAGGTGTCATTTTCGCCCGCGCCGCGCCCAATATGGCCACTTCCGGCGCGTTGATGATGGGCGTGAACCCGTTGCCGCCAATGCCGCCGAGTGAGGAGATGGTGAAGCACCCGCCCTGCATGTCGCCGGGCCTTATCTTCCCCCTCCGCGCCTGCGCGGCGAGCTCGCCGGCTTCCGCCGCGATCGCGGTCAAGCCTTTCTTGTCCGCGTCCTTGATGACCGGGACAACGAGCCCGTCCGGCGTATCCGCCGCAAAGCCGATGTGAAAGTACCGCTTCAAGATTAGTTCCTCGCCATCCAGCGAGGCGTTGAAAGTCGGGTGCTGTGTCAGCGCGGCGATGGCGGCCTTGATCATGAAGGCGAGCATGGTGAGTTTTTCGCCGGTTTTCTCCCGTTCCTTGTTCACATCAATGCGGAATTTTTCCAGTGCCGTCACGTCCGCCTCATCGAAATTCGTCACATGCGGAATGACGATGGAATTGCGGGAGAGATTTGCCGCCGAGATCTTCTTGATCTTTGAGAGCGAGGCGCGCTCGACCGGGCCGAATTTCGCAAAATCAATCTGCGGCCAGGGCAGCAGGTCCAACCCGGCGGCGGCACCGCGCGGCGCGGCATTTTCAGCAATGGCCGTTTTCACAAACTCAAGAATATCGGATTTTTGAATGCGCCCCTTGGCCGCGCTGCCGCGCAGCCTATGCAAATCTACCCCAAGCTCGCGCGCAAAACGGCGAATCGAAGGCGAGGCATGCGGCAACGCGCTGGAGGGTGCGACAGCAATAACCGCCGGCGGGGCTTCGGTCATCGCGGAAGGGGCGATGTCCGTTGGCGGGCGCGGCAGTTCCTTGGCCGACGTGTCCGGTGCGGCCACCGCGTCAGGCGCGGCCCCGGCTTCCAGCAAAAGCAGCGCGCTCCCCTGGCTTACCCTGTCGCCCAGCTTGACCTGAACCTGCTTCACAATCCCGGCGCAAGGCGACGGGACATCAATCGTCGCCTTGTCGGATTCCAGGACCACCAGGGCATCATCCACGCCAACCGCGGCGCCCGGCACCGCCAAAATCTCGATGACCGGAACATCCTTGAAATCGCCAATATCCGGCACGCAAATTTCTACAATCTGCAACTTTGAAATCTGGTTCATCGCACTCACACTTTCCAAGGCGCCGGAGATTGCTCGTCAACCCCGTATTCCCGCACCGCTTCCACCAACGCCGCGTGCTCAACCGCGCCCTCGCGCACCAGAGCCTCAATTGCGGCCAGCACGATGCTCTGCCGATCCACCTCAAAGAATGTCCTCAAGCGCGCCCGCGTGTCGCTGCGGCCAAAGCCATCCGTCCCCAACGCCACGAACCGTCCCTCCACATACGGGGCGATCAGCTGCGGGTAGGCCCGCACATAATCGGTCGCCGCAATCACCGGCACCTTGCCCGGCAGGCAAGTCTCCACATGGCTATGCCGCGCTGACGGCTCCGCGCCAAAGCGGCGGCTGCGTTCCACTTCCGCAGCATCCTTGGCCAATTCGGAAAAACTGGTGGCGCTAAAAATCTCGCTGGAAATGCCGAAATTCTCGGCGAGAATATCCGCCGCCGCAATCACCTCCCGGAAGATCGCGCCCGAGCCGAGCAACCGCACCTGCTTCGGCGAACCCGCCACGCCTCGCGTGCCGAACCGGTACAGGCCTTTGATGATATCCGCCTCTGCCCCGGCTATGAGCGAAGGCTGGGCATAATTTTCATTCATAACGGTGATATAATAAAACTCGTCCCGCTGCTGCTCCATCATCCGCCGCGCACCAACATCCATGATAATCGCGAGTTCGGAGGCAAAAGCCGGATCATAAGCCCGGCAATTCGGAATCGCCGCCGCCACGATGTGGCTGGAGCCATCCTGGTGCTGCAGCCCCTCGCCGCCAAGTGTTGTACGCCCGGCGGTCGCCCCCAGCAGAAAGCCGCGCGCGCGCTGGTCCGCCGCCGCCCAGATGAGATCCCCCACACGCTGAAAACCGAACATTGAATAGTAAATGTAAACCGGCAGCATCGCCAAACCATGCGCGCTATAGGATGTCGCGGCGGCAACCCAGGAGGAAATGGCGCCCGCCTCGGTTATCCCTTCCTCAAGCAACTGCCCGTTGCGGACCTCCCGGTAATACAGCATGGAGCCTGCATCTTCCGGCTCATAAAGCTGACCAACTGCCGAGTAGATCCCGACCTGCCGGAACAGATTGGCCATCCCAAACGTCCTGGCCTCATCGGCCACAATCGGTACAATCCGGGCTCCGAGCTGCTTGTCCTTCAACAGCCCGCCCAACATCCGCACCGCCGCGGTGGTGGTGGACATCTCCTTGTCCTCCGCCTGCAGCGCAAATTGCGCATAGCTTTCCAATGCCGGCACCGCGACCGTATCCGGCGCATTGCGCTCCCGCCGCGGCATGTACCCGCCCAAAGCGTCCCGCCGCGCGCGCAAATAGGCAATTTCCGCACTGTCCTCCGCGGGCTTGCAAAATTTCAGCGCCGCGACTTCATCATTCGTCAGCGGTAGCTTGAACCGGTCACGAAACTCAATCAGCGCCTCAACATCCAGCTTTTTCGCCTGATGCGCCGTCATGCGGGATTCCCCCGCATTTCCCATCCCATAGCCCTTTTTGGTCTTTGCCAGAATGACCGTCGGCCGCCCTTTATGCGCCCGCGCCGCCGCGAACGCCGCATAGAGTTTTCGAAAATCATGACCGCCGCGCTTCAACGCGTTGATTTCGGCATCCGACATCGTCTGCGCCAGCGCCCTGGATTCCGGCTCCCGGTCGAAAAACTTCGCCCGGTTATAGTCCCCATCCTTGGCACCCAGCGTCTGGTACTCACCATCCACCGTCTCCGCGAAACGCCGCAGCAGGACATGGTTGGTGTCGCGCGAGAACAGCGCGTCCCATTCCGAGCCCCAGAGCACTTTGATGACATTCCAGCCAGCGCCCGAGAAAAGCGATTCCAGCTCCTGAATGATCTGGCCATTCCCCCGCACCGGCCCATCCAGCCGCTGCAAATTGCAATTGATGATAAAGGTAAGGTTATCCAGTTTCTCGCGTGCCGCCATCGTCAGCGCGCCGATGGATTCCGGCTCGTCCATCTCGCCATCACCAAACACGCCCCATACATGTCTGTCAGCCGCCGGCTTTAGCTCTCGATGGTCAAGATAGCGGATAAACCGGGCCTGATATGCCGCACTCATCGGCCCGATCCCCATGGAGCCGGTTGGAAACTGCCAAAAATCCGGCATCAACCAGGGGTGCGGGGAGGAACAAAGGCCGTTGCCACCGACCTCCTGGCGGTAATTGGTCAACCGCTCCTCGCTCAACCGGCCTTCCAGAAATGCCCGCGCATAGACGCCGGGGGCCGAATGCGGCTGGTAGAAGACCAGATCGCCGGGCGCATTATCGGAAGCGGCGCGAAAAAAATGGTTGAACCCAACCTCGAAAATCTCCGCGGCCGAAGCGTAGCTGGCGATATGCCCGCCAAGGTCGCCATAAGCCTG
>Ga0116226_10005912_pt1 | contig 10962 bp, 9 predicted proteins | sample S1TSphfallax_FD_89692 | JGI IMG/M metagenome (GOLD analysis project Ga0116226, IMG submission 89692) | Host-associated microbial communities from peat moss isolated from Minnesota, USA - S1T2_Fa - Sphagnum fallax MG | ecosystem: Host-associated > Plants > Peat moss > Unclassified | place: USA...
CAGACCGACAAATTGGCCATCCAGAAGCGCTTCGTGGCCGACATGAAGGAAATCTGGAGCATGCAGCCGCGCCTGGAAAAACGGACCGGCCGGTCCGCCCTGAAGCTGCTGGAACACCAAAGATTTAGAGCAGGGTATGATTTTATGGTGTTGCGCTGCGAATCGGGCGAGCTGGATGCCGATGTCGGGCGCTGGTGGACTGAATTCATCGACGCCGACCCAGGTGCGCGTGAGCTCCTGCTGTCGCAAGGTGGCCGCGAAAGCGCGCCGCGTCGTCGCCGACGCAGGGGCGGCGCCCGTCATCGGGGCGCTGCAACGGGTTCGAACCCGGCGGACACAAACCAGGCAGATCGGGACTATTCCGGTCAAGGACCGACTGAAGATTAGCAGGACGCAGGAAAGTTATGACGCTAGCCTACCTCGGATTGGGCGCGAACCTCGGCGATGCGCGCCAGACCCTGAAAGACGCAGTGGTCTGTCTCGCCCAGCAGCACACTGTGACGGTGCTGGCGAAGTCGAGTTTCTACCGCACCGCGCCTATCGACGCGGCTGGCGACGATTATTTCAATTGCGTGGTGGCACTGAAGACGCAGCTCAGCGCGCCACAATTGCTGGCCCTGTGCCACACCATAGAACACCACTTCGGGCGTGAGCGTTCCTACCGCAACGCCCCGCGCACACTGGACCTCGATATTCTGATGTATGGACAGGATACGGTAGACATCGAGCATCTGACGATACCGCATCCGCGTCTGGTTCAGCGCGCTTTCACCCTGGTTCCCTTACTCGAGCTCGATCCCGATATCCTGATTCCAGGCTACGGCCGTGCGGATCTCTACCTGCCGCGCGTCGCCGAGCAACGCATCGAAAAAGTGGCGCTGTGCCAATGTCCAATGGCGTCCAAGGCTGCGGCGGAAGCCGCGTCGGCATCCAGCGACGTCAAGCCGGTCTGCGGCCGCTAGGTTCGGACGCCAACATGCCGCACCAGGCCCCCTCCAACGCGCCCGCAGGCCTGACGGTACAAGCACCGACCCCGCATGCCCCGGCGCGTTATATCGTGGTCGAAGGCCCGATCGGCGCGGGCAAGACCGCACTGGCCCAGCAACTCGCCAGTCGCTGGGATATGCAGACGGTGTTCGAACGAGCCCACGACAATCCGTTTCTGGACTCTTTCTACGCCGTAGGGGCGCGCTACGCACTGCCCACCCAACTGCATTGTCTGCTGCAACGTCATGCCTTGAGCAGGACCATCGCCGAAACCAGCGGCGTCGCTTCGCCCTTGGTTTCCGATTTTCTGCCTCACAAGAGCGAGCTATATGCCCGCATGACCCTGCCGGCCGACGAACTGGAGCTGTATCGCGCACTCGCCGATCGTCTGAAAATCAGCGCTCGGGTGCCGGATCTGGTGATCTATCTACAATCCGATGCCGAATCGCTGTTGAGTCGCATCCAGCGGCGCGCCATCCCGGCCGAGCAACATCTGGCCGAACATTATCTGCAAGCCGTCTGCCGCGCGTATGACGCTTTTTTCTATCACTACGACGAGGCACCGGTACTGACCGTCAACACGCGCCACTTCAATCCACTCGATTCGAGTGCCGACATGTCGCTGCTGTTGGAGCGCATGACAAGCATGCGCGGTCGCAAAATGACTTTTGTCAAAGGCACGCCCTAGCCATTGTTGGCAGCGCGCCCGAACCGCTTACGCTTGGCTTTCGCCCTCGACCAAATCCCTTCATAATCGACGCCGCACCACGACGGCGCGACTTTGCATATTTTCCGGCTGAATCATCATGAGTTACTTGCAGGACACCCCACGCAGCGCGATCACCGTGCCCAAGCTCCAGGCCATGCGCGCGGCTGGCGACAAGATCACCATGCTGACGTGCTATGACGCCAGCTTTGCCGCTTTGCTGGATCGCGCGGGTATCGACACCGTGTTGATTGGCGATTCGCTCGGCAACGTGCTGCAAGGCCGCACCACCACGCTACCGGTCACGCTCAGCGACATCGCCTATCACACCGAGTGCGTCGTGCGCGGCAATCGCAGCGCGCTGGTGATCGCCGACATGCCATTCGGCACCTACGGCACGCCGCAGGAAGCGTTTACCAACGCGGCCACGCTGATGCGTGCCGGTGCACAGATGGTCAAGCTGGAAGGCGGTGTGTGGCTGGCGGACACGGTGCGTTTTCTGGTCGAACGCTCGATCCCGGTGTGTGCGCATATCGGGCTGACGCCTCAGTCGGTCCATGCCTTTGGCGGCTTCAAAGTGCAAGGCAAAACCGATGCCGCAGCAGCGCAACTGTACGCCGACGCGGACGCCTTGCAAGCCGCCGGCGCTCAGCTGTTCGTGATCGAAGGCGTACCGAGCGCGGTCGGCACAGCGGTAACGCAACGCGTCACTTCACCGGTCATTGGCATCGGCGCGGGTCCGCACTGCTCAGGGCAGGTCTTGGTGCTGCATGACATGCTGGGCATCTTCCCGGGCAAGCGTCCACGTTTCGTGAAGGATTTTATGGCGGGGCAGACCAGCATCGAAGCAGCGGTATCGGCCTATATTCGAGCGGTCAAGGACGGCAGCTTCCCGGGCCCGGAACACGAGTTCTAAATCCGTCTTCGGCGCCAACATGGCGCCGGGCATGCCGTCAATCAGGGCACGGCACCCACTGCGCCGGTAGCGCGCCCCGCAAGGCGTTGCACACCATCCAATCCTCGGCGCGACGTACATCCGCCAGCGTCAGGCGACGTTCGGCGGCAGCCCAAGCTGGATCTGCCAAGATCTGCCCACGCATCACACCGGGCAAGACCCCGCAGCTGAGCGGCGGTGTCCACCAGCGCCCATCCAGCTTGACGAACACATTGCTGCGGCCGCCCTCGGTCAACTCACCATCACGATTGAAAAACAGCGCATCGAAAGCGCCCTGCCGCTCAGCCTGCTGCCATCCGGCATCGTAATCGGCGCGACGGGTCGTCTTGAACTGCAACAAGGGGTCGTTCGCATTGGTCGCTGGCAATCCCAAGTCGCTCGCCAACACCACCCGCACCGGTCCGTCCGGTAACGGCGTCAATGCTGCGCACACCACTTCCGTGTCGCCGTTCCTGGCCAGTGCCAGCCGCACTCGCACACCGACTGAGCCGGCCGGCGAAGACGACAGATGCTGTTGGAGTGCACGGTCCAGACTCGCGCGCAGACGCTGCGCATCGCACACGAAACCCAAGCGCGTCGCGCTGTGCTGTAGACGCGCAAGATGCAGCGCGAGGTGGCGGACGGTGCCGGCGCCATCGGCGTACAGCGTTTCGAACAGGCGGAAACCGGGATCGAGCTCGGTCAGGAAACGAGCCTTCAGCAGGCATTCCTGATATTCGTCGGCGGCTCGGCTATCGAGCACGATACCGCCGCCGACGCCCAGCGTGCCTGCGCGCAGACCATCGCGGCCGGGCGGCTCCAGCACCAGGGTGCGAATCGCAACCGACAGACAAAAATCACCGCAGCCCGGCACCGTCGCGCCGGGCGGTACGGCAGGCGCCGCATCGAGCCAACCGATCGCGCCGGTGTACAACCCGCGCGGCGTGGTCTCGAGCGTATCGATCAATTGCATCGCACGATGCTTGGGCGCACCGGTGATCGAACCGCATGGAAACAAGGCGCGCAGAATCTCGCCGAAACGTGTACCGGGCCTGGGGGTGGCTTCCACCGTGGAGGTCATCTGCCACAGTGTCGGGTGTCCTTCAACTGAAAACAATGCCGGCACGCGCACGCTGCCCGTGCGCGCAATACGGCCGATGTCGTTGCGCAGCAAGTCGACAATCATCAGATTTTCGGCGCGATTTTTCGGATCCTGCGCCAGCGCCGCGGCTTGTGCTTGATCAGCAGCAGTATCGTGTCTACGCGCCGCGGTGCCTTTCATCGGACGCGCGACCACGTGCGCCGGCACCGCCTGATGGGCCAAAAACAATTCGGGTGAGCACGATAGGACCCAGCGCGCATCGGGCAATGCAATCAAGGCGCCGAAGCTGACTGGCTGACGCATGCGCAAGCGCCGATACAGGCCTATGGGCGTGCCGTAGGCGGCAAAGGCCAGGCGTAGCGTGTAGTTGATTTGATAGGCTTCGCCAGCTTGCAGCGCGGCATGGATCGCGGCGATGCCGTCATCATAAGCGGCACGGTCTATGCTCGGGTGCAGATCGAGCACGCCGGCGATGCCGGGCGGCGCTACCGCGCCGGGGTCGGACTGGGAGATGGACGGGACCGGCACGGTGCCAGCGTCGGCCGCTTCCTGCTGCGCCAGCCACGCGTCCACTTGGGTGGGATCGAGGCGGCGCATCTGACGAAACATCAGGCAGCGTAGCACGCCGTCGGCTGAGCCAGCCGCAGTGGCCACATCCATGCTGGCGAAAGCGCCTCGCAGCGGCAGCCCGGCCAGGCGCACACCCCATTCGTAGTCGGCCAGCACCACCGCCTGCAAACCGACGTGCAGATCCGCATCGATCGCGGCACACACAGCGTCAAGCTGTGCCGGTTCCGCGCACACGTGCTGGTGCGCGTAATCGGTGTATAGACGGCTTGCTGTCGGGCCGGCGGCCGCCGCGCCGTTATCGTCAAGCAAGGCGAACACGGCGGCCAAGCTCATCGGGATCGTCTCTTAGTCGAAGAAGCTTTTGACCCGATCGAACCAGCTTTTGCTTTGCGGGCTGTGGCGTGCGCCGCCTTCCGTCAGCGATTGCTCGAACTTGCGCAACAGGTCGCGTTGGGTTTCGGTCAATTTGACCGGCACCTCCACCACCACGTGCACATAAAGGTCACCCGGGATGGCCGAACGCACGCCCTTGATACCCTTGCCGCGCAAACGGAAGGTCTTGCCCGACTGGGTGCCTTCCGGCACGTCGAAACTGCCCTTGCCGGCCAGCGTCGGCACTTCGATCTCGCCGCCCAGCGCCGCCGTGACGAAGCTGATCGGCATCTGGCAATGCAGATCGTCGCCGTCGCGCTCGAAGACCGTGTGCGCCTTGATATGTATCTCGACGTACAAATCGCCCGGCGGCCCGCCATTCAGCCCCGGCTCACCATTGCCGGCGAGGCGGATGCGCATGCCATCGTCGATCCCGGCCGGCACTTTGACTTCCAGCGTCTTGGTCTTTTTGATCTTGCCAGCGCCATGACAATTGGTGCACGGATCGGGAATATGCGTGCCGGACCCATGACACTTCGGGCAGGTCTGCTGGATGCTGAAAAAGCCTTGCGACATCCGCACCGCACCCTGGCCGCCACAGGTCGGGCAGGTCTCGCGTTTGCTGCCCGGCTTGGCCCCCGAGCCCGAACAGACCTCGCAACTGTCCCAACTGGGCACACGGATCTGCGTCTCGTAACCATGCGCGGCCTGCTCCAGCGTGATTTCCATGCTGTAGCGCAGATCGGCGCCGCGGTACACCTGTTGCCCGCGATTACCGCGCGCGCCGCCGGCCGCACCACCGGCCATACCGGCGCCGAAGATGTCACCGAAGATATCGCCAAAGGCTTCGGCAAAGCCACCGAAGCCCTGCCCGCCGGCGCCGCTCATATTGGGATCGACGCCCGCATGGCCGTATTGATCATAGGCTGCGCGCTTTTGCTGGTCGGACAGCATTTCGTAGGCCTCTTTGACCTCCTTGAAATGCTCTTCGGCGTCCTTGCTGTCCGGATTGCGGTCCGGGTGATACTTCATCGCAAGCTTGCGGTACGCCTTCTTGATTTCATCATCGCCCGCGTTGCGCGCGATGCCCAGAACGTCGTAATAATCCCGTTTCGCCATATCGATTCAGCGCGTCCTGCCCTTCAGGGCCGAACGCTCCTTGTTAATCCTGTCAGGGGTCGCTGACCCCAACGGCACACTATCAGGTCGAAAGACGGTGCGCCGGCCAAAAACAAATGCGCCCGGCGTGCCCGCCGCAGAGTGCGGAGGAGACGCCAGGCTCGCTACCGGTGCATCCCCAACTGCGATGCACACGAGTCGCGCAGGCAGACAGAGCAGGTTCAGCCGCGCTGTCCGCAACGGACTCAGTCTTTCTTTACTTCGGTGAACTCGGCATCCACCACGTCGTCGGCAGCCTGCTCCGCAGCACCACCGGCACCAGCCGATGCACCCGCCGCAGCGTGTTCACCGCCTTGCTTCGCTTGCATATCGGCGTACATCTTTTCGCCGAGCTTTTGCGAGACGGTCGCCAGCGCTTCCGACTTGGCGTCGATAGCCGCCTTGTCGTCGCCTTCCAGCACGGCTTCGAGATCCTTCAGGGCGGCTTCGATCTTGCTCTTTTCGTCGCCATCCAGCTTGTCGCCATATTCGGTCAGCGCCTTCTTGGTGCTGTGGACCAGCGTTTCAGCCTGGTTGCGGGCTTCGACCAGTTCGCGCAGCTTCGCATCTTCAGCGGCGTTTGCTTCGGCATCCTTCACCATCTTTTCGATCTCGGCTTCCGACAGGCCCGAGTTCGCCTTGATGGTGATCTTGTTTTCCTTGCCGGTGGCCTTGTCCTTGGCACCCACGTGCAAGATACCGTTGGCGTCGATGTCGAAGGTCACTTCGATCTGCGGCACACCGCGCGGCGACGGCGGAATCCCTTCCAGATTGAATTCACCCAGCAGCTTGTTGCCCGCTGCCATTTCGCGTTCACCCTGATAAACCTTGATGGTCACCGCGCCCTGATTGTCTTCCGCAGTTGAATACACCTGCGCATGCTTGGTCGGGATCGTGGTGTTCTTCTTGATCATCTTGGTCATCACACCGCCCAGGGTTTCGATACCCAGCGACAGCGGCGTCACGTCCAGCAGCAGCACGTCTTTACGGTCGCCCGACAGCACCTGGCCTTGAATGGCGGCACCGACGGCCACGGCTTCATCGGGGTTCACGTCACGACGCGGTTCGCGTCCGAAGAACTCCTTGACCTTGTCCTGCACCTTGGGCATGCGGGTCATACCGCCGACCAGGATCACGTCGTCGATTTCGCCGACCTTCACACCCGCGTCGCGAATCGCGATACGGCACGGCTCGATGGTGCGCTCGATCAGCTCTTCGACCAGTGCTTCCAGCTTGGCGCGGGTGATCTTCAGGTTCAAGTGCTTGGGACCGCTGGCATCGGCCGTCACGTACGGCAGATTGATTTCGGTCTGCTGCGAGCTCGACAGTTCGATCTTGGCCTTTTCCGCTGCTTCCTTCAGGCGTTGCAGTGCCAGCACGTCCTTCGACAGGTCGACGCCTTGTTCCTTCTTGAATTCGGCAATGATGTACTCGATGATGCGCTGGTCGAAATCTTCACCGCCCAGGAAGGTATCACCGTTGGTGGCCAGCACTTCGAACTGCTTTTCACCATCGACATCGGCAATTTCGATGATGGAGATATCGAAGGTACCGCCGCCCAAGTCATACACGGCAATCTTGCGATCGCCCTTTTCGGTTTTGTCCAGACCGAACGCGAGCGCGGCTGCGGTCGGTTCGTTGATAATGCGCTTGACTTCCAGACCGGCGATGCGACCCGCATCCTTGGTGGCCTGACGCTGGGTGTCATTGAAGTACGCCGGCACGGTGATCACGGCTTCGGTCACCGGCTCGCCCAGGTAGTCCTCGGCGGTCTTCTTCATCTTGCGCAGGATTTCGGCGGAGATCTGCGGCGGCGCCAGCTTTTGTTCGCGCACGTTGATCCATGCATCGCCGTTGTCGGCCTTCATGATGGTGTAAGGCATCAGGGCGATGTCCTTTTGCACTTCTTTTTCTTCGAAGCGACGACCGATCAGGCGCTTGACTGCGTACAGTGTATTGCGCGGGTTGGTCACGGCCTGCCGTTTGGCCGGCGCGCCAACCAGGATTTCACCGTCTTCCATGTAGGCGATGATCGACGGCGTGGTGCGCGCGCCTTCGGCGTTCTCGATCACGCGGACTTGATTGCCTTCCATGATCGCAACGCACGAATTGGTCGTGCCAAGGTCGATCCCGATGATTTTGCCCATTTTCCTAATCTCCTAACCTAAAGTGTTTGTTCGTCGCTGGAGCGACTCCGGCATCGCGCCGGTACTGCCAATTCATTCTTTCAGCACCGCCGGACGGCAGGCCGAAGCAAAAGTGTTAAAACCATGATCCCAACATGGGTGCCGCCACGTGCATTTCAAGGGCCGGCATCACGATTTATTGCGTTTTTTGCGCGATTTTGGCTCCTGCAACGCTGACTGCTACCCAAAACCAAAATGATCGCGGCACGCCGGCCTGCAGAACGAGGGGCTCACCGGGTGCGCCAACGCTACCCGCCAGGGCAGCCCTTGTTGGGCATACCACCCACCGGCGCGGCGCGCTTACTTGCCCTGGGCGACCGTCACCAGTGCCGGACGCAGCACGCGGTCGGCAATCAGGAAACCCTTTTGCAACACAGCCACCACGGTGTTCGGCTCCTGTTCGGCCGGCACCATGGAAATGGCTTGATGGCGGTGCGGATCGAACTTTTCACCAATTGGATTGATGGCGACCACTCGGCCCTTTTCGAGCGCGGCCGTCAGTTGGCGCAAGGTCAACTCGACGCCTTCCTTGACTTTGGTCAGGTCGTCGGTATTGTGGGTCAGCGCCGCTTCCAGGCTGTCGATTACGGGCAGCAGATGTTCGGCAAAGCTTTCGATCGCGAATTTGTGCGCTTTTTGCACATCCTCGGCCGCACGGCGACGCATATTCTCCGTTTCTGCCTTGGCGCGCAAAAATTCTTCCTGGAGCGCGGTGACCTTGGCTTCAGCCTCGGCCAGCGCGGCACTGACCCCGGCCACGTCCAGCGCAGCGGCGTCCAGCACGGAATCGACGCCTTGGGTCTCGCCTGCCGTGGACTGTTGCTCGGGTTGTTGGCTAGCTTGCTTGTCTTCCATGATTTCCGGGTTCCTGATCAACAAATAAGGGGCCGTCTGCCCATAGTTACCCATAGCGCGGCGGCCCCGAAGATAAACGGTGCGGCAAAAAGGGGCAAGTTTAATCGTGCCAAACGCCGCGTCGCGGTGGTGCCGGGAAAAAATTTGCGGCGACGCAACATTCTCGCCGGCGAACCAGATGATCCGCAACTTTGTCTTAGATGGGGCTAAACGCAGGCATTTCAAGGCTGCGCGGGCAAGAGACCGTGACCAACCCGGGTTGGCGCAACGTGCCGTAACAGAAATACGGAGATCCGGCCTCAAATTCGTATTGAGGGTAAATACGTAAAGGCCTACACTTATCCAAGCGGATGAAATCTAACTTCCCGCACCCGTAATATCTTCTTTCCCGTCAAGGACGTACCATGAGATTGACCTTTGCCATCGCGCTGGTCGGGCTGGTACTGATCGCGGGTACCACCACGATCTGCATGTCCGGCGCAGTGACCGAACGCACCACCGAGTATGGCTTGGCGCGCGTCATCAGTCATTGGCTGGAAAGCGGCTCGGCCACCTGCCGCAATAACGGCTAGCGCTGACCCCGCCCCCTTTTTTTGCGGCGCACAACGCAAGCCCGCCCGCTTCAGCCCCCTAGCTTGCCGAGCGCGCGGCGGTCTCGCTTGGTCGGACGCCCGTGCCGGCTGGCTGATGGCTCCTTGAACAGCTGCCGGCGTGCCTGTTCCGCCGCACGCGCCTCACGGCTGGCGTCACTTTCCCGATATAGCGTTTGCGCAACGCTGGCCGGTCCGCGTGTCTCGCACAGCCCCAGCACCTCGACATCCCAGTTGATGTGTTCGATTTCGATCCGCACCTGATCACCGACCCGCACTTCGCGTGAGGGCTTGGCCGGCTCACCGTTCAGGTGAACCCGGTTCAGCGCCAGTGCGTTGCTGGCCAAGGAGCGGGTTTTGAAAAAGCGCGCCGCCCACAGCCATTTGTCGATGCGCTGACGCGCAGCCGCGTCGGTCGTAATCGGATACTGCATCGTGTCTGATCCAGTCCGCGGCGTCAGGCGGCCACGCCAACCGTCTGCGTGGCCAGCACCGGCCAACCTTGCAGATTGGCCGCCACCAGCTCGCCCAGCCCCTGTATCCAAGCCGGCGACGCATTCAAACAAGGAATCGCGTGGTATTCCTGGCCACCCGCGCCAATAAATTCGTCGCGTCCTTCCATGCCGATTTCTTCGATGGTTTCCAGACAATCGGCAGTAAAGCCGGGGCAAAACACGTCGACCCGGCGTATCCCCGCGGCGCCGAGTTCTTTCAGGGTCGGCGCGGTATAGGGTTGCAGCCATTCGGCAGGACCGAAACGGGATTGGAAGGTGACCCGGCATTCTTCCGCACTCAATTCCAGTGCGTTGCGCAGCAGTAGTCCGGTGGCCTGGCATTGATCGTGGTAGGGGTCCCCCAAATCGAGCGAGCGCTTCGGTATGCCATGAAAACTCAGCAGCAAGCGATCACCGGCGGCGAAATCGGGACGTCCATGACGTGCCCAATAGTCACGCACCTGCTGAGCCAGCGCGTGAATGTAGCCGGCATCAGCACTGTAATCCTTGATCAGGCGCAGCGCCGGTTGGTTGCGCATGCGCTTGAGCGCATCGAAGGCAGCGTCGAATGCCGTTGCCGTGGTGGACGCCGAGTACTGGGGATACATCGGCACCAGCAAGACCTTGTCGATGCCGGCCTGCTTGAACTGTTGCAGCAGTTCGGGGATACCGGGCTTGCCGTAGCGCATCGCGTATTCGACCGTGACCTGATAGCCGTTGGCCGCCAACAGATGGCGCAGTTGCTCAGTCTGGCGCATCGTATAAACGCGCAGCGGCGAGCCCTCCGCAAGCCACACCGCGGCATATTTCTTGGCCGATGCGCGCGAGCGCAGCGGCAGAATGAAAAGGCGCAAGATCAACTGCCACACCAATGCCGGAATTTCGACCACACGCGGATCGGACAGAAATTGCGCCAGATAACGGCGCACGGCAGGCGGGGTCGGCGCATCCGGCGTACCCAGATTGATCAGCAGGACTGCGGCGCGCGCTGGATGATGGCCGGTGCTG
>Ga0116226_10005913_pt1 | contig 10959 bp, 9 predicted proteins | sample S1TSphfallax_FD_89692 | JGI IMG/M metagenome (GOLD analysis project Ga0116226, IMG submission 89692) | Host-associated microbial communities from peat moss isolated from Minnesota, USA - S1T2_Fa - Sphagnum fallax MG | ecosystem: Host-associated > Plants > Peat moss > Unclassified | place: USA...
CTGTTTTGACCCCTCTTTCCTTTTTCCTGAGCGCCTCCACTGCGGCTGCATATATTTTCACTGCTCCTAACCAGTGTTTTTTTGTTGTGGCGAATTTTCGCCACCTGGTGACCAAAAAAACAGTCATGTGAATTGCCTTAATGGAAATGGGCTGAAAATTTCTGAAAGTTCGCCATAATTCGACATTTGAGAGGGGAGGGGTAGCCATCTTCCTGATGGGTGATCAGATCAGCCGTCGGTCAAACCGACTGAGCACAATCATTGGATGCCAAATCACTACTTTGCGTGACTGTCCATCGTCACTCCCTTCACCTAAATCGCATCCATCGCCACCAGTCGTGAAAAATCATTGTGAACCCTCGCCGCCAGATGTGAAAGCTTAGTATCAAACCTCACCGCCAGAATGGAAACAAGATTTGTAGTGGATTTGCACAAGTAGGATGAGATTTCTGAGTTTAAGGCGTCCTTGTGTTGTGTATTCATGGCTTCAGGAATCAAGTAGAGCAAGTAGGAAGCTAGAATGGCAAGACATGTCAAATCCAAGGACTGAAATTTTTTGCATTTGTTTTGCAAATCCCATTCCTTCTCCCACATGGAGTTTGAAGGTTGTGTAGTGCAATGGTGCAACAAAGCAACTTCAACCAAAGTAAGGTTTCTCTTTTCAACTAATCTCCTCATTCCAAGCATTTCGTTAAATGTGTACAATCCTTAGGTGTTTGAATGTGTACTATGGAGTGGCACAATGATGGGATTTTCTAACACAATTGATGTTTTTATTCATGAATGTTTGACACAAGGGAATGCATAACAAGAAACAAATCAATGCGTCAAGGATCGTTGTAGTGTGAAAATTTCCATCATAGTCAAATTCTAGAATTTGATGAATTTTTGCCTTTTGTTGTTTTTACCCTTTTGTGTTTTCACATTTTTTTTGTTTTAAGGTTTCAGCTTTATTGATGATTGTATAAAAGGTCAAGCTCTTCCCTTTTCTTGTTAGCTTTTCTAGAATTCCTTTGTTATGGAAAGTTTCTTCAATAGTCAGACTAAATTTCTAGATGTTCACGGCGGTTACTACACGGCCACCATTTACATACACTACGTTTTCTTTCCTTCTTTTCGATTCAATTTAATTATAGAAAAATTGTTTTTTATTGCTTAATGTTGAAAGCGACAAATTTTTCCTGGTCTCTCTCCTTCCTGACTTTGAATTTCTTGGGTTTCTTTTGCATATTGTTTTCCTATGTTCTTGAGTTGTTGTTACTTATTCTTCTTTTTCTACTCTTGTATTGCAGCTACAACAAGAACAACAACAACCATAACTAGTAGCATCATAAACAAAGGAGAAGGGACCTTGGAAAAGCCCACGGCAATTGCTACTATTGCAAGCTTTTACAAGCCTAAACTTTCGATCTCACTCACGTGCATGCTAAGTACCCACTAAGCATATACGCACTAATCTACATCGAGATTAGTTTTCCTCCTTTTTTTCTTTTGTGCTTTAACTTCTTTGTTACTCTAGTTTTTTGTGCAAATTTGTTGAAGGAACTCCAAATCGATAAACATTTTGCTTTCTTCATTTCTTCAAAGATCATTTCTTTCTCTCCATCTCTACTGGCTCTCTACATGAATGATCAAAGGAATAAGCTCCAAGATTTATTAAAGAAGTGAAAAAAATAATATTTTTTTAAAAAACACGAAGAAAAAAATTTCTTTCTTTTCTTTTGCATGCCATCATTGCAAAGTTCGCGAACACAAATTACGGTGCAACACCGTTGTCGTCGTAGTCACTGTCCGTTGTCGTTTGATGTCTATCATAGTTTCATCCAACGTCCGTCACAATTTTGTCCAACATCCTTCAATTTTCGTCCAACGTCCATCCGTCTAGTTTTGTCCGTTCGACCCCTTCCATCCACCAATGTCCGTTCGTCGCCGTTCATCCCTATAGACGTGTTGTATTCTTCAAATCGTATGTATTACGTACATAAGTATCCGATATCGTATTTTTCAAACCATATGTACATATTTTTCAAGATCGTATATAGGGTTTTTTTTTTAATTAATACTTACATCTACATACCCTTATATTAATACATACATCTATGTATTTCGTATTAATATGTATATCTATTTTATTTTTGTATTAATACATACACTTATTGATACATACATTTATGTATTTCATATTAATACGTATATCTACATTATTTTCTTATTGATACATAAATATACAATTCTTTCATCGTCTACTTCGTCATTTAGCAGTGGTGATTACAAAAATTGAAAGTTGCTTAAGGTACGTTTTCTTAAACACTTCACATTTCACTTTCCATACAGTTACATTTAATTACATAGGGTGTGTTAAAACTTTCTAGCTAGTGCTATGTATTGCTACAAAATTTTGGGGCATCAAATAATAAAATGACCTCAAATGATGAAAGCACTATCGTTCAACCAGAGCTAAAGTATCAACTACGAAGGAACACACTATCATTTGAGCCAATTTCTTTGAACTCACAATCTTCATGACGGTACCATCAAACATTTACAGCACCACCCTCATCTAATATAACTCATACCAGGAATTCATGTTTAGGTTAAACTACATGAATGATAGATTAAAGTCCATTTGGAGGGGTTAATTAGTGGGGTACGTTTTTTGCCACACCAATTTTCACACCATCACCATATATTCTGCTACAAGCCATTATTTCTACACCCATATTGACACGCTCCCAAGCTCCTTGATACATTCAATATGAATCTGAAGTGAAAGCAACAAAAGAGCAAGGAATTAGGGGCACGCTCTTTGGTTCGCAACACTTTTGGGGTAGAGGGGCGTGCTAGAGCTTCGGGATAGGACTAGGATGATTAACAAGCACTTAATCACTCACATAGACCTGCACAAAACCAAACAACAAGTTCGTAATGCAGAGTTGGAACGTTTTTGGTGTTAGGACGAGCAACAAGCAAATTCGAACTCACAAGACTCACCATGACTCAGACTTGGGGGAAGCCACCACCTTCCCCCTTATAGTATACTTTGTACCTCTCCATGAGGCCCACATCCAAATGGCATTTTGTCTCGAGACTCCCTAATGAAAGTCCCAAAATCGCCAAAATTAAAATTCTCGCGACTTCGGGGCCTCATAACTTTGTGTGTAAACCTCCGATTGAGATGAGGTCTAGAGAAAAGTTGTAGCCCTCATTGAGAGCTTTCCAACGGTATGTTGCACGTCACTTTTACGCAAGGAAATTGAATCGATTCTCGACTTTTAATGGTCGAGAGTCAAACTGCCAATTTGACTCCTAGCCCTTCTTTTGGCCATAACTTATGTTTCAGATGTCCAAATGGGTCATTTAGACATCTATGTTCCAAGAGCTTTCCAATGATATAAGGAACTCCTCAATCCATTAAGTTTTGACCCTTGCGATTGCCCTCTAAAGATTCGGGAATCCACCAAAACTCTAACTCCCAAAGTGGAAGCTCCCTTGGGAGTGTGAAGTTTCATTCCTTCACATTTTCTTACACTTTCGGAAGCATGTAGTGTGACTCCTGAGCTTCCTTCTTGGCTCGTGACCTTGCAAGCCTTTGCCTTGGTCACAAGCCCAAGGTTAGGGTTGCGACACATATACACCATGGAGGTCGGCAACTCCTCTAGGAGAATTGAAAAGTTCAACGAAAGGCCAAGTACCATTTCTTTAAAGGAGTTCAAGGCAACTTTCTCAACTGTGGTTTGTGAATTGGAAATCAAGTATGATGTTCATTACATTGAGGCATTCGCATTCAAACAATTGGTTCATTGTGTGCATTATGAGGCATTCGATGTTTACGAACAATATTCTCTAAGGATTTTGGGCGTCACCCAAATCCCCAATCTAGTTTATACCACAACCATGGCCACCACCTCTCAAGTTGCACTCCAAGCTACTATTGCACATCATGGGACTATGCCCAATAATCTAGATCCAGTACCTACTTCAATAAACCTTTCTCTTCAGCAATTCATTATTGTTACCGCAAACATTACTCCCACCATGATGCACCAACTTTTACTAATCCAGTGGGGAATTCTTTTGAGTTCTTGAGCTGGAATTTTTGGTTAAAAGTTTTGAAAAAAATATGCATCTCGCCACCTTCTTTCAACAAAAGAATGAAATCCTCAAGATGCTCTACATGAGGCTTCTCAAGCTTAAAGAGGATACTCAGAGTATCGTAGACTTGAATGCTAACCATTAGTATTTTTGTTCATTAGAAGGTAGTGACACTCCATGCACAAGTTTTGCAACGGGTTTTTGCAAAATTTGTAGATTCGTACACTTTGTTGGATGTGTATAACATTTTTGAAAAGCTGGAACTTGCTCATGCACATTATGAGGCTAGTACTATGAGGCCTCCATCATGTTCAACGCCTCAACCTCCACCAACTAGATCATCACATTCTTCTTAAAGGGCTAAAGTGGTGCACTAAGTTGCACCCATCTTACCTTCTTGCAACTACTATGGCAATCTTGCCCACAAAGCTAGTGAATGTAACATTCCTTGCGAGGATTTCTTTTGTGATTACTGTGGGAAAGAGGAACATAAGGAAGTTGTTTGTTTTGCTAAAGTCTCGAAACGAAAGCAACTCCGATTACCACGGTAAAATCTACCAACATCTTCCGTTGCCCTTCAACCAAAAGCTAGGCACCTCAACCTTACATTCAAGCTTTCCCCACCAAGGGTAATTCCAATAAGAATGCTAAGAAGAAAGAACAAAATGTTGACAAGAGGGAGGTGCTTCAAGCCCATGCCGCTCAAATTTAAACTTTACAAAATGAACTTGAATCATTAAAGGCCCAACTTGCTAATCTAAAAGGTAAGTCTTCCCAACCAACTAGTCATGCCCAACTTATACAAGGTTCAGGATCATGAGAGGAACCTCTTAGGTCATTATTTGGCCTCTCACACGATGCCATGGTTAGGGAATATGTTCTTTCCAATGCACACAATTCTAGTCTCACACCAAAATTTTCCATTTTTTTTTTCACTTCCTACTTCGTCACACAAGAAGCTAATGTGGCACCCAGAGTTTCTACCACTAGGCAAGTAATTCAAACTAATGGACTTGCATCCAGTTCAAGTCCTATTACCATGGCTAGAGGAGCTCGAGCAGTCATGCCACAATCTTTTTGTCCTCTCAAAACGGAAGAAGAATGCACCTTATTAGCGAAGGGGAGGATACTATTACACCACAAGCTGCTAAGGCATCAAATTTTCGTGTCCTAGGAGTACATGTACATCAAGAAAACACATAATTTTCCATTGATTAGCTTATGGAGTGCCAACTTCAAATGCGTGAAGTGGCGTAAAAGCTTGTGAATACACTGTTGTTTAGTTTTCAAGATTTGAAACTAAGCACCAAGGACATAATTGCAGTACTAAAGGATACCATGAACACTACATCTAATCCTCTACCAATCCCTAATCCACATGCTACAAGGGTCCCATCCAACACCTTGGACAAACACTCAATTGGCTCATGTGTTGTAAATGACGTTCGTAATCTGGTCACTAGTTCTAGCATGGCTAAACTATGGAAATCTATGTGGCAAATTCACATCACTATTGGGACATTCAACATGAACAAAAGGTTTTACAGAAGTTCAAAGCAGCCCGCGAGCCCTTGGTCAAAACTCTATCTAGTTTTGAGAACATGGAAAGCCATGGTGAACCCATTAAACTAATAATTTGTCAACTTATCACTTGGACACCACCTAAGGAAGGGATTACATTACTAGAGCTCTTTGGTGGTATTAGTACAAGTCTCGAAGCCCTACTATAGTCAAGGATGGTGGTTCGGAAGTATTTCTACGTAGACATTGATCCTATTACAAGGCAAGTGGCGACATCAAGAATGATGAAGCTCAAGGCTAGATTTCCATAACAGTTTACAACCATCGCATGGAAGGCCAATTTCACTTTCTTACCCTCTAACATACAACTAATTTAGAAAAAACATATGGAATTACTTAGCCTCATGGACCTCAGCATTTCAAGTTGGGAATGTCAAGGATTTTCAATGGCTGGACTTGGAAAAGGCTTAAGTGACACAAGATCCGGTCTCTTCATGGACATAGTACGATTAATCACCTCGACTCAATCCATTTCTCCTACGCTTGGTTATGTAATTGAGAGCACCCCTTCTCAATTTGACCAAAGGAAAAAAATCCAGGAACACTTCACGTTGGTTAAGCATTACCTTGGAAAGTCGTTCCTACTCAATGCAACACAATGCAGTTCCTATGCGCACCAGCTGTGCAACTAGTGGACCAACCTTGCACCACTCTCAGTTTTAAAGTTAGTTATGAGATACACCATGAAAGACCCCAACATGTATGTGTTCTCACATATTGGATGATCAGAGCTCTTGCCAACCAGTTATAAGGCAAGAAAAACCTCCTTGGTTTCCTACGAACACAATAGGAAAACCAAAAGGTGTTTGGCCCACCTTTGTCTCCTTCCCAAGAGCACATGCCTTTCAAGGAAATGGACCAGGTCTCGTGTATTGTCATGCTTCAGCCACTTGGGATGAACCAAGCCCAGAAAAAAAAAGGGTTATGGGGTTCCAAACTTGCACTACTAATCACACCAAGGTGACTAGATTGGAGCATAATGTTCTACTAGGGAGAGGCATGGACTTGAACTCCCTTACATTGTTGTTGGTAACATGTGTACACTTTCAAATGTACACACCACCAACATTGATTCAATCAGCTTGCAGTGTTGGTGATGCGATGACATGGCACCCCTACCAAGTACACTTGCCTATTTTCAACACTTTACACTTCACTCTTAGTGTTGGGGGGGAGGAGGTACCATGTAATTTGATTCAAGTTGTTTCTGATACACTTGGAGGTACATCAACTTCTAAAGAAACAATTATAATCTTTTAGGAATCTACGCAGTTGGATAGTGGAGAACCCAATACACCAGGTTCTTCAAACACATTTTCCAACTCCATTCCATGTGTTTCCAACTACCCTTTCGTTATGGGGAACTAGTTCACCAAGAAGGAGAGAGACCATGTCACAAACTTATTAATTAAATATGAAAATGTGTTCGCATTCTCAATGAAAGACTTAAGTAGGTGTAAGACCATGCAATTCTCTATAGACCTTATAAATGAAACACCCCTTTATTGGAAGAAGCATAGGTTGAACAAACATGAATGGGAACTAGTAGATGAAAGATGCAAAGAGCTCCATGAGGTTAGTTTCATTCAACCATCAAGTTTTGATTTTGCAGTCATTACAGTAATGCCAACAAAGAAAGATTCAATTGGATTATGGACTGAAAAAAGGATGTGCGAGGATTATAGGCGTTTGAACCTAGTTACACCGCAGGACATGTACCCCATGCCCATCCATGAAGAACTATTTGACAGCCTTGGAGATTCAAACATCTTCACAATTGAGGATCTGAGGCAAGGCTTCAACCAAATTGTGCTTGTTGCGAAGGATCGCATGAAAACGACATTCCATGGAAACAACAAGTTGTAGGAATGGCGTGTGGTGCCTTTTGGATTGAAGAATGCACATGTCTTCTTTTAGCGAATCATTGACTAGGTTCTCGAAGGGGTAGATTTCCTAAAGTGTTACATAAATGATGTCCTAGTGCATAACAAGGGACTCCTGCAGCACTTGGATCATCTTGAGGAGTTATTTAAAAGGCCCCGTGAAGTCAATATGAAGATCCATTTTAAAAAGTGCGAATTTGTTGTCACCTTAGTAGTTTACCTTGGACACAAAATTTTGCCAAATGGTATTATGGCTCATTGGGCCAAAGTAATAGCCATTTTGGAGATGCCCAATCCTACTAATGTTCACACTTTGAAGAGCTTCATCGGACCATGTAATTACTATAGGATTTATGTCCAAAACTTCAGTATTATTACTCGTCCTCTCTATACATTGTTAAAGAAGGATGTTGCTTGGACATGGAGTGAAGAGGCTAAAGAAGCTTTCAACACACTCAAGGAAAAGCTTTCAAAGTCTTCCATTCTGAGAACACATGATTTCAGCAAGGTCTTCATTGTACACACTGATTGGAGTGCTATTAGTATTGGTGTTATTCTTGGCCAACTTGATGAGGAAGGCAAGGAATATGTTATCACCTATGCATCCCGAAGCAACAACAAGGCTAAGAGCAACTACTCTTCATACAAGGGGGAATGTCTTGCTGTTGTATGGGTCGTCATACATTTTAGGCCCTATCTTTATAGCACCAAGTTCACTTTGTATACCAACCACCAACCTATCAAGTGGTTGATGACCAACGATAAGTTTATTGGTAAGTTAGTTTGTTGGGCACTTATACTTTAGGAGTATGAGTTCAAGGTTATTCACCGACCTAGTATTACACATCAAAACGCATATACCATGTCGTAGAGACCCCTCACTACCTTTGAAGATTTCTTAAAAGCCACACAAAATTTTGACCAAATTCCAACAATACATGTATCTTATGCATCTAATTATCTTGCATTATTGTAATGTAACCTGGTTGAGCATCCCATTGTGGATATATGGGAGGACTTGGACACTTTGAGGTTTTTCAGCATGGGGAATATCTTCCCCAAGTTACATCAAATCATCGGAATTGCATACAATAATGATCCAAACGCTACTCATGGAGGGACAATCACCTCGTCCGATGCTTACCACAAGGCGACATAGTGGTTCCTCCACCACATGAACGGCCTGGTCTTATTCAGAAGGTACACTCGGAGCTTGGACACTTTGGAGTTAAATGTACTTATATCTTTTTCGCTCTTCATTACCATTGAAGAGGTATGTATCTTCAAGTCCAAAACATCATTGCTAGGTGTGAACAATGTGATAAAATGAGAACTTCCTTCTCATTTCAACAACTCATGCTTTCTCAACTCCCTATTCAGGGCATGTTCTATCACTAGTCATGTGATTTAGCTAGAGAATTACCACAAACCTCTAGGGGTAATGTTTACATCATGATTATGATTAAACATTTTTCAAAGTGGGTCAAACTTGTTGCGTTGCCGGATAAATCATCACACAGCACCAACCAAGCTTTCTTACAATAGGTCCAAAGCAAGTTTGGGGCTTGTGTTAAGTGCCATATTGATCAAGGATCAAAATTCAGAGGAAAATTCCAAGACCTACTTGATCATGCTTTCATTTACCATTGCTGGACTTCAAGGGATCATCCCCAAGTTGATGGCCTTGTAGAAAGGATGGTTTAGACATGTAAAAAGGGACTTTGGAAGATTTGCTTCACTAGGAACAAAGAGGATTGGGACTTGGCCTTGCCTTACATCGCCATGGGTTATAGGATGTCTAAACACACCTCTTTGTTTGATTTCACTCCTTACTTTCTGCTTTATGGGAGACACCCCATTCCGCCCTCTTCCATTGCGAGGTGGCAATTATAAACCTAAGGTGAGACAATTTGATGTTGGTGACTTTGTGTATCTCCAACGACAACCTAATGATACCCTAGACACTTCTTCTAGTTATGTTATCTTGAGGATTAAGGTGATCATGCCTTCAAATGTGTTGGAGTCGTAAGGAGTTGACGAATGCACAATTTAGGATCATTCCAAAAATTGTGCGTCATGTCATTTACTGAACTTGGATCCTACCATCATCACGTCGATTTGGATTTCTCCACTTGACTATCCATGTAAGGTATGTCAGAGGGTAGACGATGTTGATCAGATGCCGCTCTGTGATAATTTTAGTGGTGGATACCATATATTTTGCCTCAAACTAGAGCTCATTCAAGGTCCCATCGACATTTGGTACTGTTCATCGTGTTTTCCTACAACACCTTGAATTCTACTTAGACCATGCCACGTTTTTCCCGGCTCAAGTCTGGGGGGGGATACATGAGAATTCATCTCAGCCTCCTCTTGTGCATTATATATATACATATGTGCATGCATTTCTTTTTAGTTGACTAGATTCTACCTTTCATTAGTTTTAGTCTTTTTATTCAATAGAATTTACTATGGATTTACACCCTTACAACACTGAATGTCACAACATCACACGTCACAACAGTTGTCATGCCCGTATGCATGGCTTCATACGTGATAACCGGTTATGCCAATCATGCCTTTAGGGTTAATGTACGTTCTTTAAGTTATTGTATGTTATTAGGTGTTTTAGGGTTATAGCTTGTTTGGGGTTTCAGCTTTGTTGACGACTATATAAAAGGTCAAGCTCTTCCCTTCTCTTGTCAATTTTTATAAAATTCCTTTGTCAAGGAAAGTTTTTTGCATAGTCAGACTAGATTTCTAGATGCTCATGGCAGTTATTATACGACCACCGTTTACATACTCTACATTTTTTTTCCTTCTTTTCAATTTAAATACATTAAAATTTCATCTCAGCCTCCTCTTATGCATTGTATATATATGTGTGTGCATCTTTTTTCGGTTGATTAGTTTTTATCTTTGACTGGTTTTAGTCTTTCTATTTAGTAGAGTTTACTATGGATTTACACCTTTACAACACTGAACATCACGACACCTTGTTAAAAATAGTGTAAGGATTATCAAAGTTTGCGCAAAGGTAACAAATTTTAATCTACAACTTTGTTTTTACTATGAAGTTGGCTAAATCAAATGTTTCAGCATGTATTGTGATGTTGAACCAAGTTCCTCCTTCCACACCACTTATTTTTTTCTTGAACTAATTGATCATTGCAATTATGTTTTGTTCTTAATGTGGTGGAAAAACATGTTTCTCAAGTTCAATATGTCACCTTTAAGTTTGGTCCGCAAATGTATATGTTTCATTGGACAAATCCAATCACTTGTGTTATGGGCATGGTGATCAAAGAGGTTTGGGCAAAGTTTGTAGAATCTATCAAGGCATAATGTGCTTAAGTTGCCACAAGTTTGATAACAAAACTAGAAAAGTGGTTTCCTACACAAG
>Ga0116226_10005914_pt1 | contig 10956 bp, 3 predicted proteins | sample S1TSphfallax_FD_89692 | JGI IMG/M metagenome (GOLD analysis project Ga0116226, IMG submission 89692) | Host-associated microbial communities from peat moss isolated from Minnesota, USA - S1T2_Fa - Sphagnum fallax MG | ecosystem: Host-associated > Plants > Peat moss > Unclassified | place: USA...
CACTCCTTATCCGCTCGAGAAGGTAAACGAGGCCCTGGCCGATCTGCGTGCGGGCCGTTTCAAAGGCGCCGCCGTTCTTGTGCCGTGAGCAGCTTGAAGATTGCGTATTGCTATCTATTCACATGTAGGATGCCAGGACGAGTTTTCGGAATCCTGATTGACCAATGGTCACGAGCGGCCGTTTTCTTCGTAATTCTGGTGGAAACAAGGAGCCAACGCGATGTTGTCCATCGCCGTCGTACTCACGCACCGCGGTGCGACCCTGCTGGCTGGTCTGCCCGAAACATCGGCTTCCGGCCTGTGTTCCCGCCTGGGTTAGCAAGCCCGCGTCGGCTGGCGCCGAGCTGTAATGAACGAGAATCCGTGTTATCAGCCTTAGCCTCGCGCGGCGGATCGTTCGGAACCGCTGACTTTTCCTCAACCGGCATCCAAGCCTCCTCTGGCTGCTCCATTACACTAAACGTCGTATTATCAATAGATGCCGACAGTCGCGCCTGGCAGCCCTATGCAGGTGCCTGGCCCGTAAACCACCGGGTGGCGCCCGATAGCCGCCGCCATTCCCTCCGCCGCCGCGTTGCAAGCCGCTCCAGCATGTGACGCCGCCGGCGTGGCCGCCCCTGTCATCATGCGGTGCTGCAATGACCGGAGCGACGCTGTCGCCAACTAGGAGAAAAAGGCGAGCGCATGACGCGCGCCATGCTGCGACGCTGCGCGGAGACGCTGGTATGAACAAATACATTTTGCCAAAGCAATCTCCTGTGCGTGGTCGGTAGAACTTGCCAGGCCACGGCGCTATTTGCGTCCGTTGCCCGCTCGGTGCCCGAATGTCGCAAGGACCTAGTCTGTGATTTCTTTTGCTCGTCGGGCACAAAATAACGCGGCAACCGCAGCGTCACGGAGCACTTGACGCGCAACAATGCGGCGCGGGAGAGGAGGCATTTGGCAAACCCATTGCGCGCTGGCCATTTGCAGAGCGCCTGAAACCAAGATAGAGCGCGACGTGCGCTGTGTTGAGCCCTCGGAATCTACCTACGGATGCGACCGGCCGAGGCGGTGTTGCCAGCGATGCTGCCGATTGTGCGCGACGGACCAGGCGTTGAAACCCTGAGGCAGCGATTTCGCCAGCGACTCGTCCGCGGACAATCTTTTCATCTACTTCCCAGAACTTGATTGAAATCAATGTTTGTTTCCCTCGATTGGTGACAGGCATTACTCTCGCAGCCGTGAGAGCGGCAGAAGGCGAGTTGTCCGCTTATCTTGCGCGTGGCGGGTGCCATGGGAATGGAGCGGGCCAGCCGATCATCTTTGCATGCAGACTGCGGACATGTGTGCTTGCATAACCCAGGTGACACAGGTGGAACAAAACACCCGGGAAAGCGTTTAGTTGTGAACGGGAGTGGATCGATCAGGGTGATTGTTGTTGTTGATAAGGTTCGAAACCTATCGTGGGAAAGGAAAAAGCATGCGCACCCTTGTCGAGCCGCCAGCATCCCTGCGCTGCGACCATTGCCATGGTGCTTTGCGGCTGAAGCAATTCGCCCCGGAGGAAGGTTCTGTTGAATTCGATATCGAGGTGTTCGTATGTTCAGCGTGCGGCAACGAGCAATCCCTTCGGGTGGTCCACGGCCGTTATGCGCCCCACCATCGGCCCTCTGGCAAGGTGAGTGCATCGTTCGACTGACAGGGACTGCGCTTCCGCTTTAATTGCCATATCAATCGATTTTGGCATTTTCCTATCCTCGGCCGGGGGCGGGCGAACGAGCAGAAACTGCCGTTTCTTAATTGCGTCATAAAGGTGTAATTGCTTGGCCGGCCGGCCCTGACAAGGGCGAGATTTGTCGCTGAACGGCGCCTTGCGTAGTTTCCGAGGCTACGCCTGCGGCGGCGATCCGGCCATGGTACGCGGGCTTAGAGCGGTGGCGGACGAGCGCGCGTTCCGCGCAGGTCGCGATGTCATCAGATTGCGACTTCCGCGCCATTTTCAAAAGGGACTCACGCATGAATGAACAGGCTCGAGCGCCTCGTCCAGCTCCCGACGCCGTGTCTGAACGGGCAAGCGGCGGGAGACCAGCGGGTACGTATGGGGATGCATCCGGCCAGTCGTGGTACGCGAGCTTGTTCTCCGGTTTCGCACAGGTCCGACCAGCGCAGCCGAATTTTCCGCATGGTTTGATCCAGGCAGAGTTGTTCAGCATCGAGCGTCTCGAGGAATACGCGGCTGAGCTTGCCGGCGCACAGCAAACCACGTTTAAACCGACAACCGATCGGCGGTTGGAACGACGACTGCATGACAACCAGTTGGCGGTGCGTGCCGCCTACCACGAATGTCTACGCGCCATTCGCGACGAACGGGCAATCACACCGGCAGCGGATTGGTTAGTCAACAATTTCCATCTGGTGGAGGAACAGGTGCGCGACATTCGCGTCGATCTCCCACCCTCGTTTCATCGTCAGTTGCCAAAACTGACGAATGGCTTGCTGCTTGGCTATGCAAGGATCTATGATCTCGCTTGGAATTTCGTGGCCCATACCGATAGCGAATTCGACGAGGCAATGCTGACGCGTTTCCTCCGTGCCTATCAGACAATTTCCCCTTTGACGATTGGCGAAATTTGGGCATTTCCGATTACGCTGCGCATTGTGCTGGTAGAAAATCTACGCCGGGCTGCCGTCGATATTGTCAATTACCAGGCAATGCGGCGGCAGGCGAACGCCGCGGCGGACCGGTTGCTGGGGGCGGGCAGCCGGGAAGCAGAACCAGCACAGAGGGTATTGGGCGAATTGAACGTGCCGCTTACAGCAACTTTCGCGGTTCAACTTTCGCAAAGGCTGCACGAGCAGCCACAGAATATGGCGCCGGCTTTGCAGTGGCTGGATAAACATTTAGCCGAGCAAGGCACTAATCGTGACGACATCGTGCATGGCGAACAGCAGCACCAGATTGCGGTAAACGTTACGATACGTAATGTCATTACCAGCATGCGGCTGCTATCGGCGCTCGACTGGCGATGCGTGTTCGAAAGCGTCAGCCATGTGGACGCCATGTTCCGTAAACAGAGCAATTTTCCATCCTTGGACTTTCCGACTCGGGATCGGTATCGCCGTGCCGTCGAAGAACTATCGCGCGGGAGCCGCAAATCGGAGGTGGAAATCGCCCGGCTCGCGCTTCTGGCCGCCAGCCGGGAGGCTGCTGGGCAGGGTGTTGGAGAAGATAGCGCATCGGAACGAAAGCGTGATCTTGGCTATTATCTGGTGGGTGGCGGACGGCGCGCGTTCGAACTTCAATTGCGGATGCGCCCGACGTTGCAGGGCATGTTCGCTCGTGCCACGGCCAGCATCGGTATCGCCGGATATATCGTGCTTGCCGTATTAACAACGATCCTGATCGTCTTGCTGCTTATGCACTTTGTGATCGGCCCTCGGCAGGGAGCAGCCCTTGCTGTATTGGCGCTTGTTGCATTGCTTCCCGCATCAGATGCCGCCATGGCGTTGTTGAATTGTGGTGCGCTGGCACGATTTGATGCAATAACGCTGCCTGGCCTTGAGCTTGCGGACGGCGTGCCGACCAGCCTCCGAACGATGGTTGCAATGCCGACATTGCTGACATCGCGTGTCGAAATAGCCAATCAGATACAGAGCCTGGAGGTACACTACCTCGCCAACAGGGACGATGAGGTATTTTTCGCGTTGCTGTCGGACTGGCCCGATTCGGGCACCGAGTGGACGCCGGACGATGCTGGCCTGCTTGAGGCGGCAACGGTTGGAATTGCGGCTCTTAACGCGCGATACATCGGGAAACAGGGGCGCGGCAGGTTCCTTGTCTTGCATCGCAAGCGGCAATGGAATGCGCAACAGGGGAAGTGGATGGGGTGGGAGCGCAAACGAGGCAAGCTGCGCGAATTCAATCGTCTGTTACGAGGTGCAACGGATACCAGTTTCCTGCCGGGCGCATCTGGCGTCGCGACTCCGATGCCACCTGGCGTGCGTTTTGTCGTTGTGATCGATTCGGATACACGGCTGCCACGCGACTCCGTGCGACGCCTGGTTGGCAAGATGGCTCATCCGCTCAATCGTCCGACGTTCGATATGGACGCCCAACGCGTAGTCGACGGCTACTCGATACTACAGCCCCGCGTAACACCGGCGTTGCCGACCGGCACTGGAGGTTCGCTGTTCCAGGCGATCTTTTCTGGCGCCAGCGGCATGGACCCGTATTCCTGCGCCGTATCTGATCTCTATCAGGATTTGTTCGGCGAAGGTTCATATTGCGGCAAGGGGATCTACGATGTGGACGCGTTTGAGGCGGCGCTCGCCGGGCGAATATCGGACAACACATTGCTCAGCCATGATTTGCTGGAGGGGATTTTCGCCCGTGCCGGTCTTGTCTCCGATATCGAACTGATCGACGAATTTCCCGCCCGTTATAACGTGGCACTGGCGAGACAACATCGCTGGGTGCGCGGTGATTGGCAGTTGCTGCCATGGATCTTCGGCGACCCGAAAATCGACCGCGGCAGCGCGCGCGCCTGTTCCACACCGCTTGTCGGCAGATGGAAGATGATCGACAATTTGCGGCGGTCCCTGTCCGCGCCTGCCGCGTTCCTGGCGCTGGTGGTGGGTTGGTTGCTGCCGCCGTTTACTGCTGTGCCATGGACAGCCTTCATCCTCGTCACGATCGCCCTGCCGGCCGTCATACCGGTATTGACCGGCCTTTTGCCGCGGCGGCCCGGCCTTTCCGTTCGCGTGCACCTGCGCGCCGTGGGCGCGGATTTGCAACTCGCCACATTGCAGATTCTATTGCTATTTGTGTTTCTTCCTCAGTATGCCTGGGCTATGTCGGATGCGATTGCGCGCACCCTGTTCCGTCTTGGCGTTTCGCGGCAAAATCTGCTCGAATGGGCCACCGCGGCACAGGTGCGTGATAGCCCTACGCTCAACATCGCCGGATCCTATCGGCAAATGGCTGGCGGTATCGCGCTTGCCGGTTTGGCTTGTATTTGCGTCATTTTCGCCGGAAGCGGAAGTTCCTACATTGCGAGCCCTTTTGTCTTTCTTTGGCTGCTCGCCCCGGCTGTTGCGCGGTGGGTCAGCCTGCCGGTGCAAACCGGGCTGCGGCCGATCAGCGTCGCTGACGCAAAATCATTGCGCCTGGTGGCGCGGCGAACCTGGCGGTTCTTCGAGAACTTTGTGACTGCTGAAGAAAATATGTTGCCGCCTGATAATTTTCAGGAGGATCCCGCCCCGGTTATAGCAAGCCGGACATCTCCGACCAACCTTGGACTTTATCTTCTCTCCATAATCAGTGCACGCGATTTCGGCTGGCTCGGACTATATCAGACCATAGACCGCCTTGAGGCGACGCTGCACACGATGGTTAGAATGGAACGATTTCGTGGGCATTTCTACAACTGGTACGACACGCGCTCGCTGGCGCCGCTGCTGCCCACCTACATTTCCTCCGTCGATAGCGGGAATCTCGCGGGTCACCTGATTGCCCTTCTGCAGGCCTGCGATGACTTTGAGGAGGACCCGATCATAAGCCGGCAATGGTGCACCGGCGTTATTGATTCGCTTGACATTGCAAACGAATATGGCGGTGCAAACACGGTTCATTCTTCCGATTGGGTGACAAATCCATTACGTAGTCAAATAGAGAGTCTGCGCGCGACGCTTGACCTGGAACCGGCCTCGGTGGAGGGCGTGGCCGAGCTTCTCGCGCGAACCGGGGATGTTTGTGACAGCGTCGCCGCGCTCGAACAGACGGACCCGCATGGGCCGGATGAGGACTCGCAGGATCTGGCATATTGGAACCATTCTGCTTGTATGACGAGTGCCGCGCATCGGGCGGATTTGCAAGACCTTCTGCCTTGGGCATCACTGCTTACCGACAGCAGCGACGCCGATGGCGCCGTTCGGCGCATGGTCGCGACGGTGCCAAGCTTGCGCGACCTGCCGGATTTGTGCGCCAGGGCAATTGCCGCATTGATGAGAAATATGCCGGGCCACGCCGCTAACTGCGAGGACGCATCTCGCCTGGCACGCGCAGCCCTGATCGAGAGTTTCCGCCAATCCGGCGTGGCGGCTGCGGCCCTGCGCAAAAGAATTGATACGACACGAAAAATCGTAAGCGCAATTCTTGAGTCAATGGAATTCGGTTTCCTATACGATCCGAAATCAGAACTTTTTTCCATCGGTTATCGAGTGGCGGACGCCAGTCTGGACAACAATTTCTATGATCTGCTGGCATCCGAGGCCCGGCTGGCGAGCATTGTTGCAATTGCAAAGGGCGAGGTGCCGACCCGGCACTGGTTTCGGCTTGGGCGTGGCCTCGCACCGGTTGGCTGGGACGTGGCGTTGCTGTCCTGGTCCGGATCGATGTTTGAATACCTGATGCCCTCGCTTGTCATGCGTGCGCCGCTCGGAAGCCTGCTCGAGCGAACAATCCGTGTGGCCGTGCGGCGCCAGATTTCCTATGGCGCGGCCCTGGGCCGGCCATGGGGGACTTCGGAATCGGCGTACAATGCGCGCGACCTCGAACTTACGTATCAATATTCCAGCTTTGGCATCCCGGACCTTGGCCTCAAGCGAGGCCTTAGCGATAACGCGGTTATCGCACCGTACGCGACCGGGCTGGCGGCGATGATTGACCCCGCGGCGGCGGTGCGGAATTTCGCGCATCTGGCGGCGTCAGGTGCGCGCGGTCGTTATGGCTGGTACGAGGCACTCGATTACACACCGGCGCGCGTGCCCGAAGGCAGCGAGGTTGCCATTGTGCGCGCCTACATGGCCCACCATCAGGGCATGAGCATCGTTGCCATTGCCGATGCGCTGAATGGCGGAGCGATGCGCCGGCGCTTCCATGCGGCGCCCATCATTCGGGCAACCGAGCTATTGTTGCAGGAGCGCAAGCCGCGCGACGTGGTCAGTTTCGAACGGACGTACGACGACGATGCCGTCGGCAGTGCCGGCAGCATGATGGCATCGACGCAGCGGCGGTTCCTTTCGGCGAATACGCAGACCCCGGAAGTCAATCTGCTATCGAACGGTAGTTATGCGGTCATGGTCACCGCCGCGGGTTCCGGCTATAGCCGGTGGCGCGACGTCGCTGTTACGCGATGGCGCGAGGATGTCACTTGCGACGATTGGGGCGCCTATATCTTCCTGCGTGACCGCGGAACGGGCCGCGCCTGGTCGGCGTCGTATCAGCCATTGCGGAGCGAACCGGACCATTACGAAGTAGCATTCTCAGAGGGTCGCGCGGAATTCAGCCGGGACGACGGCACCGTCACCACCGGTTTGGAAATCTGTGTATCCGCCGAGGATGACGCGGAGGTGCGGCGGGTATCGATTACCAACCATGGTGACGAGCGCATCGACATCGATGTAACCTCTTATGCCGAATTGGTTCTCGCACCGAAGGCGGCGGATGACGCCCATCCGGCATTTCAGAAGCTGTTTGTCGAAACGGAATTTCTCGCCACTGCCGGCGCGCTGCTCGCGACACGGCGCCAGAGCACCGCGGGCAAGGCGACGGCATGGGCCGCCCATCTCGCAGTCGTTGAAGGGAGGAGCGTCGGTGCTCTCCAATACGAGACTGACCGTTCCAGGTTTATCGGGCGGGGCGGCACGATCCATGCGCCGATGGCCCTCGCGGATAGTAGTTGTCTTTCCGGTACAGTTGGCGCCGTGCTTGATCCTATCTTCAGTCTTCGCTACCACATGGAATTGCCGCCCGGCACCACGGTGCGCGTGGCATTCTGGACATTGATCGCATCATCGCGCGCCCAGGTGCTGGCGTTGGTAGACAAGCACCATAGTGCCATGGCGTTTGATCGTGCCAACACGCTTGCCTGGACGCAGGCGCAGGTTCAATTGCGGCATTTCGGCATCGGCGCCGCGGCCGCGCATCTTTTTCAACGCCTGGCCAATCATATTGTCTATTCGGACCCGAATTTGCGGCCGGTGTCGTCGGTGCTCACGCGCGGCGCCGGTGCGCAGTCGGTGCTGTGGAGCGAGGGTATATCTGGAGACCTGCCGATCATCCTCGCCTGCATTACCGAGGGCGAGGATATGGCGGTCATCCGGCAACTGGTTCTGGCGCACGAATATTGGCGCCTTAAAGGGCTGGACGTCGATCTGGTGATACTGAATGAAAGTCCTGGCTCCTACGCGCAGGACTTGCAGGTTTCGTTGCAGTCCCTCGCGGCCTCGGTCCGTTCACCGCGCCTGCAGGTCGCAGGTGCGCTGCGCGGAGCGATCTTCGTTCTTCGTACCGATCTCGTGCCGGTCGACGTTCGCAATCTGCTGCACAGCGCTGCGCGTGCGGTGCTGTTCGCACGGCGCGGCAGTTTGGGCGAGCAGTTCGTAGCGATTACGCAATTGGCACATCTTCACCGATCTTCCAGGCCGATGGTGGCGATGCAGCAAGCAGCACCCGCTGCCCCGCCTGCGGGCCTGGTGTTCGACAACGGGTTTGGCGGCTTTGCCGATGGTGGCCGTGATTATGTAGTCACTCTGCAATCCGGGGAGATCACCCCGGCGCCGTGGATAAATGTTCTATGCAATACGGTATTCGGGTGTCAGATATCGCTTGATGGAGGCGGCTACAGTTGGTCGCTGAACAGCCAGCAGAACCAGATTACCGCATGGTCGAACGACCCGGTGGGAGATGCGCCGGGTGAAGTCATCTATTTGCGTGACGACGACAGCGGCGAAGTTTGGGGGCCTACATCTCTGCCGATGCGCGATCCCGGTGCTTCGTTCGTCGTGCGGCACGGCCAGGGCTTCACCAGATTCGAGCATCATTCACACGGGTTGCGGCTGAGCCTTCTGGTTTATGTTCCGGTTGACGATCCGATCAGGATAGCGCGCCTTCGGATCACCGATACATCCGGCCGTGCAAGGCGCATTTCAGTGACTTCATATGTCGAATGGGTTCTTGGAACATCGCGGGCCGCGTCGGCGCCGCACATTGCCACGGAGATTGATGCGCCGACGGGGGCGATGCTTGCACGAAATTTGTGGAACAATGATTTCGGCACGCGCGTGGCGTTCACGGATTTGGCCGGCGGTGCTACATCCTGGACCGGTGACCGCGGCGAGTTTCTTGGCCGCAATGCAAGCCGCGACCAGCCCGCCGGCCTGGCCGCGGCAGGCTCGTTATCCAACCGCACAGGCGCGGGGCTCGATCCTTGTGGCGCCCTGCAAGTCAAATTGGCACTCCCGCCCCACGGAACTGCCGAAATCGTGCATCTCCTGGGCGAGGCTGCGACGCAGGTTGAAGCGAGTGGCCTGGTGCGGAAATACCGCACGCAAGACCTTGACGAAGTTCTGGCCAAGGTTACGGACATGTGGAACGATACCCTGGGCACAGTGCAGGTGCAAACGCCTGACGCCAGCATGAATATCATGCTTAATCGCTGGCTGCTTTATCAAACAATATCGTGCCGAATCTGGGCGCGGTCGGCGTTTTATCAGGCCGGCGGCGCGTACGGCTTTCGTGATCAACTTCAGGATGTCATGGCGGTTTGTGTCGCGCGCCCGGCGGTGACACGGGCCCACTTGTTGCGCGCGGCGTCCCGGCAATTCATTGAAGGCGACGTGCAGCATTGGTGGCTGCCTCGCTCGGGGCGGGGCGTGCGCACGCGGATTTCGGACGACCGGATCTGGCTTGCGCACGCGGTTGCCTATTATGTCGAGTTGACCGGCGACCTGACTGTGCTCGACGAATCCGTTGCATTCATCGAAGGGCCGCTGTTGCGCGACGACCAGCAAGAGGCATTTTTCCCGCCGACAGCCTCGCCGCGTCAAGCGACCCTGTTCGAGCATTGCGCCAGGGCGCTCGATCACAGCCTCGCTATAGGCGCGCATGGTCTTCCGCTGATCGGCACCGGCGACTGGAACGACGGCATGAACCGTGTGGGCGAATTGGGCCGCGGAGAAAGCATTTGGCTCGGCTGGTTCCTGTGTGACGCCCTCACGCGTTTTGCCCGCCTTGCGGACGCTCGGAACGACGCATCCCATGCCGCGACCTGGGCAAGCCATGTGACCGCCCTGGCCGGGTCGCTGGAGACACATGGATGGGATGGTGCCTGGTATCGCCGGGCATTTTTTGACGACGGCACGGCGCTTGGTTCGGCGAAAGCCTCGGAATGCCGCATCGATTCTATTGCGCAATCTTGGTCGGTCCTTTCCGGCGTCGCCGAACCGCGGCACCAAACTGCAGCCATGGCGGCGGTGGACAAGTATCTGGTCCGCCGCGATGCCGGCATGGTGCTGCTGTTCACTCCGCCACTGGATCGGACACCGCTCGATCCAGGCTACATCAAGGATTACCCGCCCGGTATTCGCGAGAATGGCGGCCAATATACGCATGGCGCAGTGTGGTCTGTCATGGCGTACGCCATGCTAGGCGACGGCGACCGGGCGGGGGAACTGTTTTCGATGCTGAACCCCATCAACCACGCGCGCACGAAGGATGACGTTGAACGCTACAAGGTGGAGCCTTATGTCGTCAGCGCGGACATTTATGCCGTGCCGCCGCATGTCGGCCGCGGCGGATGGACGTGGTATACCGGATCAGCCGGATTGATGTACCGCGCCGGTCTTGATTCGATCCTCGGATTCCGCCTGCGGGGGGAAGTGCTTGTCATCGATCCCTGTATTCCAAGTGCGTGGCCGGGTTTCGGGATCATGTTTCACTATCACGGTGCGACCTACGACATCCGCATCGAAAATCCGGACCATGTCAGCCGCGGTATCAGGCGGGCCGAACTCGACGGTGTTGTATTGCCCGATGGACAAGCGCGCTTCGCACTGGTCAAGGATGCCGGAACCCACGACGTTCGGGTTGTTTTGGGGTGATGCCCATTTACAAGGCCGGATTTTCGGTGTGAAAGGCATTGCTGGGTGGCGCGCCGGCTTCGCTGTTTGAAGGAACGTTCTTATGTCGGAGCA
>Ga0116226_10005915_pt1 | contig 10956 bp, 7 predicted proteins | sample S1TSphfallax_FD_89692 | JGI IMG/M metagenome (GOLD analysis project Ga0116226, IMG submission 89692) | Host-associated microbial communities from peat moss isolated from Minnesota, USA - S1T2_Fa - Sphagnum fallax MG | ecosystem: Host-associated > Plants > Peat moss > Unclassified | place: USA...
CACCCCTGCTGGACGGCCTAAGCTCGCCCTTGTGCAAAAGGTCACCGTCGATCGCACACGCGACGCCCTGCTGACCGACTTCGGCAAAACCACCCTGGAGGATCGCTACCTTCTGCCAGGGGAATCCTATCAGGATATGTTCGCTCGGGTGGCCACCGCCTTCGCGGACGACTCCGATCACGCCCAGCGCATCTACGATTATATTTCCAAACTCTGGTTCATGCCGTCCACCCCCGTGCTGTCCAATGGCGGCGCGTCCCGGGGCCTGCCGATCTCCTGTTTCCTGAACGCCGTGGGTGATTCGTTGGAGAGCATCGTCGGCACCTGGAACCAGAACGTCTGGCTCGCCGCCAATGGCGGGGGCATCGGGACCTATTGGGGCGGCGTGCGCTCGATCGGCGAGAAGGTCAAAGGTTCGGGCCAGACGAGCGGCATCATCCCGTTCATCCGCGTCATGGATAGCCTGACCCTGGCCATCAGCCAGGGCTCCCTGAGACGGGGATCGGCGGCTGTCTATGTCGACATCCACCATCCGGAAATCGAGGAGTTTCTCGAGATTCGCAAACCCTCCGGCGATTTCAACCGCAAGTCGCTGAACCTGCATCACGGCATCTCCATCACCGACGAATTCATGGAGGCGGTGCGCGATGGCGTCCCCTTCGGCCTGCGCTCACCCAAGACCCGCGAGGTGGTCCGGGAGGTGGACGCCCGGCAGCTCTGGCAGAAAGTGCTCGAACTGCGTCTGCAGACGGGTGAGCCCTACTTGATCTTCGAGGGGGCCGTGAACCGCGCCCTGCCGCAGCATCAGCGCGACCTTGGCCTCAAGGTGCGACAGTCGAATCTCTGCTCGGAGATCATGCTGCATTCGGGGGTCGATCACCTGGGTGTCGAACGCACCGCCGTCTGCTGCCTGAGTTCCGTGAACGCCGAGATGTTTCTGGAATGGCGCGATCATCCCACCTTCGTGGAAGACATCATGCGCTTCCTGGACAACGTCCTTCAGGATTTCATCGATCGCGCGCCGCCGGAAATGGCCGCCGCGTCCTACGCCGCCCAGCGCGAGCGCTCGGTGGGTCTTGGCCTGATGGGGTTTCACTCCTTCCTGCAGGGCCAGAACGTGCCCTTCGAGAGCGCCATGGCCAAATCCTGGAACATGCGCCTGTTCAAGCATCTGCGCCGGGCCTGCGACGCGGCCAGCGTGGTGCTGGCTCAGGAGCGCGGGCCGTGCCCGGACGCTGCCGAGCGCAACGTCATGGAGCGCTTTTCACACAAGCTGGCCATCGCCCCGACCGCCTCGATCTCGATCATCTGCGGGGGCACAAGCGCTGGCATCGAGCCGATCCCCGCCAACGTCTATACGCACAAGACCCTTTCGGGCTCCTTCGCTGTCCGCAATCCTTATCTCGAGCGTGTCCTGCAGGACAAAGGACAGGACACCCCGGCCGTATGGGCGTCTATCCTGGAACACGAAGGATCGGTCGCGCATCTCGATTTCCTGACCGATGATGAAAAGAGTGTGTTCAAGACCGCCTTCGAGATCGATCAGCGCTGGGTTATCGATCTGGCCGCCGATCGTACGCCGGAGATCTGTCAGTCGCAGTCCGTCAATATCTTCTTGCCCGGCGACGTCGATAAATGGGATCTCCACATGCTGCATTGGCAGGCCTGGGAGAGGGGCATGAAGAGCCTGTATTATCTTCGGTCGAAATCCGTGCAACGCGCGGCCTTCGCCGGCGCCGACATGGCGCTTACCTCCGCCGCCCGGGAGAGCGAGGCTCCCACGGATTACGACGAGTGTCTCGCCTGCCAGTAATCCCGACTAAAGGCCGCCACCCAGAACCTTGTACAGGGTGACCACATTGGTCGCCGACGTCAGTTGGACAGCGATCAGGGATTGCTGCGCGGCGTAATAGGTTCGCTGCGAGGTCAGGACATCCAGATAGCTGTCCGATCCCCGGGCGTAGAGCGCTTGCGAAAGTTTCAGGCTGTCGGCGGCCGCCTTGACCAACCCTTGCTGGGCGCGGAGGCGATCGGCGATCGTGCCACGCTGGGCGAGGGCGTCCGCGACCTCCCGGAACGCGGTCTGGATAGCCTTCTCATACTGGGCCACATCGATGCGATCCTCCGCCCTCGCGTAATCCAGGTTGCCCTTGTTCTTCCCGCCGTCAAAAATCGGCAGGGTGATGGTGGGTCCAAAGCTCCACACGCCCGTGCCTGGCGCGAAGAGGCTAGAGAGGGACATCGTGGTCGATCCGCCGGAGCCCGTGAGGGATATGGAGGGGAAAAACGCCGCCCTCGCCGCCCCGATATTAGCGTTGGCCGAGCGAAGGGTGTGTTCCGCTTCGAGAACGTCCGGCCGGCGCAGCAGCACGCTTGAATTCAATGCCTCTGGAACAACGCCCACGCGGGCCGCCGGATCGTCAATGCCGCTCGGCAGATCCTCCGCCGCCACCACGGCCCCGACGACCAAATCCAGAGCGTTCCTGTCCTGGGCGACCTGGGTCGTATACCGCGCGACATCGTCCTTCGCTTGGTCGACGATGGTCTCGGCATTGGCCACGTCGAGCGCGGACGCAATTCCGCCGTGGAGGCGCCGGTTGGCGAGGTCAAGATTGGACTGCCCGCTGATAACCGTCTGGCGGGCCGCCTCCAGCAGAGATTCGTCGGAGGCGAGTGTGAGATAGTCGGTGGCCACAGACCCCACGAGAGTGATCTGCGTCGCCCGTCGCGCCTCGTCGGTCGCGAGATAGGTTTCGCGCGCCGCCTTGCTGAGGCTGCGCAGCCTTCCGAACAGATCCACTTCATAGGACGTCGTCCCGAGGCTCGCGCTGTATTCCGTGGTTCTCTCGTAGGCGGAGCCGAATGCGGGCGGCAGGCCGGTGTACTCGCGGGCATAGGTGGCGCTCGCTGACGCGTCCACCGTGGGCAGCAGGGCGGCGCGCTGCACATGATATTGCGCCCGCGCGGCTTCCAACTGCCCCACCGCGACGCGCAGATCGCGGCTGTTGGCGAGGGACTGCTCGATGACAGCCTGAAGCTTCGGATCGGGAAACACCGCGCGCCAATCGGGCAGAGGCGCGTCGCCCGGCGCCGGATAGGCCGGGCCGGTGGGGAAGTTCACCGGGACGGGCGCCGCCGGCCGGTGGTAGCGCGGCTCGAGCGTGGCGCAGCCGGTCAGGAGCGCGGCCGCCACGGTCGCCATGACAAGGAAACGGGTCACGCCGCCGCCCCTGGGTGTTTAGCGGGATCGACCTTCGCCTTGCGACCGAGCCCCCCTCTCACCCCTACGAAGAACAGGGGCACCAGGAAGATCGCCAGCACCGTCGCGGTGAACATGCCGCCGATCACGCCGGTGCCAATGTCGTTCTGACCGCCCGCGCCCGCGCCGGTGGAAATGGCCAGGGGCATCACGCCGGCGATGAAGGCCAGAGAGGTCATCAGGATCGGCCGCAGGCGTTGGCGCGCCGCGGTGATCGCCGCCTCCAGCGGGCTCTCGCCGGCTTTCTGGGCGTCCACGGCGAATTCAACGATCAGGATGGCGTTCTTGGCGGATAGCCCAATGGTGGTGAGCAGACCGACCTGGAAATAGACGTCATTGTAGAAGCCTCTCAGCGTGGCGGCGAGCAGAGCGCCAACGACGCCCAGCGGAATCACCAGCAGGATGGCCACGGGAATGGTCCAGCTTTCGTAAAGGGCCGCCAGGCACATGAAGACCACCAGGATGGAGAGACCATAGAGCATCGGGGCCTCGCCGCTGGAGAGATTCTGTTGATACGATTGTCCGGTCCACTCATAGCCGATGCCTTTCGGGAGCTTGCCTATGAGCGTCTCCATTTCCTTCATCGCCGCGCCGGAGCTCTTTCCGGGCGCCGACTGGCCCTGGATCTCCAGTGAAGGCTGGCCATTGTAACGCTGGAGCTGAGACGGACCCGTAGCCCACTGCGTGGTCGCGACGGATGAAAGCGGCGCCATGGTTCCAGACGAACCGCGCACATACCAGCGATTGAGGTCTTCGGGCGCCATGCGGAAGGGCGCGTCGCCCTCCATATAGACGTGCTTCACCCGCCCTCGATCGGTGAAGTCGTTGATGTAGGAACTTCCGGCCGCGGCGCTGATGGTGGAATTGACGTCCGACAGTTGCAGCCCCAGCGCGCCGGAACGGGCCGGATCGACGTTGAGACTGAGCTGAGGCGTATCGGCCTGGCCGTTGGGCCGCACGGCCACGAGCAAGGGATCGTGAGCGGCCATGCCAAGAAGCTGGTATTGCGCCTGGACCAACCGGTCGTGGCCGAGCCCCCCCTGATCCTCGAGTTCAAGATCAAACCCCGAGGCATTGCCGAGGTCTCTCACGGCCGGCGGAACCAGAGCGAACACCTGACCATCATGGATGTTGGCGAAAGCCTGCATGGCGCGCGCCACGATCGCGGGCGCCCGGTTCTTCGCCGCACCGCGATACTTCCAGTCTTTCAACTTCACGAACGCCAGGCCGAGATTCTGGCCGGCGCCCGCGAAACTGAAGCCGGTGACTGAGAACATGCCGTCGACATTCGCCTTCTCGTCCACAAGGAAGTGATGTTCGACCTGGCGCGCGACGGCGTCCGTCCTCACCCGCGCCGCCCCTGGCGGCAAGCTGATCAGGCTGATCACTTCGCCCTGGTCCTCGTCGGGGAGAAAGCCGGACGGAAGGCTGACAAAGAGCACAGCCATGACCGCGACGATCGCCGCATAGGCGAGGGCGCCGGGGATCGGGCTGGCGATAATCCACCGAAGAGCGCTGTCATACCGCTTGAGGCCGGCGTCGAAGGTCCGGTTGAACCAGGCGAAAAACCGCGCCAGCGGGGTCGCGTGACGACGGCTGGGGGCGGCGTCCGGGGCGCGCTTCTCAACCGGCTTGAGGAGCGTTGCGCAGAGGGCCGGCGAGAGCGTGAGGGCGACGAACACCGACAGCGCCATGGCGGAGACGATGGTTATGGAAAACTGGCGGTAGATCGCACCCACCGAACCGCCGAAGAAGGCCATCGGCAGAAACACGGCGGCGAGAACGGTGGCGATCCCCACCAGGGCGCCGGTGATCTCGCCCATGGATTTGATCGTGGCGTCTTTCGGCGAGGCGCCCTCCTCTTCCATGATCCGCTGCACGTTCTCGACCACCACAATGGCGTCATCGACCAGCAGGCCGATGGCCAGGACCATGGCGAAGAGCGTGAGCACATTGATCGAATAACCGGCGACGGAGAGGACGCCGAAGGTTCCCAGCAGCACCACCGGTACGGCGATGGCCGGGATCAGGGTGGCGCGCCAGTTCTGCAGAAACAGAAACATCACCGCGACCACCAGGGCGACGGCGGTAATCAAGGTGACCACCACGTCCTTGATGGAAAGCCTGATGAATTCGCTGTTGTCGACGGGGAACTGGACGGCGATCCCCGGCGGAAAACTGGCCGACAGCTGCGTGATGCGCGCCTTCACCGCCGTGACGGTGGCCAGGGCGTTTGCGCCTGAGGCGAGCTTGATGGCGAACCCCGCGGCGGGCCTGGCGTTAAATCGGCTGTTCTGATCGTAGTTGTCGCCCCCCATCTCGATGCGAGCCACGTCGCCCAGGCGCACCACCGACCCGTTCGTCGCGGTGCGCAGAATGATGGCCCTGAACTGGTCGGTTGTCTGAAGTCGAGACTGGGCGTTTACGGTGACGTCGAGCTCCTGGCCTGTCGCGGCGGGGATGCCGCCGATCTCGCCCGCGGGCACCTGTACATTCTGAGCCAGAACCGCCGCGCTGACGTCCGATGGCATCAGCTTGTAATTATTCAATTTATAGGGATCGAGCCAGATCCGCATGGCGTACTGACCGCCGAAAACCTGGGTGTCGCCAACCCCGTTCAGGCGAGAAATAGGATCCACGAGATGGCTGTTTACGTAATCGCCAAGGTCGACGGCGTTATGTCGCCCGTCGGTGTCGTAGAGGCCTATGACCATGATGAAGTCAGCCTGGGCTTTCGCCACGATCAGGCCCTGCTGCTGGACTTCCGTCGGTAGAAGGGGGGTCGCCTGGGTGAGTTTATTCTGGACCTGAACCTGAGCGATGTCCGGATTGGTCCCGGGTTGGAACGTGACCGTGATGGTCGTTACGCCGTTCTGGTTGGTGACCGACGAAAAATACAGGAGGTGGTCGATGCCTTTCAGCTGCTGCTCGATGACCTGGGTCACCGAGCTCTCCGCCACAGCCGCCGAGGCGCCCGGATAGGTGGCGGTGATCGACACGGCTGGCGGCGCGATGGTGGGGTATTGCGCGATCGGCAGGTTGAAGATCGACAGCACGCCGGCCAGCATGATGACGAGGGCCACCACCCAGGCGAAGATCGGCCGTTCGATGAAGAAGCGGGACATAAGCGCGGCCTAGGCGATCAGGATGCGGGGGTCTGCGTCTTGGCGGAGAGCACGCGTACGGGCTGGCCCGGCTTGGCGTTGGCGGCCCCCTCGACGATCAGGCGATCGCCGGCCTTCAGTCCACTCACAACCCGCCATTGATGGCCGACGACTTCGCCCACCTGCAGAACGCGCGCCTCGGCGCGGCCGTCCGGCCCGGCCACAAGGGCCGTCGCCTGGCCCTTTTCATCGCGCGTCACCGCTTCCTGGGGAGCGAGAATGCCCGATGTGTCGACGCCCTCGACAACATGAGCGCGCACATACATGCCGGGGAGCAGTACGCCCTTGGGATTGGGGAAGATCGCCCGCAGCGTCACCGAGCCGGTGGTCTGGTCGACGGTGACGTCCTGAAATTGCAACCGGCCCTCAATGGGATAGGGCGCTCCGTCCAGGTCGAGCCGCACCGCGGCCGTCGGGGCGGAGACGCCGCCCCGCGCCATATCCCGGCGCAGAGCCACCAGCTCGGCGGCCGATTGGGTGACATCCACATAGATGGGATCGAGCCTCTGGATCGTATTCAGCGCGCTGGTCTGCCCGTTGGTGACAAGGGCGCCGACCGTGAAGGCGGAGGTTCCTATGCGGCCGCTAATCGGGGCGGTGATCCGGGTGTAGGCGAGATTGATGCGGGCCGTCTCAACGGCGGCCGCCTGTTGTTGAACCGTCGCCGCTGCTTCGCCATAGGCGGCCTGGGCGTCGTCCGCGTCCTGGTGGCTCACCGCATTGATCTTCACAAGATCAGCGTAGCGTTCGGCCTTCAGACGCGCGGTCACAACCGCGGCCTTGGCGTTCGCGAGCTGGGCGACAGCCTGGTCGTAGGTGGCGCGATAGGGCGCTGGATCGATCTGATAGAGAATCTGCCCGGCGCGGACGTTGGAGCCTTCCTTGAAGAGGCGCGCCTTGATGATGCCGTTGACCTGGGGACGAACATCCGAGGTCTCATACGGGCTCGTGCGCCCCGGTAGATCGGCGCCAAGCTCCACGGACTGCGCCTTGAGGGTAAGAACGCTTACCCCTGGCGGCGGCATCTTAGGTTGGGGATGCTTGGCGCAGGCCGCCAGAACGGCCAGCACAGCGATGCTTGACGTCCTCGCGGACCGCCCGATCGCTCGTTGGATTGAACTCATAAACGTTTGTCCCGTGAGCCTCGGACCGAGGCTCGGTTCAGTCAGGTCAGGCGCAACAGATAGGCTAATCGAAGGACGTCGGCCTGAGCGCCTGGTGAATGAAGCCTGACGGGCCAATTAACGGAAAATGACAGGCGCTGCGAAACGGATCCGTCGGGCTACAATGCATGGTCAAGATGTCCGTTCCGTTCACGACGCTCAGGGTGCAGCTGCTCACCGCCAGTCTGGTGGCGTTCCTGCTCGTGGTCAGCCTGGGGCTGCTCAATATTGGCGCCGCCCGGGCGGGGCGAAGCGCGGTCGAGGCGACCACCCGAAGCTATCAGAGGGTCGCGCTCTATGGACGGCTGGACGCGGCCGCCACCGAATTCGAGGCGGGGGTTATAGAAGAGGCGAGTCAGCAGCCGGGCGGCAAGCGCGCCGCCCAGCTGGGCCGGGCGCGTTTCCAGGCCCTGCTGAACGCCGCCTCCCAGGCCAGCTTTGAAACGGTCGCTGAGGACGCCGCGCGTGTTCGCGTGCTCACCCAGGGGCGACGACTGCTGGACGCCTCCAGCTTCAGTGACGTCGGCGCCGCGACGCGGCGGCTGGCGGCTATCGAACGCACCGGTGATCCCAGCGCCTTCGCGGCCGAGATCGCCCGGATGCGACAGCCCTACGACGTTTTTCGCCATCTGCTTGACACCGAAATTCACACGGCCGACGCCGACGTTTCCGCCGCCAGCGCCCGCGCGGTGGCCATAAGCAGCTCCCTGCCGACGGCGGCGATTTTTGGTCTTACCGCCGTGCTCGCCCTGACGATGGCCATCACGCTGACCCTCCTGCGCCGTTTGAAATTCGGACTGGATCGCCTCGAGACGGGGGCGGGCGCACTGGGCGCGGGGAAGCTCTCCCATCGCATCGCCCTGGGCGGGCGCGACGAGTTGACCGCCTTGTCCGACGCCTTCGACGCCATGGCTGCGCACCTGCAGTCCCAGCAGGCCGCCCTCACCGACGCCAACGCCAATCTTGAAGCGGCCGTGGCCGAGCGCACCCGCGATCTGAGCACGGCCAACCAGTCCCTGGCGGCGGAGGACCGGCGCCGACGCACCTTTCTGGCCGACGTGGGCCATGAGCTGCGCACCCCGCTGACCATCATCCGCGGTGAAGCCCAGCTCGCCCTGCGCGCGGCCGACCCGAATGGCGTGGATCATTCTCCCGTCTATGAGCGCATCCTTGATCAGACGCACGATCTTGAGCGCCTTGTGGACGATCTCTTTCTGATCGCCCGCGCGGAGGGCGGCGGGCTGAAACTGCACCTCCGACGCACCGATCTGGGGGAGATCGCCCGCAGGGTGGCCGCCGATTTCGAGGCCCTGGCGGCCGAAGAGCACGCCTCCATCCAGGCGCCCGACTCACCGCCGGTGGAGGCGGAGGTGGATCCCGATCGAGTTCGGCAGATGATCGCCGCCCTGATCGACAACGCCCTGAAACACACCCGGCCAGGCGTCGCCATCGAGGTCTTCGCGGAGATCAGCCCCGAAGGTCCCCGGCTGGCGGTTCGGGACGACGGCCCGGGCGTGTCGCCAGAGCTTGCCGAGTCCCTGTTCAGTCGTTTTAGGCGCGGTGACTCGGGCGGACATGGATCGGGGCTTGGCCTGGCGGTGGTGCGCGCCCTGGCCGAAGCGCATGGCGGGTCGGCGAGCCTGGAGAACCGCCCGGGGGGCGGGGCCTGCGCCTGGCTGCGCTTCCCCAGTCTGGCCGGGTCCGTCTGATGACGTCGCTGCTGGTGGTGGAGGATGACGCCCGGGTGCGGGACTTCCTGGTCCGAGGGCTGCAGGCCGAGGGCTATGAAGTGAGCGCCGCGGGAATGGCTCAGGAGGGGCTGGACCGGGCGCTCACGGGCGCCTTCGATGTCATTCTGCTGGATCTGATGCTGCCGGGCTTCTCCGGTCTGGAGCTTTGCCATCGACTGCGCGCCAAGGGGGCGTCCACGCCGATCCTGATGCTGACCGCCATGGACGCCGTGGAGGATAAGATCGATGGATTGCGCGGCGGGGCGGACGATTATCTGACCAAGCCCTTTGATTTTGATGAACTCCTGGCCCGCATCGAGGCGCTTGTGCGTCGCGGCCGCCAGTTCGAAGCCAAAGCGGGCGGCGCCATTCGGGCCGGTCGCTTGACCCTAGATCGCGAGACCATGACGGCGAGGGATGGCGCCGCGACGCTGGAGCTCACCGGCAAGGAATTTGAACTTCTCGAATGCCTGATGAGTGCGCCGGGCAAGGTGCTGAGCCGCACGCGCATCCTCAACAAGGTCTGGGGCTATTCCGCCGACCCCCTCACCAACGTGGTCGATGTCTATATCCGCCGCCTGCGCGCCAAGATCGATCATGAGGGCGATGAGAGCGTTATCCAGACCGTTCGCGGGTATGGATACAAGCTGGTTGTGACCGGACCCTGAGGATCCAGGCAGGCCGGGGGCGCCGCGGCGCGACGCCCCCGATCTCAAGGTTTACCAGGGACGCTGAAAGTTCGCGTCCTGGGCCCAATGGATTTTGGCCGCCACGTCGTCGAGGCGCGTTTCCAGCATGGCCGTCTGATTGTCGGTCAGCTGACCGCTCTGATGGTCGCGCAGGGCCTCCTCGTCATGATGGATGTCGGAAAGCTGTTCCTTCACCCGGTCATACTCTCTGGCTTCGAGCGAGCCATCGGAGTGAGATTTGTCGATGCGGTCATGCAGCCAACTCTCGCGCTGCTTCAGGGTCCAGTTGCCGCTTTGGGTCACGGTGGCCGAGGCGTCCACGGCCGGGGGGGCCATGGCGGGGGAGTCCATGGATTGGGCGTTGGCCGCCGTCATGGGGGCGAGGATGAGCAGCGCCGCGGCGCCGCCCAGGAGGGACAGGGTCTTCATTTTGGTAGCTCCGTTAGACCCCCCCGGTGCGGGGCTTAACGCGCGAAGAGGCGGAGGGATGCGGCGCTTTGGGGGATCGACGCCCCCTATCGCCGTCCGCCCTTCCTGAACCGCGCCGCGCTCTCCGCCCGGGCGTCCGCCTTGGCCTTGGTCACCGCGCCACGATCCACGGCCTCGCCAGCCGGGGTCATCACCTCGTTGGCGAACTCCAGATCGAGGAGCTTGAGGCGCTTGATCTCGTCGCGCACCCGGGCGGCCTCTTCGAATTCGAGGTTGCCGGCGGCGGCGCGCATCTTGGCTTCGAGGTCGCGCAAGGTGGCCTGGAAGTTGTTGCCCAGGAAGGGTTTCGAGTCCTCGGCCACGCCGGCGTCCACCGTCACCCGGTCGCCGCGTTCATAGGGGCTGGCGAGGATATCCTTGATCTGGCTCTTGATGCTCTCTGGCGTGATGCCGTGCTCCAGGTTCCAGGCCGCCTGTTTGTCCCGCCGGCGGCTGGTTTCCGCCATGGCGCGCTCCATGGAG
>Ga0116226_10005916_pt1 | contig 10953 bp, 8 predicted proteins | sample S1TSphfallax_FD_89692 | JGI IMG/M metagenome (GOLD analysis project Ga0116226, IMG submission 89692) | Host-associated microbial communities from peat moss isolated from Minnesota, USA - S1T2_Fa - Sphagnum fallax MG | ecosystem: Host-associated > Plants > Peat moss > Unclassified | place: USA...
GTGATGCCGGGCTTTTGGGGCAGCGAGCTGGGGGTGATCGACCTGGTTCTCAACAAGACCGCTTCAGGCTGGACGGTGGCCGATTTTACTTGCGCGACCCGGCCGATTGCCGAGCGGGATGGTAAGACGGTTATCTCGCTGACCGCCGATGATACGGCGGTGAATCAAGCCCTGGCACCTGACCATGCGAAGACGCTGGCCTGGATCCGCCAGCCGGTGGGCAAGCTCATGCGGCCGGTAAACAGCTATTGCGCGCTGATCGGCGATGATAGCTCGCTTGCCTTGGTGAACACGGCACAGACCTGGTACGCGCGGCCGCTGCTGGCCGGAACGGCAAACGCGGCATTGCCACTGCTATCGGCGGCGGCACCTTTCAAGGAAGGTTACCAGTCGCCGGATAATTTTGTCGATCTTGCCGCCGGGACGATCGCGATCAAGGATGTGGCAGATCTATATATGTACCCGAACACGGTGTGCGCGGTACGAGTGACCGGGGCGCAATTGCGCGAATGGCTGGAACATTCGGCCGAGGTGTTTAACCGCATTGATGTCAACGACCCTGAGCCGCAGCCGCTATTGAACCCGCATGTGCCGTCTTACGTGTTCGATGTGATTGCCGGGATTACCTATCAGATCGATATCTCACAGCCGGCGCGCTATGCCGCGCATGGCAAGATGAATTCGGACGCGCGCCGGATTGTCAATTTGCGCTATCAGGGCGAACCGGTGACGGAGGACCAAAATTTTATCGTGGTGACAAATAATTACCGGGCCGATAGCGGCGGGATTGTGCCGAAGGATCAGCCGGATGCGGTAGTGCTGCGGGCACCTGACCAGACCCGGGATGTGATCGTGCGGTATATTCTGCAGACCAAGGTCATTAATGTGGCGGTGCCGCCGGTCTGGTCGTTCGCGCGGCTCGGGGCGCCGGTGACGGTGACCTTTGAGAGTGCGCCGGCGGCCGCGGCGACGCTGCTGGCCTTACCGGGTATTACCCGGCAGCCCGATAATGGCGATGGGTATGCGGTTTACGCGCTGGCGCTGAGCTAGCTTGACCGGCGCTTCACCGGCGCTTGACCGGGCCGGCGGTTTCCGGCGAAAGAAGCGGGACCCGGAGAGGTGGCCGAGTGGTTTAAGGCAGCGGTCTTGAAAACCGCCGTGCGTTAACGCGTACCGTGGGTTCGAATCCCACCTTCTCCGCCAAAAACATATAATTCAGGCGTTTCTCGTTTTGGTTTGTAAACGAGACAACTTCGCCGGAAATATCATTTTGGTTTACCGCCTCATGTAATGATACTGTCATTGGCTATGGCGTGCTCCCTTACCTACAAGCGTTCCGGGATTTAGGGAGCGGAAATATGTCTGGATCAAGCTCGGCGCCGTTGCTCACCTCGTTCACGTCGGGTGATATCGTCATCAGCGTGACGGGGGATGGCGATGGCAGCGGGACATATACCGACAACCAGGCATCGCCGATCGTACTGGAAGAAATTAACCCACTGACCGGGGCCGAAGTCGGGCAGATGACGCTGCCCGAGCAGACCACCACGCTCGCCAATGGCACGGTGGAATATGCGATCTCGGGAGAATATGGCTCGTCCTCGGAGGGCTCGCTAGAGCTTTCTGGCGATGGCCAGTCGCTTGTTATTGCCGGCTATGGCGTCAACGATGTGACCTATAATACCGGCGGCGCCGCGGTCTATGGCAATGCCGCCGAAGCACAATCGACCAGCGTGCCAGGCGGCCCGTACACGCCGGTCGCGCGCGTCATTGCCGATATCAGCTATAATGCCACGGTCGATACCAGCACGGCCTTGTTCAACGTCTTCAACACGAACAATCCGCGCAGCGTCGCGACTTATGACGGAAGCAGCTTTTATGTCTCCGGTCAGGGCACCGGCGCCGGCGACCCCGGCCAGGGCCTCGTGATCGCCGATGACGGATCACATAGCGCGACGTCAATCGACAATACCAGCGACACCCGTACGGTTGAGATCGTCAATGGCAGGCTGTTCCTGTCGCGCGATAGCAAACAGGTGGGCGGCGGCGAAATCACCACTTACACTTCGGCGCTGCCGACCAGCACCAGCACGGCAAGCCAGCTGCCCGGCATCGGCGCCACGGTTACGTTGACAGCTGGTCAAACCAATGGCGTGAATGCCGCCGGCAAAACGGTCAATCTAAGCCCTGAGAATTTCTTTTTCGCCAATGCCACCACTTTGTATGTCGCCGATGGCGGCATTCCCAAGGAAGGCGGACTCGGCGATGGCGGCCTGCAGAAATGGACGTTTGCGAACGGCACTTGGACGCTTGATTACACGCTCTCCGACGGTTTGAACCTGGTCGCCAATACCGCGACCGCCGGCACCTCCGGCCTGATCGGTCTGACCGGCACCGTGCTCGCGAACGGCACGGTCATGCTTTACGCGACGAATGAGACGATCGGCGATCTCGACCAGAAATATCTTTTTGACATCATCGATACGCTGAGCGCGACGACGCTGCCGGTGAATGAGGTTTTCAATACGCTGGTCGTCGCAGCACCCGATACTAATATCCGCGGCGTAGCTTTCGCGCCGTCCGCATCGACGCTGGCGCCCACCAATATCACCATTGCCTCCGGAACCTCTGTCTCCGGTATTACGGTTACCAGCGGCGGCACGCTCGAGGTTGATGCCGGCGGCACCGCGGTGGGTGCCACGGTTCTCAATGGCGGTTCAGCCAGCATTTATGGGCAGGACACCGGAAGCTACATCGCCGAAGGCGGGTTTGAAACCGTGACCGGCACCGCCAGCCTGGATTTGATTTACGGCACGCAATTCGTTGCTGGCGGCACTGTGACCAATGAAATCGTCGATAATAACGGCGCCATCATCGACCTTGGCGGCGCCATCATCAGCGGCCTGACGCTGAATTCCGGTGGCAAGTTGATTCTGCAGAGCGGCACGGCCACCGGGACGACCATCGATGGCGGGAATATCACGCTCGCAGGCTCGCTCGCGGCACTTTCCGGCGTCACTTTCGATGGCACCGGCACCATCTTTGCCGAGAGCACGGCGGCGGCGGGTGGCGGCGTCATCGGCGCGATTTCCGGCTTTACCATCGGTGATGTGATTGACCTCACTAATTTCGATGCAACGCTGACATCGACAATGGCGGGAACCAACACGGTTGAGACCATCACCGATAACGGAATGTCGGAATCCTACACCTTTGCCGGCAGCTATCTGCCAGGCGCGTTCGCGCTGGCACCCGACGGCAATGGCGGGACTGATCTCGTGCTGACCAATTCCGGCACCATTTTGGCTGGCCAGACCGACACCGGACTGACCGTCACCTCCGGCGGCACCATAACGGTGCTGGCCGGCGGGACCATCATCAACACCAGTATTTTGTCGGGCGGCACCGTATTGGATATGGGGCTCGCTTCCGCCACGACGTTGAATGCTGGCGGCGTTATCGATCTTTCCGGTACCGGGATACTGTCCAACACCGTTCTCGATGGCGGGGCGGTGTATCTGCAGTCGCCGACCGCCCTTATCAGTGGTGCCGTCTCATTCGCCGGGCCCGCCACCCTTCTGGTGCAGGCGCAACCCAGCACCGGCTTTGGCGATCTCGGCACCATGTCGGGCTTTACCGCGGGCGATGTCATTGATCTTACGACCGTCGGGCTCGCCGGGGCGACGCTCACCTCGTCAGTGTCCGGCGGCAACACAATCGAGACGATTACCAGCGGCGGCATCGCCGAGACATTCACCTTCAGCGGCAATTATCCTGCCGGCGAATTTGAACTGCTTTCCGACGGCAGCGGCGGGACCGATCTGACCGTAACTCTCGCAGCGATTACAAATTCGATCACGGTCTCATCTGGTCAGACCGACAGCAACCTTACCATCGGCAATGGCGGCACGGTTACCGTGCTGACCGGCGGCACAATTATCAACACAACGTTCCTGGCTGGCGGCCAGGGCGTGGTTTCCGGCACCGAGATTGCCAGCACGATCAATGCTGGCGGCACGGTCACTGTGTTCGGCAGTGTTTCCGGCGATCTGGTCTCCGGCTTGCAGGTTCTGACGGGTGGCGCTTCCTCAACCGCGGTGGCAAGCAACGAAACCATCTTTAATGGCGGTGAGATATATCTACCTTTGAAAGGTGCGCAGGCTTCCGGCATTACGCTCGATTCCGGCGGCGTCGGCGCGGTCAGCGGCAATGCGACGTTTTCGAATATCATCATTAATGGCGGCACCCTCGAACTCGAATCGCCAAAATCCACGGTGCTGGGCGGGCTGACTTTTACCGGCACAACCGGCACGATCGACATCACGTCGCTGATCAGCTCCGGCTCTGGAAACTCTGAAACGATCTATGGTTTTGGCGCCGGCGATGTGATTTTGATCGACGGTTTTGGCACCGGAACGAGCTTCAGCAATAGCTATAATAGCAGCCTTGGCCTGACGATTGAGACCGTTAGCAATTCGTTGAACGCATCAAATGAAAAAACTCAATCATTTACATTCGCCGGCTCGCTGGCACCTAGTCTCTTTCTCGATTCGACGAATGGAAGCAACTCCGAAATTACCGCCGCACCGTGCTTTGCTTCCGGCACACGCATCCTCACCCCGCGTGGCGAGGTGCAGGTGCAGAATTTGAAAGTGGGGGATCTCGTGATCACCCGCGCGGGCGAGGACAAGCCGATCATCTGGATTGGCCAGCGCATGTTGAATTTGCGCCAGCATCCGCGGCCCGACACAGTGCAGCCGATCCGCATCGATGCCGGGGCGTTCAATGACGCGACGCCGAACCGGGATTTGGTTCTCTCGCCGGATCACGCGCTTTATTTGGACGGGTTTCTGGTGCCGGTGAAAGCGCTGGTGAATGGCGAGAACATCGTCCAGCTGAACCGCGCGAGCGTGACTTATTATCATCTTGAACTTGAGAGCCATGAGGTGATTTTCGCCGACGGCACGATGGTTGAGACGTATCTCGAGAGCGGCAATCGTGGCAGTTTTGATAATGGCGGCCCGGCGGTGACTTTGCATCCGGATTTCGCGCAAACCTTGCGTGAGTCGGGCGGCTGCGCGCCGTTTGCCGAGACCGGGCCGGTGGTTGAAAGCTTCAGGGACCGGGCAGCGGCGCGGCACCGGCGCTTGCGCAAGACCGGTACAAGGTAGGTCTTCCTTGTGCGCGCTTTTCAGGTTTTAATGGCGCATGGACCAGGATGTTGCCCCGGCCGCATTTGAGACGAGCGAAAACCAGCTTGATTTATTGAGCATGGCGCCGGCTGTCGAGCAGAAGGCGGAGAAAAAACCGCCCTTCCCGCTGCCGGCAGCCGCCCCCGCGCAATGGGGGCCGGATGGCATCCGGTATGATTTTAATTTCGGCGCCCGGGTGATGCTGCCGGATGGGCAATGGCGGGTGCGGCTGCGCGACCTTGATACCGGCAATGTGCTATTCGAGAACGAGAATGGTGCGGCCTTGGTGAAAAGTGCCAAGCGGTTTTATGTGCGCTTCGGCATCGAAGTTTGGAATCGCGGCGAGCTGGTGTTCAGCCATGACTATGATTGCGCCGGCCGCGATGTGATTATCCAGTTTCCGATCGGCACGCTCGGCGACACGCTAGCCTGGTTTCCTTATGCGCTGCGGTTTGCTGAATTGCATGGCTGCCGGCTGGTTTGCGCGATGGCGGCACCGATTTTGGAGCTAATGGCGGCATCTTACCCGGATATCACCTTCGTTACCCATGAAGAACTGATGGCGCAAGGCCTGCAAGAGCGCGCCTATGCGACCTATTATCTCGGACTGTTCTTTGATGATCCGGAACATGTCTGGCAGCCGACTGATTTTCGCCAGGTGGGGTTGCATAAGACAGCGGCGTATATTCTGGGCGTGCCGTCTGATGAGGCGGCACCGGTTTTGCGGCTGCCCGATGAAAGCCGGCCGATTGCCGAGCCTTATGTCTGCATCGCCGTGCAGAGTACGACGCAATGCAAGATGTGGAATAATGCCGCCGGCTGGCATGAGGTGATCGAGCATCTGAAGGCAGCGGGTTACCGGGTGATTTGCATCGATAAGGCGAAGTTCAGCGGCGCCGGCATTAGTTGGACTCACATCCCGCACGGCGCCGAGGATGAGACCGGCGACCGGCCACTGGCGGCACGCGCGCGCTGGCTGCGGCACGCTTCGGCGTTCATCGGCTTGAGCAGCGGCCTGTCCTGGCTGGCCTGGGCGGCGGGGACACGGGTTTTGCTGATCAGCGGCTTTACCCATCCGATTAATGAATTCGCGACACCCTATCGGGTGATCAACTGGCACACCTGCAATTCCTGCTGGAACGACCCGCGCGAGCGGTTTGACCATGGGGATTATCTTTGGTGCCCGCGCCATGCCGGAACGGCGCGGCAATTTGAGTGCACGCGGCTGATTACCTCGGCGCAGGTGATCTCAAAGCTGGATGCGATGCTCGGGACTCATTAAGACGCTCCCTATACAGAAACGCGCTGAAATTGTTGCGCGCTGGGTGGCGCAACCGGTTCTAAAGCCGTGGCTTACCCGGATTCACCAATACGCGCCGCGCGCACTGAAATTTCCCGATGAATATGATCGGGAAACGGCGCCTGAACTGACGTTATCAATTGCCATGGTTACACCTGCCTATAACCATGCGGACTATATCCGGGCAACAATCGACAGTGTTTTGTCGCAAAATTACCCGCGGCTGCATTACATCGTCATGGACGGTCATTCAAATGACGGCACGCAAGACATATTGGCCTCCTACGGCGACAGGCTGAACTGGCGGAGCGAGCATGATAATGGCCAGGCGGATGCGATCAATGTTGGATTTCGGCATGTTTCCGGCGATATCATGGGATGGTTGAATAGCGATGATTTACTGGCGCCTGGAACGTTGAGTTATGTCGCGCGGTTTTTTCAGGAAACTCCGGATGTTGATTTTGTCTATGGTCACAGAATCATAATCGACAAGGACGGCGGCGAGGTTGGCCGCGTTATTTTGCCGCCGCATGATTCAAAAGCGTTACGGCATGGCAATTTTATCCCGCAGGAGACGATGTTTTGGCGGCGGCACGTGTGGGAGGCATTAGGCGGCGTTGATGGAACATTGCAGTTCGCTATGGATTGGGATTTTTCATTGCGGGCCAGGGCGCATGGAGCAAAGTTCAAACGGCTGCCGCGTTTTCTTGGTATTTTTCGCGTTTACCCTGAGCAAAAGAGCCAGGCCATCGTGCCGACCGGCGAAGATGAGTCGCGTAAGCTGCGCATCACACATGTTAAAGAGGGATATTCTCCCGCTGATTTCCGGCGGGGCTTCTGGCCGTATTTGATTCGGCAGGGCATTTATCAGAGGCTATATCTGATGGGCCTGCTCACTTACTGACCGATCAGTACCAGCTATAAGACCTTGCTTAGAAATGACTTGGTGCGCTCATCGGTCGGGTTAGCGAAGAACTGCGCTGGGGGGGCGTGTTCGATGATAACGCCGCGGTCGGTGAAATAAACTTCGTTGGCGACTTCCTGGGCGAAACCCATTTCGTGGGTGACCAGCACGCAGGTCATGCCTTCCTCGGCGAGCTGACGGATGGTGATGAGGACCTCACCCACAGTTTCTGGGTCAAGGGCGGCGGTCACTTCGTCGAACAGCATTAAATCCGGCTTCATCGCGAGCGAGCGGGCGATGGCGACGCGCTGCTGCTGGCCGCCGGAGAGCTCGCCTGGATAGGAATGTTCCTTGCCCTGAAGCCGGACTTTCTTGAGCAGCGCATAGGCTTCTGCTTCAACCTCGGCGCGGTCGCGCTTGAGCACCTGCACGGGCGCCATCATGACATTTTGCAAGGCGGTGCGGTGCGGGAACAGGTTATATTGCTGGAACACCATGCCGACATGTTTGCGAAGCTGCAATTTGTCGAGCTTCGGGTCGTTCACCTCAATGCCGAGAACTTTTACCGAACCGGCCTCGAACGGGACCAACGCGTTGACGCAACGGATGAGGGTGGATTTGCCGGAGCCCGACGGGCCGATGATGCAGGCAACCTCGCCTTTGGCAACGGTCATGGACACGCCCTTGATGACTTCAATCGGCCCGAATTTTTTATGCAGGTTTTCGATGATGAGAAGCGGTTCGGCCATGTTAATTGCGCACCTGATATTTTGTTTCCAGCCGGCGGGTCGCCCAGGCGATGGGGTAGATATAGATGAAGAACATCACCAGCACATAACCGTAAATCGGTGCCAGCAGATCCGGCCGGCTGCCTTCGGCGGAGAGGACCTGGGCGGCGAGTGTGACGACATCATTCACACCGACGATGGAGGCGAGCGTCGTGGAGGTGGTGAGGATGGCGTATAAATTCATCCAAGGCGGGATCATGCGGCGGAGCGCTTGCGGCAGGATAATTTGCCAGAGTTGCTGGCGGCGGGTGAAGCCGAGCGATTCAGACGCTTCCCATTGCCCGTTCGGGATGGATTGCACGCCGCCCCGGACAATCTCGGCGACATTGGCCATCACCGGGAGAGCGAGGCCAATGACGGCCTTCACCCAGTCAGGGGCGGTGAAAGTGAAGGGGCCGATTTGCATGTGGTAAGGGAGCAGAAAAATCATGAAGAATAGCAGCACGAGCCAGGGCGCGTTGCGGAAGAATTGCGTAACACCCCAGGCCGGGGCACTCAGCACGCGATTGGGAGAGATCAAGGCGAGGCCAAGGAAAGCGCCGAGGATCGTGCCAACGCTCATCGACATCACGCTGATCAGGATGTTCAGGGCGAAGCCGCTGAGCAACAAAGGCGTCCAGCGCGCCAGCACCGTGAAGACGCCGGCTTGCGCGGGGGCATCCGCCGCGTTGGCGGCGACCGAGACGAGCAGCAGCAAACCGAGCAGTGCTGCACCATGACGCAGCGAGAGACGAAAGCGCGCCGGTGCTGAATGATGATGCAGAATTTCCGGCAGCGGCAACAAGACGGCAAATGGCTTGCTCATCGGCCCAGTCCCGGCACGCGCAAAGCGCGCTCCCATCGATGCATGGCGAACACCAGAATACCGACGAGGCCGATATAGATGATGAAAAGCAGCAACATCATTTCGGGGACGTTCTCATCATCCGACCATATCTGGTTGGAGACGTAAAGTAGTTCCGGCACGGCGATGGCGTAGGCGAGCGGTGTGGTCTTGATGAGATTGACGAGGTTGTTGGTGAGTGCCGGCATGCAAATACGCAAGGCCAGAGGCAGCACGATATGGATATAGGTCTGCAACCGCGTATAGCCGAGCGCCTCGGCCGCCTCGCGGGTGGAATTTGGGATCGCTTCAATGCCGGAGCGGAAAATCTCGACATTGAAGGCGCCGGCGAAGCAGATCAGTGAGATCGACGCCCAGATGAAGCCGCCGATCAGCGGATGCTGCATGCCGAGATTATCGGTGACTTTCGGCAGCAGCGCGCTGAGGCCGAAATAGAAGAAATACACCTGCACCAGAGGCGGCGTGTTACGGAACATCTGGATATAGAATTGCACCAGCACCCGGATCAGCCAGGAGCGCGCCCCCTGTCCCCAGGCGCCGAGAATGCCCATCAGGACCGAGCCGGTGATGGTCACGCCGCAAAGTTCCAGCGTGACCAGAAAGCCGTTTAAAAACCGCGCGCGGTCGAACGCATCGTAGAAAACTGTAAAGTTGATGCCGGTGGTATCGTTAAGATGCGAGAACCAGCCGGCGATCAAATCCATCGGGGCTTTTACTTATATTTGGCGTGCATCTGTTCGGCGAAGCTGGAATGCTTGATGCCATATTTGGTCTCGAGCGAGAGAATATAGCCGGTCTTGTCCCAGTCGATGATGGATTTGGAAACGAAATCCGCCAATTCCGGCTCGCCCTGCTTGACCGCGATGCCCCAAGGTTTCGGATCCTGGCTGGGCAGCGGCATGTCGTAATCGGCCCAGGTGGGATTTTGCAGTTTGCCTTCGATCGCGGTGTCGTCATAGACAAAGGCGTTACAGCGGCCTTGGCGCAGGGCCGTCAGCGCCTCGGCGACGCCGGTAAAGGCAACCGGCTCGGCACCGTATTTTTCCGCCACTTCCTTGTTATAGAAAGCGCCCTGGATGGCGCACATCGGCACGCCCTGCATCTGGCTCCAACTGGTGATGTGGATGGTTTTCGGCAGCATCACATTATAGCCAGAGGCGTAATAATCCGGCTGCACGATATCGACGATTTTTTCACGCTCCGGCGTGTCATTCATCGTGGCGATCAGCACATCGATTTTGCCTTGCTCGAGGAACTGCATGCGGTTGGCGGCGACGACCGGGACGAACTGAATTTTAACGCCGAGACGCATCGCGAGGTTGCGGGCAAGATCTGGCTCGATGCCGATATTTTCGCCGGACGGGCTGAGCGAACCGAAGGGGGGATAATCTGCTTTCACGCCCACCACCAGCACGCCTTTGGTTTTAATGTCCTGCACGGCATCGGCTTTGGCGGTGGCAATGACGGAGGTGGAAGCGGCGACGGCGGCAATGGCGCCAAAAGCAAATTGATTGATTTTCATGAAACCTACCCCTCGTTTGATATCTGATTATCAGTTCAAGACAGCGCAGCCTGCCCATTTGGCGGGCAACTGACAAGGGGTGGTTTTGTTCGACGGCCGGGATTTGCGAGAAATGCCCGCAAATGCGGCATCGGCGTTAAAACGCCCGGCAATCAACCGGCATTAAAGCGCAATCGGTTCAGGCTTGGTCCTGTATCGCCGCGGTCATCGCCGGCGGATCGTAGCGGCAGATGATCTCGATCCCCTTGCCGGGAAATTCCCGGAAGATCCAGCCATCCTCGGCATAGAAGCGGCCAGCCGGCGAACCAGGGCGCAATTGCGGATCGAACAGCTTGAACGGCAAAGAGGAATCGGATGATTTGGGGCCAAACGAACGTGGCGAAGACATTGCATCCCTCCTCAA
>Ga0116226_10005917_pt1 | contig 10952 bp, 5 predicted proteins | sample S1TSphfallax_FD_89692 | JGI IMG/M metagenome (GOLD analysis project Ga0116226, IMG submission 89692) | Host-associated microbial communities from peat moss isolated from Minnesota, USA - S1T2_Fa - Sphagnum fallax MG | ecosystem: Host-associated > Plants > Peat moss > Unclassified | place: USA...
ATTGAATGATGAATGAATTTGTTAAAAAGAAAAATTTCACCAAGATTAGTTAATCTTATGGGCATCCTAATAACTAGATAGTTACTAAATTTGGTAAATTATTTTTTGTCTTGTAATGGATGAAGCCATTAGGATTAGTTAGCCTATTGACATGGATGATTGGTATTTGTTTACCAATCACTGCTATGGATTTGTGAATGGATTAGAATAAAAGACCTTGTTTTGGTGGGAGAAATGTGCACCTTGTATGGGTATTAACAAAAGGGGATTTGTAGATGGACCCTTATCGTTCTTATATGAAATTTTGAAGGAATGCAAGAGAAAACATTATATGGAATAAAAGTAATGCAAGTGTGTGTAAAGATTATAGACCTTGTGTGCATCACATGTGGTAGCCTTTTGTTTTTTTAAATTCTTGTTATGATGTTTATTCTCTAGTATGATGATAGTTGAATATAGTTTGATGTAAAATATAGTTTTTGTATTAGTTTACCTCTACTTTGTTGTGTTACGCATGCAACTGGCTCTTTAGAATATAGAAGCTCGTTGGAAGGTAATTGTTGTAGAATGGTAAGAACAATCTACATGTAGTTTGATAGAAGGTAACAACACATCGCAAGTAAAACAATTTGGTGGAGCAACAATTTTTTGAAATACAAGCATGGGGTTGGAAGGTATTACCTTCTTACCTTCACCATGAATAATTGGAAATTCTAATTTGTTTCTATTTTGATTTCATTTTTCTGATTTTATGTTGGAAGGCAAAGTTGTTTTCCCCATGGTAGTCATTAAAAACCACCTTCCCTTTTGTAATATTTGAAAGGTTTTACTTAGCAACCTTCTCCAAGTTTTACTTATTGGTTAGCAAAATCCATGGTCTTACAAGATTCTTCCATCCACGGATAATTAATTACATGTTGTAGAATGTAATACATGTGCTTACAATGCACACACTTCCCTGTTTTGCCCAACAAACTTGCCATCATCTATCTATGAAGGAAAGTAGTTTGTTTTGTTTTGTTTTTTTTGTTTTGTTTTGTAGGTACAAGATCCACCAAACTAAGATGCTTCAGATTGTGTTCTTGGTCTCTTTGGAAAGTCCTCAACAAGGAGGAGTGCATGGGCTTGGTTCCATGACATTTGGACTTGCAATGCAAAAGTTCTTGAGTATTGAATGATTTTTTCACTGAAAATTAAACTAAATTGTAGCTGAAAATTTCAAAGGAATTGGAATGTGCCTTTGGTGTTGTTGGAAAGATCTTGATGAGCAAGATTTAATGGAATTTAATTTGGAATGTGGAGAATATTGATTTAAAACTGATTACTACTACTAAAAATTCAAATAAATTCCAAGTTTTGGAAGGAAAAATCAATTGAGAATGTGGTAACACTTGAAGGCTTAGCATTCAATTCAAGCATGATTTCCTTTCATATTTGGTTGTTCGAAAAATTGATACATACGTTGCAAAACAATGTTCACATTTTGAGTTTCCCTATTTTGTAATTTGGTTTCACACTTGGGCCAATAGCACATGCCACATTAGGTGTCATAAAATCCATGCAAGTGCAAGTCAAAAAATCTTCAATTTTCACATCATATTTTTCTTTTGTTTTGAAGGTAACCAAAGGTAATGTTGTAAATGGATCCATAACTTAGTGGGGAAACCAATGTGGGTGGCAAAACCATTGCTTATAGAACATGACTAGCCTTCCACTTGTTTTGATGATAATTCAAGAGCTTGAACATCCCAAGGTGTCACTAGTAGAAAATTCCCATTTTTAAACAAAAAAGTTTTCAATTGCACATCATTTGCAACTATGTTACAATTGGGATTTTTAAAATTATAAATAAGATTATTAAAATTATTAATTAAATCAACTAATCTATTATATTGGTATATTGTTGGAAAAAAAATTCAACTAAGTGGTCATTTGCCAAATATTCCTAGCATCAACAATGTTTCCAAGTTGAACACCCAACTATGTTGGTAAATAATGTAAAGCATGTTTCAACTAAAGGACCATTTTCGAAATATTTTTAGCATCTAAGGTTCTTTAATTGGCACATAATCAAAAAAATGAATAATGTTCAACTATTTTGGTGACACCATCAACACACATATATGGATGATAAAATGTTTTAGAAAATAGATGAAATGCAATCTTGTTTGCAACTTTGTTGTGACTATCTTTTTCAATTACATTAGATAATAAAAACTCATTAATTATTAGGCTACATGTAAATTTTTTTGTATAAATGAATGGTTATGTATGATGAATTCTTTTATTCATATAAGTATTACACTTTAGTTTGAAAATAAAATTCAATGAAAATTTGAAATGTAGGCTAATTTAATAATGTGTATGTTCAATACACGTGTAATTTATTATTTATATGTAGAGTCAATTTTTGTTTACATCATATCACCTAAGGATACATTATTAGTATTTTTTTGGAATTTTAATGTTTATTTTAAGTTGGCTATTAATTCCAATAATGTTTTTAAAAAATTAATGTTATTAGAATTTTTTAATTTAATATTTATCTATTCTTAAATTGTAATAATGATCAAAATAATTAATAAGGATATTTAATACATTATTATTTATTCGAGGAAACTAATATTATTTTAACACCACTATATTTACAAAAATGTATTTTCTATACTTTTTATTTATTATTTATTAAATTAATTAATAATAGTTTTAACAAGTTAGGTAACAATACGAATAATAAGAGCTAAATAACTAGCCTAACCTATCTTAGCTACCTAATTACAATATTATTCATGTTGTTGTTGTTGTTGTAATTTTATCCAATTATTAATTATCACAACATTATAATAATAATTGCAATTAAAATCTCATTAAAATTTTACTGATTTTTTAAGTTCTAGTTAATTAGTTGTTTTACAAAAGGTTAATAAGAAGTTGTAATGAAATATTTATAAAGATTGACCAATTATTAATATTTATTTATTTGATAAATAATTATATTTAATTTTTCAAATTTTCAAAATCTAAATAAATATGTATTATTTAATAAATGATAATAATATATTAAAAATTTCAATTATATAATTATTCAATTTAAAATGGTTGGTGAATATTACTACAAATATTATTGTAACTAGCTAAACCTAGGCTAAGTAGATTATTAGTCTAGTTTTAAATTCAGATTACTTTGTAATTTAGTTGCAACTAGATTATACTCATTTGAGTTGTAATTAAGTTACAATTAAGTTACAAATGAAATGTTTATCCCATGTTGTTTGGCTTCCATTCCAAAAATCCAAAGTATATAAAAGGATGCACTAAGATTGTTGAAAAAAACACAATAATCATGAAAATGTAATAGCCATTTGAGATGAAACAATTGAAAAGGCTCAACCGTAAAAGTTAAACCAAATTAAATAGGATTTCATTTGTTAAGTGCCATGTGGTTTAAGTCTAACCCTAGTTTAAACCTAAATTAAATGGCCTATATTTAAAGCTTAACCTAGTTTCTTAAGTCTAGACCTAACTTATGTTTAAGCTAGGTGGTCAATGTTCAAGCATCACATGACCTAGCCTATGGATGTGGATGTGCCACATGTCACCAAACCATTGGCCAATTGTTCAACTTACATAGTTATAACTTAATCAAAATTGCAACTAGATTTTTGGCACACATCATGCCCAATCAACAAATGAGGTTCATCCACCAATTGAAAGCAATTGAAAATAATTCTTAACTATAGTGGTAAACAATTTGCAACTGAAATGGTAAATAATGGGTATTGATGTGGTGTTCACACGTGGTTGACATTTTCAATTAGAATGTTATTTTCAACTTGTACTTGTTGACTTTTTTGGTTTGTAACTGAAAAAACATTTTCCAATTGCAAGAAATACTTTGCAACTACATTTGTTCTTCTCAACTATGTTTTTTAGTTGAAATGTAGTTGAAGATGTAGTTCTAAATTGCATTGATGATGAAGTTTCATTTGGATAACTATTCATTTTTTTATGTTAAGATTACAAATGAGTTGTTGGGGGGGGAGCACAAGCTTTGTGGTCCATCAGTTGGGTGGTAAGGCCTATTGTATTCAATTTTTTATTTTATGGAATGTCTTATTTATGAACCAGTTTCCTTGGTGTTCATTTCATTCTCATATTCAAAATTTTGTATGTTACTTATAGAGTTCACAAACGTGCATTAAGAAAGATTGCAAGGTCTTCCTTTATTCCAAGTATTGAAAACAAAAGTGAACGCCATGTTTATATCAATTGCAATATAATGTTCTATAATAAATAAATAAATTCAAAGAAGTTGAAGGTTCCTTTCTAAAATTTTCATTCCACAAATATCTCGTTTTTTCCAAGTTCACACACAAGCTAATGACAAATAAACAAATACCATGAAATTTATGTACCCTTTTGTTGTGCAAAAAAATCTTAGCCTACATTCCATTCTATTTCTTTGAATATTGGAAAAAGTGGCCCCTTTCTAACATCTCCATTGTCCCTTTGAATATTTTGATACCCTAAGTCCTTACCTTTTTACACATTTAATTGTTCCATTCCTCAAGATATAGTGAAGAAGTACAAATTCTTTTCATGGATATGCAAATAATTCTCCTTGTCCATCATTTCCATAAGTCCTTTCATTTTATTTAAAACATACAAATCCCTTTTACGTATTTGTATGTTAATTCAACCAAATCCATTTTTTTCTAAAACAAACCTTTGGCTTTCATTCACATGCATGATTATGTACACACATCAATATAAATGCATATTCTTTCCATATTTAAAATTATTACCATAGGCTATAATGTGTTGAAAAAGTACACAATGTTGAAAACACTTACCCTTTCACATTTATAAGATGGCTAACCTCTATCTATTTTCAAATGTGCATTAAAAATGATTGTTGGGTTTTTAATGGATCCAAATATTGAAAACCAAAATGAACACCATCTACATATCAATTTCAAATTGATTTATATGACTAAAACATTCATGTTTCATTTCTAATCCAACATTCCCCATGGTTTCAAACAAATCTTCATGTTGCACAACAACACATTTTGGGTTTTATGGCTAGTTTAAAAACAACTATTTATTTTTTTACTATGTTTATAAATTTTTAGTCACAAAAATTACTATGTAGTTGCAAAGGACATTAAAATGCCACATGGCATCATGGTTTTGCAACTATAATCAATATGACAACTTTTTCAAATTTTGGGTAAATATATTATTATTATTATTATTATATTTGAATGATTTAAAATTAGGAATTAGAAATACGATTTACTTTTGCAAATTAATAATGATTCAATTTTTAAGGAGGATGATGTGGCATGCCATGCATCAACAAGGTGTTACAATTAGTAGTCAACCTCATGACTTATATCACTAATTTTAATAAAATTGCATTTATTGAATTGTTAAAAGTGTTTATAAAGCCAAAACATGTCTCTTGTGACTTGTTCTATTCAACTACAATGTCCAACACAATTAAGAAAACAACTAAAAATGCCTTTAGCAACTAGTAGTTAACCTTATAATTCATGTAATGAACAATAATGATTTTAAAAATAATTACAATTGCATAGGACTAGTCATTTTATTAATTTAATTTAAATTAACCTAGTCTAGTTTAAAATTTTATCACAATTTAATTAGATTTAACCATGTGTTGCATCAATAGTGAATTCTATTTTAATTTTTCCAAGTTCAACCAAATAAAACCTAAATATTCAAATTTAATTTAATTTATGATTTTTTAGCCATGTTTAACATAAAAATTATGTTTAATTTCATTTATGTTAATTTAACCATGGTTTAGCTTAAATTATTAGTTTAAATTTAACTTATATTAATTTAGTTATACATAAATAATTTCAACCATATTTAACTTAAATAATTATGTTTGAAGGTGTTTAACCATGTTACCATGTTTAACCAAAGTAATTGTGTTTAGTTTCATTTATGTTATTTTAATCATGTTTAGTTTAAATAATCATGTTTAAAACATTTTAGCCATATTTTGCCATGTTCAGCCTTATTTATGTTTATTTAGCCATATTCACCTTAAACATTTGTGCTTAAATTAATTTATATATTAATTTAACTATGTTTAACCTATATTAGCTTAGGTCTAACATAGTTAAGTCTACCATAACTTAGCCTAAATCTAGTTTAGAGTTTAAAAAGTCCTAGTTAGGTTAAACAGTAAATTAGGTTAATTTACTTTTAACATAAGGAGGCTTTGGTTAACTAAGGTCTAAAGCTTATAAGTAGTCTAAGTTGACTTAACTCATTTAAAATCAATTTAGGGAAACCTAGGTTAACATAGACTAGGTTGGTAAGTAGTAAGTAGGTTGACCTGTGTCAACCTAGGTTGGTTTAATTTAATTTGAGCTTAAAAATTTTGATTTTTTAAATTTTGTATTTAATAGACATGATATTAAAAAATGTGGCAGTGCAATGGATGAGGACATGAACCCCAAAATGGAAGTGAGGGGTTCAAGTATTTGTTCTTCCAACTTATAATAACTACGCCACTTAACCTAGGTTAGGTAATTTAGATTGATGTTTGTTTTTAACCTAGGAAGCTAAAAGGCTAATGTTTGTTTTTAATTTAGGTTGCCTAGCCTAGGTTAAGTAGTTTGGGTTAGCTAGGTTAGGCTAGGTAGACTTTTGGTTAGGTTAACTACTTAAGCTACCTAAGCTAGGTTAAGTTGACTTTTGTTCATATGTGATGACTCATAATTGAACATGTGCTTTTAGATTTTAACAAGTGTCATCCATTTATCAAGGTGTCTTTTGTAACTTTTAATTGAATAAAATGACTAGGTTGACATGACATACACTTTACACATCAAACCAAAGTCAATGATGACATGAAATTTCAATATTATAAGAAAATTAAAAAATCCTAGTTGATAAAATAACTAGGTTTTGCAACTATATGTCCTTTGCGACTAAATGGGTGAAACGACATGGGTTTAACAATTCAATAATCATTAGTAGCAAATGTCATTTTTAATTAATACATAGTCATAAAGGCAAGTTGCAAAACTCAATATGTGTTATTGTGTTGATATGCAAATAATGTTCCTTGTCTTTAACATACAATCCATTTTTATATATTTATATGTTAATTCATTCAATATAACTTTGGAAAAAAATTCAATCCATGAAACTTACAACCATGTTGCCCCATTAACATAAATGCCACATTAACATGGAAATACATTCAATTTGATTGAATATTCAAAAATTTTACCCTAATTTATAATGTTTTGAATAGTTACACAATGGTACAAATGAAGGCCCTTCTACATATTTATAGGATGGCTAGCATTCAAGTTGATTAAATAAAACATAGACCACCAAAATTGACAACCTTATTGACTTCATAAAAAAATTTATGGCCTGCATTTTATTTTAATTGAATGTATAAGTTTCCTTGGATTCTTGTTTTGGTGTCAAGTTGCATTGTTTTCCTTTTAGTTTATTTTATTTCATTACAAATATCTAATGTTCACCCAAACACAAATATGTTTTCCCCAAGTTCACATACTAAGTTTTTTTTGTCACCTATCATTTCTTACCATTGAATCTTATGTTTAATTTAAATTTATTTTGGGTGTTTTATCAATCAAACACACATCAATACCAAATGTAATCAATCCCAACATCTAATTGTTTATATTATTGTGGATACATCGCAAAACAAAACAAAATCATGGAGTTTTTCACCCAAAGTTTAGTTGTGATTTGGATTGTATTTTCATTCATACCACTTATATTTAATTTGGATGTATTAAGGTGAATCGCCCATCATTCACGCCTTCCCTTCATTTTCATCACTACTTGAATTGACCTTTTACATGAACGCATCCAACTCCTTGTTATACATATGTATAGGTGATTCATAAACATTGTTGACCAAATTTGATTTTCCAACCATTTCTATTCAATGGCATTTTTGAGAAAATATCTTCACAAGTTTTCAAATCCCAATAGATAATCACATTGCTCCTGAAATCTTATTTTGTAATTTTGGTTTATTGGCTCCATTGGCCATGGATTGTCCCTTGAAGGTTCAGGCAAACTATTCAGAAACTCTAGAATGAACATGCATGTAACAATTGAATAAATATTGTAGTCTTGATGCCCATTTTTTTTTACTGGAACTTTCATTTGTAGAATTTTGGCTTTTTTTATCTTCAATTCTTTTTGGTCCATAAGTGAATACGATTCTAGGTTTGCTAGAGTGTGGCATGAGTGTGGTAAATCAATAGTAGACATGACAAAAATACATAACAAAATGCAAAGATGACCAATTAACCAGATAGAAAAAAAAGGTGTTGTGTTCCTATCAAAAGAACTAGTAGAAAATGAATTGGTTTTTGAATGATAATCACATTACAAATGTCCGGAGGTTTATCACCATTCCTATTATAAACTCGCTTGACATTAATGGACCATTTCGTTCATTATTTCGAGTTGAATGATGATCATCTATCCTTGTTTTTCAATCCATTGTATACTCTTTATAAGTACCATAATTATAAACCTTGATTGACCATTGACGACAACGAGTTTTGTAAAGGAATGAATCTTTGATTGTAATTGAATAATTGTGATCCCAACTTCATTTTGTTTGGTTCTAGTAGATCGGGACCAACTATGATTCAACCAAAGTCTATACTGTTTCTTTTAAATTAATTACAACTCAATGCAAATTTTGTCGCACAAACAAAACTATGATAAAGCCTGAAAAATGTGGTATAATATATTTCACAAGCATCAACTTGAAGTTTTTAAAAAATGACATATAACACTTATTTGAAAGCATGTAATAGTTAGATTATGTATGAATGGTTTCCAATATTTGGAGCATTTGAAGTTTCGATCTCATGAACAATTCATGATGATTATTTTCTCATCACAAAAAAACAAGGTTCCATGTGAGAATTGCAAACATCATCCATACATTTCCATTGTCAAGTGTAGCAAGGGAGATGAAAAATAACATATGTTGAGTATGCACCACCAACATGTAATAAGTTTACTCAACCAATATGCCAAAACAAATATATTGTGAATTAAAAGAGTGAATTACCTGATAATTACTGCCAAGAGGACAGTGCAATTCCATCAGAAGTGTGGTAGGACTTTGCAAAATACCTAAGACAATTCAAAAAGAAAAACTTACCTCAACTACTATCACTAAAACAACAGCACCACAAAGTGTGCAAGACAAACCAAAGATCAATTCCAGCAATGAGGATAGCATTAGTAATCCAACAAGAAAAAGTTTGGGTTCAAGTAATATAAACTTTACTTTCATCTCATAGCATTTATCTCTCTCCTCTAATTGGAGCTTGATCAGTTATGTTATTGGTGCTTTAAGTGTCTCCCCTTGTTCCTTGTTGACAGCAAACATGGGTAGGAGACATAGTTCTCTAGCCCAACGCACACCTGTTGTTGTTGGGGAGGCCGGAATGAAACACTTGATATCTGTCAAATTGCAAAGAAATATTGAAAACAACTTGAGGTTAGTATGTAACACAACAATGAGTGCCATCATAACCTTATGACCATTTGCTCACAAAGTGTCAGACCAAGCACCTTCATCACAAGTAGCAGTGATGAACTGCCATGAATATGCTTGGTAAATTTAACTATAATTTTAGGCTAATTTCATTGACAATCATTAATTTTTAATTCAATGTATTAATACCTGCATTGCAACCCACACATCATTACCTGAAAGAGCTCCAGCTTGCTTTGAACATCAATAATTATGGACAATAATCAGTCCACAATTGAATATGATGATCTTATGATTAAGAGCATTACCAGGGCTGATCATGATTGCAAATTGATTCTATCAAATGGCCAGTTTTCTTAACCATGTATATGGCAAAGCTTCTACAGACTAGAAGTTGTATTCACTGCTTTAGAACAATAACTAGGTGTTGCATTTGTTCTTTCAGAATAATAAGCTTAGAGTAGATGTTGTGGAGCATGCTGATGGCAACAGAAGAGTTCCATTAAATTATGGTGAAACTTTCAGGCAGTTGTGATTCAGTTATGCACATAGATTGCCACAAACCTGCAGATTTTTCCTACTTCAGAGAGGACTACCAGGAGCTGTGTTGGTGAGCCCAAATGCAATAGCCAGTTTCTCACTATGGTGACACAAATGAGACACCTGTTCTTCCACATCATGCAGAACAAATTTCATACAAGGCACGTACCCTGCATCATGCATGAGCCCTGACAATATCTGCAGGGGTGGTCTTCATCTTCTACTACAAAATTATGCACCTCATTATTGACTTCAATCCAGGTACGACCCAGCTATTTCTTCACACCTTTCTCCTTTTTCTGCCATTCAACATTCTCAAAGAGATGCCTGTTGCCAGCAGCAGCACATAACCAGCAGCATTTTCAGGCTTCATTTCAAGAATTTGTTTGGCAATGTGTTCTGCCATCTCCATATTACCATGAATTCTGCACATGCTGAGCAAAGTCATCCATGCAGCAACATCTGGTTTAAAGGGCATTGCCATGAGCATATTCTCTGCCTCCTGTAGCTGGCCAGCACGGCCAAGAAGGTCGACCATAAAGGTGAAATGTTCCAATTTTGCAGAAATCATATAGTCTGTGACCATTGAAACATAGCAGCACATGCCTTCATCCACCAAACCTGCATGGCTACAAGCTAACAGCAGACAAATAAAAGTGATATCATCTGGCTGTACACCTTCTGCACACATCTGTTCAAAATATTTATGAGCATCCTTACCATGCCCATGCACGGTGGTCCAATTTACCACATTTCAAGATGGCAGCTTGTTGAACACATTCCAAGCATCCTCCATGCTCCCACACTTTGCATGCATGTCAACCAAGCTGCTCCCCACAGAGACCTCAGACTCACA